>Ga0307489_10001779_pt1 | contig 14318 bp, 29 predicted proteins | sample SB12metaG_FD_202247 | JGI IMG/M metagenome (GOLD analysis project Ga0307489, IMG submission 202247) | Sea-ice brine microbial communities from Beaufort Sea near Barrow, Alaska, United States - SB 1.2 | ecosystem: Environmental > Aquatic > Marine > Coastal | place: USA: Alaska | collected... | reverse complement strand
CCCCTCTTCCTATCTGCCCCGCTCTCCACCCCTCCCAACCTCCCCCCTCTCCAACCTCGACAACCTCGACACCCTACACGCACCCGCACCCACTCTACGCTTGTTTCTCCAGGGCCTCGCACCAGCCAGTCGTTGCTCCAAAACATGTTTCCGTTCGTCCCTGAACCACAAGTAACGTAACGCATGCAGCTACCGCCAGGGGGGTACACGGCAACAAATCTATAGCTCGGATGTACTCGTTTCTTTTGCTCGAGTTGTAAACTTCCACGGGGGCCAGGGCGACAGCATGGTTCCTCCTCCTACACGCGGAAGCGTCTCTCTCCTTTGTTCAAGTCGTTTATGTCGGGTAGAATACGACCACACATCCGGGCAATATGACCGCACTGACGTGGATGATACCGGGCCTTAGGAGGAGGCCACGGTGATCGGCAACACAGCCGCCACCACGCACGCCGCAGCCGGCACCGTCACGGTTGAGAAGGATGACGCCACGGCCGCCGCCGCCGCCACGGTAGGATTCCACGCTGAGAAGGCGGCGGTGGAGAAGGACAAGCGGCGGGCTGCGGCCGAGACCCAGGCCGCTGGCGCCACGGTGGGGCGGTGCAGGTTGACCCGTCGACACCCACGGTGAAAGAGCCTGGATCGAGCGTGCGAAAGAGAGACGCTGTCGCGTGCATGAGGAGGAAGGCCCCCGTAAAGCCTGGATCGAGCCTGAATCTCAGCGCTAAAAACCTAAATATGCTATACTACTTTCAAGTCTTTTATTCTTGCGCCGCTACGCCATGGAGGTCGAGGCGCAGAGGGCCGCCGCCGCCCAGAAGGCAGCTGCGGCCGCCGCCGAGGAAGAGAAGACCGCTGCTGCGGAGAAGGAAGTCAAGGCTGCTGCTGAGAAGAAGGCCAGGGCCTTGGCCGCTTCTGTCGCCGCTGCCAAGCAGAAGACCGCCGCCGCCGCCGCCGCTTTCGCCGCCAAGGTAGGGCACTGCAAGAAGAGACCAGGTTGTCCCCGTCTTGACCCCTGGTTGCCCCTGTTAGTGACAGCGCTTTGAGCTAAAATATGAAGAACCGCTTTCAAGCTCTTATTTGAAGTTTAAGTTGCGCCGGTACACCAAGGCTGCGAAAAAGAAGACATCTGCTGCCGAGAAGGCAGGCACGGCTGCTGCCAAGGAGGAGGCCAAGGCCGCTGCCGCTGCCGCTGGAGCCGTCGCCGCCGAGCGGAACTTCGCCGCCGCCGCTGCCGCCAAGCAGGAGGCCACCCGCGACGCCGCCGCCAAGCAGGCCACCGCCGACGTTGCTGTGGCCGCCGCCGCCAAGCAGGCCGCCAAGGACCTCGCCGCCGCCATGGGCGACGCAGCCCCGTCGGACGTCTGATGACCTCGTGACGTCTGATGACATGATTACAAGCGAACGAGCGGCGTTCTCCAAACAAGTTGATCTGCAATGATGACAGGCGATCGAACGCTGCGAGCTGACTGATCTGCCCTAATGACCAGCGACATATGAAAGCACTGTTCCCCGAACTGACTGATCCCACACCTGGGCGACACATACACATAACCCATAGACACCCGACGCGCCATTCGCAAGAAATGCTCCACACGATCTACGATGAACATTTGTAATAACAAATAACAGGTTCTCTTGGGCTCTAGACTAGAGCTCTACATGTTTTATGACATGCCTCGGTAAGGACATTTATTGGTCCTATGGTTGCTCGGTTTATAGTTTTTCCTGGCGCACAACCCAGCTTGAGCTCTGGTGCTAATATATATCATACGGGGGGCAGGGCGAGCATAGTGCCTCCTGCTACACTGCTACACGCGGAAGCGTATTCTTATCTCTCTCTGATCATAGCTACCGTCGTTGACGACTTGGGTTCAAGAGATACACTTTTAGGTTTTTTACTAAAGTTTGTCGGGCGCTCAACCCCCTCGGGCAAGCTACACGTTTACATTTACATTTACATTCCGCCGGAGCGCGGCTGCATGCAGCGCATCCCCATGGTGTTGCGCGGACCGTTGTTGCGCGCCGACACCTGCTTGGTCCCGCGGCGCCCACCATCCCCGCCCCCGCCCTTGGCCCCGGCTTCGCGCCGCAAGTTCGCTAGCCGCTCCTGCGCTTCAGGTCAAAGCACAAAAATGCTCGCCACATCAGAGGTGATCACGGACAGTTCTGGAAACGAGGGAATGATGTGACAATACGGTGGATGACTACCTGACAGACTTAAGGTTCTGTCCACTTAAAATGGCGGTGGGTGTTGGTTAATGCTCACCATGTGAAGTGAGTTGTGGCTCGATGAACGATGGTACAACAGTCATGATGCGGTTGATTACTCAATGAGGTGGCGGGCAATATGTAATCGTCCCCACCTGCGCCTGGCGCTTCACGACCGCCAAAGCGCGCTGCCGCGTGCCGACGCGCGCCGTCCCCACGCGCCGCGCAGCCGCCGGCGCGCTGTTGGTGCGGCGGGTGTCGCGCCCCCCTGCCGCTGCGCAGTAGGTCGCCTTGCCGGCCTGCCGCGGATTCCGCCCCAGCGCCTCCGTCGCCTGCGCGGCGGCGCCGCCCTCGCCCAACACGTCCTGCGCTTGCCCGACAGGCGCGTCCGGTTTCATGCGCCCTGTCAGCGCGTCCTCCAGCATCTGTTCGCGCGTCACACCCTCCTGGGAGGAGGGTCATCGAGAACATGCACTCGAGCAACATCAGAGCATGGCTTAACTTGAGTGTGAGTGCTCATACAGACACGCGAAGGAAGGGGAGATTCAACTTCGGTCGAGTGCTCGTTCTCAATAACCCTGATACATACGCGCGGATGACGGGGAGAAATGTCAATGTTGGTAGATTGATCATTCTCAATAATCCCCCTACCTCGTCCAGCTCCATCTCATCCGCACCGGCGAACGCCAAGTCCAACAGCTCGTCATCCGCAACTGCCGCGTCCACCGCCTCGTCCTCAGCCACCATGGAGTCGAACTCGGAGCGGGAGTCGGTGATGGAGTCGTCGCTGCCTTCCGCCTTCCGCTGGGTGCCGACGCGGCGGGGCATGGCGACTGCAGAGTTCTCCACGTAGGGTACACAACACATAGTGCCCGCTTGGATGAGCCTTGCTTGGCTGCCTTGCCGGGTAGAAGATCAATAATTATACTTGGTGTGATCGCAGAGGTTTACGCACAGGCGATGAGCCACATATGCTGGTGTGCTTCATCCCGTATAAGGGCCCTGCCAGGAACTGGCTCTCGCCCTCCTGCGGCATCGGCGTGCCCGGGTCGTCGTCGCCGACCTCGTCGTCAGAGAGGACGGGCGGGGGGTCGTCGCCCACGCGCGCGTACTTTCCCAGCCACGGCCCCATCAGCCGGCTGCCCGCCGCGCCGCGCACCATGTTCCCGCGCGCCGGGTTTCCACGTACCGGTGCGGCGGCCGGGCGCAGGATCGTCGCCTCCGGCGGCTGCAGCTCGAGGTGCGCAGGCATCCCACCCATCATAGGCGCCTGCATCCGCGGCCCCAGCGTGGAGGCGCCCCCCAGGCTCCGCGGCAGCGTCAGCGGGCCCTGCAGTTAGGGCCGGCGGACGTTTCTCGCCGCGTTACACCAGAATGGTGGAGAAGGGAGCATCTTAATTACAAGTTGGGTAGTCAAAAGTTTCTGGGTGGTGGCAATTTGCTCGGGGGTGCCAACGATCTCAAGAGCAACGTGCGTTTTCATGAGTATCCGCCAGGCCCTGCCTTCAGGTGTGCCAGACGCGCGGGCAGCGCCGGCGGCGAGTCGTCCACGACGGTCTCCTCGTCCACGGGCTTCAACACGCTGCAACGGAACTGCTTCGCGTTGATCTTTTTCCTGCAGGTGTGGGAACGGATGGAGGGGGGATCGCGAGTGAGCAAAGGAAAAAAACTGGCACTTGTTGGCGGGACGCGCGCCATGGGATGGGGGGGAGACGGCGACGCGAGCGCGATGACCCAAGCCTGTGGTGCCTTGCGCGCTCATTCATGGCGCCACCGTACTTGGGTCAAGGGGAAGGGAAAGACATAGCGCTGCGCAAGCGAAAAACCAACACCATTGAATTGGGGGCATCGGTGCTGCAGTTGGGATGCTAACCTTGTGGGCATCACAGTGCGCTTCGCCGCTGACGCCGCCATCTTGCGTTTCATCGCGCCGGCTCCCTGAAAGACAGGAAGGCGTGAGGCGGGGGTGGGGGTCAGTTCGGTCTCCGTGAGCGCAATCAACCGTCTAGGCACCCCTAGCACCCGCGGCACCCTCTCCTATTCGGCAGGGGGCACACGCTCGTTTCCTTGGTTTGCTGACGCGACGCTTCAAGGTGAAGCCGCCCCGCATCTCCTTATCGTCTCAAAACCGACGAAGCGCGGGGCTCGGGACCGTCGCGCGCGCTCCGTAACGAACGCGTGCACCCCGGCGCACGCGATGGGGCGCGCGCAGGGTCCGCCCGTGCCCCAATCGCGCGTGTGGGGAGGGGGTCTCTCGAAAAGAACACGCACCTGCATGCCAGAACCGAAGCCGGATTCCCCCCCCCCTAGCGCTCGCGAGGCGAGCGCCGATGCTATTCTCTCCACGGGCGGCGCGCACGACTCCATAGTTTATGTGTGTGGGTTGGTCGTGGTGCGATACGCGTTGGGAGCGTTGCCGCGCGCGTCAAAGAGACCCGAATGAGCCGCGCCGAGGAAAGTATCTATTCGGCCTTCCACGTCGAGCGTTTCTTGAGTTATTAACCCAGCGGTTTTGGGCAGTTGGGCTGTAAAATAGTGGCGCGCCCCGCGCTAGTGACAGACTGAAGCGGGGCGCGGAACAAGAAGAAACTCAGAACTTTTCAGACTGTTGAGTGTTTTGAAAATGGTGAAAAACTTGGTTGACATCTCGACCCCCGAGCGCTACCCCCGCTCCACAAGCCGCCGCCCGCACCGCCTGCACCACCCGCGTATCGGCGCCGAGTCGTGTTGTCCAGACCCCGACCGGTCGGGCTTCGCGCCTCTCCCCCTACGGCTTCTCGTCGCGCTTCGAGGCCGCTCGCAGCTCATTACAAAATCAGTTTGAGGCGGCAACTTGAAATCGCAGCTGCCCGCATCTAAGCATCGCTATCCCAGCACCGATGGCGCCACCGAAGGGGACGCCGAAGGCCACGACCCCCGCCTCGGCGGGCATGCGCAGCATGTCGAGTTTCTTCGCGCCCAAGTCCAGCGCGAAGGCCACCGCGTCGGCGGAGAAGGAGGCCACCGCCCCAGCCCCTGTCGCCAACGCAGCTGCCCCATCCACCGGATCCATTGACGCATCCGCCGACGACGCCCCCCCCGCGAAAGCCGCGAAGGTTGTCGCGGCCGACGCCCCCGGCAGGGCCTGACGCGGCGTCCCATTTCCAGTTCAGCTGCCTGCCGTCACAGCTGTCATACCCTGAAACAGCATCCCCTTTTCTGCTCAACGACCAGCCGTCACACTGCAGCTATGACAGCTGTGGATTCGTTCCTGAAACCACTCAAGTTTTCCCACTTGCTGGTACCTCGAACGTACTGCAGATGCTGCCAGTTAAACCACCAAGGTGCCTGGTGAAACGGTAAGGCCCTGCCCCCGGACTCCTCAGCGCGCAAGTCCCCTCGTAAGTCCTCGCAAAAGACCCCGCCCGCCCCGACCGCGCCCACCACCGCCGGCGCCACTGCTGAGAAGGCGCGTCGCCTCAGCAGCTCCTTCGACAAGGCGGTGGTGCCGCCGCCGGCGGCGACGGCAGACGCCGCTGACGCGGACACCGACACACAGGGCGCGGCCGAGAAGGCTAGCGACGCCAGCGGTGCTCCCGGCGCTGCCGGTAGTTCTGGCAGGCCCTTCCTTTTGCAGTTGGCTGCCTTACACTTTCAGTCGTTCGTACCTGAAACCGCTTGAGTTATGCCATGAGAACACCTCAAAGATGCTCAAGTTGAGCTGAGCGATAGTACTGAGGTATGATTTGCAGTTGGCTGCCTGCCACGTTGCGCCGTTTGTCCCTGAAACCCTCAGATTTGTCCCACTGGCATGTCTCAAAGTGGCTCAAGTTGAGCTGATAAAAAGTACAAGGTGAGGCACTAACAGGCGGCGGCGACAGCGGCGGCGGCAAGGCGGACATCGGGCGGCGCGTGGCGGTGTGGTGGAAGTCCGAGAAGAAGTACTTCATTGGTAAGGCGGTGCATGTTGAACCAATGAAGCCCACGCTGGAACTAAGAGCTCGAAATCAAAATGTGATACGCTGCTTTCAAACTTTGCTTACAAACTTGCGCCGCTACATATTGGGAAGGTGGCAGCGTTCGACGCGCGCAAGACCAAGCACCACGTGCTATATGACGACGGCAGGGTTGCTCAAAGTGTAGCAGTGCACCTGCAGACATCAGCCTGTTCCTCCTCCCTGGTGGTACAATTGTTCCCGTGGTGGCTGGTACAAGTATGACAAAGCGCATGAAGCTATGGACGATATTGATTAGCTACTCGAGCTATCTCAACGTATTGCCTCAAAGCGGTTGACTTAAGCTGCGACTGAATGTGGTGGGCGGGCCCTGAACCTCGGCGACGAGGAGTGGATCAGCCTCGCGAAGCACCGCGTCAAGTGGGACACGGATGCAGGGCCTTGGCAGCAATTGCTCGCATTATCCTACGAAACTTTTGCCAACCCTTGTTTCTTGATTTTAATTTCACCCGCCTGATGTTTTGAACAGTTTCTGACGGGCCCTATCACGTGGCGGTGGCGGCGGGGCCGTGCTTGGCTGCCGCCCCCGGCGATGTCGACGACGACGCCGAAGACGCGGGGGAGGAGGACGCGATGGACGTCGACGACGACGACGAGGAGGAGGAGGATGCCGCGGGCGCTGCCTCCGGGCGCGTCCCGGCTCGCAAGGCCGCAGCCAAGGCTGCGCTGACCAAAGTGAAAAAGAGCAAGGCGGACGAGGGAGGCAGGGCCTTATATACGTATGTGTGTCCTTTCAACTGAAGCATCTGTGTGGTATTTCCTGATATAATGTGAGATAATTCAAGTATATTCAAATGCCTAATGTTGAGCTGAAAATGTAATTTATGTAAGGCCCTCAATTGAGGCTCCAAGGCGGACGGTGGGCTTGCGCGGGGAGGCAAGCGCAAGGTGGTGCTTAGCGACAGCGACGATGACGATAAGGCAGGGACAAGGCGAATACATACGCCTCGTCATACATCGCGTTGCGAGCCCTCGCTCATTCTAATGCGTTCGCCACGTCATCCATTGCATACCCATCCACTCTTGCCAATTGAGAAATGGCATAATATGACCCGGCGAGTGTCATGTGACGAAGCAAGCATTATTCTGTATGGCCTCCGGACCAGGCCGCCTCAGAGGAGGATGAGGAGGCGAGCGGGAGCGAGTTCGAGGCGGAGGACGATGATGCGAGCGAGTCGGAGGAGGAGGAGGAGGAGGCCAGCGACTCCGAGGACGCCGGCGGCAACGCCAAGCGCAAGCGCGGCGGTGGAGGCGGCAGCGGCGGCGGCGGCAAGAAGGTAGGGCAAAGTACACCGCGTTGCAGACCCTGGTTCCTTCACGGTCAAAGGATATCCTTCAACGTTTCGAGCACTTACATTTCGCCTTGAGCCATAATCATTGAGCCATAATCATCGAGCCTTAACCATTGAGCCTTCATAATTGAGCCTTAATCATTGAGCCTTAATCACTGAGCATGATTATCTGGCCCTACATACAGGCGGCGCCCGCTAAGAAGCTGTCCGCTGCCTCCCTCCTCGCCGACAATAGAAACACCGCCTGCGAGGCTGCCGCCCCCCGCCCTGGCATCGCCGCCCCGCGCACTGGTGTCGCCGGCTCGCCCCCTGCCCCCCGCCCCGCCAAGGCAGCGCCGCCCCCCGCCGCCGCCGCCGCATGGACCCCGCCTTACCCTGTGCTGCCCCCCGCGGTCGCTGGGTCCAAGGACCCCTCCGCGGCCAAGACCTTCGCCGACCGCATGGGCGCGCCCGCTGCCGTCGCCACAAACATCCAGGCGTCCGCCGATAACAGCGGTGGCAGCGGCGGCAGGGACTACACCTTGTTTCCTTCGGCATACTTTTCCAGGGAGGAGGAGGCGGCGAGTGTGAAAGGCCGATACACGATAAGAGTGAGTAGCAGACTGGAGCTTTAGCTGCTAGTGTAGACACAGGCTGCACTATTCATACTGCCGATAGCCTAATAGTATGGGGATATTTAGTCAGACCCTGAGCAAAGGTGGCGGCGCCGTGGACACCTCCGCGCTCGCCGGCCCCGCGCAGTACGCGGCCCGCGAGAAACTGCAGTTTCCCTTCCTATCGCCCGCCAACCGCCGCGACGCCGCCGGCCGCCGCCCCGGCTCCGAAGGCTTCGACTCCTCCACCCTGCAGCTCCCCAAGGTGTGGTCGTGCAGATTATATTCTACACCAAATTGTCCGCTATATCATCGGCACGCACCTTGAACCCTCGTTGGTCTCTGATGTGGCAAGCAATAATTCCAGACTCTACCGTAAGGATTTCCCCAAGGTGAAGAACGCCAAGGGGGTGGTCTGGCAGGTGTCGCCCGGGCAGGGGCTTACACTCGTCCATTTCTCTGCTCAACCTGAGCCGTTTTCTCACTGAAAACACACAATACACCCAACGTATCCCACAGAAATTGCTCACGTCACGCTGAAAAGTGGATGAGTGTACGCCCCTGCGCCCGGGCAGGCGCAGTGGTGGCGCTTCAAGGCCGCGCACTTCGAGAGTGTCATCATGTTCAAGATGGTCCGGACGAGTTAGCGACTTTAAATTGCTTGCCACGTCATTTCTCATCGGGTCCGTGGGTTTAAGGCCGAGGGTATTGCATGTACATTATTGGGAGCCGTGTCTTGGATATCAGGGATCACTGGCACCGGTTGTGACGCAAAGGACAGTGGTAGATGTCCACCACATGGGGCCTGGCAGATATTGCTCGTCACATCATAGTTGCAGACCCTCGACTGTGACGTGGCGAGCATGTATCAACTTGGCCCCACACGTTGGGCAAATTCTACGAGCTGTTCGAGATGGACGCGCACGTGGGCGCGGCTGACCTGGGGCTGAACTACATGAAGGGCGAGCAGCCGCACTGCGGGTTCCCGGAGAAGAACTACGCGGACAACGCGGAGCGCCTGGCGCGTGCCGGGCACCGGTAGGGCGGTGTTCGTTGGTAACGTGACCATTTGAGTCATATTGTGTCAGGTTGAATAACCTTATTGTGTGAATGATTCCAGACCTTCTCTTTTCATCTTTGGTATCGTGACCAAATTTAGTGGTATTGGGAAAGGCGAAATGACCATACTGAATACTGAAGTCACTGGAGTGGATGATGGCGGGCCTTAGCATCCGGGTGGTGGTTGTGGAGCAGGTGGAGACCCCTGCACAGATGGAAGAGCGCAAGAAGAAGGCAGGTCCATCACACGAGTTTCCGCTCTAGCTTGTCACCTGAGCCCTTTACTCCACGAAGGCCAGGGCGAGAGCCTGGAGCCTGATACACGCAGAAACGTCTGTCGCTCACTGGGGCCAGGGCGAAAATCTGGCGCCTCCTTATACATGCGGAAGCGTCTCTCTCTGAGCTACTTTGTCCATGAACCAATGAAGTGGCCTGTCTTAATGGGTTGAACTAGATGCATTCAAAATTCTTAATGTTAAGCTGAAAAGACAGCTAGTGCACGACTCTGGGTGGAGGACGGATCGAAGGATTCGGTGGTGCGGCGCGAGAAGGTGGTGGTGCTGACGCGCGGCACGCTGATGGACACGGCAATGCTGGAGGCCAGCCCGGACGCCGCGCTATGCCTGGCGGTGGCGGTGGGCGACTACGCCGCTGTTGGCGAGAACGCCGAGGGGGACAAGGTGAGGCGGTGCACGTTGAACCGATGCAATCCATGTTGAAAGCGCCTGGAACTTAGCGCTGGTTGCAGAGGCTCGAAGCTGAAATATGATGAACCGCTTTCAAATGTTGCTGTCAATTTCAACTTGCGCCGCTACTCTATGGACACCGACACCGAGGCGCGGTGGGTGGGGGTCTGCGCCGCAGACTGCGCCACCGGCCGCTTCCTCGTCGGCGCATGGCTCGACGACGGATCGGCGGGTGGCCTTCGCACGGCAGGGGCTTGCATTCGTCCACTTCACAGCCCAACCTGAGACGCTTTGGTCACTGCACCACTGAAAGCGACCGGCGTGTCTCTCAACAGGGGCTTACATTTAGACGAAAAGTGTAAGCCCCTGCCCCATGGCACTGTCCACGCTGAAACCCGTTGAGGTCGTGGCGCCTCCCGGCGGCCTGAGCCCCCGCCTCGTCGGCGCCGTGCGCGACGCCGCTCCCAACGCGCAGGTCCGCCCCTGCGGCGCCCCCGGCGGCAAGGACATCGCCAAGGTACGGTCGGGTGGACAACACTCAACACCTCATTAATATAATGTTATCCTTAAATGCATTTGATTTTCATTTTCCATTTCTTGATTACTATCGAGCCCCATGGCGCGTCACATGGTGAGCATTAACCAAATGCACTTACATAACTGTATTCATTCAATTTTATTTTCCCATTTCATTCATTTAGTGGCATGAATCTGCTCGCACTCATCTCATTTCACAAGCGTATCATAAACTTCTTGGCCTTCGCGCGAGGACGCGCCTGTGACTGCCAACGACACACTGGACATGTTCAAGGCCGGCGGGTACTTCCCCAAGGCGCTTCCCCCGGTGCTGGCCACCCTGGCGGCGGCGCCCGGCCCGGAGCGCGACGCGGCGCTGGCGGCGTTCGGGACCATGACGCGTTACCTCAAGGACGCCATGCTGGCGAGGCCTGAAGAACTATATTCGCCCTTGAGGAAACCTGGACAAAACCTGGAGAACTCTATTCACCTATGGTATCAAGTGGCATTGCTGGGTTGTCTCATGTCAGTAGACTCGACCCATTATGAGGCGGTGATGGCCCGATATCAAGCATAACTAGTTGGTGTCAAGTGACCGCGTTGAGTGGTTTAATTTCAGGTTATTCGACCCATACTGACGTGGTTGAGTGTTGACACCGGGCTTTACAATCAGGACCACGACCTGATCCCACTGGGACGTGTGGAGGCCCTTCCAGGGCCCAATGCCGCCGCTGTGTGGTCGCACGGCGGGTTTGTCGCGCTGGACGCGGCGTGCCTGGCGGGGCCTGCCAGATGACGCCTGCCCCGTCATCCTCCACATTGTAGACCCACGTTTATTGAAAAAATGTGTAATCGTATGACGTGGCGAGCATCATCCAACAGGCCTTCGTGTCTGGCGGGGCTGGAGGTGCTGGAGGGAAGCGACGGCGGCGCCGCGGGCTCCCTGCTGCACGCGCTGGACCGCTGCGCGAGCGGGCCTGGGCGGCGCCTCCTGCGCCAGTGGTGGGGACAAGACTATTATGTGAGCCGCGCCATGCACCACATAAGGAACCGGTGCTCACTATGTCATCTACCACATTTTTTTTTTTTTCGTGCTGGCCACACCATCCACCACATAGTGTCAGTGCCGGTGCTCACTACGACACCAACGACACAGCGCACCAATGCATACCACAACACTCACCACTAACGCAGCGGCCACATTGTTAACCATCGTCATCGAGTGAAATGATATCCTAAGACGTCAGCAGCATCATGTCCTGTTGACCCTTGCCAGTGGATCTGCCGGCCGCTGCGGTCCGCCGCTGCCGTGGCCGCACGGCAGCAGGCCATCAAGGAACTACGAGGGGCGGGGCTGGTAGCTGCCGGCGCCGCGCGCAGGCTGCTGCGCGCCGCGCCCGACCTCGAGCGCTCCGTCTCACGCCTCGTGGGAGCCTCTGGCAGGGACGTACACTCGTCCACTCGCCGGCTCACCCTGAGCCGTTTTTATCACTGAAACCTTCCAATGTATCTAACAAAAAGTGCTTACGTTGAGCTGGAATTGGACGAGTGTCAGCCCCTGGCTGACGGCGGGCGCGGGCGCGATGCGGCCAACGTGGTTCTCTACGAGGACGCCGCGAAGGCGCGCCTTCAAGGCTTTCTCAACGCACTTGAGGTAGGGCAGTGCAGGTTGACCCAAGGTTGAACCCGTATTCACAGTGATTGGTTTCCGCGTTTGGAGCTTAAATATGATGAACCGCATTCAAGTTTCGCTTTCGATTTCACCTTGCACCACTACATCGAGGGCATGAAAGCCGCGCGTGACATAGCCGCGGCGTTCAACGACACGCGCCACGCGCTGACCTCCCCCACGCTCCTAGCGCTCATCTCCGAGGGCGCCGACGGGGACGCGCTTGACCAGGGCTGTGCCGCTGCCGCGGGCGGCGCATTCATGCCCGAGCTCGCGGAGCCGCTCAGTTTCTTCGAGCGTGCGTTCGATTGGGCCTCGGTGTGGACGAGTGAAGAATGCCTGCCATGTAATCCACCACTCAGCAGAACCTCGCTTGTTGAGTCAAGAGGCATCCTACGACATGGCGAGCATTATTCACCTGATCCGGCGTCCTTTGGCTGAGCATCATCACGTGATCTTGTTGAGTTGAATGGCATCCTATGATGTGGCGAGCATTGTTCACTTGACATTAATGAGTGTGATGGCATCATATGACCTGACCAGCGTTGTTGACTTGGCCCTGATCCACGGCGCGCGCGTCGGGGCGCATCGAACCCATGCCTGGCGCCGACGCAGCGGTGGACGCTGCTGGTGACCGCGTGGCCGCCGCCAACGCCGCGCTCAACAACTGGCAGGGCAATGTTCACTGCCACGCCATCCCTACACCCTAAACCCTAAACCTTATACCCTACACCCTATGCTCTTTGACCGCGTGCCTGCCGCCGACGCCGCGCTCAACTAGTGGTCGGCAATGTCGACTGCCACGCCATTCACCACAACATCCACCAACTTCCGCATAGTGCGTTGGTGATCGCCACTTCATCCGCCACATACACCGCACCGCATTGTGCAACGCTACTCGCCACATTCTCATACACCACGAAGTGTACCGGTGCTCGCCCCGTATCCCGACTTAAGCACGATAAGTCGACGGACCCTGGCGAGTGGCTGGACGGCGTGCGCAAGAAGCTCGGAGGAAGCCGCACAGAGGTCGTGTTTGTGGATGTCAACAAGGACAAGAACCTGGTGGAGCTGCCCGACCGGCTAGCGGCGAAGGCAAGGCCGGTATCATCAGAAGGCGTGCTTGCAGTGTACCACTGTGTGTATTTGTCAGCGCAGACTCTGAGGCATATCAGTGAGATGCGGCATAAGTGCGTGGAGTTGTTAGACGAGATTATCAGCCCTTGCCGCTTCACCAAACACAACGCCACTTAAGATGGATGTTTGACCAATGTACCGCAGGTAATTCCTGGCCTTATAGGAAGGTTCCGCGCGACTGGACGCGCGAGGGGACGCGCAAGGGCTTCGAGCGGTTCTATACGCCGGAGCTGCTAGACATGGTGGCGGAGAAAGCGGCCGCCTTTGAGGCGCGGGAGGCGGCGCTTGGGGGGGTGCTGCGGGGCCTGGTGGCCAAATTCTGTGAGGACTGGCCGCGCTGGTAAGGCCTGCAATCCAGCACCCAGCTGCTGTAATGACTCCAAACTGATGGCACTTTGCTATTCTGTGATATGTGTTCTTTTACTAACGGTCGTCGAGCCCCAAGGCGCTTCACATGGTGAGCATGTAACCAGCCCCCTCCTCCATTCGAGCCCCAAGGCGCTTCACATGGTGAGCATTTTACCAACCCTCTCCGCCATTTTGAGCGGACAGACCTAAAGTCTGTCAGTGTTCAAGGCCGTATCACGGGGCACTGCGATACGTGATAACATCAATAATGATAGCAGCACTCCGTTTGATACTGGGCCTTACCCAGGGGCAGCGTGCGGCGGAGGCTGCGGCCAACCTCGATGCGTTGTGCTCACTCGCCATCGCGGCGGAGGAGCTGGCCGCCGCGTGCCCGGACGTCTGCACGCCGCGCGTGCTCCCGCAGCCCACGGGCGGCAGGGGCTTACACTCGTCCACGTTTCAGCTCCATCTGAGCCGTTTTAGCCACTAATAGAGTGCACCAATCACCGTATTCCACACAATGCGTGCGTTGACCTCAAAAGGCAGGCGAGTGTAAGCCCCTGACGCCCGGCGCCTCAGAGCCGTACATGAAAACTGTTGGGCTGCGGCATCCGTGCGTCGCGGCGCTTGCCTCGGGGCGTTCCTTCGTTCCCAACGACACCGCACTCGGCGGAGAGAAGGACGCGCCGTTCCTGCTCCTGACGGGACCCAACATGGGTGGCAAGTCCACGCTGCTGCGCCAGGTGTGCCTGGCCGCGCTCATGGCAGGGGCGTACACCAGTCTAGTTCTCAGCTCATCGTAGACAGTTTCT
>Ga0307489_10001777_pt1 | contig 14322 bp, 22 predicted proteins | sample SB12metaG_FD_202247 | JGI IMG/M metagenome (GOLD analysis project Ga0307489, IMG submission 202247) | Sea-ice brine microbial communities from Beaufort Sea near Barrow, Alaska, United States - SB 1.2 | ecosystem: Environmental > Aquatic > Marine > Coastal | place: USA: Alaska | collected... | reverse complement strand
CCCCTGTACCCTAAGAAACTGGAAGGTTCAGTGGTGTGTTCCCGTGTGTCGGGAACTCACGACCGACACCCGGCCGACCAGTCTCGAGTTATCAAACCCTAAACTGTAAATCAGTGTGATCTACCCCACAGTTTCTTAGGGTAGAGGGGATCGTACCGCGTAGTAATACCCCTGCCTGGCGCGACCAGTTGAAGGATCCGTTGAGTAAGGTGACCTTGTTGTAGCTGCGCAAGTTGAATTTGAAAGTAGTTCATCATATTGTAGTTTCAAGCGCTGAGAGCATGGGCGCTTTCAACTCGGGTTTTGATACTGTCAACGTGCACTGCCCTACCTTATCAATGATGGCGAACTTGTGGTGCATGTGCGTCGTGTGTTTGCGGGGGTCCGCGTCCGTGCGAACCTCCACACCCTCGCGGCTGGGGCTTACACCCGTCCCCATTTCCGCTCAACTTAAGCTCACTTTGACCTTAACCCCTTGCCGCTCGACTCAAGCTTCATTTCCGCTCAACTTGAGCTTACGTTGCCCCTTTCCGCTCAAATTAAGCTTACTTTGTCCCCCATGCCACCCAACTTAACCCGTGGATGTGACCCGAAGGTGCTCAAGTTGAGCTCTAGCGTGAGCGATGTGTCCCGAAGGTCCTCAAGTTGAGGTCTGACGTGAGCGAGTGTAAGCCCCTGCCTCGCGGCTGATGCGGGCCAGGTCGGAGCCCTGGCCCTTGGCCATCTCATCGTCGGAGATGACGCGCACCGTCACGCCGTCAAGGAGGGTCGTTCAGAACAAGCACTCGAGCCGAGCTAAGAGCATAATTTACAAGCATTCGTACCTTCTTGGTGGGTATGACGAAGTGCGTGAAACCAGTCAGACACTTAGCAACAAGTAGTACTAAGTCGTCCAAATGGAGCGTTCTGATTGGTCGAGCTGGCACTAAGTCAGACTAAGTAGCACTAAGCCAGACTAAGTGTCCAAGTGGTTTCACGCACTTTGTCATACCTTCGGGGTGAATACATATACAGACGCGCGGCCTCGGTTCGTCGATTCAAAGTCGGTCTCGAGTGCTTGTCAAGAATCCCCCTGCCGCGCTTCTTAGCGGCGATGATGGCGTCCATGATGTAGCGGCGCAAGTTGAACTTGAAAGCAACGTTTGAAAGCGGTTCATCACAGTTTAGTTTCAAGCACTTAGTCCCAGGCGCCTTCAACGCGGGTTTGATAGGGTCAACCTGCACGGCCTTACCGAGATCTCGTTGCACGTGATGGTGAAGACACACACGTCCAGGGTCTGCTGCTAGGGCCCGGCAGATGTTGCTCGCCACGTCATAGGATGCCGCTTAAACTCAGTGTCGGATCTTGTATCGAAGGTATGGTATCGAATCCCGCTCGACCAATTAGAACTGTCCAATGCGAAAATCACGCCGACCGACTGGCCGGAGGTCTGACCGGGTCGCGATCCTTGAGTAAATAGACCGTCGATTTTGAGGAGATAAGGGTGACCGGTCACACCCACATCCACACTGAGTTTTTAAAACCCAAGATGTTCAAGCAGATATTGCTCGCCCGGCGTTTCCCAGTGCATTTTGAACCCTCGTTTCACGAGTTAAACAGCCATTTGTGACTTGGAGGCGAGCAATCTCTGCCACGTGCCAGGCCCTATCTGCCTTGCGCCGTTGATGACGCCCAGCAGCAGGGGCTTGCACTCGTCCACTTTCTGGTTCAACCTGAGCCGTTTCTTGTCATTGACCCCGCCCACAGACACAGAGTGTCTCACAAAACGTGCTCACGTTGAGCCGAAAAGTGGACGAGTGTAAGCCCCTGCCCAGCAGCCGCGACAGGGACGTGGCCTCGTGCGCGAAGTTGCATTTCAGGCCGCGGGTGCAGGATTTGCCCTCCATGAAAGCTTTGCACGGCATCTTTGCATCGGGGAAGAATATCACGGGCGGGTTCTTCCTGCCGGCGGCCGATGGCGTCGAGCAGCAGATACCCATTGGAGTTCGCGTGCCTCTCCTCCGCCACCTCCTCCGCCTCTCCTCTTCGCCTCCCCTCCTCTCCTCTCCTCTCCTCCGCCTCCTCCGCCTCCTGTCCTTCTCTCCTCTCCTCTGCCTCCTCTCTTCTCCTCCGCCTCCTCTCTTCTCCTCCGCCTCCTCTCTTCTCCTCCGCCTCCTCTCCTCTCCTCTCCTCCACCTCGCCTCCTCTCCACCGCCACCGCTCCTCCGCTGCCCCTGTCCTCCTCCCCGCCGCTCGCCGCTCGCCGCTCGTCCTCCTCGGCACTACAATTCACTCTCCTATTCGTGCATTTATGTTTTGTTGACTCCAGCTATGGCTGGGCCGGGTCCGCGCACAAGTACAGGTACTCGGTTCGCTGCTCGCGCGTCCGGTGAGTGACCGCGAGGGCCGGTGCACGTCAGGGGCGACGGAGCTGGGTTATGTGCGCTCTGCAGTGGCGCCGGGGCGGGTGCACACATTTGCGTTGGGTCCTCCGAGAAACTGATCTGCGTTTGAAACACGGAAAGATTCGACGAGGGTGCCCACTTTGAAAAAGAAATCAAGCCGTTGTCGCGACGAGTAAAACATTTCGACGACCACGACGCGACGCCATCTCCCGTGCCGTAAGGGTTTGGCTACCTCTGACATCCTGGCGTCCATTCGAGTGGGACCTCGAGTATCTATCCCTAGCTTCCACCCTTCCTGTACCTTGGTCGTTGGTGACTGCCACCTCCCTCGGCAGAGGAGGACCCACATTTCTTCCACCCTCTCTTGCGCTTCATCGCCACTTCGACGCGATACAGCATCCGCCATGCCGCGCGCCGACGACGCGGTGGAGGAGCCCGTGCACGAGGCGGACAGCGAGGAGAGCGAGGAGGCGGCGTGCTCGTGGGCAGGAGCTTAGACTCGTCCACTATTCAGCTCAACTTGAGCGTTTCTGACACAAACGCACACCCGAATCACCCCTAATGTCCCGTACCACCCCCTAGACACCCCCGAAACAACCCCTAACTGCACCCCATGTCACACATAAGGCGCTTAAGTTGAGCTGAAGAGTGGACGAGTGTAAGTCCCTGCTCGTGGGCCGCGCTGCAGTCCACACTCTTTCCAGCACTCCTTCCACCGGGCTGCTCTGGGCAGGGGCTCACACTCGCTCAGTTCAGAGCTCAACTTGAGGACCTTCGGCACACATCGCTCACGTTAGAGCTCAACTTGAGCACCTTCGGGACACATCCACGGTAATTTGGGTCATATGGGGGACAAAGCAAGCTTCAGTTGAGCGCAGAGGGGAAAAGTGAGCTCAAGGTGAGCGCAAATGGGAAACGAGTGTCAGCCCCTGGCTCTGGGATCCCCTGCGGTCCGGACGGCCGCACCCCCCCGGCGCGCTTCGGCCTGCACGTCAACGGCGCCGCGTGGGCCGGGTGGGGACGCGCACGTATCCCCCGCCTCGTCACATACACACACACACGATAGACATACGGTTATTGCGTCAAATGAGACACTCGATTATTGCGTCAAATGGCATCCTATGACGAGGCGAGCAACACGCATCCAAAGCATTGTGAACCCTCGTTTTCTAACGTTGAATGGCATCCTATGAAGTGGCGAGCAATCTCAACATCTGTCTATGACGTGGCGAGCAACACATATCCAAAGCATTGTGAACCCTCGTTTTCTCATGTTGAATGGCATCGTATGACGTGGCGAGCAATATCAATATCTGTCTATGACGTGGGGGAGCAGTATGCTTGTCGAACTAGGCTAGTGCTGGCAATGGGGGGGGTTAAACTAAGCTAGTTTAAGCTAGTTTAGGGACTAGTGGTTAGTGGGTTAGTGGTTAGTATTGGGAATTACAGTGGGCGAGTAAAATAGGGGGGCTTAAACTAAGCTAGTTTAAGCTAGTTTAAGGGCTAGTGCTTAGTAGGCTAGTTTAGGGGCGACAAGTATAGCAGTAGCTGGCAGGCCCTTGCGCTGGGTGGGTGCGGCAGACCTCCCCCGCGTGCGCCGCGACGTCGGTGGCAGGGGCTTACACTCGTCCACTTTTCAGCTCAACCTAAGCCGTTTTGGTCACACCTCCCCGTGTCCCCCTGTCTGATAGACTGGGGGAAAATCATGCACCCATCGCATCCCACAAAATGTGCTTACTTTGAGCCGAAAAGTGGGCGAGTGTAATAAGCCCCTGGTCGGTGGCCGGCGCGTGGAACGCCCTGTGCTGCGGCGGCAGGGGCTTACACTCGTCCACTATTCGGCTCAACGTCAGCACATTTTGAGGGATACGTTGGGTGCATGATTTTCCCCCAGTCTATTAGACAGGGGGACGAGGAGAGGTGTGACCAACACGGCTTAGGTTGAGCTGAGAAGCGGACAAGTGTTAGCCCCTGTGCGGCGGCCGGCACGGGGCGGGAGCGCTGCGCCAGGACCACATCGTCGGCAGGGGCTTACACTCGTCCAATGTTCAGCTCAACGCAAGCGCTTTCTATGGAGTAGGGGGTGCATTTAGGCGTTGTTTCGGGGGAGTAAAGGAGGTATCAGGGGGTGTTTAGGGCTGTATAGGGTTTGTTTTGTGTCCTGAACGGCTCAAGTTGAGCTGAAAAGTGGATGAGTGTACGCCCCTGGTCGTCGCGCACCTCAAAGACATCCTTCAGGAACAGATCGCGTCCAAGCGGGCGAGATTCGAGCGCCTGCTCGGCATGGGTTTACACTCGTCCACTTTTCGGCTCAACGTGAGCGCTTTCTGTGGGATAGGGGGTGCACTCAGGGGTTGTTTAGGGGGAGTGTGGGGGTAGCAGGGGGTAGCAGGGGGTATCAGGGGGTATTTTGTGTCAGAAGCGCCTCAGGTTGAGCTGAAAAGTGGACGAGTGTAAGCCCCTGCTGCTCGGGGCGTCCATCGCGGACTTCGAGGCCGCGCTTGACGAGGTCATCGCGGCGGACCTGGGGTAGGGCGGTTCAGGCTGACCCTATCAAACCCACGTTAAAACCACCTGGAACTAAGCGCTTGAAACTAAAATATTAGAAACTGATTTCACATTTTGCTTTCAAAGTCAACTTGCGCCGCTATACCGGGGGGTAAGAGCTTGGGGGGGAAGAGTAAAGCCGAGCCGGGACTGAACCGCGGGGAGCTCATGCGCATGGCAGGGGCTTACACTCGTTCACTTCTCAGCTCAACTTGAGCGTTTTTTATGGGATAGGGGGTGCGCGCAGGGATTGTGTAGCCCGTGTCAAGGGGGTGTTAGTCAGTGTTTATGGTGTGTAGGGTGATTTTGTGTGTCACACACGGCTCAAGTTGAGCTGAAAAGTGAATGAGTGTAAGTCCCTGGTGGATGGTAGTGGAGTTGGCGAATGGCAGAGGGGCAGCTGAGCTGGGGAATGTCCAGGCGGAGGCGGCGGTGGCGGGGGAAAAGGGTGGAAGGGGGGATATATTAACGTCATTTGGATCCATCGCCGCGTTGATTCGCGACGACGCCGCGGCTGGACTTGTCTTCGAGGCAGGGGCTTACACTCGTCGACTTTTCAGCTCAACCTGAGCCATTTCTGAGACATAATGCACCCCACACATCCCCTAATACACCCTAACACCTTCTAAAACACCCTCTAAGCCACCCCTAAAGCACCCCCTATCCCACAGAATTCTTCCGTTGAGCCGAAAAGTGGTCGAGTGTAAGCCTCTGCTTTGAGGCGGGAGGCGCCGAAGACAAGGAAGATGACGATGGGAATGAACCCATCGACGAAAACAGCAGAGGCAGCGGTGGCGGCGGCGGCAGCGGCGCTGAGGCCTTGGCCGACGAGCTTGTGACTGGCATCGATATGAACAGCTGCGGCGGCGGCGGCGGCGGCGGCGGCGGCGGCGGCGGCGGCGGCGGGTTCGGCACGAGCTTGAGAGGCAAAGGAGGCGCGAAGGGCAAAGGCGGTGGAGGGAAGGCGGCAAGGGCTTACACTCGTTCCCATTTCCGCTCAATTTGAGCTTACTTTGCCCCTTTCCGCTCAATTTAAGATGACTGTGTCCCCTGTATAACCCAACGTAACCCGGGGATGTGTCCCGAAGGTGCTCAAGTTGAGCTCTAATGAGAGCGATGTGTCCCCGAAGGTCCTCAAGGTGAGCTGTGAAGTGAGCGAGTGTAAGCCCCTGGAAGGCGGGCGAGCGGTGGGACTGGCGCAAAGACCTCCACGAGGTTTTGAAGAAACGGGGCGGGCTCGAGAAGTTGAACCGCCCAAAGCCGAGCACGGGTAGGGACACCGGTGCTGTGCTCACCACATCGTTCATAGTGTACCGGTACTCGCCGCATCACAGGTTCAGGGTTCCAGGGGGATCTATAGGGTTTAGGGTACCTGGGAAGTTGAACCGCCCCAAGCCTAGCACGGGTAGGGACACCGGTGCTGAGCTCACCACGTCGTTCGTAGTGTACCGGTATGACAAAGTGCGTGGAACCACTTAGACACTTAGAAACAGCAGTTCTAAGTCGTCAAAATGGAGCGTTCTGATTGGTCGAGCGTGCACTATAAAGTCAGACTAAGTAGCACTAAGTCAGACTCAGTGTCTAAGTGGTTTGGGTCACTTTGTCATACTCGCCGCGCCAAAGGATGATGTTTCAAGTCAGTGTCGGGACGAGATGTAGTCCTTGTATACCGTGCTGTGACTGGCTGAGAGATTGCCTGGTGTCGTAGTGTACCCTGCCATCCTATGTCGTTTCGAGCGTTATGGCGTCATCCACTACTTGACATCCCCTTATCTCGTGGGGTGTTTGGCATCCCAGGAAGTGACGATCGTTATGTTGCTAGTAGCCCCTGGGCACGGGTGAGTTCGGCAACTGGGGGCTCGTCGAAGTGAGGCGGTGCAGGTTGACCCTGTGAAACTCTATTTGAAGCCGTCTGGAACTGAGCGCTTGGAACTAAGATGTGATGACCCGCTTTCAAGTTTTGCTTCCAGTTTCAACTTGCGCCGCTACATCGAGGCGTGTGCGCGGGTATCACATGCCGCCGCCGCCGCCGCCGCCGCCGCCGCCGCCGCCGCCGCAGCCGCCCCCAACGGTCTACCCATGCAGGGTGTCAACACTGATGCCGCAGCGCCCGCCGCGCCCGCCGCCCCCGCTGTGACTTGCAAAGTCGTCATCGGCACAAAGACCAAGGCGCGCAAGAACCTGGAGATTGTGCTGAGCGGCAAGGGGGACCAAGCAGGGGCTTACACTCGTCCACTTTTCAGCTCAACCTGAGCCGTTTCTGACACAAAATACACCCGGAACATTCCCTGATCCTCCTCAATACCCCCCGGCACCTCCTAAACACCCCCTAAGTTACCCCTGAATTCACCCCTATGCCACAGAATGCGCTTACGTTGAGCCGAAACGTGGACGAGTGTAAGCCCCTGGGACCAGGCCACCGCCGCCGCGAAGGACTGGACGGGGCTCCGCGACTTGTTCGCGCGCGACGACACCGTCCTCATCTACCACCTCAAGCAGGGCCCTAAACCCTAAACAATAAACCCTATACCCAAACCCTAAACCGTCCTCATCTACCACCTCAAGCAGGGCCTGTCAGATATTTCTAGTGCTCCCAACGGCATGGGATACTGTTTAATTCGAAAAGCCAGGTGTTACATGCGTGTCGATGATGTGGCGGGCAACATAGGGCCAGTCAGATTTTGCTCGTGCTCCCCACGGCATAGGATACCGTCTAATTCGGCAGACGAGGTCACAACTGCGTGTCGATGATGTGGCGGGAAATATCTGCCAGGCCCTATCCTGAGGAACCACTACGCGCTGATATACGCGCTGCGGGAACAGACCGACCAGGCGCCGGTGGCACCGGTTCTCGGGCCGGGGCAGAGTGATGGGGCTTCGGGGCAGGGGCTTGCACTCGTCCACTTTTCAGCTCAACCTGAGCCGTTTCTGACACAAAATACACCCTAAACACCCCCTGATAACCCCTGACGCCTACCAAACACCGCCTAGACAACCCCAAAGTGCACCCCGTATCCTACAGAAAGCGCTCACGTTGAGCCAAAATGTGGATGAGTGTAAGCCCCTGCTGCGGGGTCAACCAGCGGCGGTGAAGCGGGGCTCACTTCTGGGTCTGCGGGGTCGGCGGGCGGCGGCGGTGCGGTGCTGGGCGCGGGGCCGAGTGAGAGGTCAGCGGGCGTCGGCGGCGCAGCAGTGGCGGGCGGCGGCGGTGCGGTGGTGTCGGGCGGCAGGGGCTTACAGTCGTTCACTTTTCGGCTCAACTTAATCGCTTTCCGTGGGATTTTGGTGCGCTTGGGGGTTACCTAGAAGAGTTTAGGGGGTGCTGGGGATTACATGGGGGTGTTCAGGGTTTGGAAACGGCTCAGGTTGAGCCGAAAAGGTGGACGAGTGTAAGCCCCTAGCGGGCGGCGGCGCGGCGGTGGCAGGCGGCGGCGGTGCGGCGGTGGTGCGGCGGGAGATACTGACGGCGCGGAAGGGGCAGCGGCCGGCGGAGTGGGTGGACTGGCACGAGGCGCGCCGCACCATGCTGGGATGGACGGAAGGGGCTTTCACTCGTCCACTTCTCAGCTCATCCTGAGCCGTTTCTGACACAAAAACTCACCTGCAACACCCCCTAATACCCCCTGAAATCCCCTCAACACCCCCTAAACAACCCCCTAACGCAACCCCTATTTCACACAAAGCGCTTACGTTGAGCTGAAAAGTGGACGATTGTAAGCCCCTGGTGGACGGGCTACGCCATCATGGCCGTGCAGCGCGTCACTTGACTCGCCGTGGGTTGGGGTTTAGGGTTCAGGGTTCAGGGTTCAGGGGGGGCGTGCAGCGCGTCACTTGACTCGCCGTGGGTTGGAGGGACATGTGTGGGCTTCGCCCACAGTTGAACTGTGACCAAATAAATCACCTCATTAAACCCGGTCTCCGGTTTGACTACCCCATGCTCCCCTTGAATATAGCCTCTCGAACAATCAGGGACGTGTGGAAATGATGGACTCTCCATCGGCCAATCACGGACAATACACGATGACGTTGGGAATGGGCGCGAAACGTGCAAAATATCCGGCCAATCAAATCTCAGTCAATTACTATCTCGACCAATCACATGAGGGTCTTCAGGCACTGATCAGTGCCGGGGACTGGGTTTAACAACTTTGAGGGTATTATGCAGCGAGATGCTCTTGGTGGCTGCGAGAAAAACACTCGCGGAGTTTTGATCACCATGATAAACCGTAGTGCAGTCACAACGTATCTGTCAAGCATCTCCATACCATGACAAATTGTACGAGCCCACCGACGTACTAAAGCAATGCATGTGACACATTTCATTCTGTCATTGTCAGGTGTGTAGTATGCGCGTGGTTGCGACGCCCCACCCTCCCATCCCGAGTGGGCGGGCCCGTGTCATGGGGGTGAGAGTAAGGTGTGCTGGCCCAATACCGGGCACCATCGAGACTCGTTTGCAATATGCATTTAAACTTGTGTGCCTGGCTACCGCCGGCACGCTTCACTATCGCCGGCACGCTAACGCAAAAGAAGCCATGCACGATGACACGTTCCTGTTTTATGCTCGGGTTCGTAAGATGTGTCTGGATGTGACGCCCACATCCCCCCCTCCCGAAAAGGCAGGTCCTTCGCATGGGGGTTACGGTGAGTTGCGTGGGCTCAACACTCGGCATCAACTAGGCTCTTGAGCCAACATGCTTCACCCTAGTCTGAAATTCACATTTGATAGTGTGAGCAGTGATGCCACCAGCGCGGCGTGCTTCCTTAGAAATGAAATGTAAAAGCAGATTGTCTAGATCTGGATTCGCCGTCGTCGTTGTCATGAGAAGTGGTCTACGCGTATGTTGTCAATGTGTGCCGGGCATTGATTCATTGATTTGTGGATGTGTTGGTCCGCTAGTGTTCGTCATGCGTTCATCCCCAGCCGCCGGTCGTTCACGTCGCCGCCGCAGAGGTGCTGCTCTCGCTCACGCGGCAGTTGCGGCACTCGCGCACCTTGAGGCCGCCGCAGTCGAGCTTGTGGAACTTCCAGTCCTTCTTCTGGCACGCGGGGGTGCAGTAGCGGGCCACACGGATGCACTTCTTGGACTTGCAGCCCCCGCACGTGCGGTTGGCGTCGGGGGCGCCGCACGATTCGCACGTGTTGAGCAGCTTCAGGTCTTCGATAGCCTCGGCGTCACCTTGCGCGGCGGCGGCCTTCAGGAAGCTCCTCGCGCGCCGTGCGTTCTTGGGAAGGCCGTGCGTGCCGTGCATGTAGACACGGCTAAACCCTAAACCCTAAACCCTAAACCTACTGTGAATTAAAGTCCCCTCCCTTGGCGCCTTTCTCCCACCACGCCACAGCCTGCGCGTCCTCCTGCTCCACCCCAGTGCCGTTTGCGTAGCAATGGCCGAGGTGACCCTGAGCGTCTGCGTTCCCCAGATCAGCCGCCCTCAGGTACCACTGCGCCGCCACCTCGAGGTTCTGCTCCACACCCTCGGCAGCAGAAAGCAACTCGCCTAGGGTGCACTGGGCGCCCGCGTGGTCTTGCGCGGCTGACTTACCCAACCACTCCATTGCCGCCACCTGGTCTCGCTTCACCCCCTCCGTCCCGGCGTCGTAGCAGTTGGCGAGTTGGTATGGGTCCTCCGCGTTCCCCTTTATCGCGCCCTTGCGCCACCCCGACGCGAGCTTGCTCAGCCCCATGACAGCATCTGCCTTGCTCCTCGAAGCCCTCGCGGCCAGGCCCTCGGCGATACCCGGCGCGCTTTCCCACGCTCGCGACGTGCGCAGCGGCGGTAGCAAAGATAAGCCCCCCTCTCGCTGTGGCGACGGCACCCCCCGCACCAGAAACTTCAAACCGGACGACTGGCCGGCCAACGCTAAAAGCCTGCCCTTCCTGGAACCCAGCAGCCAGCACGCCTTGAACCGACGCCTTGCACGTCACGGCTGGCCCCTCAGCACCACCCGGCACGATCGCCTGCGGTCTAGTCGTGCCGCCGGCGGCGGCGGCGGCAAAATATGACCCCCGCTTCTCGCGGTGACGACGACACCCACACAAGAAACTTGAAGCCGGAGTAGTATCGGACGACTGGCCAGCTTCCAACCCTCAAGCCCTCCCTTGAACCCACGTCTTGAACCTCGCGACCGCCCCCTCGGCGACACGCCCGGCGTGCTCGCGTGTGATCGCGACGTGCACGGCGGCGGCGGCGGCAGCGACAATCCCCCCACTCCCGCGCGCCGCTGGTGTGGTGGGGTTCGGAAGCACTCAAGTTGAAAGCTCTCTCAATGGGCGGGCCGCGCAAACCCGCTAACCCGGAAACTTCACGCCCCCCTTGATTTCGAATATTCCCGACCCCCTCCACCCCCGCCCCCCCCCCCCACCCCTCGCCCCCACCCCCCCTCTTGACCTCTCCCTCAAACCCCACTCCTGTGAGCTGCGCATTCACCGAAAGCCACGCGCGCACTTCCGGTCTCCTCAGACGCCGCCACACGCGTGACCACCGGCGATTTTCGCGTGTTGTCGCTGTCGCCGCACGCGCCGCACGATGGACAACCGGCCGGCCGGCAGCGGCAGTCAGCCGATCAAGCGCACCGTGGGCTTCGCCATCGCGCGCGACGAGGATGGGGAGGAGGAGGAGGAGGAGGCCATGGGGGAGTGGGGGCCGGGCGCTTCCACGGGTAGGGCACCATCCCGAACGCCGCCAGGCGCACGTTGGCGATCCCGCGACGGCCTTCGTCTGCTCCGCATCCCCCGCCCCCGCGCCGTCCGTCAGCAGCGCCGTGAGCCGCTTCGCCAGCGCCGACACCTTGGCCTCCACGCTCGCCATCTGCGACGCGTCCAGCAGCGCCAACGCAATGGTGTCCGTGCCGCCGCGGCCGGGCAGATAACGCTCGCCACGTCGCAGGATACCCTGCCATCCTTCGTACATGCGCCGCCGCGGCCGACGCTTGCCCCGCACCGCTCTGCACACCTCCGCCGCCCCGCAGCACACCCCCGCCAACTCTTCCACCAACCCCACCCCCTCCTCTTAGGGCCTGGCAGATATTGCTTGGCACGTCATTGGAATACCCATTCAAGTCAAGAACCGAGGGCTTCGAACTGCATGTCGATGACGTGGCGGGTACCTATTAGGTTGTCCCTCGCCACGGGAGGGAAGGCGCCCGCGGAGGATGTAGGCAGGGGCTTACACTCGTTCACGTCAGAGCTCAAGTTGAGCAACTCCAGGACACGTTCATGAGTTAAGTTGGGTTACACGGTGGACAGACAAGCTCAAGTTGAGCTGAAATGGGAACAAGTGTAAGCCCCTGGACGTAGGGTCGCCGTCACCCGTGCTCATAATGCCCACGGCGTTCGGTGAACAGGCAGGGTGTCCCAAGACTCTGCTCAAAGCGCACCGGTACAACCTTACTACGTAATACCCCCCATGTACCCCCCATGTACCCCCTATATGGCCCCATTATACACATACCCCCTACATACCCCCTACACACCCCCAATGTACCCCCTATATACCCCCTACACACCCCAATGTACCCCCTATATAACCCCTATATACCGTCCCCTGACTGTGCTCATAGTGTACCGGTACAACGCTGCCGCCGCCGCCCGCCCGGCGCCGCCCGCCCGCAGTCCAGCGCGTCCGGGGCTTGGCACTAGTCCCCTGACCTGCTACCAGCGTGGAGTTCCCTGTCTCAGAGCAGGCGGGATAACCTATGTTCGTGGTTTCAGGGACGTTGGGGGGTCTCTTGAGTGGTTTCAGAGACGAAACCACCGCTGTGACGGCTGGCAAACGGCAGTGGGGCTGACACGGGGGACGCCTATAAACCCCCTGAGCACCCCCTGAACACCCCCTTAAACACGCCCTATATACCCCCTCAACACCCCCTACACGCCCCCTACATATCCCCTCAAGACCGTCTCAACACGCCATGTATACCCCGTCAACACCCCCGTCAACACCCCGTAAACACGCCCTATACACCACCTGAACACCACCTGAACACCACCTCAACACTGTGCGGCCCTGGGAGCTGGCCACCAGCGCCGAGTCGTGCATCGACAGCGGCAGCGCCGACGACACGCGCACGGTGCGTCTTCCATACAAGTGGTGTATGGGGGTGTATAGGGGGTGTATAGGGGGTGTACAGGGGGTGTATAGGGGGTTTATAGGGGGCGTATGGGTGTTAAGGGGGTGTATGCCGACGACACGCGCCCGGTGCGTCTCCCTCACTGTTAGATCATCGTGTGCCCGTGACACACTTGCCTGTTCCGTCCGTGGGGGCAGTGGCGGCTCGCTGGTGCTGGCGAGCAGCGGCCCCCCGGAAATTTACATCCTAGGCCGCCTAGATCTGGGCGACCTGTTGTCTTGAATTGATAACCAGAGGACATATGTGGTGTCGAAATATCACCTGATCTAGGGTCTCAACTCGTCGCCAGGCCGCCCACGTCTAGGCGGCCTAGGACTTCAATCTCCGGCGGCCCCCTCGCACCGCCGCGGGATGTTCTTCGTGCGGGGCATCTCTCGCACGACTTGCGGGGCGGTGGCGGCGTCGTGCTCGTGCGGCACGGAAGCCCCCCCTTTCTCCCCCCTTCCCCCCTCGCCGCTCACCCACTCGCCGCACCTCCCCCCCCCCGCCCCCGCGCTCCGCGCTGCACCCTAAACCCTAAACCCTAAACCCTAAATCCTAAACCCTAAACCCGCGTAGATCCCGGAGATCATGCACAGCATGCGCACGCAGCACAACAGGAGGACGGCAGGGGCTTACACTCGTCCACTTCTCAGCTCAACGTGAGCACAATTTGTGGGATACGTGATGTGCATGATTTTCCCCCAGTCTATTAGACAGGGGGACACGGGGAGGTGTGACCAAAACGGCTTAGGGTGAGCTGAGAAGTGGACGAGTGTAAGCCCCTGTAGGACGGTGCCGGCGCCGCCCGGCGCGCACGTGAGCGGGTCCTACACCCCCGCGTCCGCTGCCGCCGCCGCCGCCGCCACGTTCCCCACCATCCCTGAGACCGCCTCCACCATCCCCACCACCCCCCCCTCTGTCCTCTCTCCCGTCGAAGTCGAAGTCGCCGCCCCAGCCCCGGGGTAGGGCGCGCCAGAAACTGCTCGAAATGTCTAGAGGGAAAGAGGCGATTCCGCGTGTATAAGGAGGCACCAGGCTTTCGCCCTGGCCTCTGTGTGGAGTCCCGCGCGCTCGCGCGGGGCCGTGGCGAATCATCCACTGTATACTCTCCTCTCTCCTCCTTTCACCGTCTTCGTCAGCCACTCGTATGTGCGTAACGCATTCGATGCCTCGCTCGAAATGTCCATATACACATCTTAAACCCTGGTGTCTTGAGTAGAGTGTCACCCTGTGATGTTGCGAGCACTTTCTGGCGGGACTCTATCGCGGGGTCGGCG
>Ga0307489_10001776_pt1 | contig 14322 bp, 31 predicted proteins | sample SB12metaG_FD_202247 | JGI IMG/M metagenome (GOLD analysis project Ga0307489, IMG submission 202247) | Sea-ice brine microbial communities from Beaufort Sea near Barrow, Alaska, United States - SB 1.2 | ecosystem: Environmental > Aquatic > Marine > Coastal | place: USA: Alaska | collected... | reverse complement strand
GGTACATGGACGAAAGTGGCGACGAGCCTCTTGGGTTCCTCTTGAGTTCCTCTCGGGTTCCTCTCGGGTTGAACGTACCGCATCCGGTCAGCTTCGCGTTTCTTTCTTCAACACATGTACTCTCTTTCGGCATGGCGGTCTACCGCATCTACCGTTCAGGCGGCGAACCAGGTGCGGATTCTGGGTTCGTCGCAATCGGTGCCGCGTTCGGGGCGACACTACCAGGAGACCCTTATCAGGGCGGAGAGGGTTGTTTAAGCTGACCATGTGAAGCGCCTTGGGGCTCGATGAACGCTATTATAATAATAATAAATCCAGGACCTACCTTAGTGAGGACGCCGAGCGAGCTGTACGCCGTTGGGGTTCTTCTTCACGCCGAGGATGTCCAGCTGGAACGTGCACTTCAACTCCGGGTGCGTGATGTGCGCCTGGCAGGAGGGGATATATATATAGGGTTTAGGGTTTAGGACTTAGGGTTTAGGACTTAGGGTTTAGGGTTTAGGGTTTAGTGGCAGGAGGGGCCATTGAAAACAACGATCACTCGAACCGATCGGAGGGTGCCGGAAACGGAAGTCAAACGCATCCAACGTCTCGACGGCGGCCGCCGACGCGACGCCACAGCCCCGTAGGTGCCGCATTCTCGTCTCGAAATCAAACATTGAGCGGAACTCGAACGCGGGTAGAGACCGTCGCGGCGGTGGCAGGGGTAGCGGGGCGTACGGCAGCGAGTGCACACCATGCCGACCAAGGCCAACCTCGTGGACGTCTGCCTCCTCGACGAGCGGGCAAAGGTCCTCCAGGCGCCACTGGTAGGCCCGGCGCAGATAGTGCTCCCGTCCACACCGCGTCGTGTGATGGCAGTTAACGTGCCCGTCAGTCACTGCACACCGCGCGGGTACGGCTAGGTGTACTGGGATGGCGTGGTTAGTCAAGTGAAGGGAGCGTAAGGCGATGCACACTACTCTACGAGTAGATGCCCACGGTGGTAAAACGACCAAACGACCACCCTGGGTGGTGGCGAACAGACCACACCCCTGCTGGGGCCTGGTGCATACATTGTACCGCTTCACGCCACGTCATAGCATGGCATTTAACCCATTGAGCGGGGCCCGTCCCTCACGTCACGTCCCTTCACCGCACTACCCATTGAGCGGGTACTCGGTACTGAAGTGGCGTGGTTGGTGCAGTGAAGGGGGCGTAAGACCCCGCACACTTCGGCACTTTACATGTATCCAAGACGACTCCCAAAAACGACCCAACGACCACACTGAGTGGTACCGCGCATCATAGCGGTGCGTTGGTTGACGTGGCGGCGGGTGATGTTCGCTTGCCCCTCGCCGCTGGTGAACCGCCCGGTGGCGAACTGGCGGAAGGGGCGCAAGAAAATCGCCGACGTAAGGCCCGCTCCATTATCCACATTACCTCACCCTCTAAACTCCAAGTGTGTACGGTTACACCGTTACACCATGAGCAGACAGTGAGGAAATGCGCAACCGGGCCGCCTATGTGATTGTTCCCGGGTCATGGCTCGACATGCGTACCGTTACACTCCTTGAAAATACAGACTGACCGTGCTGCACGGTTAAATGCAACCGCCTCACTGTTCTCCGGGCCTTACGCCTCGCTCTTGCACTTAAAGACATTGCAAGGCGTCGTTATTAAGGCTATAGATGAGAAGGAGGCGGTGGGGGAGTTGGGCCTGGACCACTCCACGGGGGCGCCCCCTGGGGAGGAGACTCTGGAGGGATTCCGCAGCGAGGTCGGTCGGCTGTTGGGCCACAATGACCGTCAGTGGATCCTCGAGTCGCAAGATGCGCTGGTAGGTTCTGGCTAATGTTTCCTCCCACCTCATCTAACGCTCGTGAAACCCTTTTTTTATTGTGTAGCATGACATCCTACGACGGGGCCAGCACTAGGGACACTCAGATGGTACTCCTCACGATTTTCAACGCCATCTAGACCTCGTTTCTTGAGGCAGGGCATCCCATAATGTGGCTAGCATGTTGTACCTGACCCTATTAACTGGAGCCCATCGACGTGGCCGGGAAGAAAATATATAAGTACGACAACCACTACTGGAAATGGGAGCTGAAGCTGTGGCAGGGACTGATGGACAGTGCTCGCCACATTATAGGATGCCATGTAACTCAGGAAACGATGGACTGATGGACAGTGGTCGCCACCTCATAGGATGCCATTTGACTCATGAAACGAGAGTACAAAACAGGTTTGATGACGTGACGAGCACTATCCATCAGACCCTAAACTGTGGCAGTTCCTGCCGTTCTACGACCAGCGACTATTAGGACCCGAAGCTGCCGCCGCCATGGCCGCCGCCGATGCCGCCGACGCCAAAGCCGCGAGGGAAGCCGCACAGTGGGCCGCCGAAGCCGCCGCAGACGCCGCCGAAGCCGCTGAAATCATCGCCGCCGCTGCTGCCGCTGCCGCAGAAGATGGCAGGGCCTCATAAGAACATGTGTCCCAGCTTATTCAGTGAAATAAAGCAGGTGGCTTCAAGGATAAACTGCTCAGACTCAGTGTCGGGTCTGGTGTAGAAGGTATGGTATCGAATCTCATTCGACCAATCAGAACTGTCCATGTCGAGAATCCCACCGACCGACTCGCCGACAGTCGGACCGGGTCGCCATCCTTGAGTAAATAGACCCCCGATTCTCAGGATCTCAGCCTGACTAGTCACGCCGACACTGAGTTTAAGGTGCCAATGGAAAATATTTATTGCCTGTAAGGCCCTTTGTCGATGCCGGGGGTACACTGATACGCTCACCGTCAGATTAATCCGGAAGGAAGTATCATGCGAGACCCCACAAGGCGGCGGCGGCGGGGGCACATTCCTGACGGGAGTGGTCGAGGGGGCGGTGGTCGCCGCCGCCCCACCCCCTGCGCCCCCGCCCCCTCCTCCTCGTCGTCCTGTTACGCCGCCCCCGGTATGGCGGTGCAGGTAGTCAGTATCAAAACCCGCACTGAAAGCGCCTACGGTTTCAGCGCTTGAATCCACAATGAGATAAACCACTTTCAAACTTTGCTTTCAATTTCAATTTGCGCCGCTACTCCCCGGGCGATGAGGACCCGCAGTTCCCGGGGGGCTGGTGGCAGGGGCTTACAGTTGTCCACTTTTTTTGCTCAAGGTAAGCATTTTTTTGTGGGATATGCTGCGTTGCGTCAATCTGACGGTGACAAACACGGCTCAGGTTGAGCTGAAAAGTGGACGAACCCTAAACCCTAAACCCTAAGCCCTAACCCCTAAACTGGACGAGTGTAAGCCCCTGGGTGGTGGTGTGGGCTGGAGGAAGTTGGGACGGAGCTGCGGCTGGTGGCTGACGATGAGAGATGGATCGAAGCCAATCGCAACATCCCGTGGCAGCGCGACACGTTATATTCCATGACCATCCGGAACCTGGTAGGGTTTAGTGGATTATCCCCCTCGTCGTAGGCCCGATATCATCTGACTGTACGCTCGTAGTGTACCTGAAAAAAACATACTCCTCCGCTTTGGTCCTGTATCTGCTCACTGTTGGATCTCAGCGTACCAGTAATCATTGTGCTGCTCTGCTTGGGCCTGGTATCCTATGACGTAGCATCCCATGACGTGGCATGCATGATCCACCTGGCCTTGCACGCCGGCCACGAAAGCAACAGCTGGGATACAAGACCTGGGCCTGCAATACGAGGCCGCCCACGGGATGTGGGAGCTCGCGTCGAACCGGGAGGTTTACCCCCGCATCCTCAATTACCTCGACGGCATACCTGACGCAGTTGAGGAGGGCGCACTGGCGTACACCCCTGCCACCCCTGGAACCCCAGGAACCACTGGCACCCCTGGCGAAGAGAAGGTGCAGTTAAGCAGCGAGACCAACCCGGTGTTCGGGTCGCTGGTGAAGCTGATGCAGGAGGGGACGTGCCGGTCGCGGGTCCCGACAGCGGTAAGGCCCGGTACCATCTGACAGTTTGCTCGATCGGCAAAACGAGTTTACGCGTCTGCATTCATGCGCATTCACCCTGAAGGTAAGTCCAGCTGCAGCGATCCGGGTTCTAGTCCTCCATCTCAATATATCCATTGTCGGACCTTAGTCCGAGGCGGCGGTGTGGAGCTTCTCGCCTGTGGTGGCAATGCGAAAAGAGCTAGTGAAGTCCGGTGCGCTGACGGCGGCGCTCGAGATGCTGGAGCGGGACTCGGACCTGCTGGACCGCGAGCTGGGCCCCGCGGACGGGCCCAAACTGGACCGCCTTCCGGCGGTGGAGAGGGCCAAAATCCTGGCGTCGGAGGCACGCCACAACGCGGCAGGGCCTTCCTTCAGTATGTGATTCCAGCTGAACTTGATAATCCTTGAGGAATGAGGTAGATTCATAAGTGGATAGCCTGAAGTGGTTTCAGGGTCAAACGGCGTTAAGTGCCAGCGAAATAACACATGAAACGGCGAGGCCTACCCTAAGTACTATCGCTTGCACATCTTTAGTGTCTTCAATGTATGCCGGTGGGACAACTCAAGCGGTTCCAGGGTAAGTATGCCACGTTTTAAATATACTGACGGGGCGAAATGCTTAGGTTGAGGCCCTGCAACGCGACGAAGCAGGAGCGGCAGTTCCTGAAAACAGCGGCGATCGAGGACGCGCGGTTGGACGCAGTCTTGGAGGCGAAGAAACACGAAGTTGACGCGGAGGCGGAGGACGATGGGAGCGAGGTGGAGATCCCAGTACGGACAGTTTCAGAAGTTATAGATGCAGCGGCGGATCCTGCTGAGCCAGCTGAGCTGCTGGATGCAACCGAGACAGCGGCTGCACTCAAGGCTGGGGACGAGCTGCCTCTAGCTGCGGTAGCGATGGAAGAGCCAGACAAGATATTGCTGACGGATGAGATGATTGATCAGATGGAGACCATCCAGGTCAACGTGACGGGCGCAATGTAAGGACAGGCAAATATGTTGCACGCCACGTCATCGACACGAAGATTGATCGGCGCCCATGTGTCTCGATTTGAATTGCATTCCATGACATGGCGAGCAATATCTACCTTAACCATTGCTCGCCACGTCGTCGACAAACACTCCGCGCCCCTGTTGTTTTAGATATATGGCATGCCATGACTTGGCGAGCAATATCTGTCAGGCCATAGCGCCCGGGGCATCCTGATGGTGGACCGTGCATGCCGCGACGATTTCTTCAAGCGCTATCCTGACGCTGGCCCGCTGCTGACCACATGGCGTATGCGACCCAAAAAGGGCACGGAGGGCACGCATGAAGACCCGCGCGTGCTGGCCGCCGCGGCATTGTGCACCGCTCTGCAGCGGGACAACGACATCCGGAAGCGGTTCGCAATGAATGGAGGCCTGTCAGGCCTAGCGCAGATGCACATTCGCTCGGACGTCGCCCTGGCAGGGACAGGCAATATCCCTGTAGACACTTTTCCTCCTGCTCCGCCTCTCCCTCTTGAAAAGACAACAGTGCTCAACAATTCGTCCTCCACCGACGATTTTTGACTTGAAAGCATCCTATGACAGTGAGTACTGTACTGCGTCTTGTGAAGTCACGAGCATTGCATCCTATGACGTGGCGAGCACTGTCAGCTGGTCCCTACTGACCGGTGAGTCTCGCCGCGGTGTCCGCTGTGGGGAATTACATGAACAACGCGGAGGGCATCGAGATCCTGGCAGGGTGGTCAGTGAGAAAAAACACCAGTTAAGCTTTGTTTCGCGGTGAGTGGAGCTTCATCCGCATTCCCCCTGCAGGTAAGTCATTCTCCGATTTCGGTTCGAGTACTTGTTCTCAGTGACCCTCCAGCCTGACCGAGAACTCCATTCTGTATGTGCTTTCGACCTGTGGAAAAGTCATGCCCCTATCTTGGTTCGAGTGCTTGTTCCCAGTGACCCTGCTGCCTGGCGGCGAGTGGCGACAGCGGCGAGCTCGTGGACTCCCTGCGCGAAGCCATCGCGTGGTCCATCGACCGCATCTCGCCAGGCGCAAGCCCGCCCATGACGGTGCCCGAGCGCCGGCACTGCCCGGGGCTGCTCGACCTCTCCGCTTACAGCCTGTGGGGGTCGATGTGCGGTGAGGTGGCGGTAGGGCCTGGTACATATTGCTCCTCACGTCATAGGATGCCATTTCACACAGGATGGGAGGGTCCAAAACGCGTCTCGATAACGTGGCGGTCAACGGACTGCTATTGGTCGCCACGACATGAGATGCCGTTTATCTCAATAAACAAGGCTTCAAAATGCGTTGGACGACGATGACGTGGCGAGCAATACTTGTCTGGCCCTAAGTTACGGCGCACATTGAGCAGGCTGCCAATCAGAACAAGCAGATTGCAAAACTAATGAGCATGCCGCGAGGAAAGTACTCCATACCGCTGCCGCCGCCTCCGCCCCCGCTGGCGGACGGCGCCAGCGCTCCAGACGGGGATGTGGTGATTTCCCGCGAGAGGGTTGAGGAGATCGCGAAGTTTGCTGCGGACATTCTAGCGCGAGTGACTCGCTCGGACTCTGCCGCGTGCTCGCTACTCGGCGCGCTGCTGACTCTTGCCAGAGACCCGCGCCACGCCGGTGGGGGCAACGCTTTCACATTGTCTCCTTACCTCTCGTCTCCTCTCCTCTCCTCGTCTCTCCCCTCTCCCTTCTCCACTCCTCTCTTCTCAGACCCTCTCCTCTTTTCCCTGTCGTCTCCTCTCCTCTCATGTCCTCTTAGATCCGCTCCCTCTTCCCTCAATTCCACTGTATGACTTGGCTATCATTATACAGGGTCTTTGTACACCCATAAACTGTCTTGTGTCACTTGGATGACTCCTTTGACTTTGCGAGCGATATCTGGTGTTCCACCCTACGCGCGGACATGGTTCTGCAAGTGATGGACGACATTGGCCTGCACCGGATCTGCCTGGCGTCGTGGGGCTTGGACGCCACGCACGGCGGTGGCAAGATTCGCACCATAATGGCCGGGATCATCGCCAGCCTTGCCCAGTGGCGCACACCGCCCCGTGGGCCCTTAGACCCCGTGGCGAATCACGCACACTCTCGCGGGCATTCCGGCGGCGCCCGGGACTTGCGCGGGCCATACCGGTTCAAATGTCTTTCACTTGCACCCGCATTGCTGGAATCCGCCCTGCACGCCCCGAAGGCAAAGGACATTCCTGTGGATTTCGTGACGGGGCACGTGAAGCAGCCACTTCCGGTAGGGCGGTGCAGGTTGACCCGACGAAATCCATGCTGACAGTGCCTGAAACTAAGCGCTTGAAACTAAGATGTGTTAGTCTGCTTTCAAACGTTACTTTCGATTCCAACATGCGCCTCTACATCCCGGACAAGCACACGGTCGAGTCGTACGTTGCGGAGCAGGCTGACCTGGCAGCGAATGAGCACTCGCTGCTTCAGGAGGCCGTAGGGCCTGGCATAAATTGCTCAAGACATCCTCAACGGCGGCATTCTAAAATCCTCCCGCATTTTATACTCTCGTTTCTTGAGCCACATGCAGCTCGTATAATGCGTTTAGCGTTCTTTGCCGGGCCTTAAGATGCGGTGGGCGCTGGGATCATGTTCCTGGCCACTCCCGGAAACACGCGAACAGCTTCTGAGATATTAATGCTGATCCGCTTGATTGACGAGGCCCGCACACCCACCGCAGCGCTTTATGCCACGACGGCGCTATGGTTGTTGATTCGCAACTCGGCGAACCGCGACACATTACTCGAGCTGACAGAGGGAGACCTAGACAGTGCCAAAGCCGCAGAGGAGGCAGCGGCGGCGGTGGCGGAGGGCAGAGAGGTCGTCGTTCAGGAGGAGGCTGTCGAGGAGGATGAGGCGGTGGCGCCGGCAGAGGAGACGGGGAGAAGCGCGAGACCGTCATTGGCCGCCGCGGGGAGAAGTGCGAGACCTTCTTTGGCTGCGGGAGCGGTGGCAGGGATGGGTGAAGATGGTGAGGCGGAAGTTGCCGCGCCGCCGCCAGAGCCAGAGCTGCCGCCTACAGGCAATGGCGTGGCGATGCGCATCCTCTCCGCGGCGGGTGCCAAGTGGCTGCCGCTCGCGCAGGCCTCCGCAGGTAGGGCCTGGCAGATGCCGCTCGCCACGTCATTGGATGCCTTCAGTCTCGATGAGCAGGGTCCGGAATGCGTGTCAAGAAAGTGGATCGTGGCGGACATTGCTCGCCATGTCATAGGATGCCATTTGCACGGAGAATGAGTGTTAAACATGCGTTGAATCACCTGGCGAGCAATGTCTGCCCCGCTCTATGGCAGATGTTGCCCTCCATGTCATAGGATGGTAGTTTAGTCAAGAATCAGGGTACACATGCGTTGAATGCGTGGCGCTCAATTCCTGTCGGACCCTATCCACGGGCGACCCGAAAGATCCCGTGATAAACTTCTTCGAGTTCTGGCTCGCCACGATGTGGATGACCATGGTTACTGAAGGAGAGCAGCGCGAGGATTACACAGTGTACGAACTGGCCAAGGAAAACAAGAATGCTCCGCCGACGTGGTGGACGGTACCGCCGATGGCGAGTCGCGGGGATCCGCCTCCGCCACCCGGGCTCACCTCCAGTGTCGCCGAGACCATGGTGGCGCTTCTGTCGTGCGAGTCGTTCGCGCACGCCACGGTGCGCGAGATGGCTGTTGGCAGGGACGTACACTCGTCCCGGTTTCCAGCTTCATGTGAGCCGGTTTGCTCCAGGGACATAAATCGTTGCCTGTTTCAGCTGGCACTTGAGCCCGACTTTTCCTGGCCCAATCATCGAATGTCCCAGGACCTTACATTCGTTACCGTTTCCGGCTGGCACTTGAGCCGTTTGATCGCTGACTCCACTTGAATCATCCATCTCAGGTTCTTATTACGTGGATTGAGCTGATTGGGTGACGATTGGATGGCCCTGGCATTAGGGCTGTCGTGGTCGCTGGTGGCGCGGGACTTTGGGTTAGAGAAACACTTTGTGAGATTGGGCGCCATCGGCCCACTGCTCACGGTTATGGAGGGTGGCAGCTCGATCCGCGACTCGCGTGCTGCAGCGGCGTCGGCGGCGGCGGCATTGGCGGTAGGTCATCGTATACATTGTCCACCACGTCATCGAAACGCATTTTGAACCGCCCTGTCCCGAATTGAGTGGCGTCCCATCAAAGTCATCGACACGCAAATTGAACCGTCGATCGCTGAATTAAGCAGCATTCCATGACTTGGCGAACAACATCTGCCAGGCCCTAGCTGGCGGCGCAAGGAGCCGACGACGCCTTCGAGGCGGCATGCGCCTCGGTGGGTTACTATGGGCGCGACAGGGCGGGCGCCAAACGGAAAGTAGTGGAGGCGGCGGCGATTGAAGCCGCCGCCACCGCCGAGAAAGCCGTGTCTACACAAGATGTGCACTTTCCGCAGAATCCGGCGCCGCCAAAGTTGCGGGAACGCGCCGCCGCCGTAGTACAGGTAGGGCCCGTGTGATATTGCTCGCCACGTCATTGGATGCCAATTTCACCCAAGAAATGAGGGTTCGATATGTTTGAGTGACATTTCGTGCTATATCTTTATAGGGCCGTGATGCAGGCGTTTGCTGAGCACGCGGACAACCTAGACGGCAGGGCCTGGCATAGATCGCCCGCGGCATCATCCAATACATGTTTCAGCCTCGTCTGATTCAATCCATTATATTTGAACCCTTGTTTCAGTCCTCGTTTCAGTCTAATGCGTAGGATAACGTGGCAGGAAATGTATGCAAGGCCATACTCGTCGGACACGGCGGTCTGCCATCTCTGGAGCATGCCTTCATCGTCCTCATCAACTCCCAGCACCGCTCCTTGGAACTCCGCGGCGCGCAGGGACTGGCGCGCCTCACCCTCCACCCGTCCCACGTTACAGGCAGGGCCCAACCATCGTTCCCCTTTCAGCTCAATGAAGCTGATTTATCGGTTGCACAGCCTGTATCTGGACTAGGAGTTAGAGCTCCGGTCTGCTATTCAAAACTGGTAGTCATCCCCGTGAAGATGTGTAAATATTGGGAGGCCCTGGTCAGGGGCGCCTACAGCTTCGTCGTTAAACCCACGAACAGCAAACACTCTGTTGCGGACAATGGTGGAGTCGAAGCCTTGGACGGGATGCTTCGCCGCGCCGCCGCCGGGTTCGCGACGTCGACGTTAGCGATGGTCGCGGCGCGCGCGCGGGTTGGAGACGCGGCGGAGGCGGAGGAGCTTGCGGCGGATCTGCGGGCGGCGGCGGCGGTGGCAGGGACCAGCAAGAATGCAGACCCCACACCCCTTAAACCTGCCGCGTCATCTTTCTGGTGCTCGCCACGTCTTCATTCCAGTGCTCGCCACGTCATCTTTTTCCATCATCCATCTATTCCGTCTATTAAGGGGATGACATGGATGATGATGTCGAAACTATGAGGTGGCTTGGCCGGTATGATCAGTCTGACCCCGATCGTCTGGCACTAACCAGCACCGGTACAATGACCTCCAGACCCTCTCGTTCGGCTCCTGGGAAGGCTGACGACTCTGGAGCGCGCGCGGCGAAGCAGGCGGAGGCGATGGCTTTAGCGGAGGCGGAACAAGCTTCCAAGGATGGCGATATCGCCGCGTCGGAAGCCAACGCGCACGAGGCAGGGCCCAGTCTGCATAGATAGAAAGTTTGTTATCACATGATCACTACGTGTCAGTCATATAGTCATACGAAGCTATATCACATATGGCAATTAGGCAAACACACCAACCATGTCTGAGTCACACGTGTAAGATAAACGAACATGACCCACAGGCGGCTAGACCAATCAGCGATGCCATAATGCATCTGCCCCTCCCACGAGGACGACGTGGCGAGCCATGCCAAGGCGCTCATTTACGCACTGTCTGCCGTGCTGAACCTCACCACGGTCGAGAAGAATCAAATCCGCATCGCGCAGCGCTCGCTGTGGCAGGGCCTCTCCGGCACAGGCAATATCCCATACTTCATCAACTCAATCCGACTACTTGCAGAGTGTACCAGTGTACCCGTACGCACTCGGATCATCGAAGCAGGCCCTTGTTCGCTCAGCGTCAGAGTGTACCCTTACACACTCACCGCCTTGATTTAGGGCCGTACAGGCTGTATTATTTCCAGCTACACATGAGTGTTTGCTCATGTTTACCAGTGTACGCGGTATGTGGGGCCCTGCGCGGCGGCTGCTGCTACGGATCCGCGCCACGTTCTCCGAGATTGTGTCGACGAACGCGGCGTCCGGCGTGGGCGTGGAAACCTCGGCGCAGCGCATTGCCGAGCTAGCAGCGCGCTCCCTGCGCAATATTGCTCGCACAGAGAAGAATCGTACAGCGCTGTACAAGGCAGGACCTAACAGATATTGCTCGCTGCGTCATATATATACCACCGTCTTATATTGCAAGTCTTACGATCATGAACCCTAAAGTACACACCCATTTAGACCTTCAGAGGCAGCCCAAGTGAAAGGTCCCAGAGTCGCCGCGTCATGGGCTACCATTCATTACAGGACACGAGGAATACGACTGCGTTGGATGAAGTGGCGAATAATGTCTGGCAGGCCCTAGTACAAGGCAAAGTTCAAGCTTGCGAAGATCTGTGGTTACGCGGGCAGTTTCCCAATGGCTTCTGGGTTGGGGGATGGCGGGCGGGCAGGCGTGGATGTGAGTCGGGCCTCGGGTGGCGCCTGGGGGTTACCCTCGCTGGGACTGGAGCTGCTGCTGCCCAAGGCTGGTAAGTTTAGTAAACACGCCGGAATGGGTGTCGGGGCGGGTCTCGACGGTAGGGCTTGGCATACATTGCTGGCCATGTCAGAATGCCATGTAATGCGCAGCAAAACGACGGTTCAAAATTGTGTTGTATGACGTGGCGAGCAACATCCCCAAGGCACTACTCGACGGCGAAATGGTCGATCAGATAGACGCCGGTGCCGCCGCTGCTGTCGCCGCCGATGATAATGCCATTGACGCTGCCGCCGCCGACGACGACGCCGCTGACGCCGCCACCGCCGCCGATGACGCCGGTCTTGCCGCCACCACTGGCGCCTCCCGTCCCGCCTCCGCCGCCGTTGCCGCAGCCGGTGGGGCCTGGCAGATACTGCTCAACACGTCATGTGATGCCGTTGAATGCAGGTGACGGATGTTTCGAAGCTCGTTGGTTGACGTGGCGAGCAATATCTGCCAGGCCCCAGCCGCTGCCGACGCCGGCCGTCCCGCCTCCGCCGCCCTGGCGGCTTCCGTCCCCGCTGCCGTCGTTTCGTTCGCCGACAATGTCAGCGAGCGAAGCATGTCCGCGAGGCCGTCATCCGGCCGCCGCTCGTTCCTGCGCTGGGCCTCCTCCGAGTTCGGAGCATTGCCGCCAAATCGTAGATATAACGCAAACGTCCACGGTAGGTTTTTGTCCGGAACTTGGCTACCCTGATATATATAGTGTGTGCCGGTACACCGCGTCGTACAGACCTACCATTCCTCTTGCTTTTAAGACCTCACGGAGCTAAAATAATTAGCTCCGTGAGGGGGTAAATCCGCCAAACTGGATCGGTCAATCTGGATCGGCCGAATTCTGCCGAACTGCTCGTCGTAAACCGTCGTTTCTTGAGTCAATTTAGGGTGCCTGGTGAAACTGGATCGGCCAAACTGGCTCCGCCGATCTGGCTCGGTGAAAGGGGGTCGGTCATTCTTAAATGCAAGAGGAACTATATGTGTACCAGTGCGCTACGTGTTGCGGCACTATTGTCCTACAAACTGTGATACTGCTGCACATGTGTTGCGCCCTACGAGTACTGCTCTGCAAACTTTGTGCCAATCCTCATATGTGGCAGCCCCACAGCCTGGCAAACTATGTACCAAATGTTGCGGCCTCCCCACAAACTATTTACCAAATTCACTATGTGTCTCGGCCCTGCTCCACGGCCCACCTGGCCACGACGAGGGGGACGACGGCACCGGCGCGGACCACTCTTTGGAGGGAACGTACGGCCACCACGACTCCATGTCGATCATGGCCTCGGGAGGTGGAACGGTAGGGTGGTGCACGTTGAAGCTGGCTTTGAAAGCGCCTAGTTACAGCGCTTACACAAAAAACCATAGTGTACAGTGCTTTCAAGTTTTGCTTCAATCTTCAGCTTGCGCCCCTAGAGCTCGGTGGCCCCCGGATTTGCCGGCTCGGTGAACGCCTCGCTGCACTCGACAATGTCCACTGTCACGATGGCCTCGAATAACGTCGCGACAGCTTCCAAAAAGGGCGACCCGCGCGCGCGGGCTAACCACCAGGCAGGGGTTCATCGAGGCGACGCTCTGCTGCGCACTAAGAAGCAGACTGGAGCTTTAGCTCCTAGTCTATAGATACAGGCGGTTCAATCGTTAAGAATAAGCACTCGACTTACGTTGTGTGTATGAGCATTCTCCCGGAAGGTAGGTCATGCTCTGATATTCTTTCGAGTGTTTGCTCTCAATGATCCTCTTATCAGGCGGCAAAGAGGAAAGCCAAGATGGTGTGTGATACAGCGTCGTCGGTGTTGCGGATGCCGGACCGCGACCTGTGGGAGACGTCGCGCAGCGCAGCCTCCAGGCCAATTACCGCGCCGGTAAGGCTCATATGTTTACATATAGTACACCTATACACTCTCACCTCCACCTCCGTCGCCTTCCTCGATTTCATCTCCCCAATGCCCGGTATCCTCCTACCAACTGTTTGCTCATAGTGTAACCGTGCATACTCGCATCCTCCTCCTCGTCATCATCCTGCTCCTTGGTCGTGTGCCGGTTCTTATCCCCCGGGCACGCATGCGCCACCGCCGGCGGCGACGGCGCTGCGCTGGCACCCTCCTGTAGCGGAATACCTGCAAGAGCCGAACCCAGCCTTCGCGCAGGCGTCCCGAGGGGACAGCGCCAGGCAGGGCTGTCCACTCGTCCACTTCTGTGGAAGGCCTGAGCCGTTTTTGTCACTGAAACTGAGTACCACCCAACGTATTCCACAAGAAGTGCTCACGTCCAGCTGGGAAGTGGACTAGTGGAAGCTCCCAGTCCCCACCTCCACTTATCAGCTCAGCCTGAGACGTTTTTGTGACGGCAACCCTCCAACCGCCCATTACATCCCATGAAACGCGCTCACGTCAATTTGAATAGTGGACGAGTGTAAGGCCCTTGCGCCAGGCCCGGGCTCGGGAGCCGCCCCTCCACTAGCGCCACCTCGCGCCCCGGAACAGGCCGTCCCCCGACTGGCGCCAGCGGTAAAGATAACACCCCCATCCGCTTGATCCTTCATCCCTCCGCCTCTCCGCCGGGGCTTACACTCGTCCACATTTCGGCTTGACGTGAGCACTGTTTGTGTCAGACGTTGGGTGGTTTCAGTGATCAGAACGACT
>Ga0307489_10001775_pt1 | contig 14334 bp, 13 predicted proteins | sample SB12metaG_FD_202247 | JGI IMG/M metagenome (GOLD analysis project Ga0307489, IMG submission 202247) | Sea-ice brine microbial communities from Beaufort Sea near Barrow, Alaska, United States - SB 1.2 | ecosystem: Environmental > Aquatic > Marine > Coastal | place: USA: Alaska | collected... | reverse complement strand
TGAGCTGAAAACGTGGACAAGTGTAAAGCTCCTGGGTGCAGGCGGCGGGCGCGGTGTCCGCATCTATGCAGGGAACCATTGGCAGCGGCAGCGGCGGCGGCAGCGGCGGCGGCGGCGGCGGCGTTGAAACGGGGACTGGGGGGCTTTCTGCGGCGTTGGAGGAGCGCCGGGCCACCCGCCGACGCGAGGCGGAGGTGGCGGCGGCGGCGGGTGCGGCAGCGGGTCCGGAGCCGGAGCCGGTGGGGGTAGAAACTGCGGAGGAGGCTGCGGATTGGCGCGACGTGGGCAAGCTGAAGGCAGAGTTAGCGGAACTCATGAGCATGAGAGCGGCGTTGGAGGGGCCGGGGGCAGGGGATGCGTCGCGGGCGGCGGCGGGGGCGGTGGCGGGGGCGGGGACGGGGGCTGAGGGGGCAGGTGATGCGGCGGCGGGGGGGGCAGGGGCTGCAGCGGGGGCGGGGGCTGAGGGGGCAGGGGATGCGTCGGGGGCGGCGGCGGGGGCGGGGGCGGCGGCTGAGGGGGCAGGGGATGCGTCGGCGGCGGCGGCGGGGGCAGGTGATGCGTCGGCGGCGGCGGGGGCGGGGGCGGCGGCTGAGGGGGCAGGGGATGCGTCGGCGGCGGGGGCGGGGGCTGCAGCGGGGGTGGGGGATGAGGGAGCAGCGGAGGGGCGCGACGTGGGCCAGCTGGAGGCCGAGCTAGCGGAGCTCATGCGTATGAGGGCGGCGCTGGAGGAACCGGGGGCGTCGGCGGCGGGAGCGGGGTCGGGGGCAGGGGCTGCATCGAGGGCCGGGGCGGAGGGGGCGGCGGAGGGGGGCGACGTGTGCCCGAATGAGGCGGCGCAGGAGGCGCCGGGGGCAGGGGATGAGCCGCGCGCTGAGACTCAGGAGACGCTTCACACGCTATCTGAGGCTACTGTAGGGACTGATGGATAGTGCTCGCGTACTCCACGTCATAGGATGCCGTCTAACTCAAGAAACGAGGATTCAAAATGCGGCTGGGATGGCGGTTCGGGATTCGGATGGATTCCAGGACCTCAAATATGGAAGTCGCCAACCCAGAAATGCGGTTGATGACGTGGCGAGCACTAGATGGACAGTGATCGCCGCGTCATAGGATGCCATGTAACCCAAGGGGCGCGGGTTCACAAAGCGTTTGATGACGTGGCGAGCACTATCCATGAGTCCCTGTGCCACGGCGTCGCTGGAGACGTTGATGGCGTCGATGGAGATTATGCGGAAGGACGCGGCCCTAAGTAAATAAGGATTTCTTTCGGTCCAAAATACGCAAAATGTAGCTTCGATTAATAACTTCTCATTATTTGCTCGTAATTGCTGGCGGCCGGTCAAGGACCGCCGGCACCAGATACTGCCGTTGCAGGAAATTGAGGTTCGCTTGGCCTCTCAAAGTTCCGTCGTATAGTCATAGTAGGAGGTGATGCAGAGGGACGTAGCGGGGGAAGCGGCGGCGACGAGAGGTCCGGCGCCGCCGGCGCAACCGTCACGCGAAGCTGAGTAGTTGAGGTTCGCTTGGCCTCTAATAATTTCATCAAGAGTAGCTGCTTAAACTTTCAATCCGCTGCGGAACAATTGTTACACTAAATTATACTATTGAATGTTAGAAAAGCAAACTATCTATGCGTTGGCGCGGCGTGAGGCGGCGGCGGGCTAATACAAAATGACAACACAGAAACTGCGAGTTGACGAGAAACACAAAGCACGTGTGCGCAGGAAGGTCGGGAGGGGACTTGCATCAGGCCCGCCCTTGCGCCAGGAAACGCACGAGTGAGTTCAGGAAGAGACTGGCATCAGGCGTCTACGGGGGCCAAGGCGGAAGTCTGGTGCCTCCTCATACACGCTGACGCGTCTCTCTGTGGCATCAGGCGCCCCCCGACCCACCCGCACCCCCTGCCCCCCCTGGCCCACCCGATCCTGCCGGCCCACCTGTGCGCCGCCGCACGCGCCGCCCCGCGCCGTTGCCCCCGTCCGCTTCCGTCGCCGCGCCGTTGCCGCCGCCGCCGCCGCCGCCCACGGTGTAGGTCCCGCTCCCGCCCCCGCCGCTCCCGCCCCCCGCGTTGGGGCCCGCAGTCATCGGCAGCGAAGGCACGGCTCCCGCGCTACCCGTACCGCCACCGCCGCCGCCGCCGGCAGCCCGCGGCCCGGCCGCGGCACCCGGCAGGCGCGCCACGCGAAGCGTCTCGCTCGCCTTGCTGTAGTGGCGCAAGTTGAAATTGAAAGCACACTTTGAAAGCGGTCCATCATGTTTCAGTTTCAAGCGCTTGGTTCCAGGCGCTTTCAACACGGGTATTAATAGGGTCAACCTGCCCACCCTACCTCGACAGGCGGTCCCCCACCCGCGCCGCCCGGGCCGTCCAGCTGCAGCACGCCAATGGTAGCGTCGTCGCCGTCGCCGCCCGGGCCCAGCACCACGGCGCCAGCGCTGCCCCCGGCTCCGCCCCCCACCCCCACAGCGCCCGACCCGCCCCCCAAAGCACCCCCGCCGCCGCCGCCGCCTCCACCGCCGCCGCCCCCCAAGCCACCCCCGCTGCCGCCCCCACCCCCCAAGCCCACACCCCCGCCGCCCCCGCCCCCGCTGCCGCCAGCGCCCGCGAGCTGCGCCGCAGTGGCGTGCGTCGCCACGGTTCGCAGCAGTTCGCTGGCCAGCTGCGGGCAGCTCTGCTCCATGTGGCGGTACCCGTCCGTCTGCATCACCTCCGCCAGGTGCCAGGGGCTCACACTCGTCCACTTTTCGGCTTCACGTAAGCACCAGACAGGGGTCACTGTCACACCAAACAAGGGCCACTGTCCAGACCAGACGTCTCACATCGATATGGAAAGTGGACGAGGGTGAACTCCTGCTACTTACAGTCGTTCCCTGAACCTTTCACAGCTCAACATGAGCCGTTCTGTCCCTAGCCCCCACTTGTGTTATCTCTCAAAAGTGCTGGAGTTGAGCTGAAAATAGCTTAGGGAGTAATTGTATGGCCGTGCCAGGTGAGTTGCCACGTACTCGAGGCACGCCTGCTTGAGCGCCTGGGCGTGGTTCTGCTCCGCCAGCGCCAGGGTGGTGGCGGCCGTATCAACGTCAACCATGTCGCAGAGCCGCGACTCGCAGATGGCGCGCAGGCGCGTGAGGTCGAACCGGTCCGCCGCCACCAGCAGGTGCTGCGTCATGGGCACGTCCAGCTCCACGTCGTAGCGGCGCAAGTTGAATGTGAAAGCAAAGTTTGAAAGCAATTCATCATATCATAGCTTCAAGTGCAGATACCATAGGCACTTTCAACACGGGTTTTAATACTGTCAACCTGCACCACCCTACCACGTCGTCGCCGCCGCCGCCGCCCGGCCCGCCGCCTCCCAACACCGCCGCCGCGCGCCGCCCGTGCTGTAGTATCTCAATTGAATTTGAAAGCAAAGTTGAAAGCAGATTCTGATATTCGAGTTCCAAGGGCTGAAACCATGGGGGCTTTCGACAAGGGTTTTGATACTGTCGACCTGCAGCCCCACATCTGACCCCATACGTACAAATTTGACTCTATGTCTGACCCTACATCCGTATACACATGACCCTGTATCCGTATACACATGACCCTATATCCGTATACACATGACCCTACCGTGCGCGCGCGAGGATCCCGCCGCCAGCGCCGCCGCGCTGCCGCTGGCGCCGCCGGACGCCCCCGCGCGGCGGCGGTCGCGGTCGGGCAGCGAGTCCGAGTAGATAAAGTGCAGCAGCAGCTTGAACACGGGCGCGCGTATGTCCTGCAGGCGCACCACGCCCTCGCTGCCCTCACGCATCTGCGCGCCGGTGCGCAACACGTTGTAGAGACGCAAGTTGACGTTGATAGCAAAGTTCGAAAGAGGTTCTCATCATTTTTTAGCGCTACGAGTAATCTGGGAACGAGCTATTGGGAACAAGCTATTGGGCTTACAGGGATGACTGGGGCTACCGGTCCATTGGGCCAGTGGGGGTCACAGGGAACGAGCTATTGGGACAGACGCTGGAACCAAGCATAGTCGACACGGGGTCAACCTGCGCCGCCCTACCATGGCGCGGAAGGCAGAGGAGCGGGCCGACATAATGAGGGAGTGCGCGGGAAACCGCTCGCCCTCCACCCAGGGGCTTACACTCGTTTCCATTTCAGCTTAACTTGAGCTCTTCTGTCCGCCGTATAAGCTAACTTTACTCACAATGTGTCCTGGAGTTGCTCAAGTTGAGCTCTAACGTGAACGAGGATAAGCCCCTACCTCCACTTCGAAGACGCAGTCCGTCTTGTCGTCGTCGTCCGTGAGCAGCGTACGCATCTGGTCGCCCAGCGTGCAGGGGCTGACATTCGTCCACTTTTCAGCTCAACATGAGCCGTTTCTGACACAGAATGCACCCTAAACACCCCCCTTAATGGCCCCTCATACCCCCTTACACCCCCTTGACACCCCTTAAAAACCAACCCTAACTGCAAACCCTATCCCACAGAAAGCGCTTACTTTGTGTCGAAAAGTGGACGTGTGTAAGCCCCTGCCAGCGTGGGAAACGACGAGACGTCGATGCTCAGCGGGTTGGCCTTGTTGATGCGGTTGAGCGCGCCGCCCGACGTCACCACCAGCTCGATCTCGTAGCGGATCACGATGGTGTCGTCCACCAGGTACCCGTTGTTGGGCGCCTCCAGCCAGGGGCTGGCATTCGCTCACTTTTCAGCTCAACTTCAGCACTTTTTGCGTTTCACACGCGTCCACTTTTCAGCTTGACTTGAGTATCATCGATAACACCTGATACGCTTGAGCTGAGAAGTGGACGGTAGCTGTGGCGTCCGTGACCAAAAACGGCTCAGGTTGAGCTGAGAAGTGAACGATGTAAGCCCTTACCTCAAGCACCGAGCGGCGCACGAACTTGCGGTAGCCGTGGCAGTTGCGCGCGTTGGGGTCCTGCCGCCAGGGGCTTACACTCGTCCACTTTTCAGCTCAACGTAAGCACTTTTCGTGGAATACATGCGTCCAAATTTCGATTTGATGCGAGCAGGTCTTGTGGGCAATGTTCAGAGGCTGCGCAGGCAAAGGCGTCTCAGGTTGAGCCGAGAAGTGGACGCTTGCTGTGGCTTCTGTCATCCAACGCGGCTCAGGTTGAGCTGAGAGGTGGACGAGTGTAAGCCCCTGCCTGGCGCGCGCAGCTGATCTTCACCGCGCCCTGGTCCCGCTGCCGCCCCTTCGTGATGTCGCGGTTGCCGTCGCTCTGGTCCACCAGCCTGAAGCGGCGCAAGTTGAAATTGAAACCAAGGTTTGAAAGCGGTTTGTCGTTTTATAGTCTCGAGCGCTGAAAGCACAGGTGTTTTCAACACATGTTTTGATACTGTCAACCTGCACCGCCTCACCAGCGTGAAGCGATGGAACGCGCGCACAACACGGCCGGAGCTAGACTGCACGACGCCCTGCGGCCGCGGACCCTCGCCAATGAGCGCCACAAATAGTGCGGCGTACGGGTCGTCGATCGGCGGCTGCACCTGCTGCCAGGGGCACACACACTCGTCAACTTCTTGGCGCGAAGTGATCACTTTTTGTGGGGTACGTTGGGTGTGTTGTGTGGAATCAGTGACCGAAACGGCTCAGGTTGAGGTGAGAAATGGACGAGCGTCAGAAGCACACATCTGTCAACTTCTTGGCTTGACGTGAGCACTCTTCGTGGGGAACATTGGGTGGTTTGGTTGGCTGTAGTCACAACTAACGGCTCAGGTTGAGTCGAGAAGTGGACGAGTGTCAGCCCTCACCTGCTGCGTCTCGCTGATGCTGCGCTTGCCGTCGGGGTAGAACAGCAGCACCCACTCGTGCCCGCCCACCGTGAAGCAGGGGCTTACATGATGGAGTGTAGGGGGGTTTGCGCATTTGTTACAGCGCGGAAATAATGGTGCGTAGGGGAGTTTGAACATTTATTACAGGTCGGAAATGATGGTGTGTAGGGGGGGTTGCGCATTCATTACAGTGCAGAAACACTTGTCCACTTCTCAGCTCAACCTGGGCCGTCTTTGTCACTGACGACACGCAATACAGTACACCACACCGAACACATCCCACAAGAAGTGCTCAGGTCAAGCCGAAAAGTGAGTGAGAATGAGTGTGAACGAGAATGAAAGGGATTGTAAGAACCTGCCGTGAAGCGGTCACTGGCGATGGGCTCGCCGTCTCCGATGCCCTTCAGGAGCGAGTACCCGCTGATCACGTGCTCGTGCTCGCCTGCGCGGTGAGCGGGTGGGACTTGTCAGACCAGGGCTACACTCGTCCACTTTTCTTTCGACTACGAGAGCCTTTTTGTGGGATGCGCCGGGTGGTTTCAGGGAGTTTCAGTGACAAGAACGGCGGAGGTTGAGCTGCGGAGTGGTTGAGTGAAGCCCGTGCCAGGCGGCGCCGCCCACGAACGACGACCCGTACGAGTGTACGGCCTGGTGGTTGGGAGGGGAGGGAGGATGAGGGAGGAAGGGGTGGGTGGTGTGTCACGATGAAAAACGGGACCGGGGAGTGAGGAGGGAGGGAGGAGGAGGCAGGGTGGGAGGAGGAGGGAGGGAGCGCGGGAGGAAGAAGGAAAGGGAGGAGGGCGGGACGCGGATGGGTCACATGTGGGGGGGCGCAAGCGGAGGCGGGGGCGAAGGGCGCGCGGGGGGGTGAGCTCCCCAGATTTAGGTTTGAAGACACCCCCCAAGACGGGGTGCACAGAATTTCACCTCCCCGCCCGAAAAGGAAACGTGGTGGCGACGGGTCGACAGCTGCGCACAACGAAGGCGGTGCGCTCACCTGTGACGGTGACCGTGACAGTTCTAGACTGCGCCTGCTGGGGCGACTGCCCGGCCAGGGCGACTGGCTGGGCCATGGCTCGAGGTGGCGGGAAGCGGTGGGAGACAGAGAAAACGCCCTCCCGGGAGGAACTGGAGGGACGCGACTCGTGTCGGATACCCGCGCGGAGCACGAACGAACTTTCAATGCGCACAGCACTCAAGCGCCGCCAATGAACAACCGGCGTATTGCGCGTGAGGTGGTGCAGGGGCGGGCTGGAATGCGGCTGCAGCGGCGCAGGTCGTATTCACTCGACAAGACTCGTACCTGATTACCGAAGTAGTGTTTCGACGAGGCCGGTAAATCGGTTCGAGGCGTCCGAGCTGGCACTTACGGGGATATGAAGCATATCCGGTGGGGGGGTCAAGTCAAACGAATAAAATGAAAACGGCCCATCGGATCTGCGCAATTTTCAAACCTGTTCTCAACGCTTGTGCCCATTTCCACCCACCCCCATTAGCCGCGCGCGCCCCGTGTCGCCAACGACGGTGCCTCCCTCGGCGGATTCCCTGACCCGTGCGCGGCCGTTGGCGTGCCGGGCCGCCATTCGCCGTTACTTGACGCGAAGAGGGGGTGCTTGAAAGCTTGATACCCGGCTGACTGCCTCGTCCCATAAATCCCCCTCTCGCAACGTCGCGAGCCTCGCTCTCGCCGTGAGTTGCTCTTCCGTTAGATGGCGCCGTCACGTCAGGAGCGCCGCAAAGCGGAACGCGCTGCAGCCAAGCGCGCTCCGGCTCCCGCAGCAGCCGCGGGAGCCGCGGGGGGCGCCGCCGCTGCTGCGAAAGGCGACGTCAACGTGAATCCGCTCGGGGATTGGCAGGGGCTTGCACTCGCTCACTTCTCAGCTCAACTTCAGCGCTTTTTATGGGATAGGGGGTGCGCGCAGGGGTTGTGTAGCCCGTGTTAAGGGGGTGTCAGGGGTTGTTTGGGGTGTGCAGGGTGTTTTCTTGTGTCAGACACGGCTCAAGTTGAGCTGAGAAGTGGACGAGTGTAAGCCCCTGGGGATTGGACCACGCAAACGGAAAATCCTGCGTTGTTGTTCGGAGCCATCGGAGGCGCGAACGTCAGGCGGAGGGCTGGCGAGGGCGACCCTGCTGCGCAGTACAGTGCGGGCTTCCGGCAGGGGCTTACACTCGTTCACTGTTCAGCTCAACTTGAGCCGTGTCTGACACACAAAATTACCCTGCACACCTTAAACACCCCCTAACACCCCCCAACACCCCCTAAACACGGGCTACACAATCCCTACGCGCACCCCCATATAATAAAAAGCGCTCAAGTTGAGCTGAGAAGTGAACGAGTGTGAGCCCCTGGCTTCCGGCTGCTGCGTGACGCACCTGGGGGTGCGAGCGGGCCTCTGGGCGTGGGCGGCAGATCGCCAATGGTGGATGTAGGGTTGGCACTCTGTACGAAAACGTCCCGGTCGCTCATCATACTGAGACGCGTCTTCAGTCTGCGCGGTTTAAATGGTTGTTGTGCGGGTGCTAATCCTAGATTTGCTAGATTTGCTGATGTTGGCCCTGGGCGGAGGAGGGCATGGCGCTTCTGGAGAAGGCAGCAGGGCAAGGGCACGTGTACGCTATGGCCTCGTTAGGAAGCGTTTACTACCAGCGGGAGGCAGGGGCTTACACTCGTCCACTTCTCGACTCAACGTAAGCGCTCACTGTGGGACAGGGGGTGCTAATAGGGGGTGTGTAGGGGGTGTGTAGGGGGTGTGTAGGAGGTGTCGGGGGTGTGAAGGGATTTCTAGGGTGCATTATGTGTCAGAAACGGCTCAGGTCGAGCTGGAAAGTGGACGAGTGTAAGCCCCTGGCGGGAGGAGCACGAGGAAGCCGTGAGGTGGTTTACGAAGGGCGCCGGGGCCGGGCAGGGGGGGTATTGAGAACTGCACTCACGCCGACCTAGAATCGATCAACCAAGTCCGCGCGTATGTATGAGCATTCACCATGAGGGTAGGTCATAGTCCGATCTCGGTTTACGTGCATGGTCTCACAATGACTCTGCTACCGGGGTGCCGGCGGCGATGTTCTTTCTCGGGCGGTCGCTCGACGACGGAGGGGCGGCGCCGGACTACCAAGCGGCGGCGGCCTGGTACAGGCGCGCGGTAGACGCCGGCGGCAATTTAGCCGGGGACGCAGCAGCGAACCTCTCCAACATGTACATGGTCAGGCGGTGCGGGTTGACCATGCCCCCGGGTTGGCCGCGCTTGGTTTCGGCGTTTAAACTCAGTGTCGGATCTGGTATCGATGTTTCGGTATCGAATCCCGCACGACCAATCAGATCTGTCCATTTCGGAGACATCACCGACCGACCCGCCGGGAGTCCGACCTGGTCGCGATCCCTGAGTAAATAAACCCTTGATTTCGAGGATATAAGCATCACGCGTGACGCCGACACTGAGTTTAAACGTAAAATGCAATGAACCGTTTTCGAACTTTGCTTTCAGTTTCAACCTGCGCCGCTACAACACGGTGGGCCGCGGCGTGACGCGCAGCAAGCGGTTGGCCGAGCAGTGCATTCGCAAGGCCGCGGAGAATGGCCACTCCGAGGCGTGCTTAGGCCTCGCTCAGGCAAGGGGGTTAATGTGAACAAGCACTCGAACGACGTTGAATCTCCTCTTCCTCCTCCTCCTCCATATAATACGCGCATGTGTATGAGCATTCGATCTGAGGGTAAGTCATGCTCCGATTTCGGTCGGGTGCTTGTTCTCAATGACCCTGCTACCAGGCAATGTACTCGGACACTCCCTACGCCCGCGCAGTTGGGCATGTGGAGGATGCCGCCAGGGTCTCCGCGTCAGACAGGGTCATGGAGGGTCACGACGTCCCCCCGGAGGCAGGGGCCTACAGTCGCTCACTCTTCAGCTCAACTTGAGCACTTTGTATGGGATAGGGGGTGCGCGTAGGGGTTGTGTAGCCCGTGTTAAGGGGGTGTCAGGGGGTGTTTAGGGGTGTGTAGGGTGTTCTTGTGTGTCAGACACGGCTCAAGTTGAGCTGAACAGTGAACGAGAGTAAGCCCCTGCCTGGAGGTCATGACCAGCGTGTTACATTGGTTGCGGAAGGGGTGTGAGTTATCGGGAGGGCGCCGCACTCCGCCCGAGGGGCTCGCTGTGTTTCGCAGAAGAGCGCTGGAGGGAGAAATATTGCCACAACGAAGGGTGCGAAGTTATGGGGCATATCAAGGACTTCAAGGTGTGTCCGCAGTGCAAGTGGACCAGGTATTGCGGCGAAGCATGTCAGAAACATGACTGGACGACGGGTGGGCACAAGGCGAAATGTGGCACGTTCGCAACGAGGTAAAATGTTGTGAAGCAAACAAAACCCCAGAAGGGTCGGGGGGTGTGAGGGCAGCTCGGTTTATCGTGGAGAGAGAAGATTGTTTGACTGCTGTGCAGGTCCAACAGGGGGGCATACGTGTAGATAAGGCTTGGTAGAGAGTCTACCAAGCTTAACCCGCGCTTTGATGGAACGCCTGTTTGTGTCCTTTGTCCATACGATATTTCACTTCAATTAGTTGCACGATTCGATTTTGAGATTTGATCAGCGGAAATGTGTACCGGTACACGTCCTCTGTCCATACAAATTAGGTTTCCCGCAGTTATACCCCCCTATTGGACCTGCAAAGTGGGTAGTGTTCGGGCATTGGGATATTCCCCGCTTGCTCAGATATGTCACCAAGTAACACACCAGCTATTTGGTTGTTATACAAATGCAATGTACATGTACCAGGTAGTCAGATTCCTCCCACAGTAAACGCGACGGAGCCGAAGTGGTACACGCAGGAGCCGACGATTTACGCGGGGCGGAGCGCAGTGGCGGGGAGAAGGCCGCGAGGTCTCTCTACTTACGCCGTGCGCCGTACAACCTGAGACTAAAACGCTACTCAACTTCGAGATAACAAGACTGACTATGAGGTGAGGCTGGATGCGGCTCGGGCGGCTCGGGCCCGGACCGCGGCCCGCACCCCCAGGAACACCCCAGCGCTCCCCACTATCGCGCCCGCCAGCGCCGTGGACGCCACCGCCAATCAGGGGCGCACGCTGCCCCACTTCTAGGCTCAGCGCTTCTTGTAGGATACGCTCGGAGGTCTCATGGAGTTTCAGTGACAGAAACGCCTCAGAATGAGCTGAAGAGTGGAGGAGTGTAAGCCCCTGGACACTCGTCCGCTTTTCCGCTTGACGTGAGCATATTTTGTGGGATGCATTTGCTGATTCAAGGATTTCAATGACAGAAACGGCTGAGGTTGAGGAGAGAGAGAGACGCTTCTGCGTGTGTGAGGTGGCACCGGGCTTTCGCCCTGACCCCCGTTAGAGGGAGAACGCGTCTGCATGTGTAAGGAGGCACCAGGCTTTCGCCCTGGCCCCCGAGCACTTATATTCAGGAAAGAGTTGGAGGAGTGTTCCGCCCTGCCGGGAACCCCATGGCCTGCACCAGCTGTGCGCCGAACAACTGACCCACCAGCTCCCCCGAGAAGTACGCGCCATTAAACACCCCCGCCACGAGCTCGGCGGACTGCGGGCCCAGGTCCGCCACCGCCTCCTGCCAGCAGAGTCGTTGAGAACAAGCACTCGAACTGACATCGGATCATAGCTCAGCTTCAGGGTAAGGCTCACGGAGGAGGAGGAGGAGGAGGAAACTCCACGTCGGTCGAGTGCTTGTTCTCAATAACCTTCATACAGACGCACGGAGGGGGAGGAAGATTGAACGCCAGCCGAGAACTCAAGAACCCCCATGCCTGCATCAGCGGGAGCAGGGGCACGAATGCGAACGCGGCGCCCACGCCGTACATGGCCCCGCCGCCGGCAATGTCCAGCGTCCAGACAGCAGGGTCATTGAGAACAAGCTGGGTCTATTAACTCAAGAATCACGTCGACTCACCATAAACTTATCACGTGCCAACACTCTCTCAGGAGGTCATTGAGAACAAGCACTCGACCCGATCGGAGCATGAAACTACTTGAGTTCAGGGTGAATGGGCAGCAGGGTCATTGAGAACCAACAGTCGAACCGATCAGATCATAACTGAAGTTTACAGTAAATGGGCAGGAGGGTCATTGCGAACAAGCACTCGAACTGATCAGAGCACGACGTACCTTCAATGTGAATGCTCAGACAGACTCGCGGACTCGACCGTCGTTTCAACGTCGGTCGAGTGCTCGTTCTCAATGAGCGCCCTGCCAGAGCCTCCAGCCCCGCAGCGCGTCGGGCGGCAGCATGAGGAGGGGCGACGGGCCGAAGCACAGGTGCGCCACAGCCATCATGCAACGGCGCAAGTTGAATTCGAAAGCAAAACTTGAAAGCAATGCATCACATTTCAGGTTCAAGCGCTGAGTTCCTGGCGCTTTCAACGTGGGTTTGATAGGGGCAACCTGCACCGCCCTACCATCATGCAGGCCCCCAACACCACCATGGGAGCCAGGCCGATGACGCCGCTATCAGCCACCAGCAGCCCCACTCGCGAGGGTCATTGAGAACAAGCACTCAGCCGATATCGGAGCATGACGTACGTTGATGGATAGAACTCATACTTACAGACGACACGCGGACTCGGTACGTCGATTCAACGTCGGTCGAGTGCTTGTTTTGGATAGCCCCTAGAGGAGGAGGAGGAGGATGAGGAGGAGGAGGAGGGGGAGGAGGAGGAGGAGGAGGAAGAGGAGGAGGAGGAGGAGGAGGAGAGGGAGGAGGAGGAGGAGTCGATTCAACGTCGGCCGAGTGCTTGTTCTGAATAACCACCCTGCCACCAGCGGCGTAAACAGTGCATAGAGCGCAGATATGCCCGCATAGACGGAGCCCACGCCGCCCTCGTCGATGTGCAGCGTGCGCTGCAGGTGCGGCGGCAGCGTGGACGGGAATACGCCAAAGGAGACGCTCAGGGTGAACATCAGAAACAGAACGCCGGCGAACATTGGCCTCGTGATGATCTGCAAGTAGCTCGCGGCCCCCGCGCCTGCCCGCGCCTCCTCCTGCTCCTCCGCCGCCTCCGCCGCCTCCGCCGCCGCCACCTCCGCCACCACACCGTCACCGTCGCCCTCCTCCCCGACCTCGGAGGGGGACGCCCCACCGTTCGTCCGCCGCGGCTTCGAGGCCGCCACGCCGTCATCCATTCGGCGCACCACCGCTGTGACGAGCGGAATCAGCGCTACCATAAACCCAGCGTTAACGAGCAAGGGAAGGCGCGAGCCACCGCCCAGGGGCTTACACTCGGCAACCTCCCGGCTTGACGTGAGCACTTCAGGTGAGATGCGTGCGTTGTATTGGGTGGTTTCAGTGAACAAAGACGGCTCAGGTTGAGCTGAGAAGTGGACGAGTGTAAGCCCCTGCAGAGCGTTGGCACGTGATGAGTCGATGGTGAGTCGACATGGTTCTTGGGTTATTAGACCTCCAACAGGTCAGGTTGAGCTGAGAAGTGGACAAGTGTAAGCCCCTGCCGCCGCCCGCCTCGTACAACCAGCCGCCCACCGCAGGCCCGATCATATACCCCACCCACAGGGGCTCACACTCGTCCACTAGTCAGCTCAACCTAAGCCATTTTTGTCACTATAACCACCCCAACGTTTCGCACGGAAAGTGCTCAGGGTACGGTACGTCAAAGAGTCCCTGCCCACCCCGATAGCGGACTCCATCAGGCCGTTGGCGAACCCAATGCTATTGGGCATATGCCGCATCACAGGGGCTTACTACGCAGTTTTTCAGGGTACCTCAAATGGCGGTTGCCAATTCTTGATAAATTGACGGCCGAATCGCTATATTGTACCATTGGTCCCTGGAAAACTGCGAAGTACACTCGTCCACTTTTCGGCTTGACGTGAGTGCATAGCTTTCGTGACAGAAATGCACCAGTACGAGACAGGTGGAGGTGGCGTGTGAGTGGACCTGCCGCGTGACAAGGCACAGGCTGGTCACGGACACGCACGCCGTGGCGAACCCCATCACCAGCCGCGCGCTCGCCCACATCCAGGGGCGCACACTCGTCCACTTCTCGGCTCAACGGAAGCGCCTTTCGTGGGACAGGGGGTGTTTACGGAGTGTTTAAGGGGTACTTATTGCGGGGGTGGAGGGGGTGTTTTGAGTTCAGGGGATGTTTTTGAGTGTCAGTAACGGTTCAGGTTGAGCTGAGAAGTGGAGGAGTGTAAGCCCCTGCCCACATGGCCACGCTGGTGAGCACCGAGGCGCCCCCCGGGACGTCGTCTGTGAACGGCCCCGCGAAGATGGACAGCACGAGGCACGCGGCGAGCAGCGCAATGGAGGTGGTGAGGATGGGTAGGACGCCGACGCGCCACAGCAGTGGTGGCACCGCGCAGGAGGGTCGATGAGAACAGGCACTCGAACCGATATCGGAGCTTGACTTGCCTTCGGGGTCAATGCTCATACAGACGTGCGGAGGATGAGGAGAAGGAGGAGGAGGAGGAGGAGGAGGAGGAGAAGGAGGAGGAGGAGGAGGAAGAGGAGGAGGAGGAGGAGGAGGAGGAGGAGGAGGAGGAGGAGGAGGAGGAGGAAGAGGAGGAGAAGGAGGTGCAGGAGGA
>Ga0307489_10001774_pt1 | contig 14335 bp, 7 predicted proteins | sample SB12metaG_FD_202247 | JGI IMG/M metagenome (GOLD analysis project Ga0307489, IMG submission 202247) | Sea-ice brine microbial communities from Beaufort Sea near Barrow, Alaska, United States - SB 1.2 | ecosystem: Environmental > Aquatic > Marine > Coastal | place: USA: Alaska | collected 2017-05-06 | reverse complement strand
CCGACAACACGAGCTACCGCGCCGCGATGACCGAGAACCGCGGTTCGCGTCGGGTTGGCGAGCGCTTGGCGCAAGGGGGGGGTCGGCGGGGTTGGCGGCTGCGTTGCCCCAGAAATATTTCCGAGCATTGCCTCTTCCCGCTCGCGCGCACTGCCTGCCCAGCACTGCCAGATGGAGCCGCGACAGCACTGCCTGGTGTGCACTGCCAAACACGCGAGGACCATCAGGAGGCCGGATTCCCCCCCGCACATCGTCAGGGAAAATATGGCAGTGTCTCGGCAGTGTTTGGCAGTGTTAGGCAGTACTGAACCCCTCCCAGGTTGACCGGTCATCAGATCTTTCCTGTCAAATCAAAATTTCGAAACTTCAGGCTCGGCCTGCTGCAACCGCTGTCATAACGGTCGCTGCCGGGTGACACCTGCGATGCCGCTGTCGCGGCTTCGGAACTCGTCGGGCCCCAGCGACATGGCGGCCGTCGACCAGACCGACGCCGTGACGCCGACCAGCGGCGCCGGCGACAACTGGCGCGAGCTGTCGTCGCCGGACGCCTCGGCGGCGGATGGGGAGAGTGCCGTCCAAGACAACGATGCACAGCGAGCCTCGGAGCGGCTCACCACCGCCCTGACGCGGGCGGCGTTGGTGGGTGGGGCGTTAAAGGGCGGCCTCAACCTCTTCGGGCTCCTGGCGAAGGCGTACAAGAAGGGCCCGCGCGACGCGTCGACGCGGCGCGCGGCGCTCGACGCCGCGCGCGACACCGCGTCGTTCGCCGCGTTTCTTGTGGCGTTCTCGGGGGTGTATGTTGCGGTGGACGAGGGCTTGGCGACGAAGTGTGGGAAGCATCGCAGCAAGGGGTGGCGCGCCGCGGTCGCGGGCCTGGTCGCGGGCCCCGCGCTGCTCCTGGCAAGGGGGTTAGGAGAACAAGCACTCGACCGACGTTGAATCTCTTCCTCCTTTATGAGGATGTGAGCATTTAACGGTAAGGAATGCTTCAAATCTTGGTCGAGTGCATCTTCTCAGTGACCCTCCTGCTTGGCGGACGGCGTGGGGCGCGGCAGCAACAACCGGCGGCACTACGGCCTCGCCACCTACATATGGCTGCGCTCCCTCATCCTCCTCGTCCGCTGCGCCCTCAAGCGCGACCCCGACACCACCCACCCCGCCATTCAGAAGCTGCTGCTCCCCTTCGCCTCGCAACACAGCGACGCGGGGCTCATGATGGCGTCAGCGACGGTGATTCTATCGTGCTTCATACTGAAGCCCGAGGCGCTGCAAGGGGCGTACGCGTCGTTCCTGAACAAGCACGGCGGGAAGAGCGTGGCGCACTACCGCGCCGTGCAGAGCATCTGCCTGGCGCCCACGGCCACGGAGGTGCGGCAGAGGTGCGCCATGGCGGCGCACCGCCTGTACGCCGCCGACCCCGCCGCGCGCCAACCGCTGCTCGCCGCCGCCGCCGCGCCCATCGCAGACCTCGGCGCCCTGCGCGCCAAACTGTACCGCATGATACTCTTCCCCGGGAAATCAACGTGGCGGCACTACGTCGAGTTCGTGGGCGGGTCACTGAGCCGCAGCCTTGCCGTGAACCTGCCCATCTACGCGGTGCCCGCACTGCTGGTGCACCGGCGCCGCCTGCTGGGTCCGCGCGGGCCCAGGCTGGCCATGCGCGCCGCAGCGGGCGCCGCGCGCTCCAGCCTGTTCCTGTCCACGTACTGCGCAACCGCGTGGCTGGGGCCGGACATCGTCGGGAGGGTGACGGGGGACATGCGGGCGTGGACCATCGTGGCGGGGGTGCCGGCGGCGGGCCTGGCCGTGCTCATCGAGAAGCCGTCGCGGCGCCAGGAGCTGGGGGTCTACTGCGCCTCCCGCGCCGTGGAGGCCGCTGCGCTGTCCGCCGTGGACTGGGGCTGGGTGCCGGCCGCTGTCCAAGGTTGGCGGCACGACGTGGCGTTGTTCTCGCTGGCCGCGGCGGCCATCATGCACTGCTACAACGCGGAGCGCGACGTGTTCAAGAGCAAGTACCTGAACGTGCTGGACTTCGTGTTTGGGAACCAGGGGCACGGGCGGCAGCGCATCAGCCACGAGGAGAGCTACTACCAGGTGCTGATGGCGGCGGGCCCCGCCCCGCTCACGCCGCTCACACCGCTGCCGCTGGTGTGGCCTGCCAGATATTGGGAGGAACACGTCCGCGTCATAGGATGCCATTTAGCTCATGATGTGAGGGTTCGACGAAAGCTTGTGGATGACGCGGCGCCCCCCCGGCATCTGGTAGACCCTGCGCGTCGGAGCTGCAGTCGCCACCGCCGGGGCCCAAGCCTCGCACGCCAACGGGGCGCTTCAACGTCGTCATCCCGCCGCCCTATATCGAGTGACGAGAGGCGGCGGCGGCGGGTGGGGGCGGTGGCGGCCGGGGGGGGGGAGGCTGGGCTGTGGCCGCCGTACATGGAGTGACGCGGTGTGGGGGCGGTGGCGGCGGCACGCGCAGGACGGTGCACATGCCGCCGCCGCATAGCCAGTGACGAGAGGCGTCGGCGCCACGCGTAGGGCGATTCAAATCACGCATTGAATGTTTAGCGTGGTGATTCAGGCGCGGACAGTGTTCAATGGGGAAGCGTTGAATATTGATCTCGACGATTCAGGCGCGGGCGGGGTTCTGTGGAAGCGTTGTACGTTGAGAGTGGTGTTTGTGGCACGGACGATGCGATGCTTCAACGTGGATGCGGTGTCGTTGAGAGTGATGATTATGTTTTAGACTACAGATTAATATTTAGGCTGCGACAGAGCAGCGAGAAAGATAGCCCTAAAGTAGGATGATGGTGATTAACAGTGTTCCGTTTATATTCGATGTTCTGATTGCCCATTAGCGCACAGTCGTCAGAAGAGCACGGAGGGGTGGTCGGCAGGACGGGGCCTGAGCGCGGCGCCCGCTAGGTCGAACGCCCCGGGAGTCAACCGGAACAGCTTGACGGTGCCGTCGCCGCCGCACGTCAGCGCGCCGCCCTCCAGCGCCAGGATCTGGGCCACTCCGATGTACAGCATATTGGCACCGCCGCCGCGCGGGGTGATGAAGGTGTGCCGCTCGTGCGCGGCCTGGTGGTGCTGCAGGTGGGCGCCGGTGGCGGCGCCCCACACGCGGATGTCGCCCTCGCGGCACCCCGACACCAACAGGGAGCCGGCGGCGGCGCCCGGGCCGCCCCGCCGCCGCCGCCCCGCCGGGGGCGCCAGCACGGCCAGCGAGGTCACCACGGCGCCGTGCCCCTTCACCCGCCACAGTACGCTTCGTGAGCTCGATGCAGCCGAACCCCCCCCACCGCCATTCCCACCGCCGCTGCCGCCACCGCCGCCGCCGAGCATGCGCAGGTCATGCGCGGCGATGTCACCGTTGCGGCCGGCAGTGGCCAGCAGCGGCCAGGGCGCGGCGCCGCACCCGCCGCCGCCCCACGCGCCCGCCGCGTCGCCCGGCAGCAGCGCCATCGCCGACGCACCCCCCTCGTGCGCCGCGATGGCCGCCGCGGGCGGGCACCTCGGGGGCTGCAGCGTGTCCCACAACACCAGGGAGTCGCCCCCGTGTGCGGCACCCGCCAGGTGGCAGCCCGCCACGGCCAGCACGGCCGGCGACATGAAGCACATGGCCTCGACGCGCGCGGCCGGGTGCGCCGCCGCGCGCCACGCCATGGCCGCGCCGCCCCCGCCGTGTCCCACCGCGTCCGCGCGCCACACCGCCACGGCACCGTCCGACCGACCGCACGCGAACCGCGCGCCACCGGGGCCCCACGCCACGGCGGATACCGCCGGACAGACCGTCGACGAGGAGCTCGGACTCCGGCCACTACTTCCGCTCAGTCCCCCGCTACCACCCCCACTATTGCCGCCGCTGCCGCCGCCACTACCACTACCACCGCCGCCACCGCCACCGCCGCCGCTGTTGCTATTGCTGCTACCACCGCCGCCGCCGCCGCTGCTGCCGCCGCCGGCACTGCTGCTGCCGCTGCTGCTGCTGTGGGTGAGACCTCGCGGCATGGTGACGGTGCCAATGTGGCCAGTGGCGGTGGCGCCAGGCCCGAAGCGCCACAGCACCGCGGTGCCCGCCGCGGTGCCCGCCAACATGACCGGCTGCGACGGGTGCGCCGCCATGCACCGCGCCACGATGTCACCGGCGGGGAGGAGGCCGCCCCCGCCCCCGCTCCCGCCCCCGGCCCCGCCGCCCGAGGATGGCCGGGGCTGCCGCAGCGCCTCGGGAGCTGCTGATAATTGTTGCTCCGTGGCCCCGACAGCGGCGGCGGCGGCGGCAGTGGCCGCTGTCACGCTCCAATCGGACGACGCGGCGGCAGCTGCGGCGGCGGTGGTGGCGGCGGCGGAGGGGTCGGGGTTGGGTCCGACGCCTGTCATCGGAAGTGGGATGGACGCGGGCGGGTGGCACCAGGCGGCGGCGGGCCAGGGGGTGCCGCCGCGGCCGCCGCCGCCCAGCCCCCCGCTGTCCGCCGCCCACAGCCGCGCGGAACCCGCCACCGACGTCGCCGCTTCCAGCACCATGCTAGCGCTCAGCACCGGCCGACCCCCTGTACCCATGTGATTAGGGTCACCTCCCCCGACGGCGGCGGCGGCGGCGGCGGCGGCGGCGGCGGCGGCGCCCCCTGCGAGCTGGTGTAAGTCGGCAATGACCAAGCCCCGCTTCACTGCGGCCAGGCCCACTTGATAGGGCACCGCTGGGTTCAGACACAACCCGTAGAAGGCGTCACCTGTCAGCTTGGCGATCTCGAGCGGGGTGCGGAGCGCGCGGTTGTCGCCGGGTGTCTGCCTGGTGGGCGTGGGGGCGCCGGTCAGGGTGGGGCCGAAGGTTGGCATGAGCACGTCAAAGGCGGAGGAGGGGAGGAATGCCGAGGCCTGCGGCGTGGTGGGGCTGCTGGGAGGTGAAACGTCATGAGCATGCGAACCGCCGCCACCGATGCCGCCGCTGCGAGAGTAGGAGGCAGAGGAGGTGGAGCTTGGCGTTGGTGTCTTCGGGTTTGTTCCTCCGCCAGCCCCACCCCCGCCTGCGTGCCCGCCCCCGCCCCCACCCCCGCGAGCCTTGGGTCCGACGCCCCCTTTGGCGAGAGAGCGCACGATGCGGCTGCGGAGGCGGCGGAGGCGCGAGAAGCCGCTCGGCATCGGCGGCGGCGGCGGCGGCGACGGCGGCGGCACGTGCTGCGGTGTCACCCGCGTGCGCAGGGGCGACGGCAGCGGGCTCACGTTCACGCTGCGACCCGCGGCCGTGCCGGCGGCGGAGGGGGAAGACGCAGCGGCGGCGGCGGCGGCGGCAGCAGGGAGTGGGTACGAGAGCGACGCGGCGTGCGCTAACAAGAGGCGGCGCCGCAGCAGCGAGGCGCGGATCGCCGCGGCGGGCAGGCGCAGCCCCGGCGTCACGCGAGCCAGCGCCGCGAGACACTCGTCGAGCGACGTAAACTCCCCATCACAACCTTCGCCGCCGCCGGCGCCCCCCGCGACTCCGCCACCACCGCCGGCGCTGTCGTCATTATTGTCGATGTTGGAGTCGGCCCGCATGAACGCCGCTGCCGGCGCGAGCGCCGCCGCCGCCAGCCGCGCCCGGACCGCCATGCGCACGCGCCCCGCTGCGCGCCGCGTCAGGCTCCCCACCCCCCCTCCTCCGCCGCCGCCCCCGCCACCAAGGCTCCGATCCAAAATCCTCGATAGCCCCAATGTGGGCGAGCCCGGAACGCTAGCCAACGCCGCCGCCACCGCCGCCACCGCTGGGGGCGACAGTGGCGCCCCATCAGGCAGCCCGCTACCCCCGCCGCCCCCCCCGCCCATTGCCCCTCCACCGCCGCCGCCGCTGCCGCCGCCGCTGCCGAAGCCCGCAAACGCACCAAAGGCGCTCATGCCAATCTCGCCCGAGTGAACAAGCTCGCCATTGCTCGTCTTCATCTCGACGGCGGACGACTCCAAAGCGAGCTTGGAATAATCCTCCGCCGACGTAGAAGCGGCGGCGGCAGCGACGGCAGTGTCGGGGCGGAAGGAGGAGGAGGCGCATCGCTCGAGCGCGGCGAGCGGCATCCCCGCCGCCTCCAGCGCCAACACAAGCTCCCCCGCACCCGCCGCCGCCGCCGCCGCCGCCGCCGCCGCCAGCCCCGGCGCCACCGCCCTCACGCTGCGACGCGCGGCGATGAAGCCGCAGAGGTCCGCCGCCGCCGCCGCGGACGAGGAGGACGACGCGGCGTGTGACCCGGCGCCCCACGCCGGCACCCAGGGCACGGCCAGGTCGGCCAGCAGCCCGACCGATCGATCCCCCTCCCCCGCCATCCACCACAGCGCCGCCAACGTCCACCTGTCCGTGGCCTTGGATTGAGCCCCGGAAGGGTTCACTCCGACTCCGCCTCCACCGCCCCTGGTGTCCGCGCCGCCGCCCCCCTGGAAGCCCGGGATGACTTCGGATTTCATGAACGTGCACACCACAGCTGCCAGCGACCCTGGCAGCGGCTCAGATTCGGGCGCAGACGAGGGCGGCGGAGGGAGAGGGGCAGGGGGCGGGGGCGGGGGACATAGCGGCGCTGGCGTCACGCCAAAGCTGGCGAACGCATCCATTGACAGCATGCCGTCGGCACCCGCACCGCCCCCGCTACCTCCTCCTCCACCTACGCCTGCGCTTCCACCTCCACCTCCCCCTCCTCCTCTGGCTACCGCCGACGATGGCGGCGGCGGCGGCGGCGGCGGCGGCGCAATGAGTGGCGGCGGCGCCAGGCGCGCCACAGTGACGGCGAGGCTGAGGTCACCGACGCGGCGCCACAGCAGCGCCGCCGCGTCCACGGCCTGCCCCGCCAGCACGAAGAAGGCCGCCGCCAGCGAGTACCGCTGCTTGGCCAGCAGCGCGTACGCGTTCTTCAAAGCCGCCGACCGGTGCCGCTCCTCACCGAAGTCACGCGCCAGAAACTCGGCCAGGCGCGGGTCGCGCGCCGCCTTGAAGAGCCCCGCCAGCATGCTCTGCCGACCCAGCGCGGCGTACAAGATGGCGCACGCGTTCTCACCGCCCGGGTCTTTGAATGTGGTGAACTCGGTGCGCGCCGCGGCCTCCAGCAGGCGGCGCAGCTCCTTGTCGTCGCGCAGCCACAGGGGCGCACCCAGCCGCCGCACCTCCTTCCAGCTCACGGCAGCTCCACCCACACCGCCCATACCCCCGCCGCCGCCCATCCCGCCACTCATCCCGCCACCGAACCCACTACCCCCAAAGCTGCCGCCGCCGCCGCTGCCGCCGCCCGTGTTGTGGGCTTTGGGGTCAGCAAGCAACGCGGCCAGTAAGGCGCCCTGGGTGTCGCTGTGCAGCGCCCACGCCAGCTCCTCACCGCACGGGCCCGCCACGTCCGCCGCGCCCTCCGCGTGTCGCCGGAACTGCCGCCCGCGCCGCATGTTGTGAAAGCGGCGCCCAGCCTCGTCCACCGCGGCGTCCGCCCCGCCGTCCGCGTCGCGAAGAGCGTCGAGCGCGCCCAGCAGCGCCATGCGCTCGCCGCCGTCTAGGCCCGGCAGGCACCCACCGTGGGTGGCAACTAACTCGGCCCCTTCCTCAGCCTCAGAGGCGGAGAAGGGCACACCACCACCGCCACCGCCGCGGCCGCCTCCGCCGCCGCCGCCGCCTCCTCCGCCTCCGCGGGTACCGGCGGCACCAGCACTAGAACCGGCGCTGGTGCCGGCACCGGTGTTGGCGCTGGTGCTGGTGGAGGGAGCGGGGGGCACCGCGTCCATCCCAAAGCTGTACAGTGCAGGCGCCGTCCGTGGCGCGCCGCCGCCGAAGTCTGCAAAGCCGCCAAAGGCACCCATGTCAAATTCGGGAACAATGGTCGGAGCGGGCGCCGGCGCCGGGGCCGCGGCCGGAGCCGGCGCTGGCGGTGGCGCAGACATGCCGAAGGCGCCCATATCGAAGTCGGGGACCATGCTCGGGAGCTGGGCGTGAGCCGGGGCGGCGGAGGCGGATGAGGCGGCGGCCTTATCACCATGCGCTCCTCCTCCTCCTGCTCCTGCTGCTCCTCCGTCACCGTCACCGTCACCATCACCCGCCAGGAGCTTCGTTATGGTGACAGATTTAGGCCCCGCCGCCGCCGCCGCCGCGCCCATACCACCGCGCACACCCCCACCTCCACCCCCGCCTCCCTCACAAGCCGTGTCCTGCACGGCCCTGAGGTGCGCCAGCATGGCACGGACGACGACCCGGGCACGACCCACCTTACCGCGCAGCAGCCAGTCCAGCACCACACTGGGGTGGTAGTCCGGTAGCGGTGCCGTGCCGGCCGCGGCGCCGACGGCCAGCGACAGGGACAGGTTCAGGGGCAGGGGCAGGGGCAGGGGCAGGGAGGCCTCTCGCGCCCCAGTTGGCGAGAGCGAGAGCGACTCCCCCGCGGCGGGGTCGGCGGGGGCGGTGGCGGCAGTGGCAGCGGCGGCGGTGGGGTCGGCGGCGGGAGCGAGAGTGAAGACCTCGGATCCGACGGACACGATGAGGGCATCCCCGTGGGGGGTCCACGCCATCGACCCGATGCGGCTTCGGGGTCCAGCTCCTGTGCCCGTGCCCGCGCCCTCGCCGCCCGACGCCGCTCCCGCCACCGCCATGTCCGCCGGGAGACTCGCGTGGGCTAGCCCCACCCACCCGCCGCGCCCGCCGCCGTGCCCACCCCACCCGCCGCCTCCGCCTCCGCCACCGCCGCCGCCAGGGCCAGCGGCAGTGCCCCTGGCGCTCTCGCCGTACACCGTGACCGTGGAGCCGCTGCACACCGCCAGTATTGCCGCCCCCGCTCCGGCGTCGAACCACCGCAGGATAACCGATCCCCCAGCCTCGGGCCGGGGCCGGGGGCCGAACCGGGACCCCCCCGCCTCGCTGACTCCCTCGTTTACTCCAAACGTGTAGACTCCCGCTGTGACTCCTCCGACCCCTCCTGTCCCCGCCTCCGCCGCCGCCCCCCTCGCCGCCGCCACCACCTCCGGCGCAGCCGGCACCGCGGGAGCTTCGAGTCGCGTTTCCAGCACGAAGTTACCGTGGGCATCTCCCTCGGCCTCCCACAGCAGCACGGTGCCGTCCGCGGCGGCCGTGGCCACGCGCCCGCCGCTAGGTGCGGGGGCCGCGCTGCACCACCCGGCCCCGTGCCCCACCGCCGCGCACCTGTCCGGCCCCGTGGATGTGTCCGACCGCGCGGGTGTGTCCGACCACCCGGGGCGCAGGCGGCCGGCGGGCGACCACGCGGGCGCTACGGCACCCGCCACGTGGTCTAGGCGCCACAGCGACACACATCCATCGGTGGACCAACACGCCATGGAGTAGGGCGTCGTCGAAGTAGTCGGCGAAGCAAAGGAGCATGACACCGCCGCCGCCGCCGCCGCCGCCGAGGTAGAGGAGGAGAAGGAGGAAGAGGAGAGACAGGAAAACCCTGATGTTAGAGCCTGGCAGATACTGCTGGCCAAGTCAAAGGATGCCATTGATCTCAAGAAGCAAGGGTTCAAAATGACTGTCGATGACGTGGCAGGCAACATTTGCATGTCCCTACCTGATGGAACCGTTGCGGTGCCAAGCACAGCCCTGGGGCGGCCGCGCTCGGCGGTGGCCTCGAAGGGACCGAGGGAGATGGCGCCGCCGTGCGTGCAGGAGTGCGACAGCGGCCAACCCAGCACTTCGCCGCTGGACAGCACGGCCACCACTGCCATCTGCCCGCCGCCGCTGCCGCCGCCGCTGCCGCCGCCGCTGCCGCCGTCTCCCACATCGTCCTCGTCGTCCTCCTTGTCGTGGTCGGGCCCGGGCGGACGGCGGCTCCGAGGCGGCTGCGCGGTGACAGGGACGACCATGATGGATGTGGCCGGCGCCGGGAGCCGCAGCGGCCCCGCCACCAGGCGCACCGCACCGCCGCTGGCCGCCAGCACGGCGTACACGCACACGCGCGCCGCCGCACCCCGCCCGCGCGCCACCACCAGCACACCCGCCCGACCCCCTGCCACTCCACCCCCCTGCGCGCCCCCGACCCACCCGTCCTCCTCCTCCGCCGGCGGCGACGTGTAATTGGCCAGCGGCGCCCACTCGATAGCCGTGCAGCCAACGGGAAGCCCGGTAGCCTCCACAGGTTCGAGCCCACCGGTCCCTCCCCCACCGCTGACTCCGCAGCCGCCATTGACACCCCCACACCCTGTTGAGCTAATAGACCCCGACGCCCACCGCCAGAGCGCGACTCCCCCGCTCCGGTCCAAACTCGCCACAAGCTCCGACTGGCCGCACACGACGATGCACGTCACAGCGGCGCGGTGCCCGCAAAACGCCACGGGCGGCACCGCCGCCGCCGCCACCGCCAGCCCCGCCCCCGCCCCCGCCGGCCCCTCCCCCAGCGGCGTGTCGGGTGATGTCGCCCGTCCCGCACCGTGCAACCCTCCCAACGGGGGCGAGCTCCCACTGCCCCCACTGCTCCCACTGCCCCCGCTGCGAGCCATCGCCGAAGAAGAGACAGATGTTTTGGACGGAGGGTGAGGTGCAGCCTCCAGGTCGACGTCAGCTACGCAGAGGCCGAGGGCGGGTACGGCGGCGGCGCAGTGCAGGGTGCGCGGCGGGCGGGGGTGCGCCACGCGGCTGGCCACGAGGGGGGGCCGCGGGGCTGACAGCTGGCATTGCCACGTCACCGCCCGCAACGCCGCGCTCCGCCGCTGTCTCCTGCCCGGCGCACCTGCTGGTGTCGGCGACGACAGCGCGGCCAACGCCGCGGCCGCCGCGCCGCCGCCGGGGCCGCCGCCGCCGCAGAGGTCCACGCGCCGCCACAGGTGCGCGCGCGGTAGCTGGGCCGATGCACGCGCGCCCCCGTACCCGTCCATGCCGCCGCCGCCGCTGGTGCCGCCCACTGATGTCAGCAGCCACACCCACATGGCCCCGTCGCCTCCCAGCGCGGCGAGCCAATGCGCACCGCTCCACTCAAGCTCGGGCCTGGCAGATATTGATCGCCACGTCATGGGATGCTATTACTCGAGAGGAGAGGGTAACAAATGCGTGACGATGACTTGGCGGGCGATATCTGCGAGCCCCTACCTCCGGTTCGCCCGGCACCGCAACCTCCCCGCCACCCCAGCCGTCCCCGCCCCCGCCGCCGCTGCTGCCGCCGCCACTACCACTTTCCGCCGCCGCTCCCGAGGCGCTGCCGCCATGGCGCCTGCCCGCCGCGTCCCCCGCGGCAGCGTGCGCCGTGACTGGCGGCGACGACAGCCACTGCGCGGCGAGCAGCGGCGGCGCGGGCTCCAGCCCCGAGGCCGGGCTGTCCGCCTGCACTACCAGCATGAGGATCATCGGCGGCGCTGCCGGCGGCGCCGCGTGCGGATGCTGATGTGTCCGCGACTGCATTCGCGCGGTAGGCGGCGGCGTCAGCGGTGGCGGCGCGGACATCCAGATGCGCACCGCGCCGTCGGCGGCCACGGTGATCAGCGCGTCCCCGCCGCTTCCCGCGCATCCGCCCCCCTGCCCCGCCCCCACCTCCGCCTCCGCCGCTTCCGTCATCGCCGTCGTTGCGCCCCCGCCGCCTGCGATGTCGCTTACAAGGCGCGGGCGCCACTGCACGGATGTCACGGGCGCCGGGTGCTGCAGCTCCTGCTCCGGGCCCGGCCCACCGCCACCTAGGGCCTGCCACATATTGCTCACCACGTCACAGGATGCCATTCAACTGAAGAGACGAGGGCTCAAAACGCCTGTCGATTTTGTGCCGGGCAACATCTGGCGGGACCGACCGTCCACGTTCTGTGCGATGTGCGCCGCGCGCCACAGCAGCACGCGGCGGGAGCCGGCGGCGGCGGAGGCGGCGGCAGATGCGGCGCCGGCGCCCGCCGGGTAGTGCCTGCCGACGCTGCTCGCCACGTCAGAGAGGGAGACTGTTCCGCGTGTATACAGAGACGTCAGGCTTTCGCCTTGGCCCCCATCATCGCCACGTTAAAGCATGCCATTTTATGCGTGAAACAAGTGTCCGAAATGCGTTGGATGACGTGGCGAGCAATACCTGGCGGCCCCTACCGCGGCGAGCAGCGGTTGCGGCGCCGCCGCCCGCCGCCGCCACACCCACTCCGACGCACACGCCTCCGACTCCACGCCCCCTGGAGATGAAGCGTCGCCCTTGGCCGTTTCATCTCCACCGCCGCCGCCGCCGTGCTCATGTTGAGGCAATGCCCACACCCCGAGGAACCCGCTCTTGGTCGCTACCATGACGGCGGCGCCGTCCTCCGTCCACGACACGCCCACCACGGCGGCGTCCAGCCCCACACGTGCGTCCACCTCCCATGCCGCGCCGCCGCCGGCGGCGGCGGAGGCAACGGCGGCAGCGGCGGTAGCAGAGGTAGCGACAGTATCGGCGGTATCGGCGGTAGCGGTAGTGCCTGCGTCTGCGTCGGGAGGTCCATCGAGGTTGAAGGCGTGCTCGGGATGGTGGTCGTGGTCGTGGTCGAGCGGTGCAGGCGCGTATAGGTGCAGCGCGTCGCCGCCGCCGACGGCGAGTAACCCCCCGAGGTCCCCGGGAGCCCACGCACACATGGCATAGACGCCCGCCGCTGCCGCAGCCGCCGCCGCCGCCGACGAGGCGTTGGCGCCGTGGTAGTGTGGCGTGGAGGCTGTGGGGCGCATCGGTTGAAGCTGGATCACGTGCGGGGTATCGCTGAGGCGCCCCGCGCGCACCTCCGTGACAACCACTGCGTCGCCGCACGGGTAGGCCACGTGCACGGGCGGCGCGACCGCGGCCCCACCTCCATAGGACACCCCCGAAGTCGCCGCGGTAGACCCCGCGCCTCCCCCGCGCCCGCTGAGGTGGTGCGATGGGAAGCCGGAGTGAGCAGCGGCTCCGGGGTGCCCGCCCCATTGCCACGACGCTTGGTCGTGGAGCAGCACTGCGACGGCGCCGGTCGGGGCGCCGGTCAGGCGCTGCCGCAGCTCCAGCTCCGCGGGTCCTGACGCCGGTGCCATGGCGGCGGCGAGGGCTGCGAGGGCGCCGCGTCGCCCCCCCCGCTGTCGAAAGTGTGCTCCGCGCACTGAGATCCGAGTCTCCCTAGGCCGCTACGAGTAGGCGGGGACGAGGCAGCCCGCTGCGCGCCAGCACTGGACTGCGCGGCAGGCCGGCAGCAGTGTAGTGAGAACATAACCCCGCGCCACCATTTGTGAAAGCACCCCGCAAAATCCGCGTGCACGGCGCCAGCAGGACAGCGGCGACGCTCACCCCACACGGGAAGGAGGTGAAGGCGACGGACCAGTGCCGGCGCACTAGTGCTGCGGTGTGACGATGGAGTACGAGGAGGAGCCCGATATGATGGACGTTCCCGCGCCCCCGCCCAAGGCGGCCCCGCAGCTGCGCGATCCCTTCGCGAAGAAGCCGCCGCCGCCGGGGGGGGTCCTGCCGCCGCCGCCGCCTCCCGCGCGGCCCCTCCCGGCTGGCGCCGCCGCCGCTCCCTACCAGCCCCCGCCGGGGTACACGGGCCCCCCCGGCGGGCCCGGCTTCAATTATAAAGGTGAGAAGCTCGGCATCAATCCGATGCTGGGGCCCATCATGGGCGGCGTCCCCACGCAGCACCACCTGTCCGGCAGGGGGGTATTGTGAACAAGCGTGCGACCGACATTGAATCGACGCACCACGTCCGCGCGTCTGTACGAACATTCACCTTGAAGGTAAGTCTTGATCCAATCAGCTCGGGTGCTTGTTCTCAAGCTGACCCTCGCGGCCGGCTTCGAAGCGATCAACCTCGACTTGCTGGAGGACGACGGCAGGCCCACCCCCCCGCCGCGCCGTCCCCCCTCCCCCCGCGCCCCCCCCCCCGTCCCCTCCTTCTCCGGGAAAATACTCCCCGCGAACAGACAACAAAGCACCCGGTACACTTGGGGGTGGTCTTGCCTTTTTCTGTATCTCCGTAGTTATCACGCCTGGACACCTGGAAGACGCTCAAGATGAGCTGACAGGGTGCCGCGGACGCCGTGCCGGGCCCTGCGCACCGGCTCCTACAACCCGCTGCTGGCAGGGCCGGGGGTCGAGAGCCTGGGGCCTGGGGCCTGCCGCGCCGCGCCGCCCTCACTGCTTGTCCTTACCGGTCCGCTGTACCCGCCCACAGCTGTCAGGCCGCTGTGTTTCGTGAGGGAAACAACACTACACTAGACACTAGTCATCCCCAATTACTACATGGAAGACGCTCAAGTTGAGGTGTACAGGGGACGGCGGGCGGCGCGACCCTGGGTGCGGGACCCCAACAACGCGTCGGTGCAGCTGGCACTGGCGCAGGCCGTGGAGCGTGACCCCGAGGGTGCCGCGGAGTGGTACATGGAGCTGTGCAGCGTTGGCAGGGCCTTTCAGGGTTTAGGGTTTAGGGTTTAGGGTTTAGG
>Ga0307489_10001773_pt1 | contig 14344 bp, 19 predicted proteins | sample SB12metaG_FD_202247 | JGI IMG/M metagenome (GOLD analysis project Ga0307489, IMG submission 202247) | Sea-ice brine microbial communities from Beaufort Sea near Barrow, Alaska, United States - SB 1.2 | ecosystem: Environmental > Aquatic > Marine > Coastal | place: USA: Alaska | collected... | reverse complement strand
GCAAGTCTTTGATGACCTAACTTTTCACCCTAAGATTTCGGTCACTCACGGGTGGTCAGGCTGTGGTCGTTCTAAAACCCGTCCGTACTCTATTGTTCCTCGCAGCCCCCGACGATGTCGACCCCAACGGCATGACCGCGCTCTGCATCGCCTGCGAAGTCTGCCCCGCTGAGGTGGCCATCGCCCTCCTGGACGGCGACGCGGACATCGACTTCGTCACTCCGGCCAGTAGCAGCCATAGCTACCCCGGCTTCACGCCGCTCATGTACACCATGAGCGGGAACAATGCCGGCGTGGCCAAGTTGCTCCTCAAGTGCGGCGCCGAAGGCACCAAGCACACCACCCATGCAGCCTGCGGGCTCGCCGCGGGGTCGACCGCGCTCGACATCGCGCGCCTGTTCGCCAACAGGTTCCCGGACTCTGCGGAGACATTCGTGGTGCTCCGCAAGCGGTGCTGCAACACGTGCGGCATAACGTCCCCCGGCTTGGCCGCGAAGACGGCGGGCGTGAAGAAGCACCTCAAGCGGTGCGGCGACTGCCCAGCCAGCGGCTCGCGCGCGAGGTACTGCCCAGAGGCGTGCCAGCGCGCCGACTGGGCGTCGCGGCACCGCGGTGAGGGGCCGAGGCGCGGCGGACGCGGGAGGCTACTGGCACCGAGGACTGAGCCTGCGGAGTACGAGCTGGAATTTGCGATGACAATGTCCACCACATGCGAACCCACATGTCCTGAATCAACAAGCTACATACACTTGGTAGAATATCATGATCCGCCGCGAGGAAGGCGCGGCTGAGGGAAGGCGGCGCGCCGCATCGGAGGCTGCCACACAGAGGCTGCCACTCAAAATACCAACCTGACAGAAATTCGCGCACTTGGCAAACTCATGTAGAAACCAGCGTTTCCATCGTCGATGTAATAGGCATTGGAATAGGACTGCACAATGGGCCGATTTCGTTACATCGTTTCCCGCGCCGAGCGCCGAGGCTTCGCATGCACCTCTGTATGGGCATTGAACGTGCTCCCGTTTGCCCGCGCGGAGCGTTGACGCTTTGCATGCAACTCTGTATCGCTGTTTCACCTAGAACTCTACCAGCTACAGCTCCGATTTTGATTTTGCCTTCGCATTGTCCCTCTTCTTCTTCTTCTTCCCCGGGGGCAGCGCATTGCCAGCTGTTTCTGTGTTTCCCTTGTTATTGTGCGATGACGAGGACGCCGAGGACCAAGGGCTTACACTCGTCCACATTTCAGCTCAACGTGAGCACTTTCTGTGCCATGTGGTGGGTTGCTTTGCTGGTTTCAGTGACAAAAACGGCTCAGGTTGAGCAAAGATGTGGACGAGTGTAAGCCCCTGCCGAGGACGTGGAAGGGGACGACGGCAAGCGCCCACGGTCGTAGCGGAGCATGGCTGGCATGACCATAACGCAGGGGCTTACACTCGTCCCCTTTTCAACTCCATCTGAGCACTTTCTGACACCAAATACACACCCAACGCCCCGTGATACCCCCTTAGATCCCCTAAACACCCCCTGACAACCCCTAAGTGTGCCTCCTATACCACAGAAAGCGCTGACATTGAACCAAGAAGTGGACGAGTGTAAGCCCCTGCCACAACGTCCAGTTGCCGCCGCACTTCCCCGGGGTCGAAAGATGTGAGCGTGCCCGGGCCTTCGGCGCCCCAAGCGGTGTCGTCCGCGAGCGTGAGCAGCTCTCTCAGCGCTTTCTCAGCCTCTCGGCAGGGGCTTACACTCGTCGGCTTTTCGGATCGACGTAACTGCTTCCTGTTGGATAGGGGTTGTAATGAGGGGGTTCTTAAGGGGTGCTTAGGAGGTGTCAGGGGGTATTAGTGGGTAATGAGGGTGCATTTTGTGTCAGAAGCGTCTCAGGTTGAGCTGAAGAGCTGACGAGTGTAAGCCCCTGCCTCTCGGTATCGCTCGGCGGGCGTGGGCGTGGGCATCACCGTCACGACCTCTGCTGATCCCGTGGATCCCATCCCGGTCGCCGTCGCCGCGCCCGCCGCTGTGCCCGCCACCGTGCCTGCCGCCCCAGCCGCCTCCGCACCCGCCTCCGCGCAGTGCTCGGCATCTGTTTCGCCATCCGCCCCTCCTCCTCGACCTGCTACCGCCGCCGCCGCGTGTGCCGCCCCCGCCGCCGTCTCCGCTGCCGTCTCCGCCGTCTCCGCCGCCTCCGCCGTCTCCGCTGCCCCCGCCGCCGCCTCCGCCACCACCGCCGCCCCCACCGCCGCCTCAGCCACCTCTGCCGCCGCCGCCGCCGCCGCCTCTTCCTCCATCCGTGCCATCTGAATGTTTATCATCGATAAATTAAACAGTGCCTCCTCCACGAACCGATATTCGTTGGGATCTTCAACGCCAATCAGGGCCTCGCTCCCATTCCAGCCTATGGTTTAGGGTTAGGGTTTAGGGTTTAGGGTGTAAGAGTGCATCCTTCACGAACCGATATTCGTTGGGGTCCTCAACGCCAATCAGGGCCTCGCTCCCATTCCAGCCTGACCAGCTTAATGTCAGTGTCGGATCTGGTATCGAAGGCCTGGTATCGAAACTCGTTTGACTCATCAGAACTATCCATTTCGAAAGTCCCACTGACCGACTCACCGAAAGTCCGATCGGGTTGCGATTCCTGAGTGAGTAGACCCACGATTTTGAGGAGATGGATAGGACTAGTCCGTTTTATGCTTAGTTTGAGTTGGGAGCACATCGATCGCACCTATGAATGGGATAACTTGTGTGGTTACGTGGCCACGGCGTCATATCCGTCCCTCCTCAGCTCAACGTATGTAACGAGTTACATAAGTTTAGCTGAAGTTGAGAAGTAGCTGAGAATAAAGTGGTGGACTCGAGTGTCGAGTGTAGAGCCCCCCTCCTCGCCCAGAGTGACAAGATATGTTCCGATATCGATATGGGAGATCGGTATGGGAGATCGATATTGGAGATCGGACATCAGTGAGGTATCGATATGGATATCGATATGGAACATGGGTAATCGACATGGGATATGGTATATCGGTATGGTTATTTACCATATCGTTATGGTCATCCTGGATATGGATATGGGGGGCGGGCTAATGATGTGGGAGATGACCGTATCGATACGGTCATCCTCGATATCGATATGGATATCACGTCAATCTGCCCTGCCGCCGATTGCGGCAGGGGTCGGGCGCAGCTGCAGAACAGCACGAAAGTGCGCGGCGGCGGCGGGGCCGTGTCCGCCCTTGACGCGTGCCACCGCCCAGGGGCTTACACTCATCCACTTTTCGGCTCAAATTAAGCACATTTTATGGGATACGTGAGGCGCCTGATTTCCCCCCAGTCTATTAGACAGGGGGACACGGGGAGGTGTGACCAGAACGGCTTAGGATGAGTTGAAAAGTGGACGAGTGTCAGCCCCTGCCACCGCGGCGGCGTGATGCATGATCCACGCCATCGGTCCCGGGTCCAACGCGAGGGCGCTCTCGTAGTGCTTGCCCGCCAACTCCCAGCTGTAAGGCCCGGTATCACCCGGTATCAAATATCATCCACCCACAACCGTCAGTTAGGTCCAAGCAAGGGCCGGTACATTGACCCCAGAATTTACCAATTAACAGACTGTGAAAGTACTTTTAGTGTTTAGGGCTTAGGTCTAAGGGTTTTATATTCACGAGACGATCCCTAATACCCCCTTAATATTCCCCTAAAATCGAAGTGCCCCTCTGACGTGGTACACTCTGGGGTCACTTTACAGGCCCTGGCTCGGACCTATCAGGTATCATCCAGCCACTACCGTCAGTATTTGGTCGAATTACCTGTTAGACGCCACACAATATCGTCATTGTTACATCCACCACCGTCAGTTGATGGTCGAATTGCCCATTGTACACCACTCCATATGGTCATGTTTACTAATCGCCTGGGGCGTCTATCTACGATGTTCTTGGGGGGGGGGGTAAATGGGGATTTGGATTAATGCTTAAGTGAATGGACTCATATAAATTACAGTGTAGATCAGGCTCCGATCCTAGAGGCTGAAAATGTATGGGCAAGGGGTTTTCAACTCAACGATCCTGACCAGACCACGCTGCGCGCCATCCACAATTGCCCCCCCCACCAGAACTGCGCAGGTTGACACCGTTTGAAGCCCTACCCAGTTCTGTGCGCTCGTGCGAGCGACCTTCTTCTGTTTCTTCTTCTCCCTCTTTTTGTCAGGTTCGAGCATGAAGCCCTAGGCCAGGGGCTTACACTCGTCCACTCTCTAGCTCAGCTTATTGCCGTTTTGGTCTTACCTCCCCGTGTTCCCCTGTCTAATAGACTGGGGGGAAATCATGCGCCCAACGTATCCCACCCAATGTGCTCACGTTCAGCCAACGGACGAGTGTAAGCCCCTGCCCTGAGCCCGTGCCATGTAGAGGTCAGCGAGATACACGTGAGCGCTGGAGTAAGAAGGGGAGATGTTTATTGCACGCCTCAGCAGACGCTCATACTCACGCTCAGCCGCCGGATCCGGCGCCGGAGCGTCTGGGCCTCCGCCGCCGTCTCGGCGCGCATCCTTCGCAGCATCCACCAGCCGCCGCGCCTCACGCCGTGGCTCTCCAAAGATGTACCGGCGGCAGTTGCTGCGCAGATCACATGTCGTGCGATCCTCGGCTCTGCCGAGGTTAGTTGGGCGTTGGTAGTACCAGCGCTGAAGCACAACCTTCGTGAGTGGTGCTGGTGTTGCGGTGGCGCGGGTGCTGGCGCCGGCGCCGGCACCGACCCCGGCACCGGCAATGCCATCATCGACCCCGGCGCCCCCGGCACCACCACTGTGCTCATATCCGCCCCCGACACCTGCAGTGAAGTTGCCCCTCTCTCCGCTCCCCCCGATACCTCCGCCTCCGCCCACCACGGCGCCCGCGTGTTCGGAGTCGCTGCTGCAATCTCCGTTATCGTCGAGGTTCGACCACACGACGGCGGAGCCTTTCTTCGGGGACACCGTGATGTAGTGTCTCAAGTTGAAATTGAAGGCAAATATTGAAAGCCGAGGACCGTAATTTAGTTCCAAGCGCCATGTTCCAGGCGCTTTGCACTTGGATTGTGTCGAATCAACTTGCACCGCCTCACCGTGAGACGCAAGCGCGGAAAGTCCGTGCCGCCGCTGCCGTCCGCCGGGGCTTCGAGGTAGATGAGCACTGTCGCGGAGCGCTCGTTCATCACGGCCCGCGCAGAGGGGCTTCCACTCGCTCACTTCGAATCTCAAGTTGAGGACCTTCGGCAACACATCGCTCACGTTGGAGCTCAACTTGTGCACCTTCAGGCCACATCCACTGCTTCATTTGGGTCGTGTTGGGGACAAAGTCAGCTTAAGTTGAGCGGAATGGGGCAAAATAAGCTCAAGTTGAGCGGAAATGGGAACGAGTGTAAGCCCCTGCCCGCGCGGCGCCGCCTCCGGGCTCGGCGCAGTCCGTATGCGTGCGGTACTGCTCACCCTCGCCGTACGCCCGCAACCAGGGGCTTACAATCGTCCACTTTTCAGATCAACTTGAGCAACTCCGGGACACACTCATGAGATGAGTTGGGGTATACGGTGGACAGGAGAGCTCATGTTGAGCACAAATTGGAGCGAGTGTAAGCCCCTGCCAGCAACTGCGTGTAGAACCCCACGGCATCCACGAGTCCGGTGGCGTGTTCGATGCGTCGGCCGATGGCGTCAACGAGCGTGTCTTCCCCTCGCGGAACCATGATGCAGCAGCGCAAGTTGAATTTGAAAGAAAACGTTGAAAGCAATTTAGGATATTCTAGTTTTAAGCGCTGAGAGCATAGGCGCTTTCAACACGGGTTCTGATACTATCGACCTGCACCACCGTGCCATGACGCTTCGAGAGTTTGCCCCATTAATGCTGGCGGGTACTCCCGCCGCCTTCATCACCCGCGCGCCAGGGGCTTACACTCGCTCACTTCTGAGCTCAACTTGAGGATCTTCGGGCCACATGGCTCACGTTAGAGCTTCACTTGAGCACCTTCGGGACACATCCACGGGTTGATTTGGGTCATATGGGGCACAAAGTGATCTTAACTTGAGCCGAAAGGGGCAAAGTAAGCTCAAGATGAGCAGGAACGGGAATGAGTGTACGCCCCTGCCGCGCGCCGTCCTTCGGATTGAAGCACATCATGCCCTCGCCCTCCGAGCATGGGCTTACACTCGTCCACTTCTCACCTCAACCTGAGCCGTTTCTGACACAAAACAAACCCCCAAACGCCCCCAAATATCCCCTAAAACATCCCCTCAACACCCTCTGGAGAACCCCTCAACGCACCCTCTATCCCATGGAAAGCGCTTACGTTGAGCTGTACAGTGGACGAGTGTAAGCCCCTGCCTCCGAGGCGTTGAGAAGCGGCGCCACGTTCAGCTTTCGTAACAGCTTATCGGCAGGGGCTTACACTCGTCCACTTTTCAGCTCAACATGAGCCAACATCGCCCGACACCGCTTGCTACCCGGGAACGCCTCCTAAACACCCCCCAAAGAACCCCTAAGTGCACCCCCTATCCCACAGAAAGCGCTTACGTTGAGCCGAAAAGTGGACGAGGGTAAGCCCCTGCTTATCGGTGATGCCGTACGGGGTCTCGCACATGTGGAAGCAGTAGCCGTCGGATGGGTGTGACGACGACGGGTCGTTGTTATTGTTGTTGGGGTGGTCATAGGCGCCAACACCCAGGGGCTTACACTCGTTTCCATTTCCGCTCAACGAGCTGACTTTGCCCTTTTCTGCTCAACTTAAGCTTACTTCGTTCCCCATATAACTTATATTCATCCATGGATGTGTCCCGAAGGTGCTCAAGTTGTGCTCTAATGAGAGCGATGTGCTCAAGTTGAGCTCTGAAGAGAGCGAGTGTATGCCCCTGCCAATACCTGCGCCGACGCCACCGCCGCCTCCCCCCCCTCTTCCTCTGCTGCTGCCGCTACCCGCTCTAGAGGCGCCGCCGCCGCCGCCGCCCGCCGCTTCGCGCGCATCAGCCTCGCGCGACCTCTGCAGCGCCGCCAGCTCGTCGCACTCTGCGTCAGTGAGCATGCCGTCAATCTGATAAATCTCAATCCCGGACGCCGCCCTCGCGAGCAACCGCGGCGGGTGCAGCGTTGGGTTGGCGTTTGTTTCGGAGGAGAAGGTTTCTGAGGAGGAGGAGTGGGATGAGGAGGAGTAAGGGGTGGAGGAGGAGGAGGAGGAAGTGGAGGGCATCGGAGGCGGCAATGGCTCCTTGGCGCGGCGGCTGAGGATGCGCTGCGCGTGCGACCACACGGGGCAAGGCCCGCGCGAGGGTGCGTCGCCGAAATGCTGGCGGTCAGCGGCGGCGGTTCCGCTTCGATGCCGGTGCTGCCGTCGTTGCACGCTCCCTGAGAATGCGTGGCCGCCGTCGATAACCCAGTCGCCCCCGCCCACCGCGAAGGGTTGCGCGGGCGTCACCAGCAGGGCGTCGACGTCAGCGCGCCATCCCAACCCCCCAACTTTCATCCCCCCAACTGCCGACGCCGGAGGTAACGATGACGAAGAAGAAGGCGACGGTGCCGGTGAAGCTGAGGTCGCGGCAGCAGCGTCAGGAGCCGCGAGAAGCACCAGCAGCGCGATGATGCAGCTCGCGCCAAGCAGCAGCGGCAGCGGCGCGCGGGCTGGCATCGTTTGTGTGCGTGCTTGCTTGTGGCAGCGGGCGGCGGAAACGTGGAACGCACGAGATTTGTATTTTGTTTCTCTTCTGCAGAGGGGGACGGCGGCGTGGGAAACCGGCCAGGTGTAACCGACCCACCCCGCGCGTATACACGGGGTCGTGCGGGCTGCCACCCGAGATGTGACGCACACTGGAGGCGAGCACCTGCCCTTGTCCAGTTGTACACGGCGCCGGAATTGGTCAATTGGGGGTGGTGCAGGCAGCAGGGTGCCGAGTTACCCCCTATTTTATATTTTCCGAGACCCCCATAATAAAGAAAAGCAGGGGAGGGGCGCAGGTGACGTGCCAGCTGTGGTCTCGGGCTTGCTACTGCGCCCATTGTCACGCGCGCGTACATGTCCGCTCTCCGCTCGCTGTGCCTCACCCGCGGGGTCGTCTCCTTCCGCCTGCCTTCGCGCCGCCTCATCCGCCCCCGAGCCCCCACCGCCGCTCAGCACACAACACGTGCGATGGGTGCCCAGACCTATCCTGTCGGCACCCCCGGCAGGGGATTACACTCGTCCACTTCTCAACTTCAGAGCTCAACTTGAGGACCTTCGGGACAAATCGTTCACATCAGAGCTCATCTTGAGCACCTGCAGGAAACATCCACGGGTTACTTTGGAATATGTGGGGGATAAAGTAAGCTTAAGTTGAGCAGAAAGGGTCAAAGGAAGCTCAAGTTGAGCGGAAATGGGAACGAGTGTCACCCCTGACCCCCGGTGTCGCGTGGGGCGACGCGGAGAAGGCGGCATGGCGCGCGCACGTCGGCGCCCCGCAGCGCAGCTACGCCGAGGAGGTGCTCGCCAAGCTCGAGCCCCTCAAGGCAGGGCCCTCCGGCTTCTTCGCTTCCCAGCCACCCTCCTCTGAGCCCTCCACCATCATCCCAACATCCGACACGTGTACACCTGTGCACCCACGTAGTCCCTCGACCCTCGTGTGATACCTCCCCTACCCTGACCCCGAAGTGCGTGTGACGCCCCACTGACTGGACAGCCCCACAAGGCATGTCCTTACGGCGGCCCCCTTGTCAGCTCAGCTGCCAGCTGGTTTGATCCTGAAACCACTCAAGCTGTGCACTTTAAGATCCAGATGCTTAAGCACCACGGGACCTGCTATTTCGGCCCGGCCGCTCGGCGAGCTTCGACGTGGTGCGCTATGGCGCGCTGCCATATGAAACAGCAGAGCCCGAGCGCTACCCGCTGTTCGCCGTCAAGACCAAGGTAGGGCGGCTCAGGCTGACAGTATCAAAACCCGTGTTGACAGGGCCTGTGGTTTCAGAGCTTGACAACATATTATCATTAACTGGTTTCATCGTTTACTTTCACTTTAACTTGCATCGCTACACCAAGGACTGGAGCGCCAGCAAGCCCAGCGTGCTGGTCACTGGCGGCATCCACGGGCAGGGACTGATGGATGGTGCTCACCACGTGATAGGATGTCAGGAAAGGTGGTGTTCGCCACGTCATCGTCATATGATGCCATTTGACTCAACAAACCAGATTACAATTGAGTTCGATGACCTCAGCACTATCCGATGAATAGTGCTTTCTGATAGTGCTCGCCACGTCATAGGATGCCAGTTGACTCATCAAAGAGAGTGCCTGCCAGGTCATTGGGAGCCATTTGACTCAAGCATCGAGGGTTGGCAATGCGTTGGATGCCGTGGCGATCACACTTCATCAGTCCCTAGCGTATCACGCGGCACTTGGAGCACTCCAGTCCCTAACCACGGGTACGAGACGAGCGGCGTGCAGGGTGCGCTGCAATTCCTGGACACGCGCTGTGCGGTAGGGCCTGGAGGATCACGCATGCCATGTCATCCAACGCGTGGTGAACCCTCGTCTCTTGAGTTACATGTCACCCTATGATGTGGTGCGCAATATTTGGCAGGCACTACTGTGCGGAGTTCTCAGGCACGTTCAATATTGTGGTGGCGCCGTGCGTCAGCCCATGGGGGTAGGGGTTGCGTACTGCTGCCGACTGTTCCAAAACGCGGCTTGGCCCGACACGGCGTCTTGACTGTTTGCTCATTTTGTACCTGTACGCACTCGCAGCTTCCACCTCCTTGGCCTGGCCTAACACGGCGTCCTGACTGTTTGTATTTGATCGTACTGCGCATGTGCACACTCGCCGCATCCACCTGCCTGGCCTGGCACGGAGTCTGGATCGTCTCCCAACAAACCCTCAACCCTAAACCCTGACCCTGCGTGGGGGTACGAGCGGATCCAGCGGTGGAACGCGCTGGCGGCAGACCCGAACCGGTCGTTCTCGCGCGACGGGAGCACCGGCGCCGGCCCGACGGAGGAGGCGGCTGCGCTGATGCGGTTTGTGGACTCGCTTGGTAGGGTGGTTCAGATTGACCCGATGTCACTAACCCACGTTCAAAGTGCTTGGGCCACACGCTTACAATCCCAGACAACAAATGACGAATACATTGGCGAATACGATTGACGGTAATACCACTGACTCACTCGTCTGACTCCCCTAAATACCACGAACATTCGTTACTCACTCGCCCGAACACCCCCCAAGTGTCAGCCCCTGTCCTGGACCTAACCTAACGCTTAAGCGCTCACAACTGAAATATTATGAACTGCTTTCAAGTTATGCTTTCAGTTGCAACATGCGCCGCTACTGCTTGGAGTGGAGGAGTGGGTATTGCACATCGACTTGCACGAGACCACTGACTCGGACGAGACGGAGTTCATGCCAGCCAAGGCGGCGCGTGACGGAGTCGACCACGACCCTGGCACCATCCCTGACGGCATGGGCTGACACAAAATGCATGTCACGTGATGTGATATCATTGAAGTCGTCGCGAAACGAGGGTCAACAGTCCAAGCATGACAGGCATTAGCTGCCAGGCCCTGACTTTGACTAACACGTCATGTGATTCCGTTTTGCCTGTCATCCTCTACACTGTAGACATCCATCCACCACACTGTAGACCCTCTTCTCTCAGGTCGAATGGAATGACATGACGTGGCAAGCAATACCTACCGGGCCTTACCTGACGGATTCTACCTGGTAGGTGACAGCGCCAACCCACAGCCGGAGTTCCAGCGCGCCATCATCGACAAGGTGCGGACAGTGACCCAGATAGCGCCGCTGGCAGGGGCTTACACTCGCCCACTTCTCACCTCAACCTGAGCCGTTTCAGTCGGGGAGTCGTTTTGTGTCCAGTTTCTGACGAGTTATGACTGGTCAATCTAATGAAGGTACCCAACGTTCCCACAAAAAGTGCTCACGTTGAGGTAAGAAGTGGACAAGTCTAAAGCCCCTAGCTGCCGGACGCGGGCGGGAAGATGATCGGCGAGGAGGTGGTGCAGCCCGGCGTCATCAATTATGCCGTGGCGTCGCTGGTAGGGCCTGGCGGTGGTGGCTCATCACATCACAGGGTGCTTTGTAATTCATGCGTTGAGGGTTAAAAGTGCGTGCCAATGTCGTTGCAAGCAATATCTGCGCTAGGGCCTGGTGGGCATTGCTCGCCACGTCACAGGGTGCCTTTGCACTCAAGGGATGGGGGTTCAAAGTACGTTAGATGACATGGCGAGCAACATGTGCCAGGCCCTAGTCGTTGGGTTTATGCGCAGGGCTCACCGGCGCGGGCACCAAGTACACCACCACCACTGAGGTATACCCGGACAGCCCATCATCGTCGGCGGAGCAGTGCAACGCCGCGCAGGTCATGTCAGTCGTCGCGGCAGGGTCTGGCAGATGTCGCCCGCCACGTCATCGACACGCGTTGTGAACCCTTGTGTCTTGGGCATCCAATGACATCCAACAGCATTCAATGAAATCCATAGGCATCTTATGACGCGGCAAGTCATATCTGCCTGGCCTATCGCCAGCCACGTAACATGCCGCGTTGCGAATCTTCATTGCTTGAGTCACATGGTATCCTATGACGTGGTGAGCAGTATATGCCAGACCTTACGTCGTGGCGTTGGAGCACGTTGCGGCCCAGCCGGGGATCGCGGCCAAATAAACTCGAATAGACGGTCTGGTGTTCGGCAATTTAGTGAAGGTGGTTTTTCATTACAAGAATCGGTCTAAAATTTAGAGAGCAATACACTTTTTCACCTCAATTTACAACAACGTACGCACGACCCCCTCGTGGTCGTGGATGGAAGCAATGAGCAGCGGCGTCTTCCCATCATTCGCATTGACCATTTACAACGCCGCCCCCGCCGTTCTGAAGAGCGAAATGCAGCTGTGTGCTGCCCAACTCGTCATCAAGTATCTCGGCCGCGACGGGCTCCCCGACTGGTACCGGCAGGGCCACTCGCCGTGCCTTGCCGCCACCTTCTTCCTCATCTGCGCCCTCGTTTCCCCGTTTCGTCCCTGCTGTCACACCCTCGGTCTCTGTGGCGGCGGCGACGGTGCAATTTCCCTCCTCCTCGTCTTCGCCCTCGCTGCCCCTCTTCGTCCCCAATGTCACACCCTCGGAGTTTGCGGCGGCGGCGGCGGCGAACTCATCCACCTCCTCCTCCGCTTTCTTTGCTGCCGGTGCTACCGCCGTCGCCGTCTCCGCTTTGAGCCGCGCCGGCTCCGCCTCGGCCGCCACTGCAGCAGCCGCAACCTTCAAGCTAGCCCCATCCTCCTCCGCCGCCGCCGCAACTTTGCGAGCAGCAGCGATCCTCGTCGCCTCCTCCGGCGCAGCGGCAATCCCCGTATCCTTCTCCTCCTCCGCTTTCTTAGGCGTTGGCGCCGCCTTGTGTTATGGCCCGGGATATAGTGCGCGCCACGTCATAAGATGTCATTGAACTCAAGCAACAGTGGTCAAGAACGGGGTTCACTGGCGGGCAAACGGCCTGTGGCGTGGCGGGCGTGGCGTGACCTGGCGTGGCGTGGCGGGTAAAAGGTCTGTAAGGTGAAGCTCGCCACCTCATAGGATGCAAATTACCTCAACTGTTGAGGGTTCAAATGTCTATGACGCGGCGAGCAACATCTGCCAGGCCCAACCCCGTGCGTGCCAGCCTCCCAATAATGCATCCCAAGCGGCGGCTTCACTTCCTCCTTCGCGGCCCCGCCCTCCGAACTTGCCACCCCCGCCGCCATCATCTCGCGCAACATCTTCTGCTCTGCGAAGGTGTCGTATTCCAAAAGCGCCGCCAATTCGGTAAGACGATGTACGTCGTCCGCACCAGCCACCGCTGCCGCCTCCCGGGCTTTCGTCGCCTGTGATGTATTCTTTGCCCACCTCGCCCTCGCGATCGCCAGCGCCACCTCATTCGCCTTCCTTGCTACCACAACCGCCGCCTGGGGCCGCGCTAGCTTCGCTGCTTCCGCTGCCGTAGCCGCTGTATGCTGAGCCGCAGCACCCTTTGCCTCCACCTCCTCCTCCTCCACCTCCTCCTGCTCCTCCTCCACCTCCCCCACCACCGTCTTCGCTCGCTTCTCCCTCTCATCCTTGCCATGCTCCGCCCATTCCTCCCCCTTCTCCCACTCCAACTCCTCCTCCCACTCCACATCCTCCTCCCACTCCATATCCTCTTCCCACTCCACATCCTCTTCCCACTCCACATCCACGTCCTCCTCCTGCCCCTCCTCATTCACAACCTCCTCCTCCTCCCACGCCTCATCCACCTTCTTCTCCTCCAACTCCTCTACTTCTTCATCCACCTCATCCAAGTCCACCTCCTCCTCATCATCCTCCTCCGATGACGCACCTAGCCCATCACCGTCGACGTATGGCACGGTCACGTCTACCTTCTCCTCCTCCCCATTCCCCTGATCCTCTGCCTCACCCTCCTCCTCACCCCTGTCTTCATGCCCCTCCTCGTCCCCTGCATCCACCTCCACCATCCCCTCCTCCCCCTCCATCTCCCCTTCCTCCTCCTCTTCCCCCACCTCCGCAACCTGCTCCTCCTCCTTCATAGACTGCGGCAACCCGCCTTCATGATTCTCATCATCGCCGCTCGGCTCGCCCTTCACCTCCCTCACGACGACGAGCTCCATCACCCAAGTCTCCATGTCGTAGCGGCGTAAGTGAAACTCGAAAGCACCAGTAAAAAGCGGTTCATCACATTCTAGCTGCGAGCGTTGAAACGAAAGGCGCCTTCATCACGGTTGTTGAATCTGTCAACCTGCACCGCCCTACCATGTCCACGAGGTCGGGTTCGTCGCTCAGATCGATGCACTCATACACCTGGACCTCCTCCTCCCCTCCGTCCGCCCCTTCCGCCCCAGTGCCCCCCGCCCGCCCCATCAGGCTCGCTATCTCACGCGGCAACAAGCGAGCGTGCGCAGGGTGTAGGGCCTGGCAGACGTTGCTCTCAACGTCATAAGATGCCAGTTAAGTCACGAAACTAGGGTTCATAATACATTTGATTACGAGGCGGGTGTAGGGCCTGGCAGATATTGCTCGCCACGTCTTGAGATGCCAGCTAACTCAAGCGTCAAGAAACGAGGGTTGAGAATGCGTGTCTTGACGTGGTGGGCGACGCAGGTAGCGGTAGGAATATCTGCGCGGCCCTACATGGGTGGCTGGCCAGCCAACGCTCCACGAGCGTGAGCATCCGCGTCACATCTTCGCGCCGAGCTACATAGCGCTTATGACTATTTTTTTATGCGACCTAGCGGCCGTATTAGCGTTAACGAAACGGTAGTTCTTCGAATAGTGATTCCGACATTCTCAGATCGTCGCTTTTCAAGACCGTAGTCTTTAAAACT
>Ga0307489_10001771_pt1 | contig 14346 bp, 9 predicted proteins | sample SB12metaG_FD_202247 | JGI IMG/M metagenome (GOLD analysis project Ga0307489, IMG submission 202247) | Sea-ice brine microbial communities from Beaufort Sea near Barrow, Alaska, United States - SB 1.2 | ecosystem: Environmental > Aquatic > Marine > Coastal | place: USA: Alaska | collected 2017-05-06 | reverse complement strand
CATCGTCCGTCGAGGACGTGCACGCGTCACGATTCGAGTCCTGTACAGACCCGCGACGATGGTGTGTGGAAAGATTTGAATGGGCTGGGGCTTGTATAGACCCGCGATGTGCCAACCCGTGCTGGTGCAGCTGATGGGGTTGCACTGGAGAATGGTCCTCGATGTCATAGGCGTGTGCAGTGTGGGCGGCGTCATGTGATGTCATCGCCGCACCAAGCGTGTGCACTCGCCGCTCCATGCCACGACCAACACGGATCAGTAACTGTTTGCTACCTTCGTGGACAGACAGGCCGCCTTTCGTTTGGGTGTTTGAGTGTACGTTATTCTTTCGTGTGGGGTGATCCCAAGGTGGTGTTGTTGTTGTGACGCGTGGACTCGTAAAGACCTCATCTTCGAACTCGCTCAAGTCGTCACTTTCGAAGTTCACTGTTTGCAGCATTGTGTTGTGAGAATCTGTCGGGTCTAGCAACGCGCTGCGACTGGTCAGCACCTTCACCAGCCCCCACACGACATAGAAAACGGCGACATATAAAACTCCTATGATTATTTGCAGAGATGATCGGAAGACAACACTGTCCAGTGACGTGTTCTCGGGGACCACGGAAGCTATGCTCAATACAGCGGCGCGGAGCAATGTTGCAGGAAGTGACATAAAGAAAGGGTTTGGGTTGGTGTCGATGAACACAAATGGTCACCTTTAATGTGTATGGTATAGCTACGCACTAATCTTTGCGACCCTTCCATGTACACCATGGTGTGTGTGGTATGGTGTGTGGGATATAGTCGCCCGGGTGCACCTTGTACGCTGCATGCTTCCACGGGGATCCATGCTGGGTATATAAAGCGTGTTCGAGGCGCTCTCTTTCAAGTGTCTGCATACATGGCTACTAGTTTGGCGAACACGACCTCGACGCGCGCGGATTCCGCGTCGCGTCACATGCTGCAGTGTAGGGTGCATAGGGACCGTTTGCTCTCGTGGACTGACAGAGGTTGTGACAACAGTGAGCTGCAGAGGAACAAACACAAGTACTCGCTCACCAAAGACGAGCTGGCCCTCGAAGTCTCCACCAGCATGTGCCCGTATGCAGACCAATATTCGCGCAGGCGCAGCCAGCCATACCCAATGGTCTTGAGTTCTTTTCATGGCCTCGGCGATTCCGCCAACATTGTATACGCGTGTCTCATGGACACAAACACCGCGTTCCATTCACACCGGCAGGAATTGTTCGAAATCATCTTTGGTAAAGAGTTCAAAGGCGATTTGACTGAACCCGATTACAGTAAGATAAAGACAATGCCCCACTTTAGGACCATGGGATACTCCGTTGGCACAGCGTACGCACATGAGAACTCTGGTGACACGATCGCGTCTGTGATGATCGGGGGTATCGTGACTGTACTGAACGGGGCATTTAACATGCAGACGGGTGATCCTGTCATGTTTTACCTACCCAGGGAGGAAACAATGTTCGAGGAGGATGGTGTCCGTCCAACGGAAATGTATCCAACGGAAGCGGATCCCATGTCGAATCCTATGCGACTTCAAGAAGATGGCACGATCAAGAAGTTTACATACAGACAAGTCAAGGATTTTGTTGATCATCGCTGTTCTGTTCATAAGAGCTCTCGGACTTCCAAGGCGCAGTTCATGAAAAATCTGAACGGCTTCGAGCTGGGTGGAAACGCAAACGCGGCAAAGAGTGAAGTTGCAAGGATCAAACCGTTTTACTACAAAAACGCGAGCGACGGGGACTATGAGCGTGTGTTTGCAAGGGTTATCTCACCCGCCGAACCATATGAGATGGTTGATATCATGATGTCAAGGCAGAGCCTGTAAGTTGCATCATGATGTCGAGGCAGAGCCTGAAAGTTATATCTCGTAGGTCTCTTTTGACAAGGTGGGGTGTGTGCGTGTGTCATATGTATGTTGATCAAGTAAAGAATACAGTCGGATTTATCTTTTACGTAGAACATGTGAATCACTTGTGTAATTTTAGATTTCCCTGTACACACGAACTTGTTATCTAAACTCTCGTCTCAACTCTCGTCTCAGCCAGACTGGTTGATAAGACGTACCATTTCGAGATCACGCACCATGTGTGTCACAAGTAATTTGCATATCATCGTGATATTTAAGTGAAATGCATCCAGGTAAACACCACACTATGTCGAGCTTCTTTGGTGATCTGACTGGCGGTGGGATATCTATGCCCAACACGGTGTTCGACCAGAGCTCCATGCTACCCCCGCTCAACACCGCTGGGTACGGAGCAGGGTACGATGGTACACCAGACGCTCGCATCAACGCTGGTAGCTCACTCTTTAGTGATATGCAGCCCTATGCGTACGGCGAAGGCGATCGTCTCACCACGCAAACGGCATACCTGGCAAACCCACATAACATACAGAAGATTGTTCCACAGCTCATACTGCCTGATGGTCTTCGCAGTCATTCTCCTTGCAACTTCTCGATGCCACACGCCGTGTCTGACGGTGACGTCGCTTTCAGTATACGATTCAAGGGCACAGACGTCAGGAAGAACCTCATGAAGGGATCGAACGACTTTTTCCGAAAGGGGGCTGGAAAGGCAGTTGACTACATCTGCAATATCGCAACCATCAATTACATCATGCGCGGCATATTCACTCTTGAGGAACATTTGAACCCGGCTTGGTCACACTTTGCGTGCGCAATGGGCTTTGAAAACGAGTACACAAATATTCAAACGATGATCTCAGGTGTCAAAACTGAGCAAGAGACGCATGGCGCTGAACAAACCGTCGAATTTGCACAGCTCCGAGATACCTGCAACAAAAGGCTGCAATACTACGCAGAGCAGCTTGTACGCGACCACTTCCGCCCACTTGGGGTAGTCATCGGATCAGACAAGCAAGGCGGTCAGCATGAGGGTGGGAACAAAAGCGTCACGTTTCCGGTCGCATACATTGTGACCATCTCAATCGACGGAAAAAACGAAAACCTCTGCAACTTCTGGCGTCATGTAGACATCAGTTCGGGATCTGATCTCGGGTTCTATGTTCGCAACAAGAAAAACTGTAACACGTACACGTTGAATCACCACAAACAGACAACGAGGAAGATCTTTGGTGCTGTCCATGGAGAGAGTGTGCTTTCATACCCACAGCTCTGTCCAGACACGGTGGATCACAGCACAAAAGAACCACAGACCATCGAAGGCCACTGGCATTTCTGTATGCCACAGATGATGCACCACAAAATTACGGACACCCAAACTTATAATGACATTTCGACCTTTCACACTGGGGCTCTGTTGCAGAGCACCATCTCTGTCGCGTGGATCAGGAAAAATAAGAAACCGTCGAAGACTCCAGCAATCGACTCGGATAGGAATCCAGAAAATTATGAGTCGGGGCTTTTCAATGGTCGTGTCAAAGCCAAGGCGACAAAAGATGGTACAGGATCATTCAAAACCCCCTTCAATGCACTGCCTCTCTATCTGATGTCGTCCAGCAACCCGCAAAAGCAGGCCCTACTACAGCGGGTCGCAATGCATGATGTGGACACGCCTACGCAATTTAGTGGAATCAAGAGACCGTCACGCATTGGCATGGACACCGAGGGGTTCGATGCACACTTCAAGATGCAGCGGCGGGACGAGGCTTCCAATCTGGGCAACCGTGCCACCGATCCCAGTGATGGTGGTCCAGGAATGCTATCGCCACGGACGGAAAAAAAGTTGCCATTCAAGAAGAAGGGGGGGGGCTCAGTCCGAGTATCAGAGACGACAGAAAGCGTTGGCATCGGTGCCCCCAAGAAAACCCCTGTAGTCTGAGCAAGTTGTTACATTGATGGTACAACGAAACCACCTATGAACATGGTGCAGGATTATTTGCATGTGGCGTTCTCTGTACTTCGAAGCTTCTTAGCTGTGTATGTGGCGTGTTGTGTGCCCCTTCCCATTTCGATTAAAATATTTCCACATACATGTTGCGTGTTGTGTGCCCCTTCCCATTTCGATTAAAATATTTCCACATACATGTTGCGTGTTGTGTACCTCTTCCCATTTCGATTAAAATATTTCCACATACATGTTGCGTGTTGTGTGCCCCTTCCCATTTCGACTAAAATATTTCTCATAGCATATGTCTCTATATTAAGCCGCGTTCCCAGTTTTGTTACATGCCTGCAAAATCAAGTAAAGCAGCTGATACAGAGGCTGACGCTAAAAAAAAATCTGAAAAGGCTGCTGAAACAAAGCGTGCAAAGGATGCTAAGGCTGCTGAAACAAAGCGTGCAAAGGATGCTTCTGAAGCATCTGCCTTGAGAGTGGCTCCAAAGTTTGTGAGTGCGACCAGCATGCTCGAAGAGATGTCATCCTTAGACAGACAGTGCTCGATGTGCGGTTGGCCGTTCAAGTGGAGCGGTGGTGACTACACGGGGGTGGGCCAAACATTATATGCAATCGAAAAAATGTACACAGGCATGAAAAACGAGGCATACGTGCGATTATTCTCTGATCCTCAGAAGGCACATTTACTACACAAGCACAGCAGAAGGGCAATAACATCGGAACGTAAACTTGGCCACCCTGACGATGACACAGAATTTCCGTTGGGTGTAAAAACTTCAAGTTCTGTTTTCATGCTGCGGCAAGACCCCCCGATCAATTTAAAATATCGGTTCGATATGATGAAGTCAGTGAATGACGATGGTGGTGTTTGTGTTAATCCTAAAGGTATGGACATTGATAACGACAATATTTTTCTTGATAAAAACATCCACTTTTTGACTAATAAGGTAACGGAAATGGTGACGTGGACGTTGCAAAACGCAGCGTCGACATTCGCAACAATGGGTGGCAACCATCCTGAGGGAGAGGATAATGGTGACTCAGTCGGTCTGTACATAGATGGCAAAGACGATGCTGAAGACGCGCAAGCAGAACAAAATGAGAAGGGCGGGAATCCAAACGATAGTAGCAAAGACAAAGCACAAAAGAAAGACGGCGCTGCATCCACGAAAACAGGGGGTGGTGGGAAAACAGACGATGATAAAGACGACACCAATGGAAAACAAGAGGTGCAGAAATGGTTGAAGAAACAAATGAAAATTTTATCGAAAGACAACACTCATGCAGCAAAATACAAACATGATGCAAGTTGGACACACATGGAATGCCAGGACTGCAATATCATTGAGACGTTTGATCAATCTTTCTGGAACACCGTGTGTTTTATGCTGGGTTGCCCCAAACCGATGGCACCTCAAAATTGGGCAGATTACGACCGGCATAAAGATAAAGAATATGTGGGTGATAATCCCGATTTTGAAGACGATGAAACAATTGTTCCTCGCCCAGATGAGGGGGATTCTGGCGATGATGATGATGAGGATGACGACGGCGCAGATACGGGACCAGAAGCAAGTGCTGACACTGCAGGTGCGGGGGGGGGAGGTACCGAAAAAGTTGACCAAGATGATGTCGGTGAAGAATTTCACCATGATTTGTGTGATCAAAACTCGGCTGCATTCGATAACGAAAATTGGCAATTGGACAAAGACAAAAAACTGCCTCGTAAAACTGCCTCAAAACCTAGAAAATCAGTGCTTTCCGCTCTACAGAGAAAAAACAGGAGAATCAACTTCAGGATAGAAGCATTGCATGAGCTGGTGTGTGTGGTGTGTCAATCTGTCATGGAAAACCTGGCGGCTACATTTGATCTTGACGAAGAATCGATAACGTTCCGTGGCAGAGACGTTGCGGTGTCCATTAGACGTTTTACAAGTGAAAATCATCCAGGAGCTGCAGCCAAACTTCTGAAATTCAAACACATGAAAAATGAGTATCAGATGCTACCGCACTTCATTTGTTGTGTCATAATGTTCAATTTGCAGATTGTCACGGCGTGTCTGCAGGACGCGACAGCAAGCAGGCCAATGTCGTTTGCAAGAAATCAATCGGCGAGGCCCCAACAGAGGGTGAAATTCAAGAGCGCAGCCGCCTTACAGGCATCGGCTATGATGTACTATTGCATGAGAACAAGTATGGACATCATGGGTGCATGTGATGACTCCGCACATGTTCCTATCGTCAAAATTACAAGCTCGGTTGATGAGTTCTGGAAATATGTAGTGATGGAATGTGCGGATCTACAGCTTGGTCAGCGGCTTCCAGGTTTAGCCAGCGGCAGACCTGAGCATGGGCAGACAGTTTTCCAGTTTCAATTTGGGGAGATCATGGCAACTCCCTTCGATGTGCACCAATCTCATACTCAAAACCTGCAAAATTTTCATATCTTATTGAAAAACTCAATCAGCAGTGTCACAACGCGGTTGACCGGAAAGGATGGGATGGCGATGTACATGTTCATGTTACAGCGTGTGGATTTCGACAGAAGAACCTCCAAGGAGGCGTTCAACCGACGCCTCTCTATGCTTCCACACAACATGGCAATGCTGAAGAAAACTTTGCCGGTAAACGATTGTTTCGACCAAGTCGTTGAGAAAATAGAGGAAGGAAAAGGGATCAAATCAATTTTGAAATTAAGAGTGAAGGAGCCACAAAAAGGAAATGGGGTTGGTGGAAAACTTGTTGTGATACCCAAGGATGTGCATGTAGATGACGGTTGTGATTTTTCAGATCATCAAAATGATTCACCATCACAAATCAAGAAGAGATATCCACCACTTTTGGGAATTCCTCAAGTGTGCTCATCAGATGTTTGGATATTGTACAAAGAAATGGAAAATGGGCTCTTATCGCATGTTGATCTTCGCAGAAACAAAGACGTAGTCCAGCAGAGCAACATCCACAAGCAAACATCACCAGGTGAGTGGGTGTATGCCATGCGTGCCGGTTCACGCAGCGCCGCAGCGAAAAAGTATTTCCGCGCACCGAGCATATTGAACAAGATGGCACCAGAGGCGATTCAGAATGCGGTTAATTTTTCACTTCTGAAAATCACCACAAGCATCAACCCGATGAACATGATGTAATTGATCAAGACAATAATCAGTCAACTCGACCAACCATGCGCTAGCGACATTGGACTTTCCTTTTTATTTCCGTGTGTTCCGTTCTTTGGTAAAACAGATTGTATCGCACCACGAGGTGAAGTCGACGGGACTACTGTGTGAGGTCGAGGTGTGTTTCGTTCTTTGGTAAAACAGATTGTATCGCACCACGAGGTGAAGTCGACGGGACTACTGTGTGAGGTCGAGGTGTGTTTTATTGTTTATTAAAACAGATCGTATCGCACCACGAGGAGGTGTGCAAGCCGTCGACGGGCCTACTGCGCGAGTCGACGGCTTGCACTACTCTGTGAGGTCGATGTCCAGGATGAAGCGGGCGAGCAGGTGCAGCGCATTGTGCACTAGCTGCTGCGTCACGAGATACGCCTCAATAGATCCCTTGATTTGGCTCGATGCCCGCAATGTGCAGGTGCCGAGACGTGAAATGCTGACGATGCAGCCGAGCTCGTCCATCTCGGTGGCGAGCACTGCCTCGCCGGGCAAGAGCCGCTCCCAGTGGTGGATGCGGAAGATGATCGCGTTCGACTCCTCTTCCGAGCGTGGCAACATCTGCACCGCGCCTGCGCCGCAGACACGCACGAGCGCACGCTCCAGTGGACTTTGTTCGCACACAGAGAAGCAGTGCTGCATCTGGATGGTCATCACAAGCATCGACACGCGGATGTGTACGATCTCGCCGCCGGTGGCACGCCGCAGTGTCCGCTTCATTGCCGCGACGCTGCGCACGCCCTTGAAGAGCATTTCAGACCTTCCCGGGCGGAACAGGATGTTGCCGATCACCGTGTACATGCACCGTGTATTGCCGAAGTTTTTCCGTGCACACACTTTCCCTGCGCTGTTGACGTACTCGACACGCACAGGACGGTCCATCGCCATCTGGCCCGATATGTTGTGTACGACCGGACACATTGCGAGGGTGCGCTCTTGCTCGTTTCGCAGCTGTGTGCGCATACTGTCACGCCTGCGATGGGTTCGCTGTTGTGTGCGGCCGTCGTGTTGTGTGGTGTAGAGTAGCTTGTGTAGACGTTGACCAGCAGTTGCATCTGACTCTCTTATATTCATGACCAGTTGCATCTGACTCTCTTATATTTATGACCAGTTGCTTGTGACTCTCGTATTCATGTGTTTATGACCAGTTGCTCGTGACCCCGTATTCATGTATGTCACATAGGGCTATTTCCTGTGTGGTGTGTTTATGACCAGTTGCTCGTGACCCCGTATTCATGTGTTTATGACCAGTTTCTCGTGACCCCCGTATTCACGTGTTTATGACCAGTTTCTCGTGACCCCCGTATTCATGTGTTTATGACCAGTTGCTTGTGACTCTTTTAGACTCTCGTATTCATGTGTTTATGACCAGTTGCTTGTGACTCTTTTAGACTCTCGTATTCATGTGTTTATGACCAGTTGCTCGTGACTCTTTGGACTATGATCTACTCCGAGTTTATGACCAATATTTGTCGACCATTTTGGTGTATTTTACCCGTCGTCTAAAATAAAACTTTTAAGAACAAATAAAGTGCCTCCCAACTCAGAAACGCAGTCTTCATAATCAGCCCATGCCTGTGACACGCTCGCATAGCCTGGTTCGCCGCATGCCTGTGACACGCTCGTATGGCCTGCTTCGCCGCTTGCGTGTTGCAAACAAGTCGTCACCGTTGTCGCGCGGCACCCCTCCCCTCCAGAAGCGCCAGACGAACAAGGTGGAGAAGGACGCGAAACTGACGGGCGAGATCAAGGCTGTCATCTGCAAATATGACAACGCTTACCTCAAGATTTCCAACAAGCTCGCGACGAGCAAGACGTCGCTTCTGCAATCCAAGACGCAGCTTCTGTACACGCAGAAGGAGCTGCATTCGAACAAGGAGCTTCTGAATACCAAGAACGATTTGCTGCAGGCCAAGAACCAGCTGCTCGGTCGTGAGCATGAGCTGGTCATCGAGCAGCGCGACCTGATCACGGCCAGCGATCGATCAATCAAGCACCTCAAGGAGCTCCTCAACGAAAAAGACCTCTTGCTGACGGAAAAGAATACCCTACTGGAGCACCAAGACCTGCTGCAACAGCAAGTATGCACAGCCCACATCGCGACCACCAAGCTCCTTGAGGCGCAAGTAACGGACCTTGGAGAGGAAGTCGAGATCGAACAGAAGACCGTTTTGCAGACGGCCATTTATCTCGATAAGGTGCAAAGCAAGATAGACGAACTGGTGGTGGCGGGCATTGCATCGGGCGCTGATGCAGCGACTCTCAACGCAATCAAGTTCCGGCCTGTCATCTAGGCTGCAAGCGGGGTAGCGGCGTCGTGGCATTTAGGCTGGAAGCGGTAGCGGTGTCTCGTGTGTGTGTCTACCATCTAGGCTGGAAGCGGTAGCGGTGTCTCGTGTGTGTGTCTACCATCTAGGCTGGAAGCGGTAGCGGTGTCTCGTGTGTGTCTACCATCTAGGCGTCGGCTGTGAGCGTCGGTAGCGGTGTCTCGTGTGTGTCTACCATCTAGGCGTCGGCTGTGAGCGTCGGTGGCGGTGTCTCGTGTGTGTCTACCATCTAGGTGTCGGTTGTGAGCGTCGGTCGGTGGCGGTGTCGTTCAATAAATCTGCAAACCATATAATATACCTATCAAATATCTCCATCCTCCCAGCACTAGCACTAGGCTTGCTTTGTGGCTACAAAACATCATATCAGTCGGTAATACATTAGTTGTGCACCACAGGTGAGTACGTGTATATAAACTTGGGCACCATATCATTACTCAAGAACATGACGCAGACCGAGAATAGAACCTCTACACACGATGTTCATATCGAACACACGAGTGCATATGATAAAGACACAACTGTAGAAGCAGCTGAGGATTCCGGTGCATATGTTCCATTTTTCACGTGGGATCGTTTCACACAGACACTGAAATCATTTATGTTTCCTGTCGATTGGGGTGTGAATCTAGACGACACTGACGCAAGTGAACTGCCTGTGGTCTACGATAGCAGTTCCGACTACGACAGTAGCTCTGAACCCAACTGTGACGGATCAAATCTTGATGGCATGAATTATGTTGATATCAGGAATGCGGATGATCTTGCTGCCACGACTACTGACAATGTAAACGACACATAAATTATACTTGCTACACAAACAGTGGTGTGGGTATAAAAAGTCATTGCATCCGACACTCTATACATCGCTGGCGGTGTGATGGTGGGAAACGAGGCGTTCGCGGTCGTGTCGGTGTCTGCGTTTGTTGCGCTTGGTTTCACGTCTGCAATCATACAGTTTGCTATCATGGTCTATGTTCTCGGGAAGTGGGGCATTACAACCATTGCAGAGAACGGAAGTTTGTTCAGTGGGCCAGCACAGTTCTTATTCTTGAGTGACACGTTTGCTATGGCTCCTGGCCTGGCCAACGCGTGGATGATTTCAGTCACCCCATCCGTCGCCATCGCAGCTGTGACCATCAGGACGTCGCTGGTGCGAGACAACGCTGTCATCTCGAAATATAGCTCCCACGGCCATCCACTTCAATGTACAAACACTGGCCTATTTTCATACGTGTATTTTGAGCTGCTATCTTCGAAGTGGTTCCTGTGGTATAATGTATTTTTAGCACATTGGGGGCTCGCATTGTTATCGTTCTTCGACCTCAATAATATCACAAATAATCACTACGTGGGAGTCGTCTGTTTCTCTATGGGCAATACACTGTTAAACTTATGGGTCGTACGGCTTGACTATGGTGTGAATGGCAAATTATGGCACCCCTTCTACACATTCGATGCGGTAATGGTGACAATTTCGGTAATCGCGCTTTTCATTTTCCCTTCGGCCGCCCTTGTTGGATACCCGGACGCCAGCGCTGCTGCAGAGTGGGTCATTCTAGGGATAATGGTAACGTTTCACATACTGCTTCCAATTCGCGGGGCTCGAATCGTTTTGAGCAAGCCTAACTTCTGGTGGAACTTTGGTTTGCAGTCGAATGCCGCCGCCCCCACCCACAATAATATTTATGTCATAATGCCAATAGTAAAATAAATTGACATTTTATAAGGCTCGAAACACTGAGAATATCCTTGCCCTTTTAGAAAGACGCCTCACTTATTTAAGTTCACATATATAGTTTTTCGTGAAGACATATTCGTAGACATGTCGTCGTCGCGTATCAATGAGATTGACAACCTAATAAGTCAGATAAAAGACAAACACGCTGGTGCTATGTTGGCACATGGTCAAGACCAAAGAATGATTGACCTGGTGACAATTTTTGAAAACGAGTTTAAATCGTTGGGATCGAGTGGGAAGCGAGCGTTCGATAAAGAACGTATAGAAGCTAATCCCAGCGAAACAGCTGAGTTTGAATGTTTGATGAAGAAATTACTCAAAGAGAGGACTGAGCTGGAGGAGTCCAACAAAGATGAGGCACAGAAAGTTTTGAAAAAGTTCATACACGCAGTCAATGAAAATGATTCGAATTTGGTGTCACGTATGCTCAAAGAGAATGATCTAGACCCGATGCAAGGTCCAGTCGAAGGCAAGGAAGATATAGACATGGGTGACGGAGGACGCATACAACGTCCTCGTTACGGGTCTTCTGCTCTCTTGGTAGCGATCCTTTCACAAAACCGTAACCTACTTGATATATTACTCGAGAACGTCCCTGATGAATGGCCTGAGAAGCTGCAGCAACTGTTCAGGAAGGCGATGGAAGAGGGTAAACTATATGCAGTGGCCTGTATTCTTAGACATAAAAAATACCCGGTATGTGGGGGAACATGTATTAAGAGGTTTGCGGAAATTCATGAACTATGGGGAGCTCACTACTTGCTTGGACTTGAACTCGAAGAGTCAGGGTATTTCATGAATCATTGGTCTGAAATTCTGAGTATTGTGGATTTTGCAGAGCAACGTCGAACCCCATTCGTATCAGAGCATCTTCAACGGCAAGGACGACCAAGGGGGTGGGGAGATGAATAAATATGTGTCAAGCTCGTTGACATTTACTTTTTAAAATGACTTCGGTATATTGACAAGTTGACATTTACTTTTTAGTCACCCGGACTCGGAGAACCTCCGAGAGTCACATCACAAAGACGCCCCTGTCGGTACTTGACAGCCGCGAGGCCAGCGGCGGCTCTGTACTCGACCGAAGCCAGGGGAGGCTCAACGAAGGCCAGCAGCAGCTCTGAAGATGCTTGCAATCGGTCGCCGCGATGGTCGGACACGTCTGATACATGCGGCAACCGGTGAGACAAGATGGGAAGTGCAGACGGCCTGGTGTGCGCCGCGGAAGCACGGGCAGGTTTCACAGAATCCCGTCGCAATTTCGCCAGATGGAAGGTTCGTGGCGTGCGTCGATGAAGGCCCGGCGTGTGACAAGCCAGTCCTACGCGACGCGCACTCATCGTCTGTGTGCATGGCAACCGTTTCCCACGACGGCCGCGGGATGTGCATATGCCAACAGGACACAGAAGGTCGCCTATGGGTACAGGCATCATGTCCCGTGCAAGCTCACGCTTCGGGGATAACGGTGATCAAATTCTCGCAATGCGGACTCATGATGGCTTCTGGTGATTACAGTGGCAAAGTGATTCTTTGGGACGCGCAGACAGGAAAGGCGAAATTTCGTATGGAGCTGATGGATTATGCAGCGGTCGGGGAAGGACGATTCATTCCTACGTTCGCCTCCTCTCTCTCGTTCTCAGCGGATGGTTTGCGGTTGGTTGGGATGGTCACTGGATGGACAGTGCAAGTTTGGGAAACCGTGAATGGCACCATGTTGCAGTGTTGGGACGAAGGCGGATGGCTACAGAATCGAAATGATCACATGGACGCCACGTACAGCAATACCTCGCATGTTGCGTCCGTCCAATTTTGGCCGGGAAGCTGCTCAGTTCTCGCAATCACATCGTTTGGGTTTTCAAACCGAATCGACTGGTGGGACCTAGACAGCGGCAAAATGATAGAAACCAATGAGGAATCTGACACTTTTGTCATGGGCCCTTTGGCGTTTTCGATCGACGGACACAAAATTGCAGCGGTGGGTGACAATTCTGTCGTCATTTTCAAGTATGCTACACCGACGGTATTCGAACTCGTATCGACAATTTTGCTCAGAGACCATCAGATCATGCAGCACAACGGAGTGTTTCCTGATTTTGACTCGTTTTTGTTCTCGGTTGATGGGACGGTCATCGCCACCACATATCGAGATGGTTGTGTGATGCTATTCGATACGTTGACGGGAGATCGATTACGAACGGTCGAGCAACGACAATTTCTTGCGACACGGTGGAGTTTTGAACCATGCATTTCCAGCGGATCAGATTGGGTAAGAGAAACGCTGATCCCGTTGGCTTTCATGATGGGGCATCATCCTCGGCTGGGAGCGCAGGCACATTTACTGACACTGGACGAAGATCTTCTGCGAATGGTCATTAAGCTCACATAAAGACGGGGGGTGGGGAGGAGACTAGAGATGAATAAATATGTACAGTAAATCAAATAACATCAACGCCTGAATGTGCATGTGGTTGCCACACAGAGACACTTTGCGAATGAGACCAGCTGATGTCATATTCAATTGAATCAAACACCCCAGCACCGCTTGAAATTTACCCATCTACTGACCTACCAGTGATCCTTCAATTCACCCCATTCATCTCGTGGGTGGATAGCTTTGTGCTGAGTCAGGTTGCCGGACTGTGAGAACGCCAGGCCACATATCTTGCATTCATATGGCTTCTCCCCCGTATGCGTATGCGTCCACATGTGCCCAGTCAGGCTGCCGGAATCCGAGAACGCCCTGCCGCATGTCTCACACACATACGGCTTCTCCCCCGTATGCGTCCGCATGTGCTCAGCCAGGTGGCCGACGCATTTCCGCACGTCTCACACACATGCGCTGGCTGTTGACTTTTGACGATTTTTACAAAACCGACTTATGCAAAAGTTGACTCTTGACATTATTTTAAAATTGACTTATGTAAAAGTTGACTTTGGACGATTTTCACAAAATTGACTTATAAAAAATGACTTTCGAGAATACCCGGATTTTTAGGAACCGAAAAGTCCGGATCCGGGTAATGACATTTGTGGTCAAGTCAATGAAAAAAGTGCCATTTTTGTGGGTGCTGACTACTACCCGGATTTCCAGAATCCGAAAATCCGGATCCGGGTAATAACATTTTTGGTCAAGTCAATGAAAAAGTGCCATTTTGTGGGTGTCGACTATTACCCGGATTTTTAGGATCCGGATCCGGGTAATAACATTTTTGGTCAAGTCGATGAAAAAAGTAACATTTTTGTGGGGAACATGACCGAAATTCTATTACCCGTACCCG
>Ga0307489_10001769_pt1 | contig 14349 bp, 25 predicted proteins | sample SB12metaG_FD_202247 | JGI IMG/M metagenome (GOLD analysis project Ga0307489, IMG submission 202247) | Sea-ice brine microbial communities from Beaufort Sea near Barrow, Alaska, United States - SB 1.2 | ecosystem: Environmental > Aquatic > Marine > Coastal | place: USA: Alaska | collected... | reverse complement strand
GCACACGCCAACATACATAGCTTCGTCCTATGACGTGGCGAGCGAGTAGCAGCCTATGACGCGGCGAGCGATATCTGCTAAGGCCTTTGGCGGAGCAGGCGAACGCGACCCGCGCGCGCGAGGCGGCGGAGGCGGAGGCGGAGCAGAAGGAGGACGGGGCGCGCAAGGCGCGCGTCAAGCAAGGTGCGAACCCACGAGTTGTACTTTGAGCGGTGGCGACGACGGCGACGACCGCGGCGCCGGCGCCGGCAGCAGCTCATTCCTGATACCCCCCTCATACCCATCCCACCAACACGACTAACCTCCCGCCCCTCCCACACCCAACCCAACTCTTTCGATACCCCCCATACGTACCCTACCAATGCGACTAACCTCCTGCCCTTTCCCACACACCCTCCCCAACTCCTCCGTGTCACGACAACAACAGCCGAGCTCGACCGGCCCTGATGCCATCCCATACCCACCCCACAACATGATCAACCTCCCGCCCGTCCCACCCATATACTCCTTCGTGTCCCGACAACACACGACTACCCTCTCGCCCTTCTCACACCCACCGCATCTCCTCCGTGTCCCGACGCCAACAGCCGAGCTGGACCGCCTGTCGGCGTCGAACAAGGCGGCGGATGGGTCGGCCAAGATCCAGGAGATCGACGATGACGAGGCGACCGTCATCAGCAAGGGCAGGGTGGTGCAGGCTGACCTCGGGTGGACTGCGCTTGATTTAAACGCTTGGAAACTGGAAGATCTCGGCGAGGAGCGCGGCTGTGGAGCTTGCGAAGCAGCCGCCTGCGTGTTCGGCCTGTGCCCTCTTGTCTGCTCTGCCTGTGCCCACACTTCGACTTGTATGTCTCGTTTTGTAGTTTAGTCTGAGGCCGAGCTAGCGTTGTTGTGCTGAGAAATGTGTGATGGACCAGTTCCAAACCTTGCTCTCGATCTCAACTTGTGCCTCTATGCAAAGGCAAGGGCCCGGAGGAGCTGCCCGCCGACGACGAGATCCCCGAGGCGGACGAGGAGGACGGCGACAAGCTGGAGCCCGGGAAGCAGATGCCCAAGAACAACGGTGGGGCCTTTAGACGCTCGTCCCATTCTACCTCGGAAGGTGTCTCGAAGGCATTCAACTAAATACCACCGCCTGAATATCACTTGAACACCTCGAAGGCGATCAACACCTCCTCAACGCCGTCAATGACTTCTCAATACCTTGATACCACCTTCTAAACAACTCAATACCATCTCAACACCTCACAGGCGGGCAACACCTTCTCAATAATACCACCTCGATACCAACTGGATGCCACCTCAATGCCTCGCAGGTGCCCAACTTAGGCCACCACTGAAGCTGATGTGAAGCCCCGCGCGTCTTGAGTTAAGCCATGACGGGAACTGGTGCCAGGCCCTGCGCAACGGAGGGGAGGCCGAGCACTACACGTGGACTCAGACGTTGCAAGAGCTGGACGTGCGCGTGCGGGTCCCTCATGGCACGCCGGCGAAGATGATCACCTGCGTGTTCAAGAAGAAGCACCTCACCTTCGGCATCAAGGTAAGACCGTGCGTGGTTTTATCAATTGGTTATTTATTCATTTATTACTAACGTTCATCAAGCCCCAAGGCGCTTCATATGGTGAGCATCAACCAAACCCCTCCGCCATTTGAAGCGGACAGACCCTAATGTCTGTAAGGGTCTCGGGTCGTATTATGTGGCACTATTAGAAAGGCATTTCATAATGCTCGCACTATGATGACTGCTTTCAAATTCTGCTTTCGATTTCATCTTGTGGCGCTACCACAAGGGCCAGCCGCTGATGATCGACGCGGACTTCTACGCGGAGGTGAAGGTAGACGACTGCTTCTGGACCATGGAGGACAAGGCAGGGGGGTTATTGAGAACGAGCGCTCGACCGACGTTGATTCGCCTCTTCCTCACAAGCACGTCTGTGTGAAGGGGTTATTGAGAACGAGCACTCGATCGACGTTGAATCTCCTCCTCCTCCTCCTCCTCCTCCTCCACCTCCTCCTCCTCCTCCTCCTCCTCCTCCTCCTCCTCCTCCTCCTCCTCGCGTCTATATGAGCGGGGGGTATCAGGCGGGGGGGGTATTGAGCAGAGGCACTCGAACGACGTTGAATCTCCTCTTCCCCATTCGCACGTCTGCATGAGCATTCACACTCAACGCAAGTCATCCTCCAATCTCGGTCGAGTTCTTGTTCTCAATTACCCTCCTGCAAGAGCAGTGTGCTGATCAACCTCCAGAAGCAGAGCGACATGGAGTGGTGGAGCTGTGTGATGCGAGGCAGGGGCTTCCACTCGTCCAGTTCTCGGCTCGACCTGAGCCGTTTTGTCATTGAGACCACCAAGTATATCCCACAAACAGTGCTCTGGCGGAAACAATCTTACGTGCCCGGCGGTGGTCGTTTTGATGGCTGGCGGGTACAGAGCGGGTATGGCGGGTACGGCTTGGTGTGGAGCATCACCTGCGCGGCGTTAAGCTGAAATGTGGAAGGGTTTAAGCCCCTGGTGCGAGGCGACCCGGAGATTGACACCAAGAAGGTGGAGCCGGAGAACTCCAGGCTGTCGGACCTCGGTGAGTCCTCACACCCTCTCATCCTCACACACACCTCTCGCTCTCACACACAATCTCCCCTCTCTCTCTCTCACACATATCTCTCGCACACAAACTCTCGTCTCTCTCACCACAGACACATTCATATCTGTCTTCCACACGCACTCACATCTTTCTGTACACACTCTTGTCTCTCTCACACACACCTTCATCACACACATGTGCTCACTTCTCTGTCAAACCCTCTTCTCTCTGTCACTCACTCCCCTCTCTTTCACACACACACGTCTCACACACACACTGACCTCTCTCTCTATCCTCCGCCACTTCTCTCTCTATGCAGACGGCGACACGCGGAGCACGGTGGAGAAGATGATGCACGACCAAAAGCAGAAGGCGCTCGGGAAGCCCACCTCGGTACGGCGCTGCACCTTCACCCTATCAAAACCCACGTTGAAAGCGCCAGCGCGGTACACGTTGACCCTATCAAAGCCACGTTGAAAGCGTCAATGCGGTGCAGGTTCACCCTATCAAACCGACGTTGAAAGCGCCTGGAACCACGCGTTGACCCTATCAAACCCACGCTGACAGCGCCGGGAACCAATCGCCTGAAACTGAAATATGAGAAACTGCTTTCAATGTTTGCTTTCAATTTCAAGTCGCGCCGGTACTCCGTGGACGAGCAGGCGAAGCAGGACACCATGCAGAATTTCATGAGCGCGCACCCGGAGATGGACTTCTCAAACTGCAAGTTCACGTGAGCTCACAGTGCTGAAGTGCGTTACCTGTAGCGTGTGTGTGTGTGTGTGTGAGAGAGATATCCATAGAGTTGAGGGATGACGATTGAAACCGCAATTTTACGTGAGCTGACGGTATAGATCTGCGTAAGCTTGTGTGGGTGAGCGAATATCCTTGTGAACTGAGGGATGGTGGTGTGTGGGGTGGGGCAAGGATTTAGCAGCAGCGCAAATAGGACGTAATGATATGGGCATTTCAGGGTGATATACCGAAATCGGCCTTTTGCAAAAACAAAACAGTGGAAAAGAGCTTGGACGCGTGCGAGCGCGAGAGGGCCGTCCTCGGCGGCGTGATATGTTGATTCTCAGGGACCGCCCCCTGCGCTTCCTGTTAAAATCATCCCCCGCTATAAACTAGAGCAATATGTAGATCCAATCCCCCGCTTCACGCCTCCACACCTCCGACGATTCACGTGTGTAACCCCAGCTGCTGCGCTTACTCCATGGCGGCCGCACCCTCGTCATCCTCCGGCACACCGCGCAAGTATAGCACGTTGTTGCACCTGCGACAAAACAAGAACAGTGCACGAGTGAGATGGTGCCGGCGAGATGGGAGCGAGAGTGGGGAGGGGGGAGGGCAGGGGTACAGAAGGAAGCGATGTGCACTGTCAAGCCGCACAAAACACGATAGTGCGCGTGACAGCGGCGGGGAGATGGAAGCAAAAGTTGGGGGGGGAGGGGATGGATGGCACTCTCACGGGGCTAAAATAACTGCCGCTGTGTCAAAAGGCTCAGATCTATCGATCAGGTTTGGTATCAACCAGTGAAGTCTTGCAACGCTGTCAAGATTAGCATGTTGTAATCGTCATAGCCTTTTGAGATCCCGGGACTAAGCCCAAGCGAGCACTAGCCAAGCTGCATTCAGCGAGTGCATGCGGGTACACCGGTACACTAAGGGCAAACAGTCAGGTTGAGCTGACAAGGGATGAGTGGCCAGGCCAGGGAGGAGGATACGGCGAGTTTATACGGGCGCACTGGAACGATATGAGCACACAGTCAGGTTGAGCAGAGTGGCCAGGCCTGAGAGGAGGATGCGGCAAGTGTGTACAGGTACTGGTACACGTGGGCAAAAAAACATGTTCAGCTGCAACAATTCAAGGCATTTGCATTGAATGGCTTTTCTAGGTTTGAAGGCATCAAAGGCCTTTCAGCATTACGCACCGGATCAGCACCTCCCCCAGGTTCCCCGCGAACTGCCCGTCGATGTACTCCTCCGTCGACGCAAGCTGCAAGCCGGGAAAGGAAAGGTGGACCTGTCAGTCGCGCGATCTCGTGATCTCGCCGCCCCCGAACCGACTCAAAAGCGCTTTCCCGAAGACACTTTCCCCACACAGACAAAAAGCGATCCAGGCTCCCCAGTCCCCGCACCCCAGTCTGCCCGTCCCCAGTCTCCCTGTCCCCAGTCCCCCCGTCCTCAGTCTCAGATGACGCGGCGCCCCACACATCACCACCGATGCCAACTTAGCCGCCGCCCCCCCCGGCCCGAAGCCTCCCCAGCTTTCCCGCCTCCCCGACGACAGCCGACAATCGCCGAGCCCCCCACCGATCGCCAGGGACGCTGGTGCAAGGCGTCTGTCGTGCCCGAGAGATCGACTGGGGGCGATCGGTTGGTACAGCACCAAGATCACCCCCGTGACGGCGTTGACGGCGTTGTAACGTGCCTGCAAGTTCATGTACGCGTCGGTCGAGACCAGGTAACCCTTGTACTCCATCCCCCACTTCAGCTTCACGATGATCGGCTTGCCCGTCAGCTGGTTCAGGAACGGCTTCGGGTTGACGGGCACGGAGGCACTCATCGCCCTCGTCGACTTGCTTTCCGCTCGGCTGAGGAACTGCGCGTGTGATGTGCGTCGCCGATGCGTGCCGCGCCGCAAAAACCATCCCCCCCCGGGCATTTCCGCCTCCGTCAACCGAAAGACCGACCACGAGCATGAAACTAGCCCGACCGACCACCACCACGTTGGACGATTTCCCCTTGTAAAAATAGGGGGAATAAAAGTGAAAGGGTGCTCATTTCATCACCCCTGCTTGTATGAGCATTTACCCTCAGCCGGAAATAATGATGGATCTTGAGGGGTGGCCGAGTCACGGCACGAGTGCTGATTGCTCCGAGACGACACAGGTAATGGTCAGTACGTACAACGCGTTGGCTTACCGCGTGTCCGTCGACAGCCGTCGACCTCGAGTCTCCTTGCCCACGAGCCTCACATCTCCTCAGCCTACGTACTCGCTCCCTCATAGGCCGCCAAAGCGCCTCTAAAGTCGTTGTTTCCGGACAACATTGCTGAGAGTATTTTTCGGGATTCTTTGCGAAGAAACATCTTCGCTCCGCTCTCCCGTAAAGTAACGCGTTGCAATGTCGACAGGAGGAGACGCGCCGGGTGGTGCGCACCCCTCGATGCTTCGTACATGTGTGGTAATTCGTTACGTCAAGCTTTGATGCGCGCGTGTCGCGTCGCCGTGTGACCCTCGCTGTGAACGCGGACTGACGGAACATTGCGCGGAATATTGGCTCCCACTCGCAGGAACCAACACCACATCGCTGCTGTCGAGACTGAACTTAGGGGGGCCCACGGGTAAGCTCCCCTCCCCCTCATCTCTCCGTCCCCGTCCCTCCATCCCCCGCCGGCCTTCACCCTCACCCTCCCTCCCCACCCCCCTTCCCCCTCTCGGTCCCCCGTCCTCCCCCCGTCTCCACCCACCCGCACCCCATCCCTACCCCTCCCTTTTACCCCTCCTGGGCACCTCCCCACCTCCTCACTTCCTCGGTCCATCCCCTCCCCCCCCCTCCCCTCCCCTCTCCCCGCCGGGTTTGAACCTACGAACGCGTGCCCCGTACGTGAGGAACCGATACTGACAACGTCCAACGCCTTAGCCCCAACCCCATCCCTCCCTACCTCGCCATGCCTACTTCTCCTGGGACTCCTGGGCACCTACACCTCCCCCATCTTCCTCCTCACTCCACCACTCCCAGCCCCTCACATCCCCTGCCCCCGTCGGGTGTGCACGCACATACGCGGCCATAAGCGGTTCCCGTAAGTGAGGAACCAATACTGACAACGCCGTGCCTTCGCTTCAACACAGGTGACGGAGGCGTGCCGCTGTCGCCGCAGTGGCTCTTCAACAAACTGGGCAGCAGCGGAGGGAGTGACAACAACAAGGTTCCGCCGGGCGTGTCCATTGGCGAGCCACCAGTAAGTCCATGTGAAGCGAGCACGTCACCTGGGCTGCCTCGTCCCACCTTCGCGCGACCAACGAGGCCGTATCGCCTACCTTCCACACGGTGGAAGGTGCGCTGGGACTAGAGACCGATACTTTTGGGCTTGTCTTGGATCTGCTGGGACCGCTGGATCTCCTGTATAACAGTGTGAAATGTGATAGCGTTGCGATAGGGTCGCGTGAGGTGGTGTGCCCTCTCACTCATACGCGCGCGTCACCCGTGACGCCTTGTTACTGACCCCCAGTGCGTCGTTCCCTTAAACCCTACAGGCGATCCTGCACTCGGCGCTGGTGGGGTCGGCACTGGTGGGTGATCCCGGCGGGGGCGGAGGCGGAGGAGGCGGGGGAGCAAGGGAAGGAGGAGGAAGGTGGGGCGGGCGGGATGCGAGCGGCACCAACGGAGGAGGAGGCGGCGGAGATGGGCGCGGAGGGTGGAAGGGCGGTAACGAGGGCGGGCAGCGGTCTCGCTGGCGTGAGGACGAGCGGGAGATCGCGCCCGGCGGAGGGGCACCTGGTGGAGCCCCCGGGCGGCACCCTGGCTTCGAACGCGGCGGACGTGCCGGTCCCGGATGGAACGGGGGATCGGGCGACCCCGGCGGGTTCGCGAACCGCGAGGGAGACCGGCGGTGGAACGTGAACGGGCCCTCGGGGCGCGAACCTGAACCCGTGCGCCACGGCAGCGATGGCGTCAAGCGCGGCGAGGTGCGAGCTGCTCCACATCCCCCCATCACTTACTCGCCCTCCCGACTAGACCAGATCCGATCGAGACCTTCGCTCACTCCTTTCCATTGTCCCGCGATACTCACCACTCAATTCCCTTCGGTACTCCGCACTGTTTCATTCGATACTCCACACTACCCACCACTACGGGCGCCGGTCATGTCAACAAAACCCAAAAATGGGAAGAAACATGTTTTTGGTGCGAAGATCTGTCATCCGGTTCTGACGTATCCCTACCCCCGCTTCATTGCCACCTGCAGTGGACGCGTCAAGAGCGACGCGAGGGCGGACGCGACGACGGCCGCGGTGACGGCCGCGACGGCGGCCGTGGCGATGTGCGAGGCGATGGCCGCAACGGCGGAGGAGGCGGGCGCGACGATGGCCGCGGCGGATGGGGCCAGAACTCACGCTGGGGCGCTGGCCCCGAGGACGTCAACCACCGGCGTTCCGATGACGGTCCTCACAATGGTGGCCGCTGGATGCCGGGCACCTCCCCTGAGGACCGCCAGATGCACCACAACGCTGGCAGGGCCTCACTCGAGAGGAGTTCCCTTCTCAGCTCAACATGAGCCATTTTGTCCCTGGAACCACTGGCAGTAATCCCACGTATCACCTCGAAGGTGCCTAAGTTGAGCTGACATGTGAACCAGTGCAAGGCCCTATGTGTGGGCACTAGCTCGGCGCTGCAGGGCGATGGCGGCGGCGGGCGCAAGACGGATGCTGGAGGCGGCTGGCGAGGGCGCGAGGGCGCCGGCACACGCAGCGGCCCCGGAGGCGAGCCTGTCAGACCCGGGTAGGGATTGATGGATAGGGCCCGCCACGTCATCAAACGCGTTTTGGACCCTGGACTCTGATGGGTAGTGCTCGCCACGTCATAGGATGCCGTTCAACTCAAGCAACGAGGGCTCAACATGCATTTGATGACGCGGCGAGCACTTTCCGTCAGTCCCTAATCCCGGGGGCCGCGGGTTCGCCATGGGCCGCGGCCGGGGCATGGGCATGGGGCCCGGCGGCGGAGGGGCGCCGGGCGGCGGCGGCGGCGGCAGCGCAGGCTTTGGTGGTCCCGGGGGCGTCGGCCGCGGAGGTGGCGGAGGTGCACTTGGCGGTATGATCGCCCGCGCGCAAAGCGGGGACGCGACCCCCGTCAGCGAGTCATTCTTCGACAGCTTCAACAAGCGCGCGCAGAGCCGCTTCGAAGGTGAGGCCTGGCGTATATTGTTCGCCGCGTCACAGAGTGCCATCCAACTCAAGTGACGAGGGTTCAAAGTGCGTTGGGTGACAGGGCCTGGCGGATATTGCGCGCCACGTCATAGGGCGCCATCCAACTCAAGCGGCGAGGGCTCCAAACACGTTGGATGACGCGGCTAGCAATATGCGCCAGGCCCTAATCCAAGACGCGCCCGTCGGAGTTCCTGGGTTGACTGCAACCTCGGACGGACTTGACGCGGGTCCTGTGCGGCACGGGCCGGTGCGGTACAAGTACTCAGCCAACGATCTGATCATGCGCGTACGGCAGATGGAGAAGATGACGGGCGGCGAGCTCCCTTTGCCGCCCGGAGTTGACCCTGACTCGGTAGGGCCAGGCGGATATTTCTCACCACCTCATAGGATGGCACGTGACTCAAGTCACGAGTCAAGTGTGTTGATAACATGACGGGCGATATACGCCATAGGACCTGGTAGATATTGCTCACCACGTCGTAGGGTGCTGTTAACTCAAGACACGAGGTTTCAAAGTGCGTTGGATGACGTCGGCCTGGCGGATATTCCTCGCCGCATCATAGGGTGCCATTGAGCTCAGGTCACGAGGGTTGACAGTGCTTTGGATGACGTGGTAAGCAGCACTCGCCAGGCCCTGCGACTGGGTACCGCTGAAGACCATCCAGCCGGGCCACATTCTGTGGGAGCTGACCGTGGAGGGCGGCGGCGAGCGCGGGCGGCCGGCCGGCACGTGGGCAGGCGGCGGTGGAAGCGGCGGCGCCAAGGGGGGCAGCGGCTACGACGACAACGTGCCCGAGTGGGCGCGCGACGACGTCGCCGCTGTGGAGCCCGGCGTCAACAACGGAGCGTTCGTCTCCACGGTAGGTACATTGACCTCCTCCTTATGGTGTACCCTTGTGCATTGACCTCCTCCGGACAAGAACACTGTGAACACCGCGTCATCCTACACATTCTGGACCCTCGTGTGGTAAGTTAAGTGTCACCCTGCGCCATGCACCACATTGTAGACCCCAGTCCCGTTGATTAGACGCCACCCTCTGACGCGGCGAGCACACCTAACACCCTGACAACCTGAACCTAAATTTCTTTCAACTTGATCCTATATAGACCCAACAAGCTGACATCCTGAAGCTACCTAGCGACTTGATCCGAAACACACATGTCATGTAATCCGGCCCTGCTCACTGGCGATTCCCAAGCTGACCGCGGCGGAGGCTTCTTCCAACGACTGGCTCAACCCCAAGAACATGCCGGGGCGCCTCATGGGCGCCACCATGGATTTCGGCGGCGGCGGCCCTGGCGGCGGCAGGGCCTTACACTCGTCCACGTTTCAGCTCGACGTAAACACTTTCAATGGGACACTTTGGGTGAGTTGGTCCTCTACATGAGATACTTTGGGTGGCTTAGCACTTGTTGTGGGATACTTTGGGTGATTTAGCACTTTATGTGGGATACTTTGGGTGCTTTACCAGTTTTTGTGGGATTCTTTGGGTGAGTCAGTTCGCGGGATACTTTGGGTGGATTCATATTTGAAACAGCTCAGCATGAGACGCAAAGTGGACGAGTATAAGCCCCTGCTGGGCGGCGCGCTGGAGGCCGAGAGCAAGAACACCAACGCGGGCGGCGGCAGCGGCGGGATGTCGCTGCTCGACCAGCAGCAGAGCGCTTTGCTCGGAGGCATGCCTTCGCAGCAGCACATTGCACCGCTGCAGCCTCTGCAGCAGCAGCCGCCGCAGCAGCAGCAACAGCAGGTGACAAACCGATCTGCTTGAGCCTAACATCATATCAGTTTGAAGCCAACTCCTCCTCCCCTTTTGTCTTCTCCTGCTCCGCTTCCTCCTCCTCCTCCTCCTCCTCCGTCCTCCTCCTCCTCCTCCTCCTCCTCCAGCGTGAGAGTAAAATCCCTCCACCTACTTCCTTCAACGTGAGACTGACATCCTTTCAAACATCCCATCCGCAGCCGCCGCAGCAGCAGCAGGCGCAGCAGGCGCCACAGCTAGGCCCCGTGACGGAAGCGCCGTGGCACTACCTCGATCCCAGCGGCACATCTCAGGGCCCGTTCGAACGCAGCGAGCTGCTGGAGTGGCACGACTCGGGATACTTCCCGCTGGACTTGCCGCTGCGCCCCGCGGACGCGCCCCCCACCATGCCGTTTGTGCCGCTGGCTGAGATGCTCGAGTGCGGGCAGGGCCTTACTCCACATCCCCTTGTTGCTTTCTGTCTAAGATCAGCTAAAACAGAACGATTCATGTGGATGACATGGCGAGCACAGGTATATCTTGTGCTGGATGACGCGGCTAGCACCGGTGCACTTAATGGTGGGTGACGCGGTAATCACTGGTGCACTCTGGCCCTGAGTGCAGTTGGCGCTACCCGGGCCTGAGGGTGGCGGCGCAAATGCAGCAAGAGCAGCAGCAACAGCAACAGCAGCGCGAGCAGCAGGCCATGCATGAGCAGGTATGGCCTGGCAGAATATTGCTCGCCACGTCGTTGACACACATTGTGAACCCACCCTTACTTATTGAGTCAAACGGCATCCTATGACGAGGCGAGCTTTGTACCTGCCAGGCCCTAGTAGCAGCAGCTGATGCAGCAGCGCGAGCAGCAGCTGCAGCAGCAGCAGCTCCAGCAGCAGCTGCAGGTAGGCTGAATACCTAACGCCCGCCACTTACTCCTCCCCCTCATGCTGCTGCTCCTCTTTCTCCTCCTCGTCCTCTTCCTCGCCCCATTGCCCTCCTCCTTCTCCTCTTGCTGCTGATGCCGCCATTGTTTGGCGTGTTTGTCCAGTTTAGTATCCTGAGGCTCTCGTGCTCACTGGATGCATAGGCCTTCACGTCCCTCGCCGCGTTTGAGCAAGTCACGCGTCGTGATTGACATGGTGAGCATAACCTACTTGTGACCTTAGCATCAGCAACAGCAACAGCAACAGGAGGCACAGCAGCGGGAAGCTCAGCAGCGGGCGCAGCAGGAAGCACAGCAGAGGGCTCAACAGCAGCCGCCACAGCCGCAGCAGGGTGGCTTCGGGGGCATGCCGAGCCTCTTCGGCGCCCCGCCCCAGGTGCAGCAGCTGCAGCAGCAGCAGGTACGGCCTGGCAGATATTGCTCGTCACGTCATCGACACGCATTGTGAACTCTCGTCTTGACACATGGTACCCTCGTCTCACATGGTACCCTTTGACGTGCCGAGCAACATCCTCCAGCCCCTAGCAGCAGCAGCATGATGACCTGCTTGCCCGCCACGGATCCGGGATGGGGCAGGGGCCGCCGAGCGGTGCCGCCGAGGGTGGCATCCCATCATGGCTCATGGAGCAGGGTGCCGCGCCGGTGGGCGGCTTCGGTTGGGCCTGGCAGATATTGATCGCCACGTCATCCAAGGCATTGTAAGTCCTCGTCTATGGACTTGAATGGCATCCTGTATCGCGGCGCGTAATCGAGTCGAATTGCATCCTGTGACATGGCATGCAAGTTGAATGGCATCCTGTGACGCGGCGTGCAAACGAGTTGAATTTCATATTCTGACGCGGCGAGCAGTATCTGTCAGGCCCTAGGAATCGGCGCGCCGCCGCCGATGCCGACGCACGCAGGCGGGATGCGATCGCTCGAGGACATCGAGGCGATGCACAGCATGGGCGGCGGCGGCGGCACGAGCACCGGCGGCGGCAGCGTTGGGTGGGACAGTGTGCCGCAGTCGCCGCAGCGTAGCGCCCCGCAGCAGCCCGCGCTGCTCACCAACCTGTTCGGGAGCGGAAGCGGCGGCCCAGCTGTCGGGGGCATGATGTCTTTGACCGACCTCGAGAAGCAGCAGCACATGGGGGGTGGGGCCTGGCTAATACTGCCTGCCACGTTTCCCTCCACGCTTTGCACCCTCATCTCTCACTTTGCACCCTCGTCTCTCCAGTCACATGGTATCACATGACGTGGCAAGCGTTATCAGTCTGGCCCTAATTGGGGGCGGTGGGTTGCCTATGGCGCCGCAGGCGGGGTCATTCCAGTCCATGAATGGGGGCGGGAGCTTTGACGGGGGCGGGAGCGGGAGCTTTGACCGCCAGTTCAGCGGCGGCAACAACACGCCGTGGGGAGGCATGGGGGAGTCCATAGGATCCATGGGTTCGATGCAGGACTCTGGGTAGGGCGGTGCAGGTCGATCCGATTATACCTGTGTTGAAAGCGCCTGGACCTTTTGAAACTAAGATATGATGGACCGCTCTCACACTTTGATTTCTGATTCATGTTGCGCCACTACATCTGGGTGGATGACCGCGCCTGCGCCGGCCGGTCACGAGCCGCCGGCGCCGCTGGAGCCGGCGGGCGCGCCGTCCAAACCCGCATGGGGCAGCGGCGCGGCGCCGCCGCCTTCGAGCGGCGGCGGGGGCTTGGGCAGGGGCGGCAGCGGGGGCGGGTCAATGCTCGACATCCAGCGCGAAGAAGAGGCAGGGAGGTTGCGTTGAACAAGCACTCGACCGAATTGGATCTCCTCCTCCTCTTCCTCCTCCTCCTCCTCCTCTTCCTCCTCCTCCTCCTCCTGATCTTCCTCCTCCTCCGCCTCCTCCTCCTCCTCCTCCTCCCCCTTCTCCTCTGCGCTTCAGTATGAGCATGCGCCCTGAAGGTGAGTCATGTTTCGATCTTGGTGGAGTGCCTGTTCTCAATGACCCTCCTGAGAGGTGAGGACCGCTCAGGCTCGCGCGAAGATGGATGCTCACAAAGCCGCTAATCCGCCCGCTCACTCGGGCGGCGGGGGAGGTACAGCGTGGGGCGGGGGCGTGGCGGCGGCGCCATCGCTATCGCAGATTCTCCAGGAGGAGGCTCTTTCGGGAGTGGGCGGCGGCAACGGGGCTCTGCCTATGGCGCCGCAGGCGGGGTCGTTCGGGGCGATGGGCGGCGGTCGGGGGGCTCCTGCGGCCGGCGGGCGGGCGGGGGCATCCAACGGCAGCGGTAGCTTCGCCGGCGTCTTCAGTGGCGCCAACGGCGGCGGTGGCGGGGGCGGCGGCGGGGGTGGGATGTCCATGAAGGAGATCCAAGCGGAGGAGCAGCGCCTCACAGCGCAGCGCACTGCGCAGGCGGCGGCGCAGGCGAAGGCCGCCGGGGGTGGGGGCGGGGGCGGGGGCGGGGCGCCTATGGCGGGAGCGTGGGCGGGCCGGGCGCCGCCCATGGTCCAGCAGCAGCAGCAGCAGCAGCAGTATAGTGCACAGCAGCAGCAGGCAGGCTGAGTCCATATTGCCTGCCACCCGCGGAGGTGCCACATTATTCACTGCATTTGGTACCCTCGTTTTGTGAGTCGAATGCCGTCATTGACAGGGTGAGCAAGATTCTTTCGACTTTAGCAGCAGCAGCAGCAGCCCCAGCGATCCAACAGCAACGGCGGTGGAGGCGGTGGGGCGGCTCCGGGTTTCTGGGACTCGCTGCCGACCAGCGTGGCAGCGCCGATGCAGCCCACTCCGCAGCAGCAGCAGCGTCATGCGTTCCCCGCGATGGCGGCGGCTGCTCCTAAGCGCGCGGCGCCCCCTGGCGGGACCGTGATGCCAGTGGTGAGGACTGATGGATAGTGCTTGCCACGTCATGAAACGTGTCACCAACTCGTCTCCTGAATAAATCAACATACTATGACGTACGGATAGTTCTCGCCATGTCATCAAACGCATCGTGAACCCTCGTTTCTTGAGTCTATTGACATCCTATGACGCGGCGAGCACTAATCAACTCAAGAAACGAGGGTTCATGATTCATTCGATGATGTGGCGAGCACTGTTCATCTGACCCTAGCCCATGGAACGCGCGCCAGCGGCGGTTAAGTCACCGACGACGGCCAACCAATTCCGCGAGTGGTGCCGCTC
>Ga0307489_10001768_pt1 | contig 14349 bp, 26 predicted proteins | sample SB12metaG_FD_202247 | JGI IMG/M metagenome (GOLD analysis project Ga0307489, IMG submission 202247) | Sea-ice brine microbial communities from Beaufort Sea near Barrow, Alaska, United States - SB 1.2 | ecosystem: Environmental > Aquatic > Marine > Coastal | place: USA: Alaska | collected... | reverse complement strand
ATAGGTGGCGCCGAACCAGTACGAGTTCGCGCCGCTGTTCGGCTCCGTCATCACGCAGACGGACCAGAACCTGATGGTGATGCAGATCTGCGAGGAGGTGGCCGCTAAGCACGACCTCGCGTGCCTCTTGCAGGCAGGAGGGTTGTTGAGAGCAACCAATCGACCGAAGTTGAGTGTTCTTCTCCTGATGGAACAAGCACTCGACCGACGTTGAATCTTCTTCTCCCCCTATCAGGGGAATTATTGAGAACAAGCAGTCGACCGACGTTCAATCTCCTCCTCCACCTCCTCCTCCTCCTCGTCCTCCTCCTCCTGCTCCTCCTTCGGGGGGTTATTGTGAACACGAGTTCGACCGACGTTGCATTTCCTCCTCCTACGCGCCTCTGCAAGTAATACACGCTCTGATGTCGTTCGAGTGCTTGTTCTCAATGACCCTCCTGCCAGGAGAAGCCCTTCGCCGGTGTCAACGGGTCCGGCAAGCACAACAACTGGTCCATCAGCACCCTGTGCGGCACGCAGCTGTTGAACCCGGCCGACCTGACCAAGAAGTCGGGCAACTCCGAGATCTTCCCGGTCGTCATGGCTGCGTTGGTGGCCGCTATTGACAAGTACGGTGACCTCATGCGACTCTCAATCGCCGTTCCGGGCAACGACTTCCGCCTGGGCGCCATGGCAGGGGGGTCATTGAGAACAAGCACTCGACCGACGTTGCATCGACAATAAAGCGAGATCGGGCCGCTCGCCAAGGCGAGGCTAAATGCTCTTACGCTTGTCTTGGGTTGGTTGGGCTACGACGAACCGAGGCCGTGCGTATGTGTGAGCATTCATACACAGAAAATAAGGCGTGCTCCAATATCGATTGCTTGTTCTCCATGACCCTGCTGAACGGAGGCGCCCCCGTCCGTGATCTCCACCTACCTGGGTAAGCAGCTGACGGACTACCTGGTGGGGTCTTACACTCAGTGTGAAGGGACATGTCCCTCTTATCTCCTCGAAACCGAGGGTCTATTTACTCAAGGATGGCGACCTGGTCGGACTTTCGGCGAGCGGTCGGTGGGATTATCAAAATGGACAGTTCTGATTGGTCGAACGTGATTCGACACCATGCCCCTGATACCAGATCCGACACTGAGTTTAAACTCGTCCACTTCTCAGCTCAACCTGAGCCGTTTTGCAGTGTACGCTTAATACACCCCTCACACACCCCTCATACACCCCTCATGAAACCCTCATACACCCCTCATACACCTCTCATACACCCCTCATACACCCCTCATACACCTCTCACACACCCCTCATACATCCCTCATACACCCCTCATAAAACCCTCATACACCCCTAATCCATCCCTAACACACCCCTCATACACCTCAATAACGAATAACCACCACCGACGTATCCCACAAAAAGTGATTACATTGAGCTGACAAGTGCACGAGTGTGGGCCCCTGCTGCCTGACGGACTTCATGGGCGGGAACGTGTACGAGTATGTGGCCACTACCTCACCCGTCAACCTGGGCGTGGACTTCATGCCCGTCGTGCAGGCGCCAGCTGAGGACCGCAACCGCACCTCGCCTTTCCCCTACGGTAGGGCGGTGCAGCACGCCCCCTACGCGTCTCGAGTCGCCAATTTTGGTCATCACTCAGTTCTCTCCAATTTGTTTTTTCGCAACAAGAAGCTAAGGATGTTGACGTTTGCTCGTCTTTGTAGGTCCCCAGCCAGTGCGTTGGGTAACCACACCTTACAATTCCGACCAACCGGAAGGGTTGACGTGCACAACACACGTTCCGGACGGACGTTGAGATTTTATTTTCTCGGTGCAAGTTGAATCCAGTTGAAACTTGTGTTGAAAGCGCCTGCTTTGAGCGATCGAAACCATATGTGATGTACTGCTTTCAAGTCTTGTTGTCGACTGCAACTGGCGCCACTACACTACGGTGGCCACCGCTTCGAGTTCCGCTCTGTGGGCAGCACCCAGAACGTGAGCCTGGTGAACGTGGTGCTCAACGCGATGACTGCCAAGATGTTCTGCACCATCTCAGACCGCATCGAGAAGGGCGAGAAGGCGGTTAAGGTGGCGCAGGAACTTCTCAAGGTGGGGTGGTGCAAGTTGAAACCGTTCCAGCAACCGTTCCAGCAACCGTTACAGCAACCGTTCCAGCAACCGTTCCAGCAACCGTTCCAGCAACCGTTCCAGCAACCGTTGCAGCAACCGTTCCTTCAACCTTTCCACCAACCGTTCCACAAAGTTGAGACCCGTGTTGAAAGCGGCTGGTTCCAGCGCCTGCAACCACGAGACAGCAGCATTCAATCTGTGTTTTCAATCTCAACTTGTGCCCCTACATCGAGACGCACTCGCGGGCCATCTTTAACGGCAACGGGTACGACCCCACGTGGCCGGCCAAGGCAGGAGGAGTTGTTGAAAATAAGCGCCCGACCGACGTTGAACACATGTACACTATGAGCAAACAGTCAGATGTTCTCGGCCCTGAGGCTTCTCTTGCGGTGTATCTCGCCACCCAGGCACTTGATCGTCAAAACCATACACAGGAGGTCATTGAATATAAGCGCTCGACCGACGACGAATCTCCTCCTCCTCCTCCGTGTACTCCGTGCGCCTGTGTGAAGTACAACATTCACCGTGAAGTTTGTAAAATTAAGTCATGCGGGCTTGTCCGATTTCGGGTCAAGTAATTGTAACGACCCTCCGCTAAGGCTGACGAGATCGGGCTGTACCACATCGACTCGAGCGTGGAGGCCATCAATAAGTTCACGGACGAGAAGAACGTTGAACTCTTCAAATCCATGGGTGTCTTCAGCGAGGAGGAGTGCACGGCGCGCCGAATCATCCTGCTCGATGCGTATGGTAGGGCATGTCACTTGGCCCAATGATCCTTTGACGCAGTGAACACGTTCTCATTCGGCCCAATGACATCCTGTGACGTGGCGAGCATCTAATGTGAAAGAGATACAGAGAGACGCTTCCGCGTGTATATGGAGGCACTAGACTTTCGCCCTGGCCCCCGTGAACATATTTTGTCCCTTGGCCCAATGATATTGACGTGATGAACGTGTCATGCCACTTGGCTCAATAGCATCCCATGAGATGGTCGATATGTTATGTCGCGTTACCCTAACACACGTGGGGACGATCGAGCTGGAGGTGGGGTGCATGGTGGACATGATGCTGCAGCACGTCATTCCCTCCGCCAAGGCGGCGGGCCTCGACGCCATGCTGCCCGGCCTCGACGCCGGCGTGGTGCAGCTCAAGTCGGCGCTTGCCGCCGTGCACGCCGCCGCGGACAACTTCGAGGTGGGGCGGTGTAGCTTGACCCCGGGTTGACCGCGCTTGGTTTCAACTACAGAAGCTAAGATGTGATGTACCCCTTTTGAGGTGAATGCACTCGCAGTGGAGGAATGGTCGACCCATAATCTGAAGTGAATACGATCCTCGTCGTACACCACTGTAGACGCCGAAATGACCATGTGTGGCATTCGGTGAGATGTATGGGGAGTTCATACCCCATGCATTACAGCTTTCAAACCTTGCTTTCAATTTTATCGTGCGCCGCTAAATCCAGGGAGCCAAGCTGTGCCGTGTGTTGCGGCTGGAGACCATGATGGAGGTGCGTAAGCTTGTAGACGAGGCGGAGGCCGTCTGCCCTGCGAGCATGTGGACTATTGCCACCTACAAAGAGCTGCTGTTCGTTGACACCCAGAAGTTCAACGGCAGGGAGGCGCGCTAAGCACTGATAGTCCAGGTGCATCCGGCCGGGCTGGCTGCCTCCGGCGCTGCCCACAGCCACAGGGGCGTGGAGCGCTCCCCCCCATCATCCTTTGTAGCAGCGGCAGTGGGGGGTGGCGGTGGCGGCAGTGCCGGTGTGGGCGGCGGCAGATGCTCCAGCGCCGTTATCACAGAGTTAGAAGACTGTTTACGAGTTGTGCTTGGGAACCTCCCATAGCTCAAGTATGTTACCAAGTGCCTTCATGGAAAGGACCTGTTAGAGATTGATCCTAGCTAATCGATTCATTTCATTTTTTGTAATTTATTTTTGTTTACGAGCATCGCACTGTGTCCGAAGTTTCGAAATGGCACTAGGGTAGATGCCGTGCGTAGCATACCATTACACATGCTACGGAGTGGATCATTCTTAGGTTGTCATTTTCTTTTCATTTTTTTCACTAACGTTCATCGGGCCCCAAGGCGCTTCACAAGGTGAGCATTGAACAACTCCCTCCGCCATTTCAAGCGGACAGTCCCCAACGTCTGTAAGGGTGGTCATAAAATTGTATTAGACATGTGAATCAGGCCGCGAGGCCAGCCACTTTATACTGAAGGCTCTGGAGAAAAGACATGTTCCGCTGTATGAGTCGACAACTTCATACATACAGCTACACCCTTGCACACACCGCTACACCGTCCTAAACATTCCTTACATCCCCCCGCTAACCCTCTACCTGCTCTACCACACCATCACCGTCTCTCCCCTCAGAACAGCCACCCCTTGCAACTCCTTGTGCCGCAGAAACACTTGATAATTTTCTGCAGCTCATCGCCATACCGCCCAGCAGGAGGGTCGTTGAGAGTAAACACTCGACCGAGATCGGAGCGCTGCTGATCTTGAGCATGACTGCTGATACTTGCAGACGACGCGCGGAGGAGGAGGATGAGATTCAACGTTGGTCGAGTGCGTGTTCTCAATCATCCCATCACACAGACGCGCGGAGGAGGAGGATAAGAGGAGTAGATTCAACGTCGGTCGAGTGCTTGTTCTCAACAACCCCCCTGCCCGGGGCTATAGTCGATGCAGAGCTCCTCGTCCGCCTGAATGTCCCTCATGGTGAAGAAACCAACCCTCGGCACCTTTGGCGTTGGATCCGTCTCCTCTTCATCCTTAGACACCGGCGCACGCGCCACTGTGATTTCCAGCGTCGTCACGTTGGGCTCGCACGAGTGGTTCAGCATGCGCGCGACGTTGCCGTATATCAGGGGCATAAACTCGGCCACCGTGCGGCTCAACAACACAGGCAACTTGTGTGGAATACTTCTCTTGTGAACAAGAAGCAAAACATTTGATTGTGGGATACACTGGGTGGTTTCAATATTTCAGTTGCAAAACACGTCTCAGGTTGATCTGACCAGTGGACGGGTGTAAGCCCCCGCCGTATATTGTGGGGTCGATAGTGTACATGTTGTCTTCCTTTGCACTGCGGCCCTTCCCGTGGATGTCGTGCAAGTAAAACAGCCCGAGCTGCGAATAGCTGCGCTCCCGCCCGGCAGCAGGGTCATTGACAACAAGCACTCGACGGGGATCGGGGCGTGAAGCTTTCAGGGCATACGCTCATATAGACACGCGGACACGGTCCGTGGTGGCGACCGGTTATGCGCATATACCCACGTCCCGATTTCCGTTTATCGTCGATTCAACTTCGGTCAAGTGCTTGTTCTCAATAAACCCCCTGCCGGGTCGCTTCCCTTCGCGTGATGATTTCCCCTACGTATTCGCACACCAGGCCGCCCCGCAGGAAGGGTAAAATGACAACACACGTCACGCGTGAGCAAGGCCAATGTTGTCGGTCCTTCACGGATGATGTGCAAGATAAGGAGGACGGCCAGGGTGAGGAGGAGGTGATGGGTACTGAGGAGGGGGCGGAGTTGATGGGACTGAGGATGAGGAGGGTCTCGAGGCTCACCTTGGGCATGCGCTCCCTGGTCCGAATGCCATACCCCTTCCCGTGCTCACCCTGGAATATGTGCAGGCGGGGTATGATCCGACCGCCCTGGATGTAGCGGCGCAAGTCGATGTTGAAAGCAAAACTTGAAAGCAGTACATCATGTGTCAATTTCAAGCACAGAAAGCAGGCGCTTTCAGCATGGATTTCAACAGCAAGTCAACACGTTTCAACCTGCACCGGCCTACCTGCAGCACGTGAGATGGGCACGTCCCGTTCGCACCCGCGTGCAGATCCTGGATGTCTCCCAGACGATCCGTCAGCGCAGGCAGCAGCTTTTGCTTGCAGTTGCAGCGCCCCTCGAAGCGCCGCTCCACCATGTACGCCCCGGAGTCACTGATGTTGAATACTCGATTCGCAGGGCCATTGAGATCAGGCACTCGAACTCTGATCGGATCATGTTACACCTTCATGACTTCATGACTTCAGGGACTGCTCATACAGACAGACGTGCGGACCCGGTTCGTCAATTCACCGTTGGTCGAGTGCTGGTTCTCGCCCACCCCCCAATGAGGATGGAGGGGTAATGAGAACAAGCACTCGACCGAGATGGGACCGTGACTTACCTTTAGGGCTACTGCTTATACGGACGCGCACACTCGATGCGTCGATTCAATGTCGGTCGAGTGCTTGTTCTCAATGACCCCCCTGCCGATCCGTGGTGTACGTGAACGGTACCAGGACATCCTTTGGGCGGCAGTCGCCGGTCACGTTCGGCTCCCACGCGAAACTCTCCAGTTCGTGCGGAATTATCGAACTCCCACCATTACCCGCCCCCGGCCCCGCCCCCGCCAATAGAGCCGCCCCCGCCCCCTTCACCTCATCGTTCTTTACCCTAACCTTTTTACCGCCAGGTGGTGCTGGTTGTGCTGGTTTTCTCCGTTTCTTCTCCTTTCCGCCTGCACTGTCCTTGGGCCTCTTCGCCTTGTTCGTGCCCCCTTCGTCATCCCCGCGCTGCCGCTTCTCTCCGCCCCCTGCAGCCTCAGACGCTTGAGCGGCGAATGCGGCGGCGATTACTTTTCTCTCAGCGGCGGCGGCGGAGGCCGCGGCAATTTCACGACCTACCTTGTGCATCTGTGTCTCGTTGCTGTCCCCGGCTGTAGTGGCACAAGTTGAATTTGAAAGCAAGACTTCGATGCGCTTCATCTAATTATGGTTTCAAGCGCATCGTTCCATGCGCTTTCAACGTAGGTTTGATAGGGTCAAGCGGTCAACCTGCATCGCCTCACCCAGCGCCAACCCCGACTTCGGCCGCGTACTCTTCGCGCCACCGCAACTCCCTACCCCAACCCCACAGAGCCTTGGGCTCCTCCACAGCGGCGGCAGCTATTTTGTCAGCCAAGACTTCCCTCTTAGCGGTGGCAGTGGCAGCCGCGGATTTCTGAGCGGCGACAGCTATTTTGTCAGCCCTCTCAGCAGCGGAGGCTGTGGCGGCAGAGGCGGCAGCGGAGGAGGCGGCGGCGGAGGAGGCAGCGGCGGCGGTGTCACGCTCAGTTGCGGAGGCGGTGGCCGCGGCGCCACCCTCAACGGCGCCGCCGGCGGAAGCAGCTTCACCCTCGGCCCGCTGCCGCGCCGCCTCCGCGTGTGCCGTCACCAGGCGGAGGCGGTTCTCATACAAGGGGCTTCCACTCATCCAATTCTCAGCTCACCCTAATCCGTTTTTGTCATTGAAACCACCCAAAGTACCCGACGTCTCCCTCGAACAGTGCTCAGGTCAAGCCGAAAAGTGGACGATTGTAAGCCCCTGCCTCGTACTCGACCCTCTGCCAGACGGCCTCGTGCTCTGATCTCTCACGCTCGACCGCGGCCTTCGAAATTTAGTGCCTGGCAAACATTGCCCGCCACGTCATAGGATGCTTTCCAACTCGAGAAATGAGGGTTCGAATTGCGTCAGATCATGTGGCGGGCCAGTCCCTGATATACATAGCACGCCACCTCAAAGGATGCTTTTCAACTCGAGAAACAAGGGTTCAAATGCATTGGATGAGTGAAGCGCCTTGGGGCTCGATGAACGTTATTTGAAAAAACAAAAACAAAAATGGATGACGTGGCCAGGGATAACTTCCAGGGCCTACTGTAGCGGCAGCCTGATTCTGGGCGGCGGCAAAAGCGGCGGCGGCGAAGGCAGCGGCGGCGGCTGGGGCGGCGGCGAAATTGTCAGCGGCATAACGCTCCGCCGCGGCCATCTCCTCTGCCCGCCTCTTCACCGCATCAGCTGATGCCTTCCTATAGAGGCTAACACTCCTCCACTTCTCCGCTTGACATGAGCACTTTTTGTGAGATACGTTGGGTGGTTGAAGGGTTTCAATGACCAAAACACGGCTCAGGTTGAGCTGAGAAGTGGACGAGTGGAAGCCCCTGCCTGGTCAGCCCTCTCAGCGGCGGAGGCGGCGGCGGAGGCATTGCCGGCGGCGACCGCGTCGACAGCCTGCTTCCTGGCGGCGTCAGCGGCGGACTTGACAGCGGCGGTCTTATCAGCGGCGAACTTCCGGTCAGCGACAGCCTTCTCAGCGACCCTGTTGGTCTCACGCCTCCTCTCGTACTCCACCTTCTGGGCTGCCTCGTACGCCGCCTTTGTGTAGCGGCGCAAGTTGAAATTGTAGGCAGAGTTTGAAAGCGTTCCATCAGATTTTAGCGTCATGCGCTTAGACCAAGCACGTCAAGCTGGGGTCAAGCTGGGGTCAAGCTAGGGTCAGGCTGGGGTTAAGCTGAGGTCGAGCTGGAGTCAAGCTGGGGTCAAGTTCGGGTCAAGCTGGGGATGACCTGGGGTCAACATGGGGTCAATCTGGGGTCAAGCTGCACCGCCCTACCTTGGCCTCCCTCGCAGCCACAGCCTCGCGCCTGGCTGCCTCAAGTTGCTCGTACTCTACTCTCTGAGCGGCGGCGGCGGCAGCTTCACGCTCAGCGGCGGCCGCGGCGGCGGCGGCGGCAGCGGCGTCACGCTCATCTTGTTTCTCAGTGGCAGATGCGGCGGCGGCGGCAGCAGCACGCTTAGCGACGGCAGCGGCGGAATTGTAGATGACGGCGGCTTCACGCTCAACCGCAGCGGCGGCCTGCAGTCGATTGGGCGGTTCAGCGGGGTTCAGCGGTATTCAGTGGTGGTTCAGGGAGGTGTTTTGGGTAGATTAGCTAGTTCATGAGGTGACGATTAGGTGGTTTCGCACCTTGGCGGCCTCACGCTCAGCTGCGGCTGCCTTGATGGCTGCCAGCCTCTCACGCTCGGCCAACCTCAGCGCCTCAAACCTCTCACGCGCCGCCTTGGCGTACTGGCGCAAGCTGTAATTGAAAGCCAAGTTTGAAAGCGCCTCATCACATTTTGCTTTCAAGCTCTAAATGGTGCACATGGGGCCTCCCCCATGTATAAGAGTGAGGAGACAATGGTCCATACGGGGCCTCCCCCATTTACGAAAACAACGTGCTTTCGACGCAGGTTTCAGCTGCTTTCAACCAGCACCGCCTCACCTTAGCGACTATCTCCTTCTCAGCGGCGGCTGTCCTTGTAGCAGCGGCGGAGGCGGCGGCGGCCACTATCCTCTCAGCCTTCGCAGCGGCGTCACGCTCAGCGGAGGCGGCGGCGTCGGTGGCCTCCCGCGCAGCAGCGGCCTCGCGCTCGGCGGCCGCTGCGCTCCTCGCAGCGGCGGCATGCTCAGCCGCGGCTATTTCGGCAGCGGCTTTGCTCGCGGCGTCAGCGGATGCCTTGGTCGCGGCGACCCGCACGGTTTCCTTCGCCGCCTGCTTCTCTGCCGCCTCGGCATCCTTTGCCTAGTGCCTAGTCTGTAAAGCGTACCATGTACATTATCGCGTACTAACGTAGTTATCACCTGTTTGGCGAGTTGAAAGTCGCCAAATGCCTACTTAATACATTAGTACGCGATACTTTATATAGTACGCTTTACAGGCTAGGCACTTGAGACAAGCAGATATTACCCGCCATATCATCGACAATGACCCGCGTTTTGAACCCATGTGTGTCAAGTCAAGTTGAATGGCATTGCATGACGAGGCAAGCGATATCTGCCTGGCCATACCTTCGCCTTAGCGGCATCAGCCTTGGCCTGGGAGGCGGCAGTCGCATTGGCTGCCGCTTTCTGGGCCTTGAATTGGGCAGCGGTGGCCTGCGGTGAACGCGGTGGTTTCGCGCGGTTCAGCAGTGGTTCAGCGGTGGTTCAGTGGTGGTTCAGTGGTGGTTTATTGGTGGTTCAGCGAGGTGTTTTGGGTAGTTCCGGGAGGTTAAGAGGTGAAGATTGGGTCGTTTCGCACCTCAGCGGCGGCAGTCACCTTGTCAGTCCTCTCAGCGGCGGAGGCGGCGGCCGCTGTTTCCTTCTCCGCCACTTGCGCCGCCCGTGCCACCCTAAGCTCCGTTTCCTTGGCCGCGCGCGCCGCCACCACCGCAGCCACCTTTTCCTTCTCCTTCACTTTCGCCGCCTTCGCCGCCTCCTTATCCGCCGCCGCCGCCCCTTTATCCGCGGCCTGTTTCCTGGCCTCCGCCGGTGTGCCGCCAGGTGCTGCCGCCTGCTTTGCACGATTGGCGCTGCCGGAAGCCGGTGCCTGTCGTACACTGTTGGCGGCCAATTGTTTACCGCCTGGTGCCGCTGCCTGCTTTGCACTACTGCCGCCGCCGCCGGGTGCTGGAGCCAGGCTATTGCCGTCTGCGTCCCTCCCGCCCGGTACGGCCGCCCGATTTGCGCTTCTGTCATCTCTATTGGGGTCCAATGGTTTACCGCCTGGTGCCGCCACTGCCGCCGCCGCAGCCGCCTTCGCCGGCGGAGAATGTTTTGGGATCCTGAAGCCGCCGGTTGCTGGAGCTTGGCTTGGGCTGATGACATCTGCTTCTCTCCCCCCCGGTGCGGCCGCCCGATTTGCGCTTCTGTCATCTCTATTGGCGTCTAATGGTTTACCGCCCGATGTCGCCACCGCCGCCGGCGCCGCTGGTTTGAGGCTACTGCCACCACCGGGTTCCTGCTGGGTACCGGCGATTAGGGAGGTTCCAATTATGCCGTCACCTCTTTTGGCATTTAAGGTGGGGGCGAACATTCGAGCGCTTGCTCGGAATTTCAGGGGCATTTTGGGGAATTTGAGCATTTTTTAGCAGTTTTGGGGTATTTTGGGGGTATTTTGAGAGTACGTTGCGGGCATTTTGAGCATTCTATGAGACTTCACGCAGGCAACTTACGCTCAAAGCCCGAGAATTCGGCATCGGCATTTTGGGCAAAAAATATGGGCATAATTGGCACCTCCCTACCGGCGATGCCAACCTGCTCCACGTCCGAATCATCGTCGTCATCTAGCAGCACCGCCGTCCGCTTGGCGCCGGGCTTGGCCTTGATGTAGCGGCGCAAGTTGAATTCAAAAGCAGAGCTTGAAAGCGGTCCATCATCTCTGACTTTCAGTATCATAGATCCGGGCGGTTTCAACACGGGTTTCATTGGTTCCACCTGCACCGCCCTACCTTGGCCTTCTGTGGAGCCTGGCTTTGGCTACTGAACTCCACTTGTCCCCCCCGTTTTGTAGCGGCGCAAGTTGAATTTGAAAGCACGACTTGAAATCAGTTTATCGTATCCCGTTTCAAGCGCTTAATTTCAGGCGGTTTCAACGTGGGTTTCATAGGGTCAACCTGCACCGCCTTACCGTTTCGCGATTCTGTCTTCTCTATTGGCGTCCACGTGTTTGCCGCCCGGCGCTGACGGCCATTGTTTCCTTTTCACGCCACTGCCGCCACCGGGTGCAGATTCCTGCTGAGTACCGTCGTTCTTGTCCTCTGCTTCTCGCTTCCGCCGTCGAGGGGCTCACACTCGTCCACTTCACGGCTTGACGTGAGCAATTTTTGTGGGATACGTTGAGTGCTTGAAGGGTACAAGTGTCTAAAAGGGCTTAGGTTGAGCTGAGAAGTGGAAACGTAGAAGCCCCTGCCGCCGCTGTTTCTGCCCCGCGCACCGCCCGTTGCACGTCGCGGCGTTACAAAATATGACGCTCTCCGTGGTGTAACGGCGCAAGTTGAAATAGAAAGCAAAGCTTGAAAGCAGTTTATCATATTCTAGCTTCATAAGCAGAAATCAGGCGCCGTCAACCCGATGTTAGCCTGGGGTCAACCTGCACCGCCCTGCAACCAAACGCGGTCAACCCAGGAGAACCTGAGGTCAACGCGAACCGCCCTGAAATCAAGCGCGGTGAACCCGGGTTCGACTTGCACAAACCAAGCGCGGTCAACCCGGGATGAACCTGGGGTCGATGTGCACCGCCCTGAAATCAAGCGCGGTGAACCCGGGGTGGACCCGGGGTCAATATGCACCGCCCTGGAATCAAGCGCGGTGAACCCGGGTTCGACCTGCACCGCCCTACCTCGCATGGCAGCCCCTCGGCGGGCATGTTCTTGCGTTGTGCCACGTGGAACATGCTCTTGCTCACCTCGCACAGTGTATCCAACTCCACGAAATGCGTGCCCCCGCGAAATGTGTACAGGTCCCCCGGCATCCCGTCAGGTAGGAGCTGTTGGTCGGTTATCACCACGTCATCGAACGCAATGTGAACACTCATTTATCGAGTCAAATGGCATTCTATGACGTGAAGAGCACTTACCATAAGTCCCTACCGTCAGGCCACCGCTTTCCAACCAGCTTGCCTGTGCAGCGCCCCAGCCACTTCACCGCGATGGGCTCCTGGCGGCTCCGGTCCACCTCCCCGACGTAGTGGCGCAAGATTAAATTGTAGCAAAACATTTACCTCAAGAAACCAGGAATCACAATGCGTGCCGATGACGTAGCGGGCATATTTGCGATTCCAAGGTCGAGATAGAGACGAACCTGCAGAGCAACACCGACAACGCCGACAGCGGTGAAGGTGGCGATGGAAGCAGGTTACCAAATGTTAGTTCCAAGCGCTGGAATCAGGCGCTTTCAGCACGGGTTGCAACCTGCACCGCCCCACCCCGATCTGGCCGCGCCACGGGTCGGCGCGCCCGCTGCTGACCTCAACCCAGTCCCCCACGCGGCAGTCTCGTAAGGTGATGACCCCGCCTCCCTCTTACGAGGGTCAGCGAGACACTGAGAACCAACGATGTTGAACGCATGAGAAACATAAATCGAGCCGACGGGTACATTGCATTATCACCGACGGATACGTTGGTCATCGGTCTGGCCACCCGATCCGAGTCCGCGCGTCTACATCAGTAACTCCCCTCAAAGACAGTCGTGCTCCGCTCTGCGTTCGAGTCGTTGTGTAACCGACCCCCCTGCCTCGTCGTCCGAATCGGAGTCCGTTTCGCTCTCGGAAGTTGTTTTCTCATTATCGACGTGCGACAGCTGTAGCCTGCCGCTCGGCTCCTTCATCCCCTTCCCTTTCTCCTTTCTCCTTTCTCCTTTCTCCTGGTGCTGGCCCCCAATCCCACCCGCGGCCGACTTCTTCGCGCAGGTTGCCACCATAACCCCGCCACGAGTGTACTGTACACGCGTTAATGTCCGGCTGCTTCCTACGCGCTTTCAAGGCGGCACCCGTGTCTCGATAGGAGGTTGCCCACCGGAAACCAGCCACCGGAACCCAGCCACGGGTCCAGTGTAGGCGATGTCGGGATAGCAGCGCTCCCACCCGCGACTGACGTGCCTCGAGCAGGTTGCAGCCAGACCTCAGCCTCGGTCCTAGTGTAGGCGCTGTCCGGGTCGCCAGCGGCGTGCCTTCAAATTGGTTCACGAACAGCGGGTGGACAGGATTTCATGAGCGGATCCGGTGACGATATGAGGACCATACCGCGCTCCGCGCCACCCCTGTCGCACCCCCCACCGGATCTGCGCAAAGTAGCTATGGCATGATCAGTGTCCCCATCAGGTGCCCGTTATAATAGGGGGGTTGAGGTGCCCAATATGGGGTCAATAGGGGGCTCAGGTGCCCGTTATAGGGGGGTCAAGTGCCCATTATTGTGGGGTCAGGTGCCCGCCCGGGGCGGGATGGCGACGCGCTGCAGCGTGCGACCACCTTGACGACTAGGCGAGAAGCTATGATGTGTATGTTGTCAGGGGCTCAGTGTTACATGATCAGCTTACATCCTGACAGGGCTTTCTCCTCGGGTGTGTCCGCTCGAAATGACTCAGGCGCTGGGACAATGCTCACCATGACTTTGAGCGCCTTGGGGCTCGATGAATGGAGATGAACGTTGGTATAAAAACATGAAATGAAATGAAAAGCAGTATAGTAATTCGAGTAGAGATCTCTTGTTTGTGAGGAGCGTGCATAATTCCGATAGACTTCTGTACTCCCGGTACGACAGCGAGTGGGGAGCTTCACCTTTGCCCCGGCGCCTTCACCGCTCGGACCTCAAGAACACAAGACAAACAAATAACATAAAATAAAAGATGCGGAGGCTGAGCGCCTCGCGTGACGTACAGTCAAGCACGTGGTAGAACTCAATCCTACGACAGTAGTTGCACACATCTGCGCTCGGGCTTCACCTCGCCCGCCTTGCGCTTGTGCACGTTCGCCGCGTCGTGGGCCGCCTCCTCAACGCCGCCGCGCGGGGGGGCAGGGGGGTAGCAGGTGCCGCCGCGGCGATCGAGCCCACCGCCGCTGCTGCCGCCGCCGCCGCCGCAGAAGGGAGCCGGTGCCGCCGCCGCCGCCGCCACCGCCG
>Ga0307489_10001767_pt1 | contig 14355 bp, 17 predicted proteins | sample SB12metaG_FD_202247 | JGI IMG/M metagenome (GOLD analysis project Ga0307489, IMG submission 202247) | Sea-ice brine microbial communities from Beaufort Sea near Barrow, Alaska, United States - SB 1.2 | ecosystem: Environmental > Aquatic > Marine > Coastal | place: USA: Alaska | collected... | reverse complement strand
CACCCTAAACACCCCCTTAACACGGGCTACACAACCCCTACGCGCACCCCCTATCCCATACAAAGCGCTCAAGTTGAGCTGAAAAGTGGACGAGTGTAAGCCCCTGGCCTGGGGTACACGCCCGACTACGTCATCTACCACGAGCTCATCATGACCAGCAAGGAGTACATGCAGTGCGTCACGGCGGTTGAGCCCCACTGGCTCGCCGCCGCCGGTCCCATGTTCTTCACCATCAAGGCAGTGGCTTACACTCGTCCACTTTTTGGCTCAACCTGAGCCGTTTCTGACACAAAATACACCCTAGACACCCCATAATAACCCCTAACACTCCCTGAACAACCCTCCCTGAACAACCCCATGATAGCCCCTAATTGCACCTTCTATTCCACAGAAAGCGCTTACGTTGAGCCGAAACGTGGACGAGTGTAAGCCCCTGCATCAAGGAGAGCAACAGCAGCCTGCAGCAGACCAAGGCGCGGCAGAAGGACGAGAAGCGCGCCATGATAAAAGAGATGTCGGACAAGGAGGAGCTCAAAGAGGAGGCGGCGCGGGCGGAGCGTGCCAAGGAGGAGATGAAGGCGGCGCGCCAGCGCGCGCAGATCGTCACCCCCGGCCGCCGCAGCGTGCCGGCCACGCCCCTCACCGCCGCGGGCTCCGTTGGCGGCGGTGGCGCTGGCGGAGGTGTCAGCAGCATCGGCGGCAGCGGCGGCGATACGCCCAAGTTCACACCCATCGGGTCTGGGTAGGGCTGGGCAGCTATTGACCGCCGCGTCACCGACACGCAGTTGAACCCTCGTTTCTTGGCTTCAACGGCATCCTATCTACGCAGTTCTGGTGCGGGGGGCAACGGGGATTTTGAATCGCTTCAGTCAAGACGGTCACTCATATACATTACAGTGTAGTTCAAGTTACCGTACACGGTAACTTGAAAAATGTAGGGGCGGTGGTCTATTAACTCAACGATTGTGACCATACCGCGCTACGCGCCATCCCCATTTGCCCCCCCCACCAGACCTGCGCAGATGACGTGGCGAGCAATATCTGGCAGGCCCTATGCGCAGGAAGCGCGAGCCGCACACCCCGCAGCGCACGCCCCGCCGCATCGGCCTCTGATGTCTCCACCAATTGCTTTCTCTTTTCTCGGGTGCTGGTGGTCGCGGTGTAAAACTTCACGCGACAGAACCAACAAACACCCACTTTGTCTCCATATTCGTACTGGTAGTAGTTAAATTGACAAAAAATAAAAAATAATTGCCATGACTTAAATGACGTCCAGATGCTCGTACTCATTCGAGAAAACGCCTCGCATCAGGCTGTCAGGTGCCCCGGCTAATCTATAGTATGGAGTGAGCGCGGTGTGCTAGTGCTGGTCCCCGGCCCTGCTTATGCTCGCAGAGCCTCCCTCGACTTATCTCCATCTATGTTGTCCGCCCCTGCCCCCGCCCCGGCCTCGCCCCCGCCCCCCGCCCCGCCGCCGCCCTCGCCCGGGGCTTAGGTGCCTCTCCGCGTGTTCCCTGTCGCACGTCTCCACCTCGTCGTCGTATTCCTCTATCGTAATGCACACCTTTTCGCGGAACTCCACTGGAGTTAACGCAGCCATGCTTGAGACGGCGTATTGCCCCCCGCTTGGCCGTGCCTCCGCAGCAGCCGCACCCGCAGCTCGAGTCTCACCGGCGGCGCTGCAAGTAGCGAGCCACATTATGTCAGCAGCGTTGGTGTCCGGAAAGTGCTCCACGAGGAAGCGCAGCGTGGGCCGCAACCTGCGCTCGACGCTGAAACCCAACAGCGTGGTACGCCTGATGTCCGCGCGGCGCCCTCGCGCCTGGCCCCAGCCTCCTCCACCAGGAACCTCACCTGATGAGGTCTGATGAAGAGAACATTGTATGGATACCAGTAGTTTAAACTCAGTGTCGGATCTGGTATCGAAGGTATGGTATCGAATCCCGTTCGACCAATCAGAGCTGTGCATTTCGAACATCCCACCGACCGACTCGCCGAAAGTCCGACCGGGTTGCGATCCCTGAGTAAACAGACCCTCGATTTTGAGGAGATGAGCGTGACTACTGTAGTCATAGTCACGCTTACACTGAGTCGTAGAAGGAAATGCCAAGCCGCGTCAAGCTGAAACGGAGGTGCCTACGAGTAGTATCAAGGCCCGGTATCAAACGGAGGTGCCCGCTATCAAGGCCCAGCATCAAAATGACGGCTCTCAGGCTCAGTCATCGTCAGCAGTTTTTTCCGCCACATCCACCGGACCATCTCGCCAGCCCCGATACAACAACCCGACGCGCAGCCGACCCCTGCCCCCCGACCCCTCCCGGCCGGTGTATCGGCGGCACTCCGGTGCGCTTCCATCGAGTGATGCCGAGCGCTGGTGTCGTTGACGTGGCCTTCGCCGCCGCCGCCGGCGATGACTTCAACTGGCCGCCGCTCCCGCCAGCGCATGACCCGCACTTCGAGCGGGATAATATGTTGACATCCATCCTGGGGCAGAACGGGGTGGACGCCGTCCGCCCCCTGCTGCACCGCGGCGTCACCTTGATGCAAGTCTTTCAGGTACGTAATCAGCATCGGAATTTCGAAGCAACCCGCACCCTCCCGAGGGTGGCGCGGTGAGCCTCTGCACGTCGCTGCTGCGTGCATTACAATCCATCGCTCGTCTCACCTCGCACGAACGACGCAGCGAGTGCCGTGTGCGTGTGCTCCACCTGCGCGTCCATCCACCCACTCCATCTACTGCACACGGCACTGACGAGTGACGACGCACTGACGTACCATCCATCCACCCTCGCCGTTCCGCGGCGTCACGGCAGGCGGCGACCCGCGTGCCCGGCGACACCACGGCCCTCATCGCGCACCTGGCAGGGGCTTACACTCGTTCCCAATTCCGCTCAACTTGAGCTTACTTTGCCCCTTCCCGCTCAACTTCAGCTTACTCTGTCCCCCATATAACCCAATTTTGCCCGTGGATGTGTCCCAAAGGTGCTCAAGTTGAGCTCTAACGTGAGCGATGTGTTCCAAAGGTCCTCAAGTTGAGCTCTGAAGTGAGCGAGTGTAAGCCCCTGGCACCTGGTGGACGACCTGGGAGCGGACCCCAACATGGACCTGCTCTTCGTCGAGAACGGCACGCTGGGGGCAGGGGCTCACACTCGCTCACTTCAGAGCTCAACTTGAGGTCCTTCGGGAGCACATCGCTCACGTTACGGCTCACTTGAGCACCCTCGGGACACATCCACGGGTTCATTTGGGTCATATGGGGGAGAAAGTAAGCTTAAGTGGCGCGGACAGGGGCAAAGTAAGCTCAAGTTGAGCGGAAATGGGACCGGGTGTAAGCCCCTGGCTGGGGGCATGGCGCGGCGGCCGCGACGACACCATGACACCCCTGGGCCGCGCCGCGCAGTGGGGCAACTACACGGCAGGGGCTTACACTCGTCCACGTTGGAGCTCAACTTGAGCAACTCCAGGGCACATTCATGAGTTAAGTTGGGTAGTACGGTGGACAGAAGAGCTCAAGTTGAGCTGAAATGGGAACGAGTGTAACCCCCTGCTACACGGCGGTGGTGGCGCTGCTGCAGCGCGGCGCGGAGCCCCGCCGCAAGACCAAGGTGCTGGGCAGGGGCTTACACTCGTTCCCATTTCCGCTCAACTTGAGCTTACCTTGCCCCTTTCCGCTCAACTTGAGCTTAATTTGTCCCCCATACAACCAAAATTAGCCCGTGGAGGTGTCCCGAAGGTGCTCAAGTTGAGCTCTAACGTGAGCGATGTGTCCCGAAGGTCCTCAAGTTGAAATTTGAAGTCATCGAGTGTAAGTCCCTAGTGCTGGGCGTGAACGCACTGTTCCACGCGGCGGACTTCGGGTTCCTGCGCATCCTTGTACAGCTGTGCGATGCCGGCAGGGGCTTACACTCGTCCACTTTTCGGCTCAGCTTAAGCGTGTTTAGGAGGTGTCAGGGGGTGTCAAGGAATACCAGGGGGTGTTTAGATTGTATTTTGTGTCAGAAACGGCTCAGGTTAAGCTGAGAAGTGGACGAGTGTAAGCCCCTGGACGCCGGCGCCTCCGTGCACGACGTCAAGGACTCCACCGGCAACACCGCCCTGCACGTCGCTGCACAGAACGGTACGGCCTGGGCCAGATCACCTACCACGTCATAGGATCCCGTTCAGCTCAAGAAACGAGGGTATAAATTACGTGTCGGTGACGTGGCGGGCAATACCGGTGAGGCGTTATCCCACTTTACTCAAGAACGAGGGTATAAATTACGTGTGGGTGACGAGGCGGGCAATACCGGTGAGGCGTTATCCCACTTTACTCGATAACGAGGGTATAGATTACGTGTCGGTGACGTGGCGGGCAATAGCTGTGTGAGGCGTTACGTCGCGGGCACAGTGCCGTGGTGCAGGAGCTGATCCGCCGCGGTAGGGCGGTGCAGGTTGACCCTATGAAACCCCCGTTGAAAGCGCCTGGAATTAAGCGCTTGAAACTGGAACATGATGAACCGCTTTCAAGTTCTGGTTTCAATTTCAACATGCGCCGCTACGACGCGGCGCCAACATGAATACGCTGAGCAAGCAGCAGTGCCCGCCGCTGGCGCTGGCCATCGTCAAGGTGCGCGTGGCCGCCGCCGCCGCGCTGCTCGCGCACGGTAGGGGCTTACACTCGGTCCGCTTTTCGGCTCAACTGAGGCGCTTTCTGTGGGATAGGGGGTGCATTTAGGGGTTGCTTAGGGGGTGTTTAGGAGGTCGTAGGGGGTATCACGTGGTGTCTAGGGTGTATTTTGGGTCAGAAACGGCTCAGGTTGAGCTGAAAAGTGGACGAGTGTAAGCCCCTGGCGCACGGCGCCAGCATGAGGGCCATGGACCGCGCGACGTTGAACAGTCTGCTGGTGCAGATGGAGGCCACTGTAGGGCGGTGCAGGTTGACCCTATCAAACCCACGTTGAAAGCGCCTGGAACTAAGCACCCGAAACTATAATATGACGAGCCGCCTTCAGACTGTGATTTAAAATTAACTTGCGCCGCTACACCACGGACGCCATCCCGCGTGACCGCAACACCATGCGTGCCCTTCTCGGCAGGGCTTCATGTCTATTACACAGTGCGTCAAAGCACTTAGCGACTTAGTCACTTTGAGTGCTAAGTCGTCCCGTTCGACCAATCAGAACTGTCCATTTGGACGACTTAGCACTCAAAGTGATTAAGTTGCTAAGTGGTTTGACGCACTTTGTCATAGTATGTATATGTTCATCGAGCCCAAAGGCGCTCTCATGGTCAGATTGAATCAACCCCGTCCGCCGGTTCAAGCGAACAGACTTGACTCGACGTCGGGTCTGGTAACGAAGATCTGGTATCGAATCCCGTTCGACCAGTCAGAACAGTCCGTTTCAATCATCCCACCGACCAAACCCGCCGAAAGCTCGACCAGGTCGTCATCCTTGAGTAAATTGACCCTCGATTTCGAGGAGATAAACCTGACACGTCAGGCCGACACTGAGTTTAACACGCAAACAATAAGCAGGTGAGGCGGTGTGATGTGAGGCCGTGGTGGCGGGCAACCCACGAGAGATAGGGCGGTCCGACTGGAACCAGGCGAGTAACGACCCGAACCCGACGCGGCTTATGGCCATGATGTCGATGGCAGGGGCTTGCACTCGCCCACTTTTCGGCTTAAGCTAAGCGCTTTCTGCGGGATAGGGGGTACATTTAGGGGTTGTCTAAGGGGTGTGTGAGGGGGTATCAGGGGGTGTCTAGGGTGTATTTTGTGTCAGAAACGGCTCAGGTTGAGCGGGAAAGTGGACGAGTGTAAGCCCCTGGTCGATGGACGATATCAAGACGGGCGTGGACGACATCGCTACCGGCCTCGGCGTACGGCCTCACATAGATTGCTCACCACGTCATCGACATGCATTCTGAACGCTCGTTTATAGCTCGCCAAGTCATCGACATGCATTTTGAACGCTCAGATATTGCTCGCCAAGTCATTGACATGGATTTTAGACGCTCGTTTCTGGATTTGAACGACATCTTATGACGTGGCGAGCAATATCTGGCAGGCCCTAGGTGGGGGCGGAGGTGGCCGAGGTAGGCCGGTGCAGGTTGACCCCGGGTTGACCCCGGGTTGACCGCGCTTGGTTTCAGCGCTTGAAGCCAAAATATGATGAAGCGCTTTCAAAAGTTGCTTTCAGTTTCAACTTGCGCCGCTACACCGAGGCGCACGCCACGGCCATCACGGCGGAGCGAAGCGGGGAGTGGCACGTGGCGCTGATGTGGCACGTGGAGACGCAGCGATTGGCCGAGGCGCGGACGGGCAAGCCGCCATTGGTCAAGCAGTCGCCCGCGTGGATGCAGATGCTGGCGGATGAGAAGCGCTGCATCACGGCAGGGCCTACCAGATACTAAACCCTAAACCCTAAACCCTAAACCCTAAACCCTAAACCCTAAACCCTGAACCCTGAACCCTAAACCTGCCAGATATGCTCGCCAAATGGTAGGGACTTCGTCTAACTCAAGAAACAAGCGTCCAAACTGCGTGTCAATGACGTGGCAGGCCAGTGCCCGGCAGATACTGCTCGTCGTCACGTCATAGGAACTCCAGTTGACTCAAGAAACAAGTGTCCAAACTGCGTGTCGATGACGTGGCAGACCAGTGCCCGGCAGACAATGCTCGTCACTTCATGGGAACTCCACATAGGTACTCCGGTCAACTCAAGAAATGAGGGTTCACAATGCGTTGGGTGATGTGGCAAGCGAGATCTAGCAGGCCCTGGTGATTGGCGGCGTACGGCGCGCGCGGCAGCGACAGCCTCATTAGCACGTGGTAGGGCGGTGCAGGTTGCCCCTATCAAACCCATGTTGAAACCGCCTGGACTCAAGCGCTTGAAACTGAATTGTGGTAGACTGCTTTCAACTTTTGCTTTTAAAATCAACTTGCGCCGCTACAACGTGGCGCCGCCAGCCGCTCATCGCGGGTGAGGCGCCATAGAGTTTAGGCCTAATTCCTAGACCCTAAACCCTTAACCCTGAGGCCTAAACCCTAAACCATAAACCGGTGCTCGCCGCATCCTACTCCACATTGTTGACCGGTGCTCGCAACGTCATCCACCCCACAGTCTACCGGTGCTCGCCGCATCATACTCCACATAGTGTACCGGTGCTCGCCGCATCTTACTCCACATAGTGTACCGGTGCTCGCCACGTCATCCACCCCACAGTCTACCGGTGCTCGCCGCATCATACTCCACATAGTGTACCGATGCTCGCCGCATCCTACTCCACATAGTGTACCGGTGCTCGCCACGTCATCCACCCCACTGTCTACCCGGTGCTCGCCGCGTCATCCTCCACATGGTGTAATGGTGCTCGCCGCGTCATCCACCACACAGTGTACCGTTGCTGGCCACATGACCGGGCATCCAGTGACGCGGCGAGGATGCTTCAACTACCAAGCCGCGAACCCTAAACCCTAAACCCTAAACCCTAAACCCTAAACCCTAAACACGAAACTCTAAACCCTAAATCCTAAATCCTAAACCCTAAACCCTAAATCCCAAGCCCTATACCTGGCCCTGACCGTGGGTGCGCCGCAGCCGCCCAAGACGCAGTTCAACACCTTCGTGAACCACCTCGGTAGGGCAGTGCAGGTTGACAGCATCAAAGCCCATGTTGAAAGCGTCTACGGTTTCAGCGCTTGATGCTACATTATGATGAAACGCTTTCAAACTTTGCTTTCAATTTCAACTTGCGCCGCTACGCCTGGGCATAGTGTACCGGTACGGCGGGCGGTTCTTCATCTCGCTGAACCAGAAGAAGAAGAACGCGCCGGACGACGCCTTCTGGGCCTTCGACCCGGCGGCACACGCGTGGTGGGGTCCGCTGCTGGGTTGGGGTCCAGGAATCCGTCCGAATCCGTCCGAATCCGACCCTCTACCGAATCCGTCCGAATCCGGAATCTATTTCTGTAGGGTCAAAATGCCCATATAGACTATAAAGTACCGCAAAACAATCCCCTGCGGGGCTGGCTGCTCGGAATCCGCCCGAATCCCCCGAAATCCGACCCTCTACCGAATCCGTCCGAATCCGGAAACGCCCTCCCAGGGCCGCTGTCATCCTCGTCTGCGTGGCCGCGCCACACCAAACGATTTGAAGCGACCGTTTCGTTTCACACTTTCAGTTGCTTTGTGATATTACAAAGTGCGCCAAACCACTTAGGCACCTAGTCTGACTTAGTTCTACTTAGTCTGACTTAGCGCCCGCTCGACCAATCAGAACGCTCCATTTGGACGACTTAGTACTACTTGTTGCTAAGTATCTAAGTGGTTTCACGCACTTTGTGATAGTGGGCACTAGCGCGCGGCGCGAGGTGGAGGTGGCGGGGTGCGGGGCGGGCGGGCAGCTGCCGGGTAAGCGGTCCGCCCACGTGGCTGTGGTGCACGGCGGGTACATGTGGGTGTGGGGGGGCAAGGCACTGATGGGGGCGGCGGACACCGGGCAGGGGCTTACAATCGTCCAATTTTCAGCTCAACCTGAGCCGTTTCTGACACAAAATTCACCCTGAACACCCCCTGATACTCCTGAATACCCCGTGACACCTCGTAAACACCCCCAAAACAATGCTTGAATGCACCCCTCTCCGACAGAATGCGCTTAAGTTGAGCCGAAAAGTTGACGAGTGTGAGCCCCTGACACCGGGCTGTACCGCATCCGGCTTCCGTCGCAGGCGGGTACAACGGGCAGGGGCTCACACTCGTCCACTTTTCAGCTCAACTTGAGCGCTTTCTATGGAATAGGGGGTGCGCGTAGGGGTTGTGTAGCCCTTGTTAAGGGGGTGTTAGGGGGGTTTTAGGGTGTGCATGGTGTTCTCTTGTGACAGACACGACTCAAGTTGACCTGAGAAGTGGACGGGTGTAAGCCCCTGAACGCGGGGCTGGACGCGTGGTGCGCCGACCCCGCGGCACGCAGGTGGCAGCTCGTGGAGCTCAAGGTGGGGCCGTGGCTGATGCTGCGAGGACCACTCATGTGATGCCATTTTAACTGAGTGCCGGCGTTCCAAGGAACGCTCATCTCCTCGAAACCGAGTGTCTATTTACTAAAGGATCGCGACCAGGTCAGACCGTCGGCGAGTCGGTCGGTGGGATTTATGAAATGTACGGTTCTGATTGGTCGAACAGGATTCGATACAATATGTTCGATACCAGACCCGACTCTGAGTTTAACTCATTACATGCTTCTGCTCATCTGACGATACAGCTTCAGGGCCACCAGCTACTCGCAGAGGTCCATCATTGAGGAGTTCTGCGTGTCATGACCCGTCTCCGTAACCCAGCCGCGAGATGGGAAACGATATGAATTAGATGACGTGGCGAGGGGTATCTGTCCGGCCCGGCCCTGCCAACCCTAACCCTAAACCCCAAACCCTAAACCCCTAAACCCCAAACCCTAAACGGCCGTGCGTGGAGGGGAGCAAGGCGGCGCGGCCGGGCGCGCGGGAGGAGCCGGCGTTCTGCGTGTACCGCGACCGCCTGTGGATGTTCGGCGGCTCGTGCCCGGCAGGGGCTTACACTCGTCCACCTTTCAGCTCATCTAAAGCGCTTTCTATGGGATAGGGGGTGCATGTAGGGGTCGTTTAGGGAGTGTTCAGCAGGTGTCAGGGGATTTTGGGGGTGTTGACGGTATATTTTGTGTCAGAAACGGCTCAGGTTGAGCTGAAGAGTGGACGAGTGTAAGCCCCTGCTGCCCGGGCCCCGACCTCAATGACTTCTGGAGCTTTGACTTTGCCAAGCTGAAGTGGAGCGAGATCACCGGCAGGGGCTTACACTCGTCCACTTCTCAGCTCAACATGAGCCGTTTCTGACACGAAATACACCCTTAACACCCCCTGATACTTCTTAATACACCTTAATGCCCCCTGACACCTGCTAAGCACCCCGTAAACAACCCCTAACTGCGCCCCCATCCCACAGAATGCGCTTAAGTTGAGCCCAATAGTGCACGAGTTCAAGCCCCTGATGAGAGGCCGCGGCGACATCAAGCGGCCGCTCGGCCGGTCGGCCGGCGTCATGTTCGCCGGCGCCGGCGGTACTGCCTGCCAGATATCGATCGCCACGTCATCCTCCAGATATCTCAGACCCTCGTTTCTTTAGAATGACAAAGTGCCTGAAGCTATAAATTTCCGGGCCATGCTCAAAAATTCAACTCAAGATTCTTGAGTCAAAAGACGCCATATCACGCGGGCACTTTGTCATATGATGGCGTCACATGACGTGGCGAGCAATGTCTGGCAGGCCCTCGTCGGCGGGTTGTTCCTGTACGGCGGGCAGATGGTGTCCGAGGGGGCGGAGAGCCGCCTGCTGGGTAGGGCGGTGCAGGTTGACCCTAACAAACCCACATTGAAAGCGCCTGGAACTAAACGCTTGAAACTGAAATACGATAAAGTGCTTTCAAGTTTTGCTGGGCAGGGGCTTACACTCGTTCACTTTTCGGCCCAACGTAAGCGCTTTCTATGGGATAGGGGGTGCATTGAGGGGTTGTTTAGGGGGTGCTCGGGAGGTCTCAGGGGTTCAGGGGGTATTAGGGGGTGTGTAGGGTGTATTTTGTGTCAGAAACGGCTCAGGTTGAGCTGAAAAGTGGACGAGTGTAAGCCCCTGCTGCTGGGCGCCAAGTCCGGTGAGTTATTCCACCGCTTCGACGTGGATGCCGTGACGTGGCGGCAGAGGCTTACACTCGTTCCCATTTTCGCTCAACTTGAGCTGATTTTGCCCCTTTCCGCTCCACTTGAGCTTACTTCGTCCCCCATACGACCCACATTACCGGTGGATGTGTCCCGAAGGTGCTTAAGTTGAGCTCTAACGTGAGCGATGTGTCCCAAAGGTCCTCATGTTGAGCTCTGAAGTGAGCGAGTGTAAGCCCCTGCGTGGCGGCAGCTGCGCGTGAGCGGTGACCCGCCCGGCCCGCTGCAGGAGACCACCGCGCTGCCGCTCACGGGCCGCGACCCCACGGCTGTCGCCGGAGCCCCGCCGCCCGGAGCCGTACCGGTAGGGCCTGCCTCATATTGCCCCCCACACGTCATAGGATGGCGTTTAAGTCAAGGAGTAAACGTGTTGAACGACATTTGGAGCAATGCCTGGTAGACCCTGACCTGGACCCTAAACCTCAACCCTAAGCCCTAAACGCTAAACCCTAAACCTCGGAAGGCGAGGCGCACTCGGTGCTGCTGGTGCACGGGTACTGCGAGGGCGGCTGGCAGGGGCTTACACTCGGCCACTTCTCAGCTCAATTTGAGCACTTTTTATGGGATAGGGGGTGCGCGTAGGGGTTGTGTAGCCCGTTTTAAGGGGGTGTTGGGGGTGTTTAAGGTCTTGAGGGTGTTTTTGTGTGTCAGACACGGCTGAAGTTGAGCTGAAAAGTAAACGAGTGTAAGCCCCTGGCGGGTGGCTGCTTGACACCCACGATCAGCAGGAGATTCGCGCCTCCATGGTAGGGCGGTGCAGGTCGACCCTATCAAACCCAAGTTGAAACCGCCTGGAACTAAGCGCTTGAAACTAAAACATGAGGAACTGCTTTCAAACTTTGGTTTCCAATTCAAGTCGCGCCGGTACACCATGGGCCACCGGCGCATGCAGAACATGGCGCAGCCCTACAAGCGCCAGCTGTTCCGCTTTGACCTCACCACCTTCGCGTGGGTGAGTCCATTATTTGTGTGTTTTTTACAATGACAACGTGCCTCAGAGTTTTACGAGCAGAGCAAAGCAACGCAAAGTGTGTACCAATCCCGGGCTCGGATCGAACCGCTCAGAGCCTGTGATTGGTCCACGCTTTGCTTTGCTCGTAATACTTTGACGCACTTTGTCATACGTTGTGCTTGATCGTTCAGTGTCGATTGTGTCGACTTACGATGAAGACTAACTTTTATTTTGTATGACAAAGTGCGTGAAACCACTTAGACACTTAGCAACAAGTAGTACTAAGTCGTCCGAATGGAGCGTTCTGATTGGTCGAGCGGGCACTAAGCCAGCCTAAGTAGCACTAAATCAGGCTAAGTGTCTAAGTGGTTTGGCGCACTTTGTCATCTTACACAGGTGGAGCTGGAGATCATCGGGCTGTCATGGGTGCTGCCCACGGTAGGGCGGTGCAGGTTGACCCTATCAACCCCACGTTGAAAGCGCCTAGAACCCTAGATCTAAGCGCTTGAAACTAAAACATGATTCACTGCTTTCAATGTTTGCATTCAAATCCAACTTGTGCCGCTACACCACGGCGCAGGCCTTCGCCGTGGAGCTGGGCGACGGCAGGGGCTGACACTCGTCCACTTTTCAGCTCAACCTAAGCCGTCTTGGTCACACCTCCCCGTGTCCCCCTGTCTAATAGACTGGGGGAAAATCATGCACCTAACGTACCCAACAAAATGTGCTTATGTTGAGCCGAAAAGTGGACCGAGTGTAAACCCCTGGGCGACGGGCAGCTGTGCATCGGCGCCGGCTACGGCATGTCCACGGCAGGGGCTTACACTCGCCCACTTTTCAGCTCAACGTAAGCCATTTCCGACACAAAATACACCCTAGACATCCTCTAACAACCCCTGACACCTCCTAAACACCCCATACACAACCCCTAAATGCACCCCCTATCCCACAGAAAGCGCTTATCCTGACCAGGAAAGTGGACGAGTGTAAGCCCCTGGTCCACGGATAGCAAAAAGGTGAGCATGGATAAAATGACCGCCGGATTGTCCGCGCCGCAGCGCGCGGAAATGTTGAGGCACGAGAAAGAGGTGGGGCCGAGTGAGTGGTGCCCGCCACGTGCTCGACAGGGGCTTACACTCGTTCAAGTTAGAGCTCAACTTGAGCAACTGCAGGACACGTTCATGAGCTAAGTGAGGTTATACAGTGTACAGAAGAACTCAATTTGAGCTGAATTGGGAACGAATGTGAGCTCTTGGTGCTCGACCGCGTTTAAGACCCTCTTTTACTGCGGTATGCAACACCCTATGCCGTGACCGATCACAATGCGAGCTCACGTGTGAGTGGTCGGTCGGTCCCTGGCGACCGATGATAGCGAAGCGGGGCGGGGAGCAGTACTATTCCAACTCCGTGCCCGAGTCTCACCAAGACGTGTTCCACGTGCGCGTGGCGCCGCGCCGCCTGCGCCCCGTCGGCAGGGGCTTACACTCGTTCACTTCTCAGCTCAGCCTAAGCCGCTTTAATCACACCTCCCTGTGTCCCCCTGTCTAATAGACTGGGGGAAAATCATGCACCCAACGTATCCAACAAAATGTGCTTACGTTGAGCCGAAAAGTGGACGAGTGTATGCCCCTGCCCGCCGGACCCACCCCCACATCTACCTCCACCGGCGACGGCTGCGAGGAGGGCAAGCTGGCGGGCGCAGCGCGGGAGGCAGGGGCTTACACTCGTCCACTTTTCGGCTCAACTTAAGCGCACTTTGTGGGATACGGGTGCATGTAGGGGTCGTTTAGGGGGTGTTTAGGAGGTGTCAGGGGGTATTAAGGAGTATCAGGGGGTGTTTAGGGTGTGTTTAGTGTCAGAAACGGCTCAGGTTGAGCTGAGAAGTGGACGAGTGTAAGGCCCTGGCGGGAGGCGGACCGGGCGGGGCGGGGGTGGGCGTGGGAGATGCATGCCACCACGGCAGGGGCTGACAATCGTTCTTATTTCCGCTCAACTTGAGCTTACTTTCCCCCTTTCCGCTCAACTTCGGCTGACATTGCCCCCCATACAACCCGATTAACCCGTGGATGTGACCCGAAGGTGATCAAGCTAAGCTCTATCATGAGCGATGTGTTCCCGAACGTCCTCAAGTTGAGCTCTGAAGTGAGCGAGTGTAAGCCCCGGCAGCACGGTGCCCAAGATGATCAACGCCATGATCAGCTACGGGCAGGGGCTTACACTCGTTCCCATTTCAGCTCAACTTCAACTCTTCTGCCCACCGTATAACCCACTTTAACTCATGACTGTGTCCTGGAGTCGCTCAAGTGGAGCTCTAACGTGAACGAGTGTAAGCCCATGACTACGGGTCATCCACGCTGCGCATCGCGGTGCGCACCCCCGAGGTTGGGCGGTGCAGGTTGACGGTGTCAAACCCACGTTGAAACCGCCTGGAACTAAGCGCTTGAAACTGAAAATATGAGAACCTGCTTTCAAGTTTTGCTTTCAAGGCAACTTGCGCCGCTATACCGAGGGCGACTTCTGGCCGAGAGCCGACGCCGGCCAACAGCCGCCGCCGGGCAGGGCCGAACACGGTGTACCCTTTTCCGCTCAACATGAGCCGCTCCTCCTCCTCCTCCTCCTCCTCCTCCTCCTCCTCCTCCTCCTCCTCCTCCTCCTCCTCCTCCTCCTCCTCCTCCTCCTC
>Ga0307489_10001766_pt1 | contig 14361 bp, 14 predicted proteins | sample SB12metaG_FD_202247 | JGI IMG/M metagenome (GOLD analysis project Ga0307489, IMG submission 202247) | Sea-ice brine microbial communities from Beaufort Sea near Barrow, Alaska, United States - SB 1.2 | ecosystem: Environmental > Aquatic > Marine > Coastal | place: USA: Alaska | collected... | reverse complement strand
GTCTTTCCGTGATGTAGTGGCGGACGGACGTTCAGCACGACATTTCGACCACGGGAGAAAACGATCCGCTCATTCTGGTCCCGCGTAAACCCGACGCGCCCCCGACCGTGCCCCTAGGGGCGCAGCCCCGACAAGAGTGCCGCTCTTCTTGCCGGCCGCTCTTCTTGCCTGCCCTCTAACTGAGTGGGACCGCGTAGGGCGCGGCCTCTGCCCAACATAAAACCGACGCGCGAAGCGCTTCGGTTTTACAACAGTTGTATCAAACGCAAACAGTAATGTAGTGCTCAGCTGGCGCAGCGCGGGTGCGCGCGAAGCGCGCAGGCTTCGGGCTTCGCGGTTGGCGCTTGGAACGCGTTCGGAGCGTGCGCTTCGGGAAGAAGTACGGACCGCTGTCGCGGCATCGCGGCGATGGTACCCTGCTCTGGTTTTGAGACCTGTATTTTTGGCGAATAAAATCAAGCACACCTGGTGCTCAGTTGGCGCAGCCATAGCGCCATCGTGCGACGTTTGTTCGTACTGCGTGAGTGAACAATAGTGTTGGGAGCGACGTTTCGAGCGGGACTGTATCCTAGGAAACGCGGGTTTTGGAGAGAAGTGCGGAGCTGTCGCGGCATCGCGGCGATGGCACCACTGCGCGACTTTCCCATTTTGCCGACCGGACCCGCGTTTCTGACTGAATCGCCTTCCGAAATCTCGAAAACTCTTTTGCTGATGTAAGAAACCTTATATCAGCAAAAGAGAAACCTTAGATCACAGTGAAATTTTTTGGCGCTGGCGCAAGGACAGGAAACAGGAATCGTGACCGTACCGCGCTACGCGCCATCCAACCTGCCCCCCCCACAGAACTGCGTCGGACAGAATAACACAGGCGCCTGCTTGTGGTCGTCACTCGTTGGGCGTCGCTGCTGGCACTTATCCAGGCATGCAACCCGAGTGCGGCGCGTTCGGTATGGGCGCAAGGCAGTGCAGTTTAACGAGCGCGGAGGCCTTGGAGAAGACGGGACTACTGCCACGCCAACGACCCCCCCACCGAGTGCCTGAGCCGTCAGGTCAGTCAGAGGAGGGAGGACGCTGAGTCCACTCGGGCAGAAGATGCCCTGGGGCACTGAGGTGGTGAAGCTGCGAGTGCACAACGCTATTGGAGGAGTGGTCAGCTTTGGACATGGCAGCGATGGCGGTGAGATTTCCCGATCGACGAAACCCGCGTCGACTGCTTACTACCAAGAGTGAGGAGAAGAATTCTGAGAATGCCCCACGAACTCTAAATTCTTGTTTGCCGAATTCAAGGAACGAGTTTCGTCTTAGATGGGAACTCTGTCGCACTCGGCTTCTCACTTCCTCAGTGCACCTGCGCGCCTCCCCTCACGTCACTCACTTCTCATCACCTTCGCAACTCCGCCATGGCTCGCAACGTTGATAAGCGCAGGTGAGAGCGGCGTCGTTTCTCACCACTCACGTGTTTTCGCATCCTGCCAACTCCGACTGTCCGAGTTCCAGAAACGAGTAACGACATGCTTTCCTTCCCCGATGTGCTCTCCGAGCCTTCCCCCCTCACACCACACGCGTCCATCGTTGACACAGGTCCCTCATGATGCTCATCATGGTGCTGCTCAGATTCTGTGGACTCGGTCATCTCAGAGGCGTTGAAAAAGGTGAGTGTCTCAGCTTCGCCCTTGCTGCCACATGCAATGCGTTTCCATGTTTCGTTTGGCAGCTATGGTGTCATCTCTCGTATGACTGAGAAGAAAGTAAATGTGCGCCCACGCAGGCATGGGAGACCGTAAGCGCATCACCCACCACATGCGGCTCATCTTCGGCGACACCTTCGCGAAGGGCGCCTTCTTCTACGCGAACCCGGACGTGCACCAGTTCATGGTAGGGCGGTGCACGTTGACAGTATCAAAATCCGTGATGAAAGCGCGCCTGGTTTCAGTGCTTGAAACTAAAATGTGATGAACCGCTTTCAAACTTTGCTTTCAATGTCAACTTGCGCCACTGCACCATGGCCGTCCTGCTTCACGTCGCCTCCCTCGGGCGCGTGGGCGTCAACGCTGACACGCGTCTGCTCTTCGTGCGGTCTAAGAAGGGCAAGTGCCACGTCAACGAGGCCGAGCTGCTCAAGATCGGCTGCACCAAGCAGCAGCTGACCGAGACGTTCAGGCGCACTCCGGGGGCTGACCCCGTGCACCGTCATGAGAACGCGGCTCCGCTCGTCCTCCTCTCGCCGACTGAGTACTCGGATGTGCAGCTGCCCGACGAAGCCGAGATGCTCACCTGGTTTGGGGATCTTCCTGCTGATGCCGATATCTCTGGGGATCTTGTTTCGGTCACCTCAACCTGCATTTCTGATGGCGGCGACGTGGATGCTGATGACGCTGCGCTGGCAGACTCCTTCACTTCTGATGCGCCGCTCGACCTCAGAGCTCCGTTCACGGCATCATTCAACGGGGCCAGCGACCTGGACGACACGGCACGCAGACTGCTGCTCGTCGAGCATGAACTGCAAAACACGCAACGTCGCATCCAGGTGCTGCTCCCTCAGAGCGAGCCTATGATGCTCGCCATCGCGGCGGCGCTCGATGAAGTCCGAGAGACGGTGCGCAACCATCGCACTGATGTGCAAGAAGAGCACAACGTGTCTGTCGCGCGTCAGCTCGCTTTTGTCTTCCAGTAATAGCGTCGAAATTAGATTAAACATTTTGCTCCCATAGCTCAATTCAATCCCATAGCTCTGTAACATAAAATAAATGGCCACAATACCGCCGCTGCGTCAGCTTGATTCGATTTATTTTTCTGGGTCGACTTATGTAGCTGAGTAGCTCTGTTAACAAAAATGGCTACGATACCGCCGCTGTGTCGACGATACCCTGTTCATCTTTCTCAGATTGCGCGAGTCGCGCCCCGGCTGACAACAACAGTCTGACCAACTCCGGCCCGCCCGCAGTGTTTTTGCGCACCGCCCGCGCCGCCAGACACAACGGGGTGCACTCGTCGCCGTCCCGAAGTCGCCCGGCCACGTTGACGTCCGCGCCCTGCTCTACCAGGAGCGTCACCAGCTCCAACCCGCCCGCAACGCCGTCACACGCTGCCCGCGCAGCCCACCACAGCGGGGTAAACTTGCAGCCGTCTCCACCGTCCCCGACCGCGTCGACGCGTGCGCCCTCCTTCACCAGAAATACCGCCACCTTCAGCCCGCCCGCTCTGCCGGCCCACACCGCCTGCGCCGCCCACCACAGCGGCGTGCCCTCGACGGCGCGCGCTCGGCGAGCCCCATCTGCCCCGACCGTGTTGATGTCCGCGCCATTTTCCAACAGCAGCTTCACCAGCTCCAGCCCGCCCGCCTTGCCGTCACACGCCCCCCCCGCCGCCCAGTGCAGCGGGGTGCTCTCGTTGCCACCCCTATCCACCCCGACCGCGTCGACGTCCGCTTCGTGCTCCACCAGGAGCGTCGCCAGCTCCGGCGCGCCCGCCCTGCCCATGTGCACCGCGCTCGCCGCCAACCACAGCGGAGTGCTCTCCTTGCCACTCCCCTCCACCCCGACCGCGTTGACGTCCGCACCATTCTCCACCAGCAACTTTGCCAGCTCCAACCCGCCCGCCTTGCCGGCCCACACCGCCCGCACTGCCCACCACAGCGCGGTGTTCTCGTTCCCATCCCCAACCGCTACCACGGCGTTGACGTCCGCGTCCTTCTCCAACATGAGCTTCTCCAGGAGAAATCTCGCCAGCTCGAGACCCGCTGAGTTGCCGTCACACACCGACTCCGCCGCCCACACCAGCGCCGCCTGCAGGGAGGAGCTATCCTTGCCAGAGTCGATATCCTTCAGCATGTCAATGCACACCTCCGGCTCGTGATCCAGGCTCAGCGGCACCACATTGTATGAGGATGGATAACCTGTAAACATTCAGCACAATCGCGTTTGAGTGGAGATACGCTTCCGCGTTTATAAGGAGGCACCAGGCTTTCGCCCTGGCCCCCGTGCATTTGAGTGGAGTGACATGCGCCGGACGCCGAACACGTGCAAGCAGTTACGCGCCGGCAAACGGGACGAGGCGCAAGACTCACCAGGGGCCTGTGCCATAAGTTTCAAAAACTCTTCAGGCTGCTCCAGGACTTTCTTGCTTCCAATCTCGTGAGGGTCGATAGAGACGGAGATGAGCTCGACAGTGTCCTCTCCCAGCTTGAACCGACCCTTGCCAGCCTTGACCTTTGATGACATCAGCCAGGGACACTCCAAGGCTTGCATAATTTGATCATACCTGATGAGCGTGGATACTAATCGGCACACGACCCCGTTCCTTATGAAACAGGAGCCCCAAAGCCCGAATCCAAAAACTCATTGGAGCTGTTTTGGGGGTCTTTGACTCAAGAAATGTGAAAACGGCCGACAGCATCCTATCACTGAAGGCACGAGATGATCAAGAGACAGTGCAATTGCGTGCTTACCAGGAAATCGAATTGCTTGGGCGTCATGCTCATGGCGAAATTCATAGCTTGCATCCCGGGCTTCACCAGTGACAGTTTACTGCGCTAACGAGAGTCGAGTTGAGAGCGGGTTAGCAGTTGAACACCCAGCACTCAGATGTGTGCGAAGCAGTCAGCGAACGGTTGGGTCGAGACGTTTCATTGGCAATTCAAGCGTCATCCATTTAATGGGGTCAGAGTGAGACTCACACTTCATCGAGGTCCTTCAGAAACGTCGATGCACGATCGTTATCCTTATCCTTCACTTAGGGACCAGTATATGCGTGCCACGTCATAGGATGACATTGAACTCAACGAAGGAGGGTTTAAAATTTGGTGGATGACGTGGCGATCATTGTTATCAAGCCCGACCGGACCCGGGGCGGGCCGCCCCTTCTTTACCGGCGGCGGCAGCGGCAGGAGTTCCCTCTCCATCTCCTTTCCCTTTTCCATCGCCGCCGTCTCCTTCTCCTCCACCATTTTGTAGGACGTCGAACAGATCATACAACCACTCTTCTGCAACGCCCCGCCCACCTCCCACTCTGCCGGCACGCTCGTCAGCTGGTTCCAGCTGAGGTCCAACATCGTTAGCGTGGTGAGCCCCCCCAGCTCATCCGGCACGCTCGTCAGTTGATTCCCGTCGAGGTGCAACGCCGTCAGCGCGGTGAGCGCCCCTAGCGCTGCCGGCACGCTCGTCAGCAGGTTCCCGCTGAGGCACAACACCGTCAGCGCGGTGAGCCTCCCCAGCTCTGCCGGCACGCTCGTCAGCAGGTTCCCATAGAGGGTCAACGTCGTCAGCGCGGTGAGCGCCCCCAGCTCCGCAGGAACGCTCGTCAGCCGGTTCTGGTCGAGGCTCAACAACGTGAGCGCGGTGAGCCCCCCGAGCGCCGCCGGCACCTCGCCCGTCAAACCCTTTTCCTCGAGCTTAATCTGCACCACCCGCCCCGCGTCCGCGCCGCCCGCCTCGCCGAAGGTGACCCCCGCCCACGCCGTCACGGGCTTGCTCTCGTCCCACATCGCGCGCCAGCTCACCCCCCATCCCGCCAGCTCGGGGCACTCCGCTCGCCAGGCGCGGAGCGCGTCCGCGTCCGATTCGGCAGATCGGCGCCGCTTACGTTCCGCCTCCTCCACCTCGGGCCGCTTCTCTTCTGCCTTCTCGGCCACGCGCCGCTTCCGGTCCGCCTCCTCCGCCTCGCTCTTCTCACGTCTCGCCTCTTTCGCCTTGAGCTTCTGAACGTACGCCTCCTCCACCTCCTCCGGCTCGCTCTTCTTACGTTCCGCCTCCTCCCCCTCCTCCGCTGCCTCGCGCCGCTTACGTCCCGCCTCCACCGCCACGCGCTTCGCACGCTGTGCCTCCGCCATCGTCACCTGTCGTGCCTCCCTGGCTTCCGCCGCCTCCGCCGCCGCCGCCGCCGTCCCCTGGGAAGACTGCAATCCTGAGTCCATTAGGTCCTCAGAGTCAGAGCCATAATCCTCGTACTTGACCTTTCCTATCTTCCATGGTGACTGCTCCACCTCTTGCTGCACCTGCACCTCCTCGACGTCTTCTATTCTAGCGATGGGATCCTCCTCGGCAGCCGCCGCGTCGCGCTCCGAGGCCTGCAAGTCGCCGCCAAGTCGCCGCGATGGTGAGTCGTCCAGCTTGACAGATGTCGAAAACGCGGCCGCCAGGCGGCCCACCTCCATCGCGGCGTCCACCGCCACGTGGTGCTGTCTTTCCTTCAGAATTTTCTTCAGACCGTCCCAGGAGACGAAGCCTTCGATAATCAAAGAACCTGCAAAAAGTGAAAAGAACATGGCGTCAGACAGCGAGAACGTTGATGTCCGCGAAGTAGATTTTGTTAAATATGCCATGAGGACAGTATACATCATGACGCAAATGGTGTTCACCTTTGTACCATCCTCTCGATGTCCACCCAATGAGTTCGAACATTTTTCTGAATTTGGTGATAACTGACTCAAGGTGCCCGCTGGAACTCGTAGCTGACGATGTCGATAATACCAAGCGAACCTGAATGAAATTACCTTCATGCGTGAAGGGCATCGGCAGTGCAGGCGCCATCCAACCATGGTCTTTCAATCTCTGTTCCAGCTCGCTTCGGATTGGCTCCGCTTCCACGTGGCGTGTGTTGTGGACGGGCGAATAAAAAATCACGTTGTATGTGCGGCATTCGGGAGACGGCTCGGGAGTCGATGGGGAGGCGACCAAAGGCGGGGGAGGCGGATCAGCATCAGGGAGGAAGTCAAGTAAGCCCTGCAAGATGCCGTCAGTGATCTCGACATTATAAGGCCAGTCGCCGGAGTCGGGAAAATAGCTCGATGAGGATGTCTTCATGCGCTTAGCCACTGACGCCTCATCGTCTCCCGCAGCCTCCATGTACCGGGCGCCGGCTCCCATCTCGTCTGTGCCCTGTTGCGTGGAGCCTGCAACACCTTGAGCACCTGCGGGTGCAGGAACTAGAGCGAGGACGCCAGACGGCCCAGCGCCTGCTCCCACCCCGCCCGTGCCATGATGCGTGGAGCCTGCAGCACCTTCAACACCTGCAGCTACATGAACTTGATGAGCGAGCATGCCATGTTGCCCAGCGCCGGCTCCCATCCCGGCCATGCCATGTTGCGCCAAGCCTGCAGCACCTCGAACACCTGTTGCAGGTTCAGCTGCTGCAAGTCGTTCAGCTCGGGTCGGGCTACCCAATCTACCTAGACGTAGGAGTGCAAGTCGAATTTGAAAGCAGAACTTGAAAGCAAATTTGTTTCTTATTCTACTCGTAGCTTCAAGCGCTGAAACTAAGCGGCGGTCAACCCGGAATGCGGAAACAACCTGGGGTCAACCTGTACCGTCCTACCGCCGCCCAGAGCTTGATGCTGAAGGTCAGAATTTCCGTCACAGCCACCGGCGCCACCGGCACCGCCGCCGCCACCGCCACCAGCAGCGGCAGCGGCATCGGCTGCTTCCCGATGCACAGTCAGGTGGGTGACACGCTCTGTCTGTTGAGGCACTCGTTCGGCGGCCTTGTTGATGGGAAATTTCCGTGTACACCGAGTACTCGTAGTAGCTCCCACAGCCACATCCACCACAGGGCAGCAGGTATTTGCCAAGCACGGCACGGGATTGACATAGTTGCGACCTTCCCTAAGGTCTCGTTTTCCCTTGGAGTTCCAGCGCGCTTCATCCCAGCTGCACCAACACCATTTGCCGCACTGCGGAACGAAAGAAAGTAAATGTGCAAAGGGTCATTTTTTAAAATAAAACGCTCGGCTTCGTCGCACGACTCGCCCGATCGGAACACTACAGGTACGCGAGCGGGGCTATTCGGGAGGGGAGACCTTGGCGCAAGGTTGAGCAGCTAGTTCCTGAGCATCTGCACCAAAGCCTAATTGTTTTCTCCCTTTGCAGTCAATGGCGAGACATGTCCACGTAGAACAGTTAGGACAGACGTGGTAGGATCCGGCTGGCTTTTTAGAGTCGCTGGCGCAAAGATGACACTTATTTGGTACAGGAGGTTCTTTTACAGCAGGTGTCTGGTCCATTGGTGGTTTTGGCTCGGACATCTCTGCCTTCGTCCCTGCCACGCGCGGGTTACCGCCCTCAGAGGCACCGCGCGGCGCAGGTGAGTCGAGAACCGAAAAACGCAACTGCAGCAGGTGGTCCGACGTGGCGTATACAAGTACACTAAAGTTCGGCCAAAATAAACCCTCAGACTTTTTTCAGTCGCGACAGGATTCGCGACTTAATAGACCGTCAAAGCGCGACAGGATTCGCCAGTTAATAGACCGTCGCGTCGGCATCACGTATTACCAATTTTGAGAGGTGGCATTTGTATATATATTTTTTTCACGTCTTATGAGTCGCACACGCCGCGCGGGCATCTATCACCGCCGCGCCAACACACTTTTACACTGTTTGCCAATACAAACCGCGAGTACGCCACAACTTCCTCGCAAATTATCGGAAAACTCCAATTCTTGTTTCCCCATTTTCCTCCCTTGAGAGAAAAGCCGTCGCCGCCGGCGCCGCGGCTTTCCGACTTCTTGCAACGCGGCGCCGCGTAAATGCAGATGCGTATGGCGACGTGGTGAGGAACCATGAGCAGATTTGAAAGGCTGATTTGATTATTTGAATTTGATTTTGGCATTTGAAAGGTTGATGAAATAATAATCAAAATTCAAGCCCATTGTGAGTCAAATCATTATCGGTAAGTGAAATCCAATAGTTTTCGCCGGAACTGACTATTTTTCGAGGGACAAAGTCATCCTCTCGACCAATCACAAAACAGTAAAATCAACTGATATCCATAGACCTATTACTATTCCGCTATTTGAGCCGACAACTTCCTTGGCTTAATGACTCAAGAACACAAACCACCGCTACTCTGCGCGCTCTGCGCCAATGACTTAGGTCGCCAGCTCCCGAGAGAGCGCTGTTTTGAGAGGTGAATCGGCCAGAATGTCGCGGCGAGCAATGACAAACGAAGTTTCGGCGGCGGCAAACCTGCCGCAGATAACCCCCCTTTATTGGGGCATGCGCGATACTACGCGGGGGTCATACGGCGTGTATCGCCGCCACCGCGCCGCGGGGCGATGCTCACATTTAAAACCGTCACTTCCCGACCAAATGACTCAAGAAACCGGGATGCGCCCCAACGGTGCGGCAGCGGCGATACGGGCGGTCCGACCCCCACGGACTCGACGACATGACTACTACAAATTCATTTCGCGCCTCGGCGCGGCCGCCGCCGACACTTCGTACGTCATTATTCGCGCGTCGTTCTCGCCGATTCACCACTCAACAAAACGTTTTCTCGGGAGCTGGCGACCCAAGTCCTTGGCGCTGGCGCGTCAGTGATATAGCGGAAGCGGAATAGGTCTATTGATTTCGATTGATATCAGTGATGGCGTCACTTGTTGTGTCATACTTGTATGACAGCATGCATGAAGCCAGTGACAATCTCGATCGACTTTGATCGACTACTACCGGTTTTCAAATGAGGAAAACGTGACCCCAAATGTTGGTGGTTTTTCTGGTATGACACTTTCGCGTTTCGTGAGCTTTTTCGAATATCAAGTAGTATGACTCATTTTCTGAAAATTTCATGCTCTTGGACCAATCACAGCAGGCACAGCGATCGTTTCAGGCTTCGCTTTTGTCACACTTTCCTCAAATGAGCCATTTCCAGTCGTTTGACCAATTCGGTGGTCGTCAGAACGGCATATGACCGTATTGGACAGGACAATCCGGATTGCCCCTCGTTTCACGAGACCCACCGACTCTTCAACATCCACTGATAAGTCTTCTTTGGTACGATTGGTCGTGTGACCGAACCTTTCTGCGGGATATTCGTGTTTCCATCCAAACGAAACATCAGCGGCCGGGGCAACGACGCTCTCTTCCGACACGATGGAGCGCACGGCGACGGCGACGCGAGCCGTGCAAGACGACACATCCCTGAATTGAAGTATTTTGTTGCGAAACGCGGCGGCGGCGGCGACGGAAGGCGCGCGTCGTCCTGTTCCCCGCGGCATGAGCACTGGTTTCGCACCAGGTTCAACAGCCCTGTTTGCGGTCAAGCTGGGCCCGACAGGATCGCAGCTTGCTTTCGGCGAGCCGCGGTTAAAACCCATTTAGCAATTCGCGGGGGGGAAAAGAAGATAAAGGTACGCGGTCTCACACAGGTCTACGGGCAGGCGCCGTCGCGCGTGACGTTCGCCATCTCCGTCACTGCCGTCGCATTACCGCGCACCGCCACCATAACAACTACGCGCTCTCCGAGCGAACTTACTTCCGACAGAATTCCGACGTAGCTTACATGTACACCGTCGCACTCCTCCGACTGTCCGATGAAATGTACAGCTTGATTCAACCTTCACACAGCATGGTCAACGACGCACGTCATCCGATCGAACGAAACACAAATGCGATCAAACTAACGCTGACACCTCCCACCCCGAGTGGCGGATCCGGTCAGCTAATGTATTAACCATGGAACGGACGTGGCAATCGAGAAAATCAAATTGTCAAGCGAGAAATCCAAGCATGACCAGATCTCGGACATTTGGGCCTGGACTACGCGGCGCGAGCCCCTCTACTTTCAGAAACTGGGGGTTTGATTGTAAATCTCCGGAATTCCGGATATTTCGACCGACCGCGGTCGGACGTTTGCAGTGCCATCCTCGAGGTATTACCCCTCAACAGTCGGTACCATAAGTTTCACATGATTTACCCCTCAGTTTCTTAAAATTGTAGAGGCGGTCGGACCGCGTGGGAACAAATGTGCCCATTTGGTACGGGGACTGAACTGCGTAGTTGCACAGGCAAACAGTCAGGGGACCGAAACTGAGCTGACGCGGCAGCCCGATTCCGCCCCTAACCACCCTGAATGTACTGCGGGGGGACGGCGCGGCAAATTTGCTCACACGATGCCTCCACCTCTACGATATCTATCGACACCCAAGGAACGCTGCCAGCGCCCGTTGGTGCGTTTTTACGCCGAAGACCGCGCGTGATCCCCCTCCCCGTGCCCTGAAATGCTCCCTCTAGGACGGGTCCGATGCACGGCGTGCCACAGCTCCCTGTCGGCAAGAAGAAAGCGCGCGCCCGTCGGGAGTTCCCCTAACGAGGTGGTAAACTCGGGAGCTGGCCAATCGCCGCTTGAAACTGATTGTGGGCCGACGCGCAAGTGTGCCATCTCCGTACATTGGCCCAATGTACGCTGGAGGCACAATTGCGCGCGAGTGGACAATGAGTTTCGAGCGGCGATTGGCTGGCTCCCAAGAACAATACACACTAAGTTCAAACCCGTGACAGCTGGACAATTTATTCTTGCCGATTGGTCGCTGAGGCACAACGTACTTAGAGCCCGAAACCGTGTGCCAATAATTGTGCAATTCCGGGCAATTCTGGGCACGGGAGGTGAGGTCATGCGCGGTCGCCGCGAAGAAACGGTACCTACGAGCGCTGGCAGCGTGCCTTGTGTGTCGATACCTATCGTAGATGCGGCGGCATCGCGTGATAGACGCCGCTGCACCATACCGCCGCCGCGCATTCGCGGAGGATTAGGGTAGAATCGGGCTCCTTTTTGACCCTCCGGAGCCTACACTGTTCTTGGACGTGGAAGCCCCTAACTATTTGCCTGTGCCGAGCTGATTCTAGATAACTCCTCATTTAGACCGTCGGTTTACTACCTTTCCCCCTCAGGCCAACCCAATTGAATTTCGAGATCCGAGCAATCCCCCCCTACCGATTTTGGGCGATTTCGCAAGAGTCGCGTCGGTGTTTGGGGCCATTTTGCTCACACGACTTGTTTCTAGGGTTATTAGTGCGTGTGGTTATTGTTGAGGGTAATTTTGCCAATACGACTTAGCCCGACTCGCCGACCCAACTCGCCCCCCGCCCCGCCGAGGATCCACATAAATTGTTGCTCGGATCTCGAAATTCACTTGGGTTGGCCTTGTAGGTCTAAAGAAACTGAGGGGTATAGTATTAAATATTGTGAAACTGAATTTTGCCGTTTAATAACTGGAGAAAGCACTGAAAATGTCCGGCCCCGGTCGGTCGAATATCCGGAATTCCGGACTTCTACACTCGCACCCCCAGTTTCTTAAAACTCAGAGTCGGGTTTGGTATCGAAGTTGTGGTGTCGCAGTCCGTGCGACCAATCAGAACCGTCCAAAGCGAAAATTCCGCCGACCGCATCGCAGGAAATCCGACCGGGACACCGGGTAGCGATTCCTGAGTAAATATACCCTCGATTTCGCGGAGATAAGGGTGACTAGTCATAGTCACCCCAACACTGAGTTCAAAGTAGAGGGGCTCGCGCCGTGTAGTAGAGTCAAAATCCGGACATCAGTTTTGCACATGATGATAGTAGTCGCGTGATTGATATGACCATGTGATATGACTGACGTCCACTCGTATGATGAATGACACTGTGCAACCTAGCTGGCAGTTTCAGCATAAGGAAGGAAGCTGGCGATGCGAGGTCGTGGAGGCTACTCGGCTGTGACGCGTCGAATTCCTCTTGCTTTTAATCCGGCGCCAAGCCAGCCGCCGCGGCGATGACCGGTGGCGGTTCACCCTGTCGCGGTTTCACCGTCGGCGAACCCTGACCGGCGGAGTTGCCCTCGGCGAAGCACAGTTTGGCGATTCAGCGTTCCGCGGAGTTACCCTACGACTGTTTGCCCATACAAATGTGGACTCGCCAATCTCGGTTCGCCACAGGTAGCTCCGCCGATCGGGGCTTTGCCGATGGCAACTCCGCCGATTGGGCTTCGCGCCAGGTCAAACCGCCAAGTTGATCGACCGAGCCAGTTTGGCCAATTTACCCCCCCGCCGAGCAAAGAATTTTGGCTCGGCGCATTCTTAAAAGCAAGAGGACAAGTTGCGTCAATGATATATTCAGGGGGAGGGGGGGCGAAGGGCTTTGTGTACACAGCTGATTATTCATCGAAATCATCTTCACAAACAAAACTGAAGTCCATAATCAACGTTGAGCCTCCGCGTGAAAAACAAATCGCGCGGGAGTAAACGCGGGGACCGAGAGTTGTTTATGAGGTGGATTGAGAGCACCACAGGAGCTGTTGTGTTGATTATTACATGAATGGTTATTTATAAATGGTGGTGCTGGCTGCTCTATCGCGACGTGCATGCGGAGGTGCAGCCATCAAATCTGGTAAGGGGTCAACGCAACTGCATCGTCGTTCACCAAAGGTACTTTGTGGTCACTTGAACGTCATTCGCCTTCAGAACTCTAGTGAGGGAAACTCCAACTGTTTTCTCTTCCTTCCCCATGGTCCATTGCGCCTCGAAGCCGGCGCATCCTCCGGTGCAGACTCGGTGGGTGCGTCGTTGAAGTTTGGACATATTGTGCGGACAATGAGAAACCAAGGAGGTGAAGGCGGGGAAGGGGGCGCCGGTGTCGCAGCAGGCGCCGGTGTGGCAGGACCCCCTGGAGCGGCGCTGCCGTTGGTGCCGTTGGTGCCGTTGGTGCCGTTGGTGCCGTTGGCGACGTTGGCGCCGGTGCTGTCGTTGACGTTGGCGAATGAGGACCCCGCTGCCAGCTGAAAGATTGTGATGGCAGTGATGGCGCGAGAGGGCTCCCCCGCGGCATCGGCGTGGCTGCCCCGCAGGTCCAGAGCGGCGGCGAGCGGGGCGGAGAGTGGCGGCGCGGCATCGCCGTCCAGGTCGGGCGCGAAGCCGGCGGTCACGGAAGGTGTAGACGCACCCGGCGCGGCGGGGACCTGGGAGTTGGAAGGTGTAGACGCAGCGATGGAGGGCTGGGAGGTGGAAGGTGGAGACGCAGCCGGCGCGGCGGGGACCTGGGAGGACCTAGTAGTCGCCGCGATGTCGAGCTGGGAGGACGTAGTAGTTGCCGCGACGGAGTTGGTGGTGCAGTCGCACGAGAGAGAGGGGGCGCCCGTGGACTGGGGGAGCTGCCGTGGGCATGTGCACCACGAGAGGGAGCGGCACAACGTCACCCCGCTCTGCCTCGCGCGCATATTGCGAGTTGGAAAGCACTTGAGGGATGCAGGTGAGACGAGCGCGGAGTCGGCTGCGCTGTGATGAATGAATTGCCGCGGCCCTGAGACCCATCGTATACTCCAGCCGGGTGCGGAAGAAACCGTGCACAGACAGGAATTCAGGAATTCGGCTCGAATTCAGGAGGGATACTTCCGACACGGAATGGTCGAAAATGCGCCGCATGAAATGGGTCTCGGAAGAAGATAAGTATGTACCATATGGGGCAGTTATCTTGGTCGATGTGGGTCTCCTTGAAGAAAAACCTCATTTGGGTAAATGGCTGCAGAATTTTGAGACTATCTATCTGCTCCTTTATCTAATTGGCTAAGTATCTTGATAGGGTGGCTTGAAAGGTTTTGAGGCTTCACCCTAAAATTTT
>Ga0307489_10001765_pt1 | contig 14363 bp, 27 predicted proteins | sample SB12metaG_FD_202247 | JGI IMG/M metagenome (GOLD analysis project Ga0307489, IMG submission 202247) | Sea-ice brine microbial communities from Beaufort Sea near Barrow, Alaska, United States - SB 1.2 | ecosystem: Environmental > Aquatic > Marine > Coastal | place: USA: Alaska | collected... | reverse complement strand
TTCTGAACCCACAAACCGGAGATTAGAAGGGAACACACACTCACGCCTTTCTGTGCTGGCGTTTGTTGAGTGAATCACGTTCAAGGCATACGCTAATCAAACGGCCGTTAACTTTGATATTCTTGAGTGCGTTCAGATTATTCTCCGATCTTGAAAAAACAAGATAGAATTCGGAGGGAGTTTGGCGGGAAAACGGGCGGGAAAAGGGACGCGTGTCGGCGGACGAATCTGGCGCCGGCGGGGGTTGAACGTGGACCTTTGGCTTACGCATTTCCCTCCCCGGTTTGGCATTGCAGGATCCGCGGCAGTGGCAGGCGTGCGCGGCGTTCGTCGCGGCGGGGATCCGGCGCGCGGCGGCGACCCAGCAGGTCGCCTCGGAAAACAAATCCACGAAAAACAATGCCACTGTGAGTGGATCTCCCACCACCAGTGTTGCCGCTGCCGTCTCTCCGAGTGTCGCCGAGTCTCCGGGGAGGTCAAGGAGTCGTGCCGCCGCCGCCGCCGCCGCCGCCGCTGCCGCTGCAGACGCTGCCGCTGCCGCCCCCGCGACGGAGTCAGCACTCACGGCGACGGCGAAAGGGGGAGGTGGCATTGGTGGCATCAGCGGGACGGCGTTGACGACGGTGCTGCGCGTGTTCCGCGTCAACTGCGTGGACTTCTTCCGCGACCTGCGCAAGTTCATGATGGCCAGCACCACGGTACGGTGGTGCAGCTTCACCCCAGATTGACCGCGCCTTGGTTTAGCACTTGGAGCTGAATTATCAATTATGATGAGCCGCTCTCAAACTTTGCTCCCTATTGCTAATACACCCCCAGGACCCTTCCTCTAAATGCGCACACACTCAACATGCGACCCTACACGACGGCGCTGAACGCGCGCGTGAAGTACGCCACGGCGGTGCAGCCCGGCGAGGGCCTCAACGAGCTCGAGACGAAGCTGTGCGTCTCCTCCCTCCGCACCTCCTTCGCCTTCACCAAGGCAGGGGGGTTATTGAGAACGAGCATATGACCGACGTTCAATCTCCTCCTCCTCCTCCTCCTCTTCCTCCGCGTATGAGCCTTCACCCAGAAGGTACCCGGTATAAAGTCTTGCTCCCACCTCGCTTCGAGCGCCTGTCCTCAACGACCCTCCCGCGAGGTCATCGCTCAGAAGTACAAGCTGTTTTTCGACCTGCACTTCGACCAGACCAAGCCCGGCGGGAAGAACCTGGCGCGCTTCGGCTGGCGCCTCTTCCTGGTGTCGAAGCACACCATGCTGCCGCGGTTCCCGGTAGGGACTGATGAACAGTGCTCGCCACGTCACCAAACGCATTTTGAAGCCATTGAGTGAAATGGCAGCCTATGACGTGGCGAGCACTATCCATCTGATTGAGTGAAATGGCATCCTATGACGTGGCGAGCACCATCCATCAGTCCCTAGCTCCCGGATCTTTACAGCTGCTACCACCTGCTGGTGGTCGTGCAGGCGTTCCTGCTGGTGAACGCGCCCTCGCGGCTGCTGCGCACGCAGCTCACCAACATGGTATCGATGAGCGCCAAGGTAGGGCGGTGCAGCCTGACCCCAGCGTGGACCCGGCTCGACCGTGCTTGGTGTCAGCGCTTGAAGCTTACAACCTTACATGTGATGAACCGTTTCAAGTTTTGCTGTCAACTCCAATTTTCGCCGCTTCATCGAGGATGAGAACGGCGACGTGGACCCGCTCGCCAGCCTATCCGCCAGCAGCAAGACCAAGCTTCCGAGCCTCAAGCCCATGCTCGTCGACTTCCAACGCGATGTCATCGCCGCTCTCGTGGCGCCCGCGGTGGCCAACGCCAATGTGTGGAAGACGACGACGACGAAGGGAAAGAAGGCGACGGCGATGAAGCCGAGCGAGTCGCCGGGCGCCGGGCTTTCGCCGCACGGCCCGCAGCTGTACCCGGGGCTGATACCGGACGAGGCGGAGCAGGCAGAGGCGGCGGGGTCGGCCGCTCAGGCGCTCGTCGGGGCGTACGAAGCGGCGTCTGCCTACCTGGGACATCTGCACTTGGTAGGAACGAGTGACACACGGTCGCTACGTCAAGGGATGACATCCAACGCAATGAATCAGCTCTAGGGTTCAAATGCGTTGTATGACCTGGCGGGACGTATTTGCTCGTCCCATGCTCGCTTTATCATATGATGACGTTTAAAACGCGGTGTATGACGTGGCGAGTGGTTTGCACTCGACCCTGGCGCGTGGACGAACAGCTGTATCTGTACATCGAGGAGGGAGACGCGCTGGAGGTGCTGGGCGACATCAGCAAGCCCCCCAAGACGGGCGGCAGCGGCGGCGTGGCGGCGACCCCCGGGCGGGCGGGCACCACCACCCCGGCGTGGCGCGGCGGCGTCAACGCGCGGGGCCTGCTGGGGCCCTCGCCGTCCGCTGGGGCCCTCCGGACATCGGCCTACTCTCCATACCACGCCAAGACCCCGGGCGGGGTGGCTGCCGTCAACGGCGTGGCGGGCGGCGGCGGCTCCGTGTTCGGACAACCTGTCGGCGGCGGCGGCGGCGGGGGCGGTAGCTACAGCTTCCCGGCGACGGCATCGGTGCCGTTCACTCCGATCAGCGAGGCCATGGCGTCGGCCTCGTGGCTTCACACCATCGTGGCGCCGACCACCCCCATCGGGCAGCGCCGCTCCGGCGGCGGCGCCGGCTCATCCGGCGGCGCCGGCGCCTCGCCCGGCGGCAGCGTCGGCGACGGCGTCGCCGCCGCCGCCGCCAACATCGAGGCCATGAAGCGACTTGTCACGCGCCTCAGCCGCTTCGTGAGCGGTGACGTGGCGCAGAAACTGATGGACGTGGTTCAAACCCTGGCGGGCAAGACCTCGGCGGCGCTCCGCGAGGACGCCTTCTTGGCAGGGCCTTGCAATCGTTCCCTTTTCAGCTCAACCTGACGGCTTGCTCCAAATGTACCGGTGCACCCGTACACAGTCGCCGCATCCTTCTCCCCAGCCGTGCAATCGTTCCCTTTTTAGCGCAACTTGCAGCTGTTTTGTCCGTGAACCCACCGGCATTTATTCCTCCGAGGTGCTTAAAATAATTGGACCAGGGCCTTACAGTCGTTCCCATTTCAGCTCAACTGGCAGCTGTTTTGTCCGTATACCCGCTGGCAGTTGTCCACCGAAGATGCCTGAGTTAAGCTGAAAAGGAACGACTGCCCGGCCCTGCTTCCTGGTGACCATCAACGGCGTGGCGGCGCTGGCCGGGTCGGCGCATAACGTGAGCCTGGATAACCTGGTGAAGCGGCGGCAGGAGGAGGCCGTGCACGTCTTCGCGTACTTCCTGCACCTCATCATGGAGGGCGAGCTCAAGCGCATGGCCGCGCCGGTAGGATCGAGTCAAGAACGCTCTCGCCACATCATACACCGCGTTATAATCCCACTTTTGTTGGAGTAAAACGTCACCTATGACACGCCAGAGCACAGGGCTGAGGGCGAAAGCCTGGTGCCTCCTTGTACACGCGAACGCGTCTCTGTCTCTCTCTGACGTGGCGAGGAGGTTCTACACTCGACCCTGGCACTTGGAGGGCGGCGCGGCCGGCGCCGGTGGCGGCGGCGGCGGCGGGGGCGGCGGCGGCGGGGTCCAGATCAGCAGGAGCTTCAGCGGAAGCGTGATGGACATCGCGCTGCTCGCCGCGGAGGAGCCGGCGGCGCCCGTGCTGCCGCCGCCCACCGCGGACCAGAAGGTCGGCTTCGAGGCTCTGCTCGCGTCATCCCGCTTCGTGCGCAGCATCTTGGTATGGCCTGGCAGACTTTGCTCGCCACGTCACAGGATTTTATTTATCTCGAGGAATTACTGTGCACAGTGAAAAACGGAGGCCGAGGCGTCAGCCTGGTGCCTCATTGTACACGCGGAACCGTCTCTTTCTGTGGTGCCAAATGCACGGTATGACGTTGCGAGCAATATCTGTCAGGCCCTACTTTCTGGCGTGCTCTATGGAAGTGGTGGTGGCGTCCTACAAGACGGCGACGCTCAAGTTCCCGGCCATCCCGCACCTGCTGGGGCTGGACGCGTTCGACGTGTCCAACATCATCGAGCCGTTCGTGCGCGCCGACGTCACCATGCCGCGCGAGGTCAAGAAGCACTTCAACGCCATCGAGGAGCGCATCATGGTGCGGATGAGCAGATGTTGCCCGCCACGTCGTGTACCTCCTGCTCTCTCCCCCTCCCCTCCCTCTCCCCCTCCCCCTCCCCCTCCGCCTCCTCCTCCCTCTCCCCCTTCTCCTCACCCTCCTCCTGCTCCTCCTCCCAATACTCCTCACCCTCCTCCTCCCCCCCTCCTCACCCTCCCTATCATCATCATCCTTCTCATCATCATCATCCTCCTCCTGCTCCTCCCCCTCGTCCGTGTCCTCCCCCTCGTCGTCGTCCTCCCCCTCGTTCCTTGAGGCACATGACATCCCACGACGTGGCGAGCAACGCGTGTGAGGCCCACCATGAAGGAGACCATGGCGTGGTCGAAGGGGTCCGCGCTGTTCGGCTTCATGAAGGCGGCGGAGACAGGGTAGGGACTCATGGATAGTGCTCGCCACGTCACATGATGCCATTCAACTCAAGAAACGAGGGTTCCGAAGATGTCTGATGACGTGGCGAGCACTATTCATGAGTCCCTAAGACGGGGGCGCCGCCGCCGCGCCCCGCCACCGCCGCGCTCGCCGCCGTCAGTGGCAGCCGTGGCAGGGCCTGCCAGAACCCTAAATCTTAAATCCAAACCTGAAACCCTAAACCCAAACCCTAAACATAAACCCTAAACATAAAACCTAAACACTAAACCCTGAACCCTAAACCCTACCCTAACCCTGCCATGTCCGCCACATCATCCTCCTCTGTTCAGAGCATCGTTTCTTGAGTTAATGACATGACGTGAGTGGCGAGCATTGTGTGTAAGGCCCTAAGCGGCGGCAACACTCCCAAGCACTCCCCGGGGGCAGAGCAGGAGGGCGAGGGCGGCGGCGGCGGCGGCGGCAGCGGCGGCGGCGGCGAGATCCGTGGTCCGAGCTTCGGCGTGGCCGCCGTGGCGGCGGCGGCGGAGGACGAGGGCGGCAGCGGGGACGGCGGCGACGGCTTCAGCGGCGGCGGCAGCGGGGACGAGAGCCCCATCCGCGTGCCGGGGGCCCGCACCTCTGCGTTCACCGCCTTCTCCACCCCTCTGCGCGGCGCAATGACCCCCGCGCGCCGAGGCGCCCGCGGCATGACGCCACCACTCGCCGCGGCGCCGGAGCCGCTGCCCGCGCGCTTCGTTCGCCAGCCCCCGCCGGGCAGGGCCGCCGCCCCTCGTTCCCTCGCTCTATTGTCTGGTGTACCCGTGCGCACCCCCCGCACCCTCCTCCCTGACCTGGCCACTCGTTATCGCACTGTCTGATCAGCGTGCACCCACACATACTCGCCACATCCTCCGCCCTGCCCCTGCCCTGGACACTCGTCCCCTGGAAAGTTAAGCTAACACGGGACCGCGCGTAAGACCGTTCCAGCGGGCGCCCCAGCGGGTGACGCCACGGCGTGCAACTCGCTGCGGATATTCTTCGCCAAGGTGATGCGCCTCGCCGCGCGGCGCCTGGCCGACTTGTGCGAGCGCCTGCAGCTGCCCGGGTCGCTGAGCCAGCAGGCGTACACGCTGGTGGAGCACACGCTGTACGAGCACACGGCACTGCTGTACAACCGCCACCTGGACCAGGCAGGGCCTAGCGGATACTGCTCGCCACGACATAGGATGGCATCTGACCTAAGAAACGAGCGCTAAGGGCCTGACAGCTGTTGCTTGCCACGAAATGGATACGCGTTTTGAACCCTCATCTCTTGTGATAAATGCCATCCTATGACGCGCCGAGCGACATCTACCAGGCCCACTGCCTGCCACGCCATCGACACGTTTTAGAACCCTCGCGCACACATTCTGAAGCCTCGTCTCTTGTGACAATTGGCATCACATGACGTGGCGAGCAATATCTGGCAGGCCCTCCTGCCAGATTCTGCTGTGCGCGGTGTACGGCGTGTGCAAGGTGAACAAGGACGTGGCGCTGCGCGGCCGCGTGGTTCCGTTCCGCGACATCATCTACCACTACCAGAAGCAGCCGCAGTGCCGCGAGGACGTGTTCTGGACCGTCATCCTGAGCCAGTCCGACCCGGTATGGGGGTTGTTGAGAACAACGACTCGAACCAAGATCGGAGCACGACTCGCATTGAGGGTGAATGCTCGTACATAAGTGCGAATGCCTGGTGCCTCCTCATCCCGCGGAAGCGTCTCTGTATTTCTCTGCGAACTGGGTCCGTGGTGGCCGACCGACACGGAGGCCATTTTGAAATCGTTCACCCTGACCCTCACAAACAGCAGCCCGCCGATAGTGTTTGACGTGGGTGGAGTCGTTGCTCTCAAGGACCCTGCTGCCAGGAGCTGGAGGTGAAGCAGCAGGGCGACATCATCCTGTTCTACAACAAGGTGTTCGTGCCCAAGATCAAGCACTTCCTGCTGAGCCTGAAGTCGCCCCCCACGCGCACCGGCACGGGCACCGGCAGTGTCCCGCCGTCGCCGCTGCCGCAGCCGCGCACGGCGGTGGGGGCCGGCGGCGGGGGCACAGGCACGCCCGGCCGCGGCGGGTAGGGCCGAGCAGACAATGCCTGCCACGTCCTCCTCCTTCTCATTACAGACCGTCGTTTCTTGAATGAAATGGCATCGCACGACGTCAGCCTCCACATTACAGACCGTCATGTCCTGAGTTGACTGGCATCGCATGACGCTATCCTCCACATTACAGACCGTCGTTTCTCGAGTCAAATGGCATCGCATGTGGTGGCGAGTATTATCTGCCAGTCATCCTCCACATTACAGACCGTCGTTTCGTCAGGTGAATCGCATCGCATGATGTGGCGAGCATTGTGTGCCAGGCCCTGCTCGTGGCGCCAGCGGCACGCTGGTCGGGGGCGGCGACATGCAGATGCCGATGAGCCCGCTGCCGGTGGGGATGCAGAGCCCGCTCCGCAAGATGAACGTGGTGAAGCAAAACGTGTTCGTGTCCCCCATGCGCAGCGATAAAGCGGCGGCCTCCCACATGACGCCCAGGTCCAAGGCAGGCTCTCACACTCGTCCCCTTTGCACCTCAACTTAGGGTTTGGGTTTAGCGTTTAGGGTTTAGGTCAGGGTTTAGGGTTTCCCCTGAACCCTAAATCCTAAACCCTGGGAGTCTCCAGTACTCATCAGTACCTGAAGGCCCTCGTATGAATGGTCGAGAGAGTGGTTTACTGAGACACGATTGGCTATCCTGTAGAACTTTCTGCATATTTCGATGCTGCTGTTCTCTTCGTAAATGGTTATGGTTTCTGATTGGTCCCTGGTCGAAGAGTCTGTTCGCGTTTGTGGGGGAGTCCACGCACGCGAACCAGAGCCCGGCGCAAGTAGGGACTGATAGATAGTGCTCGCCACGTCATCAAACACGTTTTTAATCCTCGTTTCTTGAGTTAAAGGGTATCTTATGACGTGGCGAGCACTATCCGTCAGTCCCTAGGCGCAGGATCTGAGCTTCATCAACCGCCGCGTGGCCAAGGCCGCCAGCAACGCGCCTGAGGTGGGGTCCTGCACCTTCATAACTGTGCTGAACACCCGTTCCAACGACCGACCGTCACAACAGGTTTCCCACAACCGTTCCACCAACCGTTTCAGAAACCGCTCCACAACCGTTCCCGCGACCGTTCCAGCGACCGTTCCAGCCACTGTTCCGGCAACCGTTTCATCAACCGTTCCACAACCGTTCGAAGCAATCATTCCTGTAACGGTTACAGCAAGGTTCCAGCAACCATTCCACCAACCGTTCCAGCAACCTGGTAGCAGCGCTTAAAGCTTAAATGTTTTGAACTGCTTTCAATTTTTGCTTTGTTTTTCAATGAGTTCCTATACCGAGGCTGCGGGGAGCGCCACTGACAGCGGGGCAGGCGGGGGCGGGGGATTGGAGGGTATGGCGGGCGCGGTGGCGGCGGTGGCGGCGGCGGTAGACGCGGCGGCGGCGGAGGCGGCGGCGGCGGTTGGGGGGGTGGCGGGGGTGGCGGGGGTGGCAGCCGCGGCGGCGGGGGCAGGAACGGCTTGGACGGTGGCGGGGTTGGCGGCGGCGACGGCGGCGGGGGCGGCGGCGGCGGCGGGAGTCGCGGGGGTGGCGGGGGTGGCGGCGGTTACGGCGGCGGCCGGCGATCACCCGCCCCCGGAGGACCGGGAATCCGACGCCCCTGGGGCCAAGGTTGCGCGGCGCAGCAAGCTGGGCATGTAAAAGACAAATATCGGGTAGGGCTATGCAGCTTGACATCAAAACCCGTGTTGACAGCAAAACGCCTATGGTTTCAGCGCCTGAAGCTACAATATGATGAACCGCTTTCAAACATTGATTTTAATTTCAACTTGCGCCGCTACAACCAGGCCAGACGACGACGTCATCGACAACACGGATACCAACGAATGAGTCGCTTTGTCGGCAGAACATCACACTTACTCCTTGTACAGAGATCGAGAACAAAGACAACATGCGGATTACGAGTTATCCCCTCGACGCAGAAGATCGAACTTGTGCTGTGTACGCACTGGGGCATTTGTACACGAACCACCCCCGTCCTGCCGAGGGCGGTGCGTTCGTTGCATGGTGCCGAGTGTTCACACTAAGGTTACTAACCTACGCGCCGTCCCTCAGTGGGACGGTCCGAAGCTGTATGCATATAGTAATTCCAGCAAACATTAGATAGCACTTCAAGAAGCACAGCTCTCCTTTATGGGCATTATACATATGACTTAGAAGTATAAAGTAAACTCTTCGTCGTGTCGATAGCGGCAGAAGCGGGTCGGGGCGGCGCCCGGGCCCGGCAGTCCGCTCAACCGGCTTAATTCAGCCGACTTCCCGAACTGGGATCGCGTATGGGCATTTCGCACACGAAATTCCCCCCGCCCAACTTTATATCCAACAGATCCAAATTTCTCCCTTTAGCGCGCCGCGCGATCAAATGTCGTGATTCACAAATGCCCATAATGAAATCCAGGTTCGGGACTGGTTTGGAAAGCGGCTTAATGAAGCCGGTTGCGCGGACTGCCCGGGCACGTGTGCATTTATTTTCCCAACTATAACTTTCATCGAGTCGGCACAAGTCTGGGCTCGATGCGGCCGTGAATCACGGGCTGGCCACTCGTCCACTTCTCAGCTCAACGAGATACACTTTCTTGGAGGGATGCACTGTCGGTCGGTGACCAAAGCGGTTCAGTGGGCGACGGGCGAGCTGATACGCAGAGGACCACGCACACGTCGGGGATTTTCGTCGAGGAGTCCCGTCGATTAGCGCTCACCTGTGGATTATCTGTCGACGGCGCTGCGCGGGCGGGGAGCCAATCGAATCATGCTCGGGGCGCAGTGTGTCTCAAGGAGTTTGGGCGCGGGTGTCGTCGCAGATGGGTCTGTTGACGTGGCGCCAATTTCAGCTGGACTAAGCTCTGCTGACCTAGTTCTTCAGCCTTTGTTTGTACAATCATTGAAACGGAATCGCATCCCGTACGCAGCCTAGCCTAAATAAGTTTTCTATCGATGCGTGGCCTATCTTGGCACCTGTTTTCTATCTACATCCCATCGTGTTCATTGCGTCATGATTGACTCGGGCGCCTACCACTTCAGAACACGCCACTCTCACCAATCTCACTGCCAGAGGATGCCCTGACCGTTTGCTAGGTGTACTGGTGTGCATTGCGTCATACAGGTCACTAGTGACTTATCCGAGCTTGATGGACTTGAGATACTGGCGCGTGAGGAACGAGGGCTCGATGCCCTTCAGCTTCGCCGGAAAGAAGATCCGAAACACCGTGAGCAACAGCCGCATGATGACCGGCACGATGGCGGCGAAGGAGAGGAGGGACGCGTTGGCGGACTGCGCCGCCGCCTGCGTGCTGCAGCACTTGGCCGGCGCGTAGGGACCCCGCCGCAAAACATCTGACTGTGTGCTCATAGTGTACCTGTACACCCGCGCCGCACAAAACAGCGAATGCTTGAGGCAGGTGACCATCATCGGTATGGGCCGAAACATCTCAGGGGCGCTCGTTCCCTTTCCAGCTCACCCTGACTGTCTGCTCACAGGGTACCAGCGTACCCGTACACACTCGCCGTATCCTCCTCCCTGGCCTTACACTAAGTTGACGACGGACCGAAACTTCTCTAACTGTGCAAAGTGAGTGAGTGGTGCACCCTGCCTGCGTGGGCGGCAGGCGCACCCGCGGCGCGTCGCGTCGCAGCATCACGCGGTGCTCGATGCTGCTCGCTGTGATGGCCGTCCACGACAGCTCCGCGAACTCGTTGAAGTTTGACACAAAGTCCAGGCGGTACAGGTACAACACCTTCCCCGACACCGTCGTCTCCTCCAGGACCTTGACGTAGCGGCGTAAGTTGAAATTGGAATCAAGCTTGAAAGCAGTTCATCGCGTATCATATTCAAGCGCTGAATCCTGGCGCTGTCAACACGGGTTCAACACGTCTCGATTTTCACCGCCTCGCCTTTAACGGCGCGTTGAGACACTCTTCCAACTCCCTGGATCCGTACCAGTCCCTCTGGGCGTACGTGCCCTCCATCGCCGCCCGACAGTCAGGGGCTTACACTCGTCCACTTTTCGGCTCAACTTAAGCGCTTTCTGTGGGATAGGGGGTGCATTCAGGGGTTGGTTAGGGGTTGTTCATGGGGTGTCTGGGGGTATTACGGGATGTCTAGGGTGTATTGTGTCAACAGCTCAGGTTGAGCTGAAAAGTGGACGAATGTACGCCCCTGCCGACAGTCCCGCCACCCGCGCCAGTCGTTCTCGCAGATGAGCCAGAACGGAATGGCCTCGTCAATGGTCCAGTCGCTGTGTAGCGGCGCAAGCTTAATTTGAAAGCAAAGTTTGAAAGCGGACCAACATATTTTAGCATCAAGCACTGAAACCGAGCGCGATCAACCTGGGGTCAATTTGCACCGCCCTGCCGCTCTCCACGATGGGCACCGCGCAGAAGGTTCCCTCCTCGTACTTCCCCGCCTTTTTCATGTACTCGCCGTCGTCCCGCGGCAGCGTCTCGTGCGCCTGCCCCATCATGTCGAACCGGAAGTTAGCCTTGGTGCAGGGGCATACACTCGTCCACTTTTCGGCTCAACACAAGCGCTTTCTGTGGGATAGGGGGTGCATTTAGGGGTTGCCCAGGGGGTGTTTAGGAGGTATTAAGGGATATTAGGGGGTGCTCAGGGTGTATTTTGGGTCGGGAACGGCTCAAGTTGAGCTGAAAAGTGGACGAGTGTGAAGCCCTGCCTTGGTGAGCCCTTTCATGGCAAAGACGTCGGCCCCCGAGTTCTCCGGCAACAGCCCCTCGCCAGGGGCTTACACTCGTTCACTTCTCAGCTCAACCTCAGCCGTTTTGGTCACACCTCCTGTGTCCCCCTCCTATAGACAGGGGGAAAATCATGCACCCAACTTATCCCACAAAATGTGCTTACGTTGAGCAGAATAGTGGACCAGTGTAAGCCCCTGCCCCTCGCTCGGCGCCAGCCCCCCGCCGTCAACGCCGTACCTCAGTCGCGCCGTGCTCAACTCCGAGGACACCACCACCCAGGTGTAGCGCCGCAAGTTGCATTTGAACGCAAACTGCGAAAGCTGTTCATCATATTTTGGATTCAAGCGCTGATGCTGATGGAACCGAGCGCGGTGAGTCCGGTGAACGTATGGGGTCAACCTGCACCTGCACCGCCCTACCGAGGCGCCCGTGTACGCGGCGGGGATGACGGCCACCAGCGCACCCCCCGCCAGATGCCTCGCCCACGGCCCCGGCGCATACACCGAATTGGCCCCCGTGTACACCAGGAACGTGAAGGCGAACGCGCAGCCGAAGAAGGCGCCCCCTGCGCACCCGTTACACATGCCGGTGGGGATGAGCACCAGGGCGTACTGCGCGAGGAAGCCCAGGCACATGGCCACCAGCGTGAGCCACCGCTGGAACCCCTTCCTGCGGATGAGGCGCCGCGCGGTGACCACCAGGGGGTGTTGGTTGACGAGCGCATAGGGGTCCTCCTCCTTGGTGTGCTGGCCCTTGATGCGCGGCCCGGGCGCCGTGGCGTCGCCGCCGCCGCCGCGCACCCTCGTCAACAGGCTGCGCAGAGCCTCCACGTTGATGATGTTGCGCAGAGCTTCCATGTTCGCGCCCGCTCCCGTCTCGTAATCTCAGTCCCTGGCGTGCCGACCCGCAAGGGACCTGGTTTATGGTTCTGTTTTCTGAACGCCCGCGCCCTACGGGGGCCCTCGCAGACCTACCAACGCGAGGGCGGGAGCGGGGAGGGAGGTGGAGGTGAGGGTGGTGGGGGTGACTCGCCCCCGAATGGTCTCCCCCGAATGGTGCCCGGCGCGTGGGGTGTTTGTGTGACCTCCTTCGCATTGAGCACCCCAAGATTGAAAAGCGGGCACCCACGGCTCTTGGCGCGTGGCGCGGCCCTTCGAAAGACGAAAGGGCGCCAATTTCCGGAGTCACGGCTTCTCGACCGACGTCATCGGCATCACACTCGTGCACCCAACACCGACCCCGCGGGCACAACTGCACGATGGCGGGCATGTCGATGGAGGACACGGACATGGCGGGGGTCGTCTTCTTCGGGCTACTAATGGGTGCGCGCCGCACGCCACGCTTCGGCCCCCACCCACGCTTAGCCTCGTTGCCTCGTTGCAGTCGGGTCCACTGCATCCTGTTTTCTGTCCGACACGTGGTTTACAACTCTTTCGCGCGGAAGGGTCACACACTGAACCCATCTTGCGCCTTACCAGTAGTCTGGTTGGTACCCCGCCCCGCCCCACACCACGTCGCCTCCCTCTGACACCACGCTTCGCCTCGTCATCAACCCGTCCCGTTGCTCAGGTTGCATCATGTTAGATGCATCTCTGAATAGTACATCCAGTTTTTAGTGCTTCTCTTCCCGCACACGTGTGTGCAATCGCATCAGCTGAACCCATCCTACCCTGTGCCGCGCCCCACCCGCCAGGCGCGCTGCACGTGCTGATAGGCCCCGACCACCTGTGCGCGCTCGCCGTCGTGGCGGTGCCCGGCGCCACCGACGCGTCCGAAGCGTCCGGGCAACAGCGCGATGGTGAGGAGAACAGGAGCCGGGGTGCTCGGAGTCGGAGCGGGGAGGGCGGCGACGGGAGTAACCCCGTCTCGGCGAACGCGACCCTTCGCCGGCGCGCGCTGCGCTGCTTCCTCCTCGGCCTGCAGTGGGGCGCGGGCCACTCCATCGGCCTCGGTAGGGGGGTCATTCAGATCATGCATCCGACCTATGGTGAATCTGCTCCTCCTCCTCCTCCTCCTCCTCCTCCTCCTCCTGCTCCTCCTCCTCCTCCTCTTCCTCCTCCTCCTCCACGCGCCTGCCTTAGCAATCTCCTTGAAGTTAGGTCCTGCTCTGATATCGGTTCGAGTACTTGTTCGGAGCGACCCTCCGGCTCGGCATCATCTGCGCCGTGTTCTTCGCCACCCGGCAGCGCATCGACCTGGACGGCCTCTCCGCCGTCGCCGACAAAGTGGTCGGCGCCTCCATGATAGTCCTGGGCGTCCTCTCGCTGGTGTCGCTGGCGCGGTGGCGGCGGCGCCGCGCGCTGGAGAGCCGGCACATCGCGGGCAGGGGCTTACACTCGTCCACTCTTGAGCTCAACCTGAGCCGTTTCTGACACAAAACACAGCCTACACACCCCATAATACCCTCCAACACCCCTAAACACCCCCAAACAACCCCTATATGCACCCCCTATTCCACATACAGCGCTCAAGTTGAGCCAAATAGTGGACGAGTGTAAGCCCCTGATCGCGGACCGCAGCAGCGCGGGGCGGGGCGACGCGGAGCTGCACCCGGCGGCGGGGGCGCTGGTGGCGGTGGAGGCAGGGTCTTACACTCGTCCACTTCTCAGCTCAACTTGAGCTCAACTTGAGCCGCTTCTGACACAAATTACACCCTATACACCCCCTAACACCTCCTAAAACAACCCTGAACAACTCCTCCATGGACCCCCTGTCCCACAGAAAGCGCTGAAGTTGAGCTGAGAAGCGCACGAGTGTAAGCCCCTGGGTGGAGGCGGCGAGCGAGGAGCACGCGGCGGCGCACGAGATGGACATGCCGCACATCCACGTGGCGCTGGTGGTGGCGGGAAGCGGTGAACATGAAGCGGCGCATGAGTTGCAGCTGCCGCACATCCACGTGGCGGCGGCGGCGGCGGCGGGGGCGGGTGGGAGTGATTGCAAGCACGAGATACGAGACGGCGGCGGCGGGGGCGGGGGCGGGGGCGGGGGCGGGGGCTGGTGGGGCGGGGTTGGCCGGGGGGGGGGAGGGGGCGGGGGGGGC
>Ga0307489_10001764_pt1 | contig 14364 bp, 31 predicted proteins | sample SB12metaG_FD_202247 | JGI IMG/M metagenome (GOLD analysis project Ga0307489, IMG submission 202247) | Sea-ice brine microbial communities from Beaufort Sea near Barrow, Alaska, United States - SB 1.2 | ecosystem: Environmental > Aquatic > Marine > Coastal | place: USA: Alaska | collected... | reverse complement strand
GGTGGATGGGGTGGAGGAGAAGTATGTGGAGGAGGTGGAGGAGGAGGAGGAGGAGGAGGAGGAGGAGGAGGACGACGAGGAGGAGGAGCAGGAGGAGAAGGAAGAGGAGGAGGAGGACGAGGAGTAGGAGGGGGAGGAGCGGGATGCACAGGAGGAGGAGGAGGAGGAGAAGGAGGAGGAGGAGGAGGAGGAGGAGGAGGAGGAGGAGGAGGAATATGAGGCGGGCAACGTCCATCATACCCCACCTGCTTGGCGGCCAACACCTCGGGCATCTCGGAGTAGTGGCAGAAGTAAAGGATGAGGGCGAGCACCATGGCGCCAATGAAGTTGCCTGTTGTGAAGGCCTCACAGATGTTGCTCACCACGTCATTGTAAGCTGGTTACCGGCGGCTCAAGAGACTTGGGATCAAGTGGTGCAGGAGGAGGAGGAGGAGGCGGTGGTGGAGGAGGAGGTGGAGGAGGAGTCGGAGGAGGAGGAGGTGGAGGAGGAGGAGGATGAGGAGGAGGATGAGGAGGAGGAGGAGGAGGAGGAGGAGAGAGAGAGCAAGCCAGGCCTCACCGATGGTGACGGGGATCAGGTTGTTTGCGAACATCTGGGCGATGGTGACGTCGCCGTACTCGCCGGCGCCGAGCAGCATGCCGAAGCATAAGGTCAGCAGATTATTTCGCCACGTCACAGACTGGCACAATACATTGAGGAGCAGGAGGAGGAGGAGGACGAGGAGGAGGAGGAGGAGGAGGAGGAGGAGGAGCAGGAGGAGGAGGTCAATGTGTTCAGGTGAGTGAACCATGAGCAAGCAATCAGATACTGCGCATTATACATGGGGGAAGAGGAGGGGGGGGTAGGAAAATATGACATGGCAGGTACAATGCACCAGGCCTCACCGAGGGGTCAGAGCAGCTGCTTAACGACGATGTGCCACGGGTACTCTGGTACACTATGAGCAAATAGTCATGCCCCGTTGTACCGGGTACACTATGAGCAAACAGTCAGACCTCACCGAGGGGGCAGAGCAGCTGGTTGACGACGATGTGCTCGAACCCGGAGGAGATGAACATCACGATGCAGATCCAGATTGAGAAGATCTTGGAGACCTCATGATAGGGACACCAGGAGTACACTTTATCATGTCAGCAGAAGGTACTCATGTCTAGAGACGACACGACGGCTGGCTAATGTGGAGCTTGCGCGAGAGGTATGTAAGAGGAGGAGGAGGAGGAGGAGGAGGAGGACGAGGAGGAGGACGAGGAGGAGGAGGAAGGTGTGGAGTGTAAGGGGACGAGGAGGAGGAGTTGGGGTAGTAGGAGGAGGAGGAGGAGGAGGAGGAGGAGGCGAATGAGGAGGAGGAGCAGGAGGAAGAGGAGGACACATGCCGTGTCTCTGTTTGATCATCAGGGTTTATGACAGGTGGAACGGTGGTGCAGCGGCCCTGCCTGCTCCTGGGACATCTGCGCGAGCCACAGGGCGGTGCACACGAGGAAGTTGCAGCCGATGCCGCGGGTGACGGCGACGTCCCACTCCATGTTGAGGCGCATGGTAGTGGACTTGATGAGGAAGCACGCGGCGCCGTTGGCCGTGTTGTCGCACCACCCGCCCACCGTCTCGCCGGTAGTCGGGTCGATCTTCTCGGGGCCCATCCCCAGGGGCTTACTCTCGTCAACTTTTCGGCTCAGCACATTCGGTGGGTCAGGGGTACATTTGGGGTTTTTTTAAGGAGGTGGTTCGGAGGTGTAGGGAGGTGTTAAGGAGTATCAGGGAGTGTTTAGGGTGTACTTTGTGTCAGAAACGGCGCAGGTTGAGCTGAGAAGTGGACGAGTGTAAGCCCCTGCCCATCCCGATCCTCATCGCTTCGACGGTGGGGAACACAGACCCGGACTTGGAACCCAAGAAGGGGGACCCTTGCGTAGGGGCTTACTCTCGCCCACTTCTCAGCTCAACTTGAGCGCTTGGCATGGGATAGAGGGTGCGCGTAGGGATTGTGTAGCCCGTTTGCCCGTTTTAAGGGGGTGTTTGGGGGTGTTTGGGGTGTGTAGGACGTTCTCTCATGTCCGACACGGCTCAAGTTGAGCTGAGAAGTGGACGGGTGTAAGCCCCTGCCCTTGACTGGAGTACGCGGTCGGAATGACGCCGGACTGCCAGGCCAGGCAGGAGGCGACGATGATCGTGCCGAGGAAGTTCCCGTACCAGGACACAATGCAGGACTTCATGAGGTTCATGAACGCCACGGGCCGCGGGGCAGGGAACAAAAAGCAACCACAGCGAATCGTAAGTACAAAGAATCGTAAGAAGGGGCGATAAAATGAGAGGGGGAGGGGGAGGAGTGAGGGTGACGGTGAGGAGGGAGGAGGAGGAAGGGGGGCGAAAGGAGGAGAGAGGAGGATGGAGTATGGAGGGTGCGAGGGAGGGGGGAGAGGTGGAGGAGGGGTTGGAGGAGGGAGGAGAGAGGAGACTGCTGGTCTTCGGCGCGTAGCGTAGTTTAAGAAGCTCGTGCCGCAACCCGAGGTTTTCCGCATTACAAGAGACGAAGCCAGTCTAGCGGCGTCGCCCTCTTGCGCACCCACAGCAGGCGGTTTGCGGCCCACAACGGTGGGAGGAGAAAGGGGGAGGGAAAGCGGCCCCACTTGTTGGGTTCGTGCAGGAAGTGGAGGAAGAAGACCATGAAGTTGCCGGTGACCAGCTCCGCGCCGGTGAAGACGATCATCATGAGGCCGAAGGGAATGCCGAAGCCGCCGATCATGAACAGGTTCTGACCCGCGGTGCCCCCCCATCGCCCGCCCACCGGCGTGGAGGGTCGTTGAGAACAAGTACTAGACTGATTGAGAACAAGCTTGCACTCGACCGGCGATTGAGAACAAGCGCTCGGAGGAGAGGAGAAGGTGCATGCAGAGGAGCAACGTGATGCAGGAGGCGGACGAGTAGTAGCGGAGGAAGAGGATGGGGACGAGGGGGGGAGAAGAAGGGGGAGGGGGAGGAGGCCCAAACCCTGTACCCATGATCCAAACCTGGGAAAACGAGTACAAGTACAGAACACCGAAGGGGGTTATTGAGAACGCCGACTAGAACCAGATTGGAGCATGATGAATGCTGATACACAAGTGTACTGTTTCTCGTCGATGAGGATGTCAACCGAATCGTCATTCTCATAAACCCCCTGCAAAGTGCAAAGTACAGCGTAGCGATTGTTTCGAACGGTCCCTTCTCTTCTCGTCCCAAGAATATGTGGCCCGCGTTTTGTGAAGAGGAGGAGGTGCATGCAGACGCGCGACGAGAAGGAGGAGGAGGAGGAGTGGAGGAGGAGGATGATCGCGAGGAAGTGCAGGAGGGGGAGGAGGAGGAGAGAGGAGGGAGGAGGGAGGAGAGAGGAGAGAGGAGGGAAGTGGGAGGAGAGGAGGAGGGGAGCAGAGGAGGGGGTGAGGGGGAGGAGGAGAAGGCGGAGGAGCGCGAAGGGATGGAGTGGAGTGGGGTGGAATGGAATGGAATGGAGTGGAGTGGAATGGAGTGGAACGGAATGATAGAAGTGGAGTGGAATGGAGTGGAACCCCCTGCCTGCGAGGACATGACACAGCCCATGCCGAGGAAGAAGCCGCCGAGGACCGACAGGAAGAACAGCTTGCCGAGGGAGTACTTCGCCTTGTACCGCGCGCCGTCGACGAACATCTGGAGCACCTCGGGGCACGGACTGTCACTCCTCCAATTCACAGCTCAGCTTGAGCCGTGTCTGAACAAGAACACACCCTACATGCCCCAATACCCCCTGACACCCTAACACCCCCTTAAGACGGGCTACACAACCCCTGCGCGCACCCTCTACGACATACAAAGCGCTCAAGTTGAGTTGAAAAGAGGACGAGTGGAAGCCCCTTCCTCGGGGTTCGTGAACTGAGCGCGGCGTGACATCTGGACTGGCATAACTCCACTCATTGCTGCGGCGGGGTTGTGTTAGCGGGCGACAGGCGCGAGGTGTAAGGGAGGAGGCTTCGGTGCGACGAGGCACGAAGGGTGTGGAGGGAAGCGTCGGGGCGGGACGTCGATGCGCTGGGCGGAGTGACGTCTACAAAGCGGCTCTTCAGAACAGTTTGAGATCAGAACCGACACGCGAGTTTCCGAAGAGTCGCGACAGGCCTCTCGTCTTCTTGGCGTGCCCAATTGGGCCACCAAAGAAAGCGTCTTTGCAGGTCCAAGAGGTGCCAAAAGTGTGGTTAGAGATCTGCTGATGAGGCCAGCAACCTGTCCGCGCTTTTGGTGAATCGTCGGTAAAGTTCAGCCGTTTGAGTGCGATTTGATTTGATTTGAGCGCGATGTGATTTTAGCGCGATCAGATGAATATCGAATATGTGTACCGGTACACGACCTGTCGCCATACAAAAAGCCCTAACCACACTTTTGGCACCTTTTGGACCTGCAAAGGTGGCTGCCTGTGCTGCGCTGTGAACGCTCAACCCTAAACCCTGAAAACCCTAAACCAGAAGCGAGTGACGTCCGCAGCATCAGCACCTACCCGGTACTCGCCGCACTGAACAAGTATCGATATGCCATTCAGATTCGCGCCCGCACCACACGGCCACTCGTCGTCGGATTCTGCATCGTGAAGCACGGACGTCATGGACGGCATGCGCCACCACACCACCACCAGCGACGGCGGCGGCATGGCCGGGGGCATGGGCGGGGGCGGCATGGACCACGGCAGCGGCGCTATGAAGATGGTTGGGCCCCTTTTTATGTTCGGGAGATTTAGCTATGCGCACCGCGTGGTCGAGAGAGCTCGCGAGAATGGGCCGCCTCGGAGCATCTCGCGGGTTTTCCACCGCTCGAAACGCGTCGTATACACGCTGCATGACGCTGTACTTGCACGAGGTATTGCGGGGGGCATGATAGCTGAGCCTGCGAAGCTCCCTATTGAACCATTTCTCCCCAAAGACGACCCAGTCACACACCCATCACGTCGCGTCGCTGACTGGGGGTGCGTCCCGTCGGGTGGCGCGGACCCGGCGGAGCAAACAACACGTGCCCGCGCCGTCGCTGACGGTTGCAAGCCCGGTGGTCGTGTCGCGGGCCCTGCTACTCGCAGGGCTTGCCGGTGTCCTTCGAGCGGCACCGGAGTGGGCACTCCCGTAATCTTGGTGGGCATACTAGAAATTGAGCGCGCACCCAAGCGAGGTTGTTGGGCGCCCAAGCACGCGGGTGGGCACTGAAGCGAGCTTGGTGGCCACTTCAGCAAGCCTGCTGGGCACTCCGACTAGCGTGACACTGACCACCTCAGAACACGCGTGAGACCCTCCGTTTCGAAGGGCATGCCTGTTTCCTTTGAGTGGGGCACCAAGGTGACGCTGTTCAACGACGCGTGGGCGACGGAGACCAGCTTCGAGTATGTCATGGCGCTCGTCGGCAGGGGCTTACACTCGTCCACTTTTCGGCTCAACAAAAGCGCATTCTGTGGGAGAGGGATGCTCTTAGGGGATGTTTTAGGGGGTGTTTTGGAGGTGTCAGGGGGTATTAAGGAGTATCAGGGGGTGTTTAAGGTGTATTTTGTGTCAGAAACGGCTCAGGTTTGGCTGAGAAGTGGACGAGTGTAAGCCCCTGCTCGTCGGCATCTTCATGCTGTGCATGGTGCAGGAGGGGCTGTACTACTTCCGCACGCAGTACTCCATCTCGTCTTCCAGCCAGACCTTGGGCGAGCTCGCCACGCCCATCCTCCCCAAGCCCTTCAGGTGAGCCATCAGCAACACCGCTGGTACGGATATAGGATGATGCGGATATAGATTCCTACGGATATGTGATGCCACGTCATACAATACTACATCATAACATGCCACGCCATCATAGGGTGCATTACCAATGTCGGGGTATACACTGGTGGTACTCACTGGTATCCGGGGCCGTGGGCCAGGAGGTGATTTAAACACCCAATGCGCTCTCCCTACCACAACCAACCATGTTTTTATCAATGGGCCATTCTTCGTATTTCCCTTCCAGAAGCCACTCATTGCCATTCTTAGGCGCTCACGTCGCCTGCTTGCACCGAGCACTCGACTAACTAATAAAGTATCCCAAAACGCTGACTGTGTCCAGCAGGGTTCCGGCTATGAAGCAGCGCATCTTTGGCACCGTGATGTACGGTAGGGTCCGGCAGATATTGCCCGCCACGTCATCAAATGCATGTGAACCCTCGTTTGCTGAATTAAACGGCATCCTATGACGTGGCGAGCAATGCCTGCCAGGCCCTGATGTACGGCTTGAACCTGTCGAGCAGCTACCTCATCATGCTGGCGGTCATGGTGTGGCGGTGCAGGTTGACAATTTCAAAACCCGTGTTGAAAGCGCCTATGGTTTCATTGCTTGGACTTAGAATATGATGAAATCGCTTTCAAACTTGACTTTCAATCTCGACTTGCGCCGCTACATGATGACGTGCAACGGCGGGCTGTTCGTCACCATCATCGTGGGGCTCAGCTTGGGGCACTTCCTGTATAAGGTGGGGACAACGCACACGCACATAAGAGTACGAGTGAAAGCCCCTGTTTCTGACCTGCTTCTGCTGCTGCTGCATGTGTTGCAGCCGCCCGCCGCCGCCGCCGCCGCCGCGTCCTCCGCCACCGCCGACATCACCGCGGACACGCTTTTGGAACCCTCGTCTATTGAGCTAAACGGCATCCTATGACTGCGTCGCGCATGGTGGCAGAGTGAGGACTTGCTGAACCGCATAGATGGTCACAACCGTCACAGCCTGCGAGGTGGAAGGAACATGAAAAGGCATCCTATGACGCGTCGAGCAATATCTGTGACGGCCCTGATGCGAGAGCCGGCGGCCGATGCCGACGGAGCACACGCGCGGGATGGGACAGGCGGAGGCGTCCGACGCGTGCTGCCTCGAGGAATAACCACTCCGCAACACAAGTGTACCAGTATGTTGAGATTATAGGACTGACTGACCAACCGACTAGTGACCAACCGACCGTACGGACATGTGTCCCACTCTATATTGCGACGCCGCCGTATAGGTAGCAGACTCTCGTGTAATACAATCACTCTTCAAGTCATTACGCACACGTCTGTGCTATAGGTCATGGGCCCTCTACGCTTCCTCTGCGCCCACGTGAGTACATGTATATGAAGACTTGTGCGTCGTCGAGGCCCACGACCGCACTGTAGCCCACGATAGGACGCCAGCACATCTTACTAGCAGCACTCGACTGTGATAGACTGTTTCGATCGACACTTCTCGGTTGTAGATCGTTACAGTAGATGCTTGCAAAATAATGCACGAGCTATTCAAAACTTGCAAAAGAATGCACGAGCTAGAGCTCTATACGACAGTTACCCCTTACACATCGCACTCAAAGCACACGCGTGCCCTCCGCCCTCCACTTCTACCCGCGCAACTCGGAGCGCGGTACACACAACCTGCAACGCGCGGCGTTTAGACGTCAGTGGGGTCGTACTCGAAGGCCTCGGGCGGCGCCGGCTCCTCCTCGGAGGCCCCGGCAGCGGCGGCCCCGGCCCCGGCCCCGGCCGCGGCGCCCGCGCCGACGGCAACGACAGCGCGCAGCGGGGTCACATACTCGATGTCCTCACCGGGGGTGGTGTCCCTGAGCACCACGAGGTAGCGGCGCAAGTTGAAATTGAAAGCAAAGTTTGAAAGTACTTCATCACATTTTAGGTTCAAATGTTGAAACCAGGCACGCTTTCAACGCGGGTTTTGATCCTATCAACCTGCACCGCCCTACCACAAAGCCGCGCGTGGGCTTGCCCGCCGCCACCGGCACGAAGCGCGAATCCTCGTCGAACCGCACGTACCGCTCCTGCGCCGGCGTGCAGGGGCTTACACTCGTCCAATTTTCAGCTCAACTTAAACGCTTTCTGTGGAGTAGGGGGTGCATTTAGGGGTTGTCCAGGGGGTGTGTAGCAGGTATTAGGGGGTATTAGTGGCTGCACAGGGTGTATTTTATGTCAGAACCGGCTAAGGTTGAGGTGAGAAGTGGACGAGTGTAAGCCCCTGCCGGCGTGATGCGCGCCGGGTTGGCCAGGTCCTCCTTGAGCGGCTCCGGCGCCTTCTTCTTCTCCGCCTCCTCCCCCTCCTCACCCTCCACCTTGACCGCGTCCACGTCCATACCCTCCGCCGCCACACCCGCACCCGTGCCCGCGGCCGGCGCTGCCTTGGGCGCCGCGCCGTCCTCCTCCATGGCGGTGTCGCCGCCCTCAGCCGCCTTGGCCGCCGCCGCCTTGGCCGCCGCCTTCTTGCCGGCCTTGGTGTAGTGGCGCAAGTTGAAATTGGAAGCAAAACTTGAAAGCAGTTTATCATATGACATTTGAAGACAGGCCCACGTTCGAAAATGTAATTTTCGGACATTTTAACTCAAGACGTACGGAGTCAACATATGTTTTCGAGCGTGGGCTTGTCTGAAAGTGTCATATATTAGTTTCAAGTGCTCACAACAGGCGCTTTCGACAGAGGGTTCCACACGTTTCGACCTGCACCGCCCTACCTTGGCGGAGGTGGACAGCACCGCCTTGACGGCCTTCGTCGTGTCCTTCTTGTCGTCGACCGTGACCGCCGCCGGGTAGGGTCTTACACTCGTTCACTTTCGGCTGAACGTAAGCACCTTTTGAAGGAAACGCCGGGTGATTCCAGTGGCTCAGTGACTAGATACGCCTCAGGTTGAGCTGAGAAGTGGGCGGGTGTAAGCCCCTGCCGCCGGGTAGGCGAACAGGCTGGGCTTGCAGTTGGACGTCACGCTGCAGTGCGGCATCTTCAGCTGGCTGTCCAGGCCGATGAACGCCGTGGGCCAGGGGCTTACACTCGTTCACATCAGAGCTCAACTTGAGGACCCTCGAGACACATAGCTCACGTTAGAGCTCAATTTGAGCACCTTCGGGACACATGCGCGGGTTAATCTGGGTCTTACGGGGGACAAAGTAAGCTGAAGTTGAACGGAAAGGGGCAAAGTAAGCTCAAGTTGAGCGGGAATGGAAACGAGTGTAAGCCCCTGCCGTGGGCACGAAGGTGAGGCTGACGAAGTAGGACAGCGGGTACCAGTACCAGTACTGCGTGAAGGTGATCATGGACACCACAGCGGTCATGCGCGGGTACCCAGAGCGCGCGCGCAGGCCGATGGTCAGGGGCTTACACTCGTTCACCCTCCAGCTCAACGTAAGCGCTTTTTATTGGACAAGGGGTGTTTATGGGGTGTTAAGAGGGTACTTGTGGCGGGGGTATTTCGGGGTTTCGGGGATGTTTTAAGTGTCAGAAACAGCTAAGGTTGAGCTGAGAAGTAGACGAGTGTAAACCCCTGCCGATGGTGACGTTGCGCCCGCCGGCGTCGATGATACCCTGCGCCATGATGGCGCCCATCTTGGTCATCGTCACCTCGCGCTCGTCCATGATGTGGTTCGTCAGCCGCTTGCGGAACGGCGCCAGGTTCGCCTCCAACCAGGGGCTTACATTCGTCCACTTTTCGGCTCAACGTAAGCGCTTTCTGTGGGATAGGGGGTGCAATTATGGGTTATTTAGAGGGTGTTTTGGGGGTGTTTTGGGGGTGATTAGGGGTGGTTATGGGGTATCAGGGGATGTTTATGGTGTATTTTGTCTCAGAAACGGCTCAGGTTGAGCTGACGAGTGTAAGGCCCTGCCTCCGACTGCTCCACCATGACCATGGCCATGGCGATGAGCGCCCCCTGCTGCACGAAGTCCACCGCATCCGTCAGCATAGGCTCCAGCAGTGCAACCGCCTCCTTCAGGCAGGGGCTTACACTTGCTCACTTCAGAGCTCAACTTGAGGACCTTCAGGACAGATCGCTCACGTTGGAGCTCAACTTGAGCACCTTCAGGACACATCCAGAGGTTAACTTGGGTTGTATGGGGGACAAAGTGTAAGCTTAAGTTCAGCGGATAGGGGCAAGGTGAGCTCAAGTTGAGCAGAAATGGGAACGAGGGTGAGCCCCTGCCTTGAGGCCCGTGCCGCTGCAGCTGATGCCCACGGCCATGGCGGCGCCGTACCGCACGTGCGGGTTGTACGACTCCGCCAGGAGCCCCACCACGCGCGGGCACTGCGCCGGGGTGGCGCATAGCACGAAGCCCAGGGACATCACCGCGGCGCGCCGCACGTCGTCGCTCACGTCCGACACCGCCACGTGCAGCAGGCGGCGGATGGCGGAGTTGTTACCCGTTGCCAGGGGCTTACACTCCTTCACTTTTCAGCTCAACTTGAGCCGTGTGTGACACACAGAAAACACCCTACGCACCGTAAGCAACCCCTAACACTTCCTTAACACGGGCTAACAGGATCCCTACGCGCATCCCCTATCCCATTCAAAGCGCTTAAGTTGAGCTGAGAAGTGGACGAGTGTAAGCCCCTGCCCGTGGCGACGTGCGCGGAGGCGACGGCGAGGCAGCCGCCGTAGCGGATGATGGGGTCGGAGTCGCGCACCATCTGCTCGATCAGTGGGTCCGCCTCCTCCTCGCGCCCGTACGCCGTCAGTGCCAGGCCCACGCTGCACCCCCGGATGATCTTCTCGTGCGCCGTCTTGTGGCAGTAGTTCAGGATCTGCTGCTGCTTGGCGGCGGGTGCCGTGCCCGCCAGCAGGGGCGCACACTCGTTCACGTTAGAGCTTAACTTGAGCAACTCCAGGACACATTCATGAGTTACGTCGGGTCACACGGTGGACGGAAGAGCTCAAGTTGAGCTGAAACGGGAACGAGTGTAAGCCCCTGCCCGCCAGGAGCAGCCCCATGCCGTACCCCGCGCCCTCGCCCGCCACCGCGCCGTCCGTGCGCAGGATCCGGAACAGGTCGGTGTACACCTCCTCGTTGGCGGTGCCCAGCGCCGCCAGGCCCAGGCCCAGGCACGCGCCGTGCTGGATCACCTCGTTGTTGCTGGAGCGCGATGACTCGAGCAGGAAGGTGAGGATGTTGTCGCCGTGGTTGGCGTGGATGAGGCCCAGGGCGTACAGCGCGCCGCCCTCCGTGCAGGGGCTTACACTCGTTCACTGGTCAGCTCAACTTGAGCCGTGTCTGACACACAAGAAACCCTACTCACCCTAAACACCCCCTAACACCCCCTTAACACGGGCTACACAACCCCTACGCGCACCCCCTATGACATACAAAGCGCTCAAGTTGAGCTGAGAAGTGAACGAGTGTAAGCCCCTGCCTCCGTGTAGGGGCTGGGCCGCATCCCGCCCGCTGCGCCGTCGCGCGGCAGGAAGGGGCTCATCAGCTGCTTCCCCTCCGCCAGCTGCCCGTGGTGGATGACGCCCATGCCGGCGGTAGCGCTGAAGCGCGCCCAGTTGGTGGCGCGGCTCAGCCAGTCCAGGTTCTCGCGCAGGAAGGTGTCCACCGTGGTGCAGGGGCTTACACTCGTTCCCATTTCTCAGCTCAACGTGAGCCGTTTCTGACACTGAATGCACCCCAAATACCCCGTAATACCCCCGAAAACCTCGTCAACACCTCGTAAAACACCCGCAAAGGCACCCCATATCCCACAGAAAGCTCTTACGTTGGGCCGAAAAGTGGACGAGTCTAAGCCCCTGCCGTGGTGCCCGCGTGCATCAGCGCGTTGCACAGCACGGTGGCGCTGTGGCACACCGAGTTGCGCGACTCTACAGCTGTGCGCACCTGCTTCAGTAGCAGCAGGTCTGCGGCGTTGTGCGAGAACAAGAACTCGAGGTGCAGATTCACGGGCAGCTCGCCGGAGAGGACGGAGCGCAGGCGCGTTAGCGGCGCGGGGGGCTCCGCATGCTCGGCGGCACCCTCGGGCTTGACCTCCTCGGCAGCGGCGGCGGCGGCCGGAGCGGCAGCCTCGCCGGCGTCCGTCTCCATCGCCTCGCCGCCGGCAGCAGCAGCAGCAGCGGCGGCGGGGGCGGCGGCGACGGCGGCGGCGGCGGGGGTGGCGGGCGCGAGCTTCTCGTTCACGCGGTTGAGGAACGCCTGGATCTCATTCTCGTAGAGGCTGAACGCGATCTGATACGACAGCAGCTGGTCATCCTCGGAGCCCTGCGTGTACGGTCTGGGAGACATTGCTCGCTGCGTCATCCTCCACCTCCACATCAAACCCTCGTTTCTTGAATCCAATGATATCCTGTGACGTGGTGAGCAGTATGACAAAGTGCGTCAACCCTCTGAGCGACTTAGCGTGCTGAATCGTCCCGTGCGACCAAGTAGAACTGTCCATTTGGACGAGTTAGCACTCAAAGTCGCTAAGTCGCTAAGTGCTTTGAAGCACTTCGTCATATCTGCCGGGCCCAACCTTGACGAGCTTGTCGAGGATGGCCGCCACGCCGTCGGCGTCGTCCAGGAACATGAGGCACTGGCACATGTTCAGGTAGTTGGGCTGCACGTCCATGGTCTCGTACAGCCGCACGAGGACGCGCAGCACCTGCTGGCGGAACTCGCGGCTGGTGACCAGCGTTTGACACACCTTCATGGCGTACGCGAGGCTGTCACCCACGGCGCCCGATGTGGTCACGGACTCCTCCAGCTTGTCCAGCCGCCGCGTCTCCAGCGCAATGCCAATCGCCTGCTACTAGCGCCAAACCGACACAGCTCGCCTCGTCATAGGACGTCATTGAACTCAGCAAACGAGGGTTCATAACGCGTGTCGATGACGTGGCGGACAGCTGGCCTGGCGCGACACGTCGCCCTTGCCGCGTCATGGGATGCCATGTAACTCAAGACACGAGGGTCAGATCAAAACGTGGAGGATGACGTGGCGCGATGTTGGCAATGTCTGACAGGCCCCACCTGCTGGAACTGGTTGTCCGCGAAGCATCGTTGGAACATGCGCTCGACGATGGCCACGAGGCGCGCGTCGATCTCCGTGCCCTCGGGCTTGGCGCGCTGCTCGATGTATTCGTCGATCGCCTTGGCTGTTGAACGGAAATAAGCGAGTGCGGTCGCCGTTAGGTCAGCGCGACAGGGCATTTACTTGCAAATCTCCATCAAGAAAGGAATTTATGGCAGTCCCCGTCGGAATGGAGATCTGACAATGGCGACGAGTGGGAGAGTGGGAGACCCGGAGAGTGGGGAGTGAGGGAATGGGGAATGGCGATCTCACAGGGCACGTGGGACCTCCCGGATTGGGAGACTGCGTGCGTTTGGACGGGCCACCACGCTACACACACTCAAGATCTGAGGAGACTAGGCACGTCTTCCCAGTGCCAGACAGGGCGGAGCAATGAAGTTTTCACGTGGATGGGTGGCGGGGGAGGCGACGGGGGCTCACCCAACAGGGTCTGCACGTAGTCGGTCGTGTCCGCCACGTCGAAGAGCGAGCCCGCGCACAGTGCATAGTTCAGCGCGTCGTTGAACTCGCCGAGATGGTAAAACACCTGCGCGTCCAGCGAGATTCCATCCATCAGGTCCAGTCAAAACGAGTTCATAAATTCATAGATCAACCCTAAAACATCCGCCAGGCCCCTCCCTTGTACGACGGAACGAACGCGCGCGGGGTCGCGGGTGACGTGGCGGACCTTGGATGCGAGGAGCGCGGCGAGCTCGCGCTGCGCGAAGAACTCATCCTCGTACATCGCCTCGATGACGGAGATGCTCGACGCCACCTCGCTCCAGTGCGTGTCGACAACCTTGAGGAGGCTCTTCAGCCCCGCGGTCTGGAGCGGCACCTGGTCTTCCTCGAGCATGCTGAGCAGGCCCGCCGCGCTGCCCAGCGAGGGCATTGACGCCACGGCCACCGCCATAGGTCTAGGCCGGGGCGTCGGTGGGGAAGCAGGGAGATCCGCCGCGATGCGCGGGGGTGTCAGTGAGCGACACTTCGGTCCCCTCCTCTGCCTTGTCGATGCGCTGGTATCGACAAGGACGATCCTTTGCCGCCCTATGGCCCCCTGGGGGGCCATAATTTTTTTTTCCAAAAAAAAAATAAGTGACGCGAACGCACCCTGAGCCCGTGGTCTGCTCGTTTGGGTGTTTTCGTGCCCGTGGTCTGCTGGTTTGGGTAGTTTCCTAAAGGAAAACCGAACGGCAGGCTGCGCGGCGGCTTTTCGCAGGGGTCCACCTGCGCGACGAACAATCTTGCCTCGAGTCGCTCCAAGACAATTCGCTTCGAGATTATCGGAGGGACCAAGCAGACGTCGACATTTCACGCCGTTTCTTCCGGTGACGCGACGTTATGCTAGGCGGTGGGTCGTCTAGTCGCGACGTCGCCGGCATTCGAGTCGCGGGGGAGCCACTGTCAAAACGAACCGCAGCGGCGCAGGACGCCGGCATAGATGTTTTTGTCCAAATGCATAATCGCCCAATTACAGTCGTGCGCACACGATCTACACCAACCCGACACCTGCGCACACAGCGCCGTTGTACTTCGTTTGTCGGTTGGCGTGTCCGCAGGGAATATGCCTGGAACGTCGTAAGTAAA
>Ga0307489_10001763_pt1 | contig 14370 bp, 5 predicted proteins | sample SB12metaG_FD_202247 | JGI IMG/M metagenome (GOLD analysis project Ga0307489, IMG submission 202247) | Sea-ice brine microbial communities from Beaufort Sea near Barrow, Alaska, United States - SB 1.2 | ecosystem: Environmental > Aquatic > Marine > Coastal | place: USA: Alaska | collected 2017-05-06 | reverse complement strand
CGCGGTCCGTCCTGCAATGGACAGTGCTCACCGGCCGGTCGGGGAGCCCGCCGGACAGCATTCAACAGCCAATCAGATGTCCGGGTTGCAGGCCACGGATCGGACATCCGGCGCGCCAGCAATCCGCGCTGAAATCGACAGTGCCCACAGTGCTGCACCCCTGCCACAGTATACATACACCTTCCTAATTCGAAAGTTAGTGGTCGGCAAGATCACGTGTTCATGACCGCTCGATCGAGGATTCCCCAAACGCCCCTCATCTACCGGGCCCCCCTCGTCAGGGGCCAACCTCCGGCTTCCGGGGAATCGCCCGCGGGGTCCTACACGTGGTATGTCAGTACGTAGGTGGGTGTACCGGTCCTCGCGAGGCAGGTCACGTGGTCGTAGGCCACACGTGGTGCGGTTGTCATACAGACTGCACCCTGTGAGATGCAATCCGACTGCTATCAAGTTGTTGACCGTCCGGGCGGCGACCCGAACGGCTCCGACGGCCGTATGGGTCAAGGCGATCGTGCCCCGACCCTAGCTCCACAGGCGTGTACCGATCAAGCGACCGGCTTCAGAGCCTCGAGTGTCGGAAGTATCGCGAAACACACTACGTACTGAAAAGAGCTCCCCGTTATCCCGTAATAAATCGACCGACCGCCTGAGGGCGATCGACCAACCGGGCATCTGAAGAGAGATTCTTGTCACCGGTAGGAAACGAACCGAGGACCTCGCTCTCTTATCAAATGACCGAGCTGGTATAGAAGCGAGTTCGCTACTGGTACTGCACCAGGGCCTTAGACTCGCGAATACAGGTAACGAATACATTCGCGAATACGGGTAACGAGTACGGCAAACATTCGTTACTCACTCGCCCTGACTGCCCCGAATACTAATACCCGTTACTCATTCGCCCGGACTCCCGAAAACCCCCAAAATTTGCCCCAAACCACCCTAAAAACACCCAAAATATTCGTTACTCACTCGCCGTCACCAAACGAATACGAGCCATATTCGTTACTCACTCGCCCTGACTCCCCCGAATACAGACCACATTCGTCACTCACTCGCCTGAATACCCTCGAATCTAAGGCCCTGTACTGCACTGCTGCTGCTCGACTCATGTACCCTTTCAAATTGATAGGACCTTATGACGAACACCCTGATACAGCGCTCCGCGCCTAAAAAACCGCCGCCAATATTTTTTCCTCCAGTCAATACACCCATTGCGGTAAAGTCCTTGAGTTGATAGATCGTCAATTCGCCATACATCGACCGCTCCAAGAATCCTTGGTGGGGAGCAGGCACTCAAACGAATAAAACGCCACTGTGATCCGCAATCTGCATCGCGGCGGGGCGGAGTGCCGCGGTGGCGGCAGCGACACTTCGAGCGTGACAGAGGCTTCATACCCCTCACGGGAAGACGCTCCTCTGGCGGATACGGCAGATTCGGCACAACGGCGTCGGCGGCGCGCACTGTGGTTTTCCATATACATGACTCAAAATTTAACTCGGCAAACGCCATGCGCGCCGCCGACGCCGTCGCGCCGAACCTTGCACGCTCGAAGTGTCGCCGTCGCTGCAGCGGCGCTCCTCCATGCCGCCGTCATGCTCGCGGCAGGGGCCGTTTCCCTCACCTGTTGCCATAACGTGCGCGCAACAGGTTATGGTTTGGCCCCACCCAAAAATAAAATCCCCCTGGTTTAAGGGGAAAAGATAGCAATTCAACTCGTCAATTAGACCGGCAGTCCAAAACCCATCGGCACAGGCAGATGGGACGGGGGCCGAAAGTCTGACGAAACTGAGCTGACGTAACAGCCCGAATCGGCCCCTAAGGTCTCTGAATGGACAGCGGGGGGACAGCGTGGCAACGTTGCTCGCTCGACGCCGCCGCGTCTATGATACCAGTCAACACCCAAGGAACGCGGCCAACGCTCGCTGGCGCGTTTCTACGCCGGCGTTCGCCCGTGACCCCCCTCCCCGTGCCATGAGATGCTTCGTTTTGCATCCTCTAAGACGGGTCCGATGTACGGTGTGACATAGCGGCATGTAGCACGATGTCCCCGCCTAATAACGGCCATATGTCGGGGAACTAGTATGTGCGCACGCACGGGGGAGGGGGGCGGAGGCTAATCTGGGGTTTATGGACGCTCTGGATCGATTGCGGCCAGTACCGGCCCGAGTATCACAACCCCGGAGCCTGTTTTGGCAAAATTGGAAATCAGCGCAGGCCAGGAGCGCCTGAATGAACAAGGCGAAACCGTCGTTGCCGCCATTGGCGTCGCAACACACGCACGGGGGAGGGGCGTGAAGGCTGTTCTTGGGGTTTTCGGACGCCTTGGATCGATTACAGCCACTTCCGGCCCCATAATCACAACCCCAGAGCCTGTTTTGGCAAAGTTGGAAAACAGCGCAGGCCAGGAGCAGCTGAATGAACGAGGCGGAATCGTCGTCGCCGCCATTCGCGGCGCGACACACGCACACGGACAAGCGCAATACGTGGCTAACAGGGAACTGCAACATTCGTGCGGCTCTCCTTGGATGGAGCCCCCCCGCCGCGACGCCCATCAAAAGAAACGACATGCAAAAAGTGCAGGTGAGGAGGGAATGGTCCAAGGGTCGAACCGCAGACCTTCGGGATGGCAGGCAGGCGCTCAACCCACTCGTCAGCGCAAATTGCAAGCATTCATGATCTGCGTGGGAACAACAGGTTCATCTTGTTGGTGGCCCGGGCATCCCAGAGTATAAGTACTGCTACCACGGGTGAAGCGAAAGCGAAAGCGACCACCGCTTGCGCGCACAGGCACACCGGGTCGGTTCAGGCCTCGAGTGGTCTCTACAAGCTCGATTTCTGTCAATTTTGAGGGTCGACTTTTGGTTGTTTGATTGACTCAACAGGTTATGGGTCTCAACTGATTTAGACCAAGATCGACGAGTTAACAAAAGGAGTCGTCACGCAATTGCGTGAGTTCGAGGGCGTCACACACGCACGCTTGGCAGGCCGCAATGGCGGCGTCGCCGGGAGGTACACAAAAATGTGGCTCGGTGGGACGCCGGATAAACTCCTGAATTTTCGGTTTTTCGGAGAACATGCACGCGGTTCGAGCATTTAGGGCATTCGCATAGGTGCGCCAGTGTTTGCTTCGCGTTTCTTCGTTCTGCCTGACTGGGCACCATACGCAACTGCGACGTGTAAATGCCCACGCGCTTGGCAGGCCGCAATGGCGGCGTCGCCGCGGGGTAAACAGCAAAGCGGCACGGTAGGATGCCGCGAGTACACTTGAATATTCGTTTCACCGGAAACCGCGCCGTGCTCGCGGGCGTCAGCGCGCGTGCGGGTCCGCGGCGCCGCGTGGATGCCCCATTTCCTCCCTAAGGAAAGTGCGGGAAACGCTGGCTCGAAGCGCGCGTCAAAGCGTCTGTGTCCAAAAAATACCGACGCCAGTTTGGTAGATCGACCAACTCAAGGCACTGTGTTCCGGCACTTGGCCGATTTCCGTTTTTTTTCTCGAAACGCTGGACAAAACGAAGTTTCGCACGAAATCGATTCGCACGGGACGCGAGACGGCGACGCGACGCCGTCGCCAGGCGGCAGCGCGGCTGGGGTTCCATTGCGCACACTGTATCGTCAAGCGATTCTGCGAACCGCCGCCACGTTTGGTCCCCGGACGCCGCGCGTCTTGCGTAGATCGTGTGCCGTCAGCCTTCCAAAAAAAGCTGTAGAGACCACTCGGAGCCTAAACCGACCCGGTGTGGGACGGGGCGTGCAAGCAGGGTGAGCACAGCGAGGGGATCCGAGTGGGCGCATCCAACGCGCGAGACGGTGCCGGACATACGCTCGCGTTCATGGGAAGACGGGGGACGTTTGGCGCCGCAATTCAAAACATTTCAAAAACCGCTCCAAGAAAACCCGACTCCATCTGCGCCGCCGGCTTCCCGAACCAACGTCATACCCGAGCCACCCTTTGCCTTTGTAGGTCTGATTGGGGTTGCCCAGGATATCGCGCGGGCGATCGCCGCTACGACTGAAGGCGGGCCACTTCGCCTGCGAGTCAACCCCGCGCTCCACACAGAGCTTTCGGGCGTACGCGGCGACAAAACCTGGCTTTTGATCAGCCATCCCAAGACAGGAAGCGCGAAAATTCAGTGTCCAAATCAATTGGAAACTGACGATGCTACGCGGGGCGCCGGTGCGCGCGCGGGTGACGTGTTAGCCATGTATGAGCCATGTATGAGGGGTTGACGGCGGCGCGACCTCGGTGGGCGGTCGGCGCACCGAGGTTCGGACGCCGCTTCAGTAGGACGTTTAGTAACTGCATAAGTTGACATGGGATAAAAGTCCAGATTTTTCTCATCCGGAGTGACGAAAGGGCGAATGCTCACACGAAATTCGGCAGTTTTGCGAAAATGGCCGTGTCACTTAGGGTCAGAGGTTATCCCATCCTGCTCCACGCCAGCACCCAAACGGTTGGGCAGCCACACGCGCCCGTCGGGGGTTCACCTAACGAGGTGGTGTGTTCGGGAGCCTGCCAATCGCCTCCCTCGGCCAATGGGCCGATACCGCGCAATTGTGCCAGCCCTGTACAATGGGCCCAGGTACAGTACTCACTAAGGCACATTACGGCTGAGTCCAAAGTACAGTACTCACTAATTAAAACCCCGTGACAGGTGGACAAAGTGGCCCAACCGATTGGGCGCTGTGGTCCGCCGCACTCGGGTCCACGAAAAGAATCGAGCATTTCTGAGCTAATCTGGGCAAGGGAGGGGGTTCATGCACGGTCGCCGCGAAAAAAACGCCCCAACGAGCGCTGGCAGCGTTCCTTGGGTGTGTGCACGTATCGTAGAGGCGGCGGCGTCGCGTGATATACGCCCCTGGGCCGTCCCGCCGCCGCGCCTTAGCGGAGGATTCGGACAGAATCGGGGCTCCGGAGCCTACACTTTTCTTGGACGTGACAGCCCCTGTCCCATTTGTCTGTGCCGAGGGGTTTTGGGTTGCCGGTCTAATTGACGAGTTGAATTACTATCTTTCCCCCTTAAGGAATTACTACATCAGATTTAGATAATTCGTAAAGTGGGTCTAAATCACAGAATGACAGATATTCAGATTTATGAGTGAGGTGTTTTCAGCCAGCAAAACAGACGACAGAAAAAATATGCGCTTCGTGGTGCCATCGCCGCGATGCCGCGACAGCTCCGCGCTTCTTTCCAAAACTCGCGTTTCCTAGGAGACAGTCCCGTTCACGTCGACGCTCGCACCAATATTGCCCACTGACGCACTATGAACAAACATCGCACAGTGGCGCTATGAGCACCAGGTGTGTTTGATTTTATTCGCCAAAAATACAGGTCTCAAAACCAGAGCAGGGTACCATCGCTGCGATGCCGCGACAGCGGTCCGTACTTCTTCCCGAAGTGCACGCTTGGAACGCGTTCCAGCCGCCAACCGCCAATCCTTAAGTCTGTGCGCTTCGCGCGCATCCGCGCTCCGCGCGTTTCTTGGCGGACTGTCTAGTATTGTAACACAACCGGTATCACCTGTTCTAGGAAACCATGCCCGTAATGCGTCCCGCAACTCATCCTAAACCCGAGCGGAGAGCGGCGATTCGTACGTGAACTGCGCGTCGCGGCGGGCGCTGCTGGACACGGCGAGCGCTGCGGGACACGGCCGAGGGCGCGTCGGGTTTAAACGGGACCAGAATGCGCGGATCGTTTTCTCCCGTGGTCTAAATGTCGTGCTGAACGTCCGTCAGTCACTAAATCACAGAAAGACATCGGACAATCCGCTGGAAAAGGCCAAATTCCAAATCACAAAAAGAGTTTCCTTAAATCCCAATTATTGGAGTTCACGGCAGACGTTATTCCCGTCTCCTGATTGGACGAAATTATTTGCTTCGGGGGACACGTGTCACGCGAAGCGCAAGGCGCGGGGCGGGGCGCCCCCGGAGGCAGGAAGCCAGAACGCGCGAGTATCCCCCTCTTTGGTAAAACGTGCAGCAGAACCCGTCAGTAGGATGGGGGAATGGCGACAGGAACGATGAAGCGCGCGAGTGACGGCGAGAGACATATGCCAGCGCGCGCGCTGGGTCCCTTACAACCCGCCGTCTACGACTACTGACTCTCTACGAAGCATGAGGGCGCGCGCGACCCGCGCTGCGAGGCTCCATTAGATCGATGAGGTGGACGCCGCCACAGCTGCCGCGGCGGCCGCGGAGACCGCGTCCGCGGCCGCCGCGTCAGGAGTGACGGCATGGGGCGTCAGCAGTCGCGCGCGTGCAGCTGCGTTGGCGTTTGGCGTTGGCGTTTGGTCTTGGGCCGGGCATCTCCCTGTATCCTTTCTCCCGTCGGGTCGCTGGGGCGTTTCTGGGCCCCAGTCTAGAAATTTAGGGTTTAGGGTTTAGGGTTTAGGGTAAACCCTAAACCTCAAAACCCTAAACCTTGGCACAAGCGATTTTTAACGATTTGTGGCAAAGTTTCAATCGATTCTCGCGCACTCCCTTCTCGGTTGGAAGTGCACTCCAGTTTTACTCTTAGGGCCCCACCAAGCATTTCAGAGTGGGTCAATATATGTATGGCGAATCGACGGCTAACTCAAAATATTTACCGCAATGGGTGTATTTATAGTCAAGAACAAGAATCCCAGATTTTGCCAACTCTGACCTCAACTCGTTTGGAGCTTTGGACTCGTTGTGGACTTCCAGGGACGTGAGGGACTCTCAAAAGCAAAACTGAATAACGCACAACGTGCAACGAGTCGCCGACGCCTTTCAATTTACTCAACCCAAGGTACTGAACGCCTTACAACAGTGTTGAAGCATACCCAAACACTGGCGTAAAGTATATGCGTAGCCTCGAGGAAGCTCAAGTATAATGCAGTTCGCTCGGCCGGCTCGGCTGATCATACAAATTAACGACATGCGCACGTTTGAAAGTTCGCAAGCCGCGGCGCGCTTCCTGTCCTTCATACAGGTGTGTAGATATGGGCCCGCCCTGCTTCAATTGCAACCAGCGCCAGTTTGTTTATTCTGAGCCTGACACCGAGTACGGGGTGTCTCAATCCTAGGCGTTAAACGTTTCAGTGCGCGGAGTGAAGCTGTCGGACGAATGCTTCGTCTCTCCTCTGGTGAAGAGTTTACTCGACGTACTGTCAACAGCTGAAGGATGGACGAAAGAGTATCCTCCGAGTCCGCAACAGATGCGATATGGCAATCAATCATTTAGAGCGTGGCACCAGCGTCTGACAGCGTCTGCAGAAGGTAAGATTGAAGAGGACAGGTTGGAACAGCAAACTTTGTTGACCCTAGATTTCCATGCGCGTCGCCTGGACTTTATTATCACTCTCACATTCGTCTGCTCGATGAAGTCCCAACTCACGATGACGACTGCAGATCTCACAATGCGAGTTTTACCGGAGTCTTGCCTTGTAAGGCGCGAAACGCCCTCGTCTGCGAACAATCTTGTGGGCAGACTTGATGCAGGCGGACACCTGGCGAGCAGTGGACAGACAGTTGGTTTCGAACTGTCGAGCAGTGAACCAGAAAGTTGGTCTCAGTCTTCGGCTCTTTTCTGAGGGAGCCACTATTGAGCTTGGGCCATATCTCTGTGGAAGGTGCGAGACAGCTTAGCACTGTACAGGTTCTGCGCACAGCAATCTTACTTTTGTGCATTTCGGACAACAGCTTCGGCGATCCAACCCGCATCGATTATGGAACTGGACATGAAAATACGTTTATTGCATTTCTTCTTTGCCTGTCTGAATTAGGCCTGGTGAACGAAGATGATCACAAGGCTATTGTTACACGCGTGTTTGCAAAATATATTTCTCTAATGCGGAGACTACAGACGCTGTACTGGTGGGCTAAGAATACCAGCTGAGCTGTGCATCAAACTGAAAGTATAGAATATGCAGGCTCGAGCCTGCTGGCTCACACGGCGTCTGGGGACTCGATGACTATTGTTTCCTCCCTTTTTACTGGTAGCAAAGCATCATCGGTGTACCTTGAGAATGGTCACAGTCTTACCGTGTGGCATCTGTTGAAGTTGGCTCGCACCTTTTGCCGAAGTTGGTGTAATTTAAACAGATTTGTATCTGCAGGGGTGCTTCACAACTTATCCAGCACGAGCTCATTAAACCCAGCTCTATTCATGTTGATGAGTTTACGGAGACCTTTGGACCCGAGTATCTGTATCTATCCAGTGTCTTGTTTGTAAAGCAGGCAGGGTGTCGGTTCCATTTGCATAATTGTTGAGCATCGTCACATTTGTTTGTTCACATGCTCGTCATTGGGGGCAAATTGTATGACGCCGTCACAACCCAACATATCTAAAAACATTTGAACTCATTGAAACGAATGATACGCAGGTCAAAAAGGGACATCTAAGTGAGACTTCGCCAATGCTTCACGATATCAGTGGAGTTTTGAATTGGGAAAAAGTGAATACGGGGCTCTTTAAAATGTACAAGGTATGTTGTCACGACCACCTCCTCAAATCATGGTATATATATATTTTGAGAGAGAGAACACTGAAACAGCATTCTCAGGCTGAATGTCTAGGGAAATTTCCCATTATGCAACATTTTTTATTTGGTTCCATACTCACACTTGCACCAACATAAGCAGCCCGATGCTGAATGAAATGCTGGACGTAAACCATCAGTCATCCTGACGTCTCGCGCTTATCTTGGTCACCTAGCGCCTTTCGCCATCACGGGGGTTGCGCATCGATTGGAGCGTCCATCAATCCTCGCACATTCGGCGTAGATTGCAAATCCGGTTGGCGCATCCCCACACCGAACTTTACATCCCGATTCTAGGGGGAAGAGACCCTGTCTCATGAAGTCAGAGGTTGGTTTAAACTTTGGCCTTTCCAGTTCTTTCATGAGAGCGACTGAAAACAGAAAGTTCAACTTGAGGAGCGGATATACATAGATTGAAAATAATCACAGGAACATACTTTGCCGAGAGAGATCGCGACGTCGGCATCAAACGCTTACATCCCCTCGAAATTTTACTTTTCTCGAGCCACTCAATCGAAACGTTCCAGGTTGCTCGCTCGTTTGGGTTGTCATCAAACATCTCAAGAATATACCGTGCTTTACCACGAAGAGCGCCGTCTGAAATAGACATAGGCCGCCCCAAAAGTCGAACATTTTTTTCCTAGCCCCAACTCGCGCGAAAAACATATGACCGGAAACGCGAGTCGATAATGATTTTACTGACAGATGGTTTGAATCTTGATATTTTTTTTAGATCAGCCTTTCAAAACCCGGAATCAATTTCAAAATGATCAAATCAGCCTTTCAAATTCCTCACCACGTCGCCATACGAAGTATCGTTTACGCGCCGCTGCGCTGCTTTGGTGCGGAAAACCTCGGCGCCGGCGGCGCCGACTTTCCACACAGTGTGGAAACGTTGGAAACAGTGTTTGAAGTTTTCCGCAGTCTTGCGCCAAAGTTGAGCCGTATTCGCGGTTTGTATGGGCAAACAGTGTAAAGGTGATTCCGTCCGGACCAATCTTGTTCGGACCAATCATTATCGACTCGCGGTTCTGGTCATATGGAACCGACCCTAACTGAGCGCGCCATACTGTCGGGAACAACTTCAATAGTGCCCCGTCTCAAAAGACTCAGGTCGTTTGGCGCCGTGTTGAGGACGCAACGCCCGTATTCTGGTACGTTAAACAAATTGGAGGGCACCCCTAAGGTCAAACTTTTTGACGCAGGATGACCGTCTAATCTGGACTTTTTAGCGCAAGCGGTAAGTGCCGCCTCGCGAGAAACGAGAAGCGGCGCTGCGACGACCGAAATCGCGCAGTCTGAACAAGCGTATCCCACGACGACAGTACCGACTAAAGAACCAGAATCTCGCCCCGACCGCCACCCTCCGGTGCGCGTGCGCAGTTTGTGTCTCCTCGTGCAGTTTGCACCGTTTCGTAGCAGCTTGTCGCACCTTTTAGCTTTTGCGCGTGTCCCATTTGGCGATCGCCCCCGAAGTGACGTGCACCTTGCGGCGCCGTAGATGCACGGTTCTCCGCCCGCAGCCCACACACGCAACACCTTTGCCATTCACGAGGCAACCCGGGTTGGGGGACCCCCAAAGACGCGACACAGCGTCGCTGCCTGCCGCCTGCGGTCGCCCCCTCAGTCTCAAACCCCCAAAACCCGCGATTTGATTCAAAATCGATTGTCTATAACTCAAGAAAGCGGAACGTTTGAGTTTGGCAGTCCGCTCAAGTAGCTTATTTAAGCTCTGTTTTCAAATATGAGTGTGAGTTGAGACTCTTTTTCCTGTATGAGCTTTCAGTCAGAGATCTGCCGACTTGGACAGTGTGCCGTGTTTCGACAAAATCGCGAGAGAATCTCGAGTACGATAAAGTTCGGGGTTGGTGATCGCCGACCGACCGCAGACCCTCTGACCAAAAGCCCATACGCCGAAATGGTCTCGAATCTGACCAAGTCCGGAAACCGAGCTTACATAAGCTACTTGCGCGCACTGTTTGGGGGCGCCTTGACTTTACCCTAGGGTGCCTTATAACGTCATTTTGCCACCCTAAAACCTAAAATCGGCCCTCGGACGGGTCAGGTATGATCTGAACTACCTCTCGGGAAATTCTTGGCCGACCCTGCCTCGTACGAGCGTGCTAACCTCTACTCCCAAAACATTTTGACAATTCTTTCTCATTAAAAATAAATTCACCAATCATCGCCTGCTGCATCTTGCGCAGCTGACACCGCTGAGCAAGTGCCAGTAAACCATATTCACAACGTTCTGGCGCTCGTCGCAGTAGAGCATCAATCGATTTGGATTGAGCAATGGCAGCCATTACTTTTCTCTCCGCCACTTGTCGCGCTGGCATCTAACGTCCTCCATGCTTCTTACCCTGCCCCGCCTCAAAAATATTTCAAAAATATTTCTCTGCTCCACCTCGTCTCGCCTCACCTAGTCAATCTTCACAGAGCCATAGATGGTGCGCACAAAGAGGAAGCATGCGTAGAAGCCGATGGTGCCGGTCAGCACGAAGAAACCATAAGACAGGATGAACATGTAGCCAAAATAGAGGATGCCACTAACAGGTTTGCTGATGTCCAGCTTGGTAAAAAAGTAAAATGTGCCGTAGGCAAACAAGTACAACGCGCTGGAGCCACTAGTAAGGTAGGCACGCCACCACCAATGGTAGTCCTCGCTGCACAGCTGGAAGTAGCAAAGCACGATGGAAATCTCCGCACACGTCACAATCAGGATCGCGAATACAAGCGCGAGGAACCCGAAAATGTAGTAGAATTGGTGCAGCCACATAGAAGTAAGGATGAAGAAAAGCTCGATGAACACGGCACCGAAGGGAAGGATGCCACCAATCAGGATCGCGAAGATCTCGTGCATATACCAGGGCTGCTCGGGGATCTGGCGTGGGATCTTGTTGGTGCGGACGGGGTCCTCAATCGCATCTTTCTTGAAGCCAAAGTAAGAACCCATAAAGACGAGCGGCACAGAGATGCCGAACCACAGGAAGATGAGGACAAAAAAGGTGCCAAAGGGGACTGCGCCGGAGGATTTCTGCCCCCAGATGAAGGAGTTGAGGATGCAGAATATGATGAAAACGACTCCCGGAAAGATGAACGCCGCCTTCAGGGTGTTGATTTTCCAGTCTACACCTTTGAACATCTTGTAGAGTCGGGCGCTGACATAGCCATTAACCACGCCCATGATGACATACAATAGGAGCATGGCTGTCATCAGCCCGCCACGGTTCGCGGGGGACAGGAACCCGAGAACGGCGAACACCATGGTGACACACGTCATGCCGATGAGCTGAAATCCGGTACCGACAAAGACGGACAACATGCCATATGCGCCGGGTGGGCGGAACACGTCGCCGTGCACCAGCTTCCAGCCACTTTCCTCCTGCGCCTCCTCGGCAGTCTCTAGCTGGTTGTAGCGGCTGATGTCGCGGTGCAGGGTGCGCAGCATGATAAGCGCAACCATGCCTGACAAGAAGAGCACGATCATCATAGAGTTGATAATAGAGAACCAGTGGATCTGATCGTCCATCATCATCAGGTAGGTGTCCCAGCGGGAGGCCCACTTGATATCAGAGATCTTGAACACGACATCATACGAGAAGACGATCTCCTCGCCATCCTCTACAATCTGCGGCGCGAGGCCATGCGTGACGTACTGCATGCGGCCCGGGTTGCAAGTGTCCAATGTAGGCTTGACAGGATCCCACGGCGCCTCGTACTCGTGCTTGACGCTGAACGGCTCGCATTCAAAGCCGACGATGCGCGCGAGGTCTGTCTCGATGTCCTTGTGGTAGAGGATAGTGAAGCGGATGTGGTTGTGGAGGAACAATTTATCGGTGCCGCCCTCCTCGACGGCCGCCTTGAAGCCGACAGGGAAGCCACGCTCGTACGTCTTGATCGGCACGCCATCTTCCTCGCGCATCTTGACCATGGCAACAGGGAGGTTGTCGAGAATCATGTTGACGCGGTATTCGTCTTCGATCTTCGCCTTGAAGTCGCGGGTTTGGGTGGTGGTCAGGGCGTCAACCTTGCATACCACTTTGCACTGCTCGTCCAGGCGGATCTCTAGCTGGTACAACGAGTTGTCGATGCGATCGCCGCGGAGGACCTCGCCCAAGTTCTCAGCGCTGCTCACGATAGGGATGGGACGGCAGTAAGGGAGTGAGTAGTACTCGAAGGGCAGCTGGGTCTTGGTGGACGTGAGCTTGTTGACCTTGACGAACACGATATCATCGCGCTGATAATCCTGAGGGGCGACGCCAGGCAGGTAGAACGCAGAGGCGGAGGCTGCCAACAGCGTTAAACCGACAAAGAGCCGGGCCGCAGAGGTCTGCATGCTTCCGCAAAGCGCAGTTGTGTGGGTGGGCGAGAATACGAACGGTGATGGTCGAGATTCGGTACTCCTACTACGCGGTACGATCCCCTCTACCCTAAGAAACTGAGGGGTAGATCACACTGATGTACAGTTTAGGGTTTGATAACTCGAGACTGGTCGGTCGGGTGTCGGTCGTTTGTTCCCGACACACGGGAACACACCACTGAACCTTCCAGTTTCTTAGGGTACAGGGGCTCCGACCGCGTAGTAATACGCAGTTTCGCCCCCCGGCAGGGGGGGTCGGGTTATGTGAGAGTCAAAATACTTCCCCACCCCCACAGTGCAGATTGTACCTTACGCAGTTTTGCCCCCAGTAGTTCACGAGGACTCGCGAAGGGTGATTTTCACCCTTTTGACAGCACCTTGATATTTTTGAACGACGAATGAACACGTGTGATCACGTGTTTCGCAACGTGTGGTCACGAATTTCGCCGGGATTCCCGAAAGTGTTTCCAACACGTGCTTCGATTTGGTGTATTTTCACAGTGAAAATCAGGGGGACTCCAATCGAACTAACTACCGGGGGCAAAACTGCGTAGACCCGGGGAATACCCCCAAATGTGGCCCCTAGTGGGGACGTCAATCTTGGGTATTCCCCGGGTATGTCCCCACGTGGGGGTGGGGAACTACCCGGGGAATACCCCTTTTTGGGGGTATCCCCCGGGTATTCCCCCACGTAGTGGCAGAAACACGTTTCAATTCCCCCGGGTATCCCCGGGGGTATTCCCCGGATATTCCCCGGGTACAGTCTGCACTGTGGGGGTGGGGAAGTATTTTGACTGTCACATTACGAATAAGGACTCGACGTACGGCTAGACGGCGATAAACCGATAGACGAGCATCCCAGAACGGCTGGATGAGCTGTGTAACTGCTCATACGGACGTGCGGACGTGATTCGTGGTGGCCGACCGACCCAGGGGCGTCTGTATAAGCATTTACCCTGCTGACTTGGAATGTCCTTATTCTCAATAATCCCCCTGCCCGGTAGTTGGTTCGATTGATTTCAGTCCACGATGAACTTTTTTGGAGCCTCCTGATTGGCCACTGAGAAGGTCTTCTCAGTGGCCAATCAGGAGGCAGGAAACACATATCAGTCAATCAGGAGGCCGTATACCCCTTCTTGCCCACCTGTCTCGTCTTGGCGCGGCCAACCTGCACCGCATAAGCGCGCCGCTCGACACCGCGCGACCCAAGGTGCCCGCGCGACGTCAGGGGTCTGTCATACCGGTCCCTTTAAAGCGCCGACCCGGTCGGCGGCTTGAACCGGTGCGCCGGCGGCCTCCTCCAGCGCCGCTTTTCCGGGTAGCCATCCGGTGAGAACATGCGCCGCTTCCCCAATTCCCGCTGTGCTTGGCCGGCGAAATCCCCTGTGAACTCCGCCTGCTTCGCATCCGAGCCGCGAACGGCGCGCGGCATGTGGTGGTCACGTCATGGGAGGCGTATATCGCGTCCTCGCGCGGAGAAGACGCTCGTGGAGCGTATGTCGCCGCT
>Ga0307489_10001762_pt1 | contig 14372 bp, 20 predicted proteins | sample SB12metaG_FD_202247 | JGI IMG/M metagenome (GOLD analysis project Ga0307489, IMG submission 202247) | Sea-ice brine microbial communities from Beaufort Sea near Barrow, Alaska, United States - SB 1.2 | ecosystem: Environmental > Aquatic > Marine > Coastal | place: USA: Alaska | collected... | reverse complement strand
GGTCACGATCGCTGACTCAATAGACCCTCGACCATACATGGTTCAGTCTCCCCTGTACGGGAGACTGTTCTACACTGTAAATCATATGAGCGACCGTCTATCAAGTCAAGCAAATCCTATCTCCGTTTGCCCCCCCCCCACCAGAACTGCGTAGGACGGATGGCGTGGGGAACAGCTCAGATTACTCGTAATGCTTGCCACGTCATATGGTGACATCTAGTTCAATACACGAGGGTCTATAACGTGGTGGATGACATGGCGAGCAGTTTAGGGTTTAGGGTTTAGGGTTTAGGGTTTAGGGTTTAGGGTTTAGGGTTTAGGGTTTAGGGTTACTCAGTGTCAGGTCTGGCATCGAAAAGCTGGTACTGAACCCCGTTCGACCAATCAGAACAGAACATTTCATGAATCCCACCGACCAACTCGCCGAGAGGCCGACCGGGTCGCCATCCTTGAGTAAATAGACCGTCGATTTCGAGGAGATAAATCTGACATGTCACGCCGACACTGAATTAAAGATGACTGTCCTCACCATGGGAGTGATCCCGAGGTCCTTCACTGTCATGCCCGGTGTCTTGGGGCGGCTCGACGTTAAGTTGTCCAGCTCCTTGGCGATGTCCTCGTCCAGAATGATGGGGAATGCCACGATGTAGCGGCGCAAATTCAATCTGAAAGCAGAAGTTGAAAGCAGTATATCACACGTTAGTTTCAAGCGCTTGGTTCCAGGCGGTTTCAGCTTGGGTTTGATGGGGTCAACCTGCACTGCCTCACCATGATTTGAATTCCGCTGGGAGCCTCGGCGGGGGTTGCTTTAGCGTTGGCCGCCTTGATGTAGCGGCGCAAGTCGAATTTGAAGGCAAATTTTGAACGGAGATCGTCACATTTTAGTTTCAAGAGCTTAATTACCGGCGCTTTCAACGTGGGCTTGATAGGGTCAAGGTGCACCACCCTACCTTGACGGCGCCCCCCATCGCGATGGCCGCTGCAAAGGAGTCCGATGTCATCTCCGCCGTCACCACGTCAACCTCGCGCTGGTTGGCGGCGCGGTACTGCGGCGCCGTGGCGGCGCCGCGGGGCAGCAGCTTGCCGACGTTCTTGCCCTGGCGCAGCCACTTGGCGGCCTCGTGCGCTATGCCGCCCACGGCCAGGGGCTTACACTCGTCCACTTCTCAGCTCAACCTGAGCCGTTTCTGACACAACACCCACCCCAAATAATTTCTAACACCCCCTGATACCTCCTAACAATCCCTTTAATAACCCCTAAATGCACCCCTATCCAACGGAAAGCGCTTAAGTTGAGCCGAAAAGTGGACGAGTGTAAGCCCCTGCCCACGGCCGGCGCGTGCCACGCCACCAGCTGCAGCATGTTGTCGTCGTACGTCGTGGGGTCGTCCAACCCGTCGCAATCCGGATTGTAGCGCCGCAACTTGAATTTAAAAGCAAAATTTGAAAGTTTTAAAGCAGTTTCTCATGTCCTAGTTTCAAGCGCTTAGATCCAGGCGCTTTCAACGTGGGTTTCATAGGGTCAACCTGCACCGCCCCACCGGGTCCTCGTCCGGGTTGTACACCATCGCCGCCAACGCATACGGCCACACAATGATTGCTCACCACATCACAGGATGCATTTAACCTTGTTCGGATTTAAAATTCCCTGAACGCCATGGCGGTACCGCACTTGCCCTTCTTCTGAATGAGGCAGTTCCTACACTGACCCTTGTTGCCCCCGCCCACAACGAAGGTGCCCCCCAACACGGGGGACTGGGACGTGGCGGGATGACGTGGCGATCATCGCCTAACTTTAAACGAATAATGTTGAAGCTGTTCTGGTCCTGTGAGTGAATCTGTTCATGGGGAAGTCATTGGCCCCCGCCAGAGTCCCGCCGCACACCCCGGTGGCGCCCAGGTACGCCAGCGCCTCGGTGTAGCGGCGCAACTTGAACTTGAAAGCAGAATTGAGGCACTATCGAAAGCAGTTTATCATATTTTAGATTTAGCGCCAGTCCCAGGCGCTTTCAGCGTGGGTTTGATAGGGTCAACCTGCACCGCCCTACCTCGGCGGCGACGGAGGAGAGCTGCTCCACAGTGTCCACGCTCTTCCAGCGCCCGTCCGCCAGGGGCTTACACTCGTTCACTTTTCAGCTCAACGTAAGCGCTTTCTGTGGGATATGGGGTGTCTTTGAAGGTTGAAAAGGGGGTGTTCAGGGGGTCCTATGGGGTATTAGGGGGTGTTTTAGGTGTATTTTTGTGTTAGAAACGGCCCAGGTTGAGCTGAGAAGTGGACAAGTGTAAGCCCCTGCCGTCCGCCCCGAACAGCGCGTCGAGGCCGCCGTTGCGCACCTCCACGATGTAGCGGCGCAAGATGATTGTGAAAGCAAATTTTGAAAGCGGTTTACCATATTCCAGTTGTAAGAGCTTAATTTCAGGCGCTTTCAACGTGGGTTTGATAGGGTCAACCTGCACCGCCCTACCACGACGGGCGGCGGCGTGTCCCGCAGCTCCTGCAGCCAGGGGCTTACACTCGTCCACTTCTCAGCTCAACGTGAGCACTTTCTGTCCCACGTGATGAGGGGCCTTGCTGGGTCCAGTGACAAAAACGGCTCAGGTTGAGCAAAAAGTGTGGGCGGGTGTAAGCCCTTGCCTGCAGCGCGCGATTCGCCTCCTCCATCTCGCGCCGCACGCGGTCGAGCTCCTCCTGAGCCGAGGGCCACACCTCTTTCTCTGCATTTAAGCAAATGCTGTCCTGTGGTCTACGTGGTTTGGCGCAAAGAGCGAGGGAGCGAGGTTCAGGGTTTAGGGTTAGTCTTTAGGGTTTAGGGTTTAGGGTTTAGGGTTTAGGGTCTAGAGGGGTAAGGCCCGGCCTGCAGCTGGGCGTTGAGTGCATTGAGCCGCGCCGCCTCCTCGTTGTAGTGGCGCAAGTTGAATTTGAAACCAAGGTTGAAGCAAAATTGAAAGCAGCTTACCGCATTCAAGGTCAATTTGCTTAATTCCAGGCGCTTCTGACGTGGGTTTGATAGGGTCAACCTGCACCGCCCTACCTCGTGCAGCGCCACGATCACCTCGTTCAGCCGCTCAATCTCACCCTTGAGCCCTTCAATCTCAGCGTGCAGCCTTTCAATCTCAGCCTTGAGCCCGTCAATCTCAGCCTTGAGCTTGTCAATGTCAAACCTCAGCGCGGCCACCTGCTCTTGCAGCGTAGTGATAAACGCCTCGATGTAGCGGCGCAAGTTGAATTCGAAAGCAAAGTTTGAAAGCAGTTCATCGCATATGGTTTCAAGCGCTGAATGGCACATAGGGGGGCACCCCCATTTATCAGAGTGGGGACATAATGGTGCATAGGGGGGCATCTCCATTTACGAAACCAACTCGCTTTCAACTCGGGTTTCAGCTGGTTTCAAGCTGCACCGCCCTGCCTTGAGACGTTCGACCTCCGCCTTGAGTTTGGTGTTCTCTTCTTTCAGCCCGCCGACCTGCGCCAACGCCGCGTCGCGCTGCTCCTGAGCTGTGTTGATCAACTTCTCGCAGCAGGGTCTTTCAGAACAAGCATTGGAAGCGAGATCAGAAGTACCCGCATGACTTACCTTACCTTCAGGGTGAATGCTCATACTTAACAAGACGATGCGCAGACTCAGTTGGTCACCAGGCCGATTACGGTATATCGCTTCCCGCGCCGAGCGCTGACGCATTGCCCACAACTCTGTATGGGCATTCAACCTGACGCCCGCATTCCCGCGCGGAGCGCTGACGCTTTGCCCGCAACTCTGTATGGGCATTTCACCCGTGCGACATACCAAAACCGGCCTAAGAAGGTCGGTCGAGTGCTTGTTCTCAATGACCGCCCTGCCTCTGCCGAGTCGAGCCGCGTCTGCATCCTCGCCATGTCAGCCGCCGCGATTTCCTCCGCCTCGCGTTTCGCAACGTTGCGCGCGGCGTCCACCGCCACCGCCCCCGCCCCCGCCGCCATGCTGTAGCGGCGCAAGTTAGATTTGAAAGCAAAGTTTGAGAGCACATCATCGTAACTCGGTTTCAAGCGCTTAGTTCCAGGCGCTTTCAACGTGGGTCTCATAGGGTCAACCTGCACCGTCCTACCATGCGCGCCCGCACCTCCGCACCGTGCAGCGCCTTCTCGTTGAGGACCAACCGCCACTCCACCTCCGCCAAGCTGTAGCGGCGCAAGTTGAATCTGAAAGCGAATCGTGAAAGCAGATCATCACATTTCAGCTTCAAGCGCTCAGATCTTGGCGCTTTCACCACGGGTTTGATAGGGTCAGCCTGCACCGCCCTACCAAGCACGCCTCAACGCGCTCACGCTCCGTCACCAACTCCACCACGTCGGCCTCCAGCCAGGGGCTTCCACTCGTTCACGTTGGAGCTGAATTTGAGCAACTCCAGGACACATTCATGTATTAAGTTGGGTTACACGGTGGACAGAAGAGCTCAAGTTGAGCTGAATCCGAAACGGGTGTAAGCCCCTGCTTCCAGCGCCTCGTTCACGGCCCCCAGCGCCGCCGCCGCCGCCTCAGCAGCCGCAGCGCGTGCCCGCTCCATGTCCCGCTCCCCCAGCTGTAGCGGCGCAAGTTGAATTTGAAAGCAGAAGATGAAAGCAGTATATCACACATTAGTTTCAAGCGCTGAGTTCCAGGCGGCTTCAACTGGGGTTTCATAGGGTCAACCTGCACCGTCCTACCCAGCGCAGTGACCAGCTCCCCTTCCAGACGCGCCACGTCCTTCTGGTACACCGAGCAAGAGTACGCGTGCTTGAATTGCAGCGCAGCGAACCGGTGCCGCAACGTAGAGGTGGTCTCCCTTTCGGCGGCAAGCTCGGTGTTGAGTCGCTCGATGTCTGCTTTGGCGGCCGTCAGCGATGGCCCGGCTCAAATTGCTCAAAACATCACAGAATAGCGTTAAATAGATTATGTACGAGGGTTGGCAAGCGTGCTGAAGGACGTCTGAAACTCAGTGTCGGATCTGGTATCGAAGGCATGGTATCGAATCCCGTTCGACCAATCAGAACTATCCATTTCGTAAATCCCACCGACCGACTCGCCGAAGGTCCGGCCGGGTTACAATCCTTGAGTGAATAGACCCTCGATTTCGAGGAGATCAGGGCGACCGGACGCCCCGACACTGAGTTTAAGCAGCTTATGACAAGCCCTACCGTGAGCTGCTCGAGGTAGTCTTTCTGCTTGAGCCACGCGGCGTGACCCACTGAGCGCGCCAGCTTGATACCGATGGAGTAGCGCCGCGTGCACCGCTCCGCCTCCGCCGCCACCTCCTCCCAGGGGCGCACACTCCTTCACTTCTCAGCTCAACTTCACCGCTTTTTATGGGATAGGGGGTGGGCGTAGGGGTTGTGTAGCCCGTGTTTTAAGGGGGTGTCAGAGGGTGTGAAGGGTGTGTAGGGTGTTTTTGTAGGTCAGACACGGCTCGAGTTGAGCTGAAAAGTGAACGAGTGTAAGCCCCTGCCTCCTCCGCCGCCGCCGCTGCCTCCTGCGCCGCTAACGTGTCCAACAACGCCGCGTCCCTCGCCGCTCGGGCGGCGTCGGTGCGCGCCTCCGCCCAGGGGCTTACACCTGTCCACCTCTCAGCTCAATGTAAGCACCTTTTGTGGGCAATACACCTCCACTTCTCAGTTTGCCGTGAACAGTTTTTGTGGGCTAGCTTGTGTTTCAGTCACACAGACGGCTCAGGTCAGGCTTGGAAGTGGACGGTAGCTCTGGCTTCAATGACCAAAACTGGCTCAGGTTGAGCTGAAATGTGGACGACTGCAAGCCCCTGCCTCCGCCGCCGCCTGCGCCTCCTGCGCCTCTGCCCGAACCTTCTGCTCCTCCCTGACTTTTGCATCCGCCTCCTGCCGCCACACTTTCTCCTGTTGAGTTCGTTTGTCGGCCTCCACGCGCGAGCTCTTCTCCGCCGCCAGCCAAGGGCTTACACTCGTCCACCTCTCAGCTCAACTTGAGGCGTGTCTGACACAAGAAAACACCCTACACACCCTAAACACCCCCTTTACACGGGCTACACAACCCCTACGCTCACCCCCTATCCAATAAAAAGCGCCCAAGTTGAGCTGAAAAGTGAACGACTGTACGCCCCTGCCGCCAGCTCCTGCCGCATGCGTTCCAGCTCGTCCGTCCACCGCACGCGGTCGGCCGCCATGTCCGCCTCCGCCCTGGCGCGGATCCCCAGCTGTAGCGGCGCAAGTTGAACTTGAAAGCAAAATCGAAAGCGGTTGCCATGTTTCACTTTTAAGAGCTTATTTCCAGGCGCTTTCAACGTGCGTTTGATAGGGTCAACCTGCACCGCCCTACCCAGCAGCGCCATCCACAGGTGTCGGATCACCCCGCCTTTCATTGCGTGCAGCGGCTCGTGATCCTCCTACCAGGGACTCACACTCGTCCACAGTTCGGCTCAACTTCAGCGCTTTTAATGGGATAGGGGGTGCATTTAGGTGTTGTTCCATGGGTGTTTAGGGGGTGTTATGGGGTATTTAGGGGTGTCTAGGTTGCATTTTGTGTCAGATACGGCTCAGGTTGTGCTGAAAAGTGTACGAGTGTAAGCCCCTGCCTCGTACGTGCGGCCCCGCATGGCTGCCACCGCCTTGACAAACTCGCCCATCGCCTTCGGCGGCATGCCCGAGTTGTAGCGGCGCAAGTCGATTTTGAAACGAAAATTTGAAAGCACGTCATCATATTTTAGTTTCAAGCGCTGAGTTCCAGGTGGTGTCAACATGGGTTTGATAGGGTCAACCTGCACCGCCCTACCGAGTCCGCCTTGACTGCCGCGGTCAGACCTTCCTTCGCGTCCCTCGCTATAGCGGCGCAAGTTGAATTTAAAAGCAAAAATTGAAAGCTTTTCATCATATTGTACCTTCAAGCGCTTAGTTCCAGGCTCTTTCAACGTGGGTTTGATAGGGTCAAGCTGCACCGCCCTACCTCGCGGCATCCTCCTCCGCCTGTGCTTTGTCCACGAAGGTCGCCAGGTTGATCGCGGCTTGTCCGTTGCGGTCCCTCTTCGGCGGCGGCGGGTTGTACCCCTCCCACTTCTAGGGCCAGACGGAACATGCCGGCATTGCTTTTGGGCATGATAGGCAAATCGACAATTCCGGCAAATTGCCGGGAATTGTAGGCAGTTTCTCGGGATTCTGAGCGTTGTTATAATATTTTGGCCGTTTTCTGGGTACATGCGGAACGTCTTTCGGCATTTTTTGGCATTTTACCTGCGCGTCTTTGGGACATTAGTCGGCATAACTGGGCATAACGGGGCATAATCCGAGCATAATAGGCTGAATTTGGGGAATTAAGTAAACGAAATTTGGGCTGGCCCTACCCACTTCATCCAGTACATCTTGGCGTGCTCCGTCATCCACCCGGGCACCCACCCCCAGGGTCTACTTAACCAACGCTTGCTATGTCAAACGATGGCACCTCATGCCCGGAACGAGGACATACAATGGGTTGGATGGTGCGGCGAGAGCGGTAGTTACCTGTCCATTGCTCACCACGCGTGCCACGTAACTCAATGAATGATGGTCGGCAAACACGGTGTATGACGATGAAAGGTAGCGAGTGTAATTAACTCGGGCATTCCGCAGAGAGCTATCTGGCATGATAGCTCTTTATATCTCCTTAGCTTTGATCCCCAAAAAAGAAAATCATCCCTGCCTCCCCGCGTGCCTCCCGACCCTCCGGGTATTCCTCGAGCTGCCCCCACTCCGGGCCGTTGACGACGTCAAAGAAAAAATAATAGGGCTGCGCCTCGGTGTAGCGGCGCAAGTTGAATCTGCAACCGAAATTTGAAAGCAGTTCCTCATATTTCAGTTTTAAGAGCTTAATTCCAGGCGCTTTCAAGGGGGGTTCGATAGGGTCAAGCTGCACCACCCTGCCTTGGGGTCCTCCCCTTTGGCCATGGACACGCCGGTGCCGCCCGCGCCTTTCGGCATGTAGTACCGGTTGGTGCTCCCCGGATGTAAGGCCTGGCAGACATTGCCCGCCACGTCATAGGATGCCCGTTGATTAAAAAAACGAGTGTCCGAATGCGTTGCATGACGTGACGGGCTTACGGTTCAGGGTTTAGGGGTTTAGGGGTTTAGGGGTTTAGGGGTTTAGGGCTTAAAGGGTTAGGGGGTTTAGGGTTTAGGGCATTATCGGGCAGACCCTACCCTGGTCGGGCGTGGGCGGCGGCGGGTCGGGCGCAGCGGGCTTGGCGTAGCGGGTGTTGGGTACCCCGCCGTGTAGCGGCGCAAGTAGAATTCGAAAGCAAAACCTGAAAGCAGTTTATCATATTTTAGTTTCAAGCGCTTAGATCCAGGCGGATTCAACTTGGGTTTCATAGGGTCAACCTGCACCGCTCTACCGGGGCCGGAGGGAGCAGTGGTGGCGCGGCCGCCGCCGGCACCACGACCACCTGAACTTTGAGCGCCGGTGTCTTTCAATTTCACACCGGTAGGCACGCCGGTAGCATGCGCACCTGCATCACGCGCATTACCATCACGCGCCGCACCAGGTTTTGTTTTCTTGAGGGTTTTCTTTTTGGGGGCGTGCGTGACAGCAGCGTGCACATCGCCTGCTCCACCTCCTCCTCCTCCTCCTCCTCCTCCTCCTCCTCTTCCTCCTCCTCCTCCGCCTTCGTGTACCGGTACACCATGGCCGCCGTGGTCGTGGTCGATCTCGCCTTCACCCACGTCATCAAGAGCACCGGCGGTAGCCCCAGCGTGCCGAGGAGGCGATAGGTTCTCCAGGGCACCTGTGTGTTCCGGTACACCATGGTCGCCATCGTAGACACCACGGTCGCCGTCGTAGACACCATGGTCGTCGTCGTCGAGCCCGGGCGCGGCGGCGGCGCGCGCAGCGGCGGCGCGTTCACCGGTGGCGCGCTCAGCGGCGGCGCGCTGAGAGGGCTGAGAGGGACCCTCATAGCTCCCGCGCGAGCTTCTCCCGATGGGTCCCGCGGATTCCTTTCTACCGCCCCGCCGCCGCAACCCCCCGTGGCCGACGTTGTCGCGGCCGTCTCGGTCCTCACGGTCACCCCCGACGCCTTCGCCCCTGGCCCCGCGCCTGACCCTGCCCCCGCCCCCGCCCCCGTCGTCACCGTCGCCGTCGCCGCCGCCACCGTCGCTGCCGCCGTCACTGTCACTGTCACCACCGCCGCCGCCGCCGCCGCCGCCGCCTCCAGACGCGAACCAACCCCCGAGCGTGGCAGCAGTGCCACCCTTAGCGGCGCCTTCACCGCCGCCTCCATCCTCCAAGGGCGTGCCCTCCAACGGCGTGCCCGGGCGTGAACTCTTCCCGCGTGAACTTCGCGGACCCCCGCCGGCGCTGGCTGGGGAAGCTGCGCGGCGAGTGGTGGCGAGGGGCGAGGTGCCGCGCAGGGGCGAGTCCACGCCGCGCACCGAGGACTCCTGAGGGCAGGGGCTTACACTCGTCCACTTTTCAGCTCAACTTGAGCCGTGTCTGACACAAGAAAACACCCTGCACACCCTAACCACCCCCTTAACACGGGCTATACAACCCCTTACGTACACCCCCTATCCCATACAAAGCGCTCAAGTTGAGCTGAGAAGTGAACGAGTGTAAGCCCCTGCCTGCGGGTGGAATACGGGCAGCGTCGCAGGCTCCCCCCAGTCCTCGAACGGAGCCGCGCGACGCGCCAATCCCGACCTCTCGTACGGTGACTTGGTGGACGTCGGCTCCTTGGCGGGTTCCGTCAGCCACGGCTCAAACTGCGTGCCCTTCCTTCAGGGACTTACAATCGTTGCCTGTTCAGCCCAACTAAAGCACCGTAGAGAAATAACTGAGTGGCTTCAGGGTCTTACAATCGTTTCCTGATCAGCCCAACTGAAGCACCGCAGAGGGATAACTGAGTCGCTTCAGAAACAAATGGTCAGGGGGCAGGTACAAGGCCCCCAAACCCTAAACCCTTTCGAGAGGAATGTTCGATTTGTAGATGTGAGTGCGCTCATGTCATGTCATGTGCAGCATCTAGCTAGATTAGCGAGCATATACTCTGTACTGAGTCAAGCGCTGTAATAGATACAAGGCCCTGCCTTGGTTTTCTGGAGTATGCGCTTCTTGCCCCGGGGGGCGCCGCCGCCGCCGCCGCCTCCGCCGCCGCCGTCGGCGCCGCCGGTGGCGCCGCCACCTCTGACGGATTCTTCTTGGTCCAATTCGCCCGCGGCGCCCGCGTCGGACTCCGCATCGTGAACGAACACGACGTCCACGTGATTCCCGCCGACGCCGCCGCCCCATTGATTCAGACTATAACCACGCGCGCCACCACCCCCGCCGCCGCCGCCACCGCCGCTGCCGCCACCACCGCCACCACCGCCGCCGCCGCCGCCGCCGCCGCCGCCACCGCCGCCGCTGCCGCCGCCGCCCCCTTTACCACCACGACTGAGGGGCACGGCAGGGAGGCGGCCGGCGCTGGGCCCGGGGCCATGAAGGTTCGACACCTCCACCTCCACCTCCACATACTCGCCGCTGTCGCCATGGAAACCGCCGTAGTGTAGCGGCGCAAGTTGAATTTGAAAGCAGAAGTTGAAAGCAGTATATCACACTTTAGTTTCAAGGGCTCAGTTCCAGGCGTTTTCAACTTGGGTTTCATAGGGTCAACCCGCACCACCCTACCGTGGGCACCGCTGTTCTGCCAGTTCCACGCCTGGCGCTCCCGCTCGCTCATCTTCCGCATCCCGGACGCGCGCTGCCCCGCCGCCAGCCAGGGGCTTACGCTCGTTCACTTTTCAGCTCAACTTGAGCCGTGTCTGAAACACAAAAACACCCTACACACCCCGTAAAACCCCCTTAACACAGGCTGCACAACCCTTACGCGCACCCCCTATCCCATACAAAGCTCTCAAGTTGAGCTGAAAAGTGGACGAGTGTAAGCCCCTGCCGCGAGCGCCAGGCCGGCGCCGTACGCCTCGTCCACAAACCGCGGGCTACCTGCTCCCGTCACCAGCCTCAGCGCAGGGGCTTACACTCTTCCACTATTCGGCTCAACGTAAGCACATTTTGTGGGATACGTTGGGTGCGTGAAATTCTCCCAGTTTATTAGACAGGGGGACAAGGAGAGTTGTGACCGACACGGCTCAGATTGAGCTGAAAACTGGACGAGTGTAAGCCCCAGCCTCGGCGTCACGAGCCGCGGCATCGTCTCGTCGTACGGGTCCCCCGCAAACTGCGCGCCGTGGTGCAGGGCCTGCCACGGCGTCCCCTTTCCAGCTCAACCGCCAGCTGTCGCATCTGCGGTGGCTGTGGTTGTGCTCCTGACCTGACACCACTCAAGTCATACCTCGTCGATGCTCAACTTGAGCTGAACAGGACACCAGTGTACCCGTGCACAGTCGCCTCCACACTGGTGCCGTCACACCGCCCCTTGGTTCTGATATGGGGCATGGCAAAGAATGATTGCTCATCGTGCGCTGGTACACAATGATGTGTCCGGCTCTGGGTGTGAGACCCTGCCGTGGTAGCTCGTCGCCGTCTGGCCGTGGTGCACCTTGGTGCGCTGCTCGAGGCGCCCGCGCGCACCGGGGTCAGGGGCTTACACTCGTTCCCATTTCAACTCAACTTGAGCTCTTCTGTCCACTGTATAACGCAGCTTAACTCATGAAAGTTTCCTGGAGTTGCTCAAGTTGAGCTCCGAGACACGAGTGTAAGCCCCTGCCCGGGGTACAGCACGTACTCGGGCGTGCTGGTGCCCGGCCACGCGGATGCCTCATCGCGCGGCTGAGGCCCCAGATGCAGGGGCTTACACTCGTTCACTTTTCAGCTCAACTTGAGCCGTTTCTGACACAAAAGCACACCCTAAACACCGTTAATACCCCATACCACCTCTTAAACACCCTCGAAACAACCCCTGACTGCACCCCCTGTCACACAGAAGGCGCTTAAGTTGAGCTTAAGAGTGGACGAGTGTAAGCCCCTGCCCAGATGCACGTTGTACTCCACGGATCCGTGCCTGCCGGCCGACACAGACGCGTGTGGTGTGCGCCCCGTGGTGGCGCGCTCGGCGTCGTAGTCGTAGGTTTCGCCGGCGGCCGCTGTGATAGGACCCGTGTTGTACCCGAAGCGCTGCGCGGCGCTGCTGGAGGTGCCGCGCGGGATGGGCGAGGGCCCGGGCCCGGGCCCATCCAACCTGCCTGACATCTCAACAGCTGTGCCTTGCACCAGGTTTTCCCAGACGGCGCCGGGGCGCAACGGGCTGGAGGTGCGGCTTGTGCGGCCGGTGCCGCCTCCAGCGGCGGCGCCGAAGGGGTCGGGCGAGGGCGAGGTCGGGGGGGCGGGCGACGCTGCGGTGGAGCGGCCGCTGGTCTTGCGGGGGGGCGCTGGCGCCGCTGCTGCTGGAGCTGCTGCCCCCCCCATCGTCATCGTTATAAACCGACCGCCTCGAGTGCGCCCGAAGCGGTTGCGGAATGTCTAAGGTGCCTCTTGCTCCCGGGCGCGTCCGCCGCTCGCTCCCGGGCGTCGCTTGCTTCCGTGCGCGTGCGCCTCTTGCGCCCGTGCTCCTCTTGCTCCCGTGCCTCGTGCGCGCCTTCCGTGCGCGTCTTGCTGCGTAAGCCCGAAGTGGAATCCAAGCATTCTCGATTGATGTTGCTCGTCACTCCTCGAGACGAGTTGGCGCGAGGCGCGCGTGTGATTGTGCGAAACCTAAACCCTAAACCCGGAAAAAAAAACCAATGGGACGAAACCCAACACAAGATTCGAATTTCAGTTGCCTCATCAACCGCGGCCTCATCGTACACTCATCCTTTGACACGAGCGCTGGTTCACGAGACGCGGCGACGTCGCGATGCGTCCTCCGGCGGTCGCGCGATCGAATGGGGACAACCTCACCACCACACCCTCGGCCTGGGCCTGCTCGCGCTGCGGCGCCTACAAGACACCTGCACGGCGGGGTGGCTGCACGCTATGCAATGCCTGCTCCTGCGGGCTCACGCCCACCGCCCCCGCCGCGCCCGCCGCCCCCGCCGCCCCCGCCGCCGCCACCGCCGCCGCCGCTGCACCCGCGGTGACAAAGGAACCCGGTGGTGCGACACAGAAGAGCAGCGGCGACAACCCCAACTCACGAGGCAACACCCAGCACACCCGGCAGATCTCGGCTGCATCGCCGTTGCCCGCGCCAAACCGCACCATCCAGACCGCCGCGCGCGGCGCTGCCGCCGCCGCTGCTGCCGCCGCTTCCACCGCCGCTGCCGCCGCCGCTGCTGCTGCACTGCGACGGGGCCCGCCCTCGAAGACATCGAGCAAGGTGCCGAGCAAGGCAGCGGTGCCGCGGGAGGTCGAGGATAACAACAGCATGGGCAGGGCCTAGCAGACGTGCTGCGATCCCAGTCATAGGACACCGTTTAACTCAAGAAACGAGGGTTCTAAACGCGTGTCGATGAGGTGGCGGGCAATATCTGCTTATCCCTACGCATGGGTCGGCGCGAGGCAGGCAGCGGCGCGGGCCCGCGCGAGAGAAAGCCCCCGGCGCTGTACAAGGTGAGACGCCGTTGCTGTGTCTGACTGAATGCCACAAGTGTACCTGGTGCACACTCGGGATGAGACGTCACTGGTGTAGTGTGTTTGACGACTAAACATGTCTGTGTGATGTTCGACGATCTTACCTCGTGCTGTAATTCCTACATCATGCCACGTGTAAGTGTGTGATGTTTGATGATCTTACCTCATGCTACTCGTGTGTTGTATGACCTTACCCCGCGCCCCCGCCCAAGGGAGAGGGGGGACTGGCCAGCGCCACCTCCGGGCAGGGGCTTACACTCGTCCACTTTTCGGCTCAATTTATGCGCATTGTGTGTGATAGGGGTGCATTCAGGGGTTGTTTAGGGGGTGTATAGGAGGTGTCAGGGGTTATTAGGGGGTATCAGGGGGTGTGTGTCTGTTTCAGAAACGGCTCAGGTTGAGCTGAAAAGTGGGCGGGCGTAAGCCCCTGCCTCCCGGCCCACGCCCGCCGCCGAGCCCGCCGCGGGGCCTGCTGCGGCCCCTGCTTCCCCCGCCGCGCCCGCACCGCCGCCTGCGGCCATGGGAATGGGCGCGGACAGGCTGTACCAGCAGTCGGCGTCCGCAGCGAGGGACGCGATGGTGTCAGCTGCTGCTCCAGCAGCTACGGCTTCCGCCGCTGCTCCGGCGACGGCGGCCGTGCGCCGGGGACCTGCCCGGGCAACGGAGCTGCCTCCTCCTCCGCCGCCGCCGCCCCCGCCGTCGCGGAAACGCCCGAAGCAGGACGCCGCTCAGGTAGAGCCGAAGCGTGCCGCCCCCTCCGCCCCCGTCGCCGCCGCCGCTAGAGGAGGAGGAGGAGGAGGAGGAGGAGGAGGAGGAGGAGGAGGAGGAGGAGGAGGAGGAGGAGGAGGAGGAGGAGGGGGAGGAGGAGGAGGAGGAGGA
>Ga0307489_10001760_pt1 | contig 14379 bp, 9 predicted proteins | sample SB12metaG_FD_202247 | JGI IMG/M metagenome (GOLD analysis project Ga0307489, IMG submission 202247) | Sea-ice brine microbial communities from Beaufort Sea near Barrow, Alaska, United States - SB 1.2 | ecosystem: Environmental > Aquatic > Marine > Coastal | place: USA: Alaska | collected 2017-05-06 | reverse complement strand
ATCAATCCACCTTGACAAATTATTTGGACCTTTTGGGGTTATGTTACCCTTTGTTCTGGCTGATATAGAAAATGAACTCGAGTGGATTACCCTTCCTAGTGGTCAGACTTTGTTTCGCCAAGGTGATGTGCCAGACGGCGCCTATATACTGGTGGCTGGTCGTCTGCAAATGACGACAAAACTGCTAGATGGGAGAGAGGTTGTCAATGAAGCCATTTTGGCAGGTGAAACGATTGGAGAAACAGCTCTTTTAACAGCTCAACCTCAAGCCCATACTGTATATTCCGTAAGGGATAGCGAATTAGTTAAGCTATCAAATTACAGTTTTGAATTGATGCTGCAGCGTAATACCAGAGCAATCCATAATATTGCCCATATATTGGGTAAACGTCTTACCAATCTACCCATTGAAAAAGGCACCTCTAAAGCACCTGTTCGATGCATTAGTTTACTTCCTGCAAATGGCAGTATTCAACTCTCAAATTTTGCCCAACAATTATGTTCAACGTTATCAGAGTATGGTTCTACACGGCACCTTAATAGTGGCATAGTGAATACTGAACTCGCTACTGAGGGCATTGCTCAAAGTCACGAAAATGAGGCGGCTAGTTTACGATTGGTAGAGTGGTTGCATTTGCAAGAAGATAATTGTCAGTTTTTAGTTTATCAGACAGACCAGAAATGGTCTGAATGGAGTGCTAGATGTGTTCGACAAACTGATCAAGTGATTGTTGTCGCCGAGGCAAATTCAGAAGCGGATTTGTCATCCCTAGCCCCGCATTTATCCGGTGAGCGGCAACGTTGGAGTTTAGTACTGTTGCATGACCTCGATACAGACCGACCAAGAAATACTTCGGCGTGGTTATCGTCTATTTCGCCAGATGCAATTTACCATGTGCGAAGACAACATGCCGCAGATTTGGCAAGGTTAACGAGGATTTTATCAGGTAACGCCATAAGTTTAGTTTTAGGCGGTGGTGGAGCGCGAGGATTTGCGCATTTGGGTGTCATTAAAGCGATGGAAGAATTAAACATTCCAATTGATATGGTATGCGGTACCAGCATGGGAGCGCCCATCGCCGGCATCCTTGCTCAAGGCGCTAAAGCAGATGAAGTCATGCAGCGCGCTAAACAGGCGTACCACAAAATTATCGATTTCACCTTTCCTTTGGTGTCTGTAATCGCGGGCAAACGCATTAGTCAAATGATAAGGGAGCAGACTCAAGGATGGAACATTGAAGATTATTGGTTACCGTTTTTTTGTGTATCAACTAATTTGACGACGGCTTTGCCCGTTATTCATCAACGTGGAGATTCTTGGTTAGCTATCCGCAGCAGCGTGTCTATACCAGGTGTCTTACCTCCCGTCCCATATGGAGATGACCTGCTGGTGGATGGTGGTGTTTTAAACAATTTACCCGTGGATATAATGCGTGAAATCAATCCTTTTGGTGTTGTTATTGCTGTCGATGTATCTCCACCTGTGGGGCCAAAGGCAAAGTCAGACTACGGTACTGAGTTGTCAGGTTGGCATTTACTGATGCAACGATTATTACCTTGGTTAAAAGCACCTTCTGTGCCGAGTCTAGGCTCTACAATCATGCAAGCAATGGTGGCTGGATCAGCCCTCAAACGTCAGCAGATAATTGAACAAAATCAAGCAGACCTGTATCTCAATATACATGTAAAGGGGGTAGGTATGCTGCAATTTGAAGCACAATCGAAAGCAACCAAGATTGGCTATGAAGCTAGCTTTGATAGGCTTAAAGCTCACTTTAAGTCATCCGATAAAAAGTCTGAAATCAGTAAGGGGGAAGTAACATGAAGGATCCATTGGTAGGGGCGATGTTTGTCGCTTTTAGTTTGTTCAGTCAATTGCTATTTGCAGCTGATATAACCTCAGTTGCTGCATTAGGTAGAATTGAGCCTGAAAACGGCATTATGATTATCGGTGCGCCCTCTACTCCAGAGTCGACCGCGGGCTCTTTGATTGCCAAGTTGCATGTAGGCGAAGGCGACAGCGTTACTGTTGGCCAGTTGCTCGCTGAAATTGATTCAGCTGCTGTAGCAAAGGCGCTAGTTGTGGAGACTGAAAAGGAATATGAGTTTGCGGTGCGAAAATTTGATGCTGACAACAGTATCGCCGACGCAGCTTGTGTAATGGCAGATACGGCCAAAAGAGAGGCGGGCAGACGGGAAAAGTTATTAAGTCAGGGATTGGCGCCTGCGGAAGAGGTTGAACAGGCCCAGGGCGAAGCCAAGTCACTCAAAGCGTCTTGTCAATCGGCTCGGGTGTCGGCCACCGCAGGTGAGATGGCGATTGAAGTCGCGAAAGCTAGGTTAGAACGTCGTAAAGCCGAATATCAGCGCAAAATGATTTATTCACCCATCGATGGCATGGTTTTACAGGTGAATGCTTATCCAGGGGAATTTGTGCATTTAGATGGCATATTAGAGTTAGCTGCGGTAGAAAAAATGTACGCTGTGGCTGAAATTTACGAAACTGATATAAACCGAGTCCACATAGGCCAAAAGGCTGCGGTCAGTAGTGATGCTTTAAAAGAAAAGCTAACGGGGAAAGTCACTTATATTCAGCCTAAAGTACAAAAGCATGATGCCATAGGTACTGACCCTGCTGCACGTAAAGATGCGCGAATAATCGAAGTTGATGTGCTGTTAGATAATCCGCAAGCTGTGAGACGTTTAATCAACTTGCAAGTTAAAATTATTCTTGAGTAATACATAACATGATACCAATGCAGACTAAAGTTGCGTGGTTGCAGCTAAAACACCGGCCAGTGCGTCTTTTTACCGCTCTGTGTGGAATTGGCTTTGCGGTCTTGTTGATCCTCATGCAATTGGGTTTTCGTTCCGCCTTGTTTGAAAGCGCTGTTCGCTTTCACGAAAAACTCAATTACGATATTGCACTGTTTAGCCCTGACAGTGTGTTTATTGTGCGTCCTCAGGCTTTCTCGCAACGCCGTCTTTATCAGGCTCTGGCATTGGATGAAGTTGAACAAGTGATGCCGATTAACATTTTTCCAGGGGTATGGAAAAATCCTTGGAACAATGGCCGTAGAAGTATCAATACACTGGGCTTTGACCCTGCCGACCCCATATTTGACAACCCCGAATTTAATCAACTCCGACCTAAACTAAAAGCCCGTGATGCGATGATTTTCGATTCTGTATCACGACCTGAATTCGGTCCTGTAAGTGAATCAGTGAGCCGCGACAATGTTCTAGTAACCGAAATAAATAATCGCGAAGTTAGTATTGTTGGTTTGTATAAGATGGGGACGTCTTTTGGTTTGGATGGCAGTGTATTTATGAGCACGGATAATTGGCTTAGATTGTTTCCTGATCGTTCACGGGAAGACATTCAGCTGGGTCTAATAAAGCTAAAAGTGGGCGCTAACGCCAACGATGTTAGAGAAAAACTTAAAGAATATCTTCCAGGTGATGTGTTGGTCATGACCAAGAAAGATTTTGTAGAAAGGGAAACTGCTTATTGGAATTCAGCCACTCCAATCGGATATATTTTTACTTTTGGAGCAATTATGGGCTTTGTAGTTGGTGCAATTATTGTCTATCAGATTTTGTTTGCTGGTGTGTCTGAGCACCTTAGTGAATACGCAACCCTTCGTGCCATGGGATATTCCAGCACATTTGTTTCTGGCATTGTGGTGCAACAAGCCGTGTTATTAGGGACACTTGGTTACATTCCCGGCGTCGCGGTAGTCATGTGGTTATATTCCATCGCCGCGGGAGCAACAAATTTACCTCTTTATTTAACCCAAGATAGAGCCATCATCGTCTTTATATTAACCATGATAATGTGTGCCATTTCAGCCTTGCTGAGCGTTAGAAAAGTCGCTCGCCTCGATCCTGCTGAGGTGTTTTGATGTCCTCAGATATTTCTATTAGTGTTAAAAATTTGGATTTTTCTTTTGGCAGTGGCGACCTTAAAAAACAAATACTGTTTGATATCAGTACCGATATTAAATCAGGTGAAATTGTCATTGTTACCGGTCCATCTGGTTCAGGAAAAACCACTCTTTTAACCATAGTAAGTGCCTTAAGATCGGTGAAAACTGGCAGCGTGCAAATACTTGGAAAGGAGCTACGTGGAGCAAAAAGTAGGGAGTTGGAGCAGGTTCGAAAAAACATAGGCTTTATTTTTCAGCAACATAATCTAATTGGAGCGTTAACAGCATTACAGAATGTAGTGCTAGGTATTCGTATTAGTGGCAAATTTAAAGGGCGCCAAATAGAACAAAGAGCAGTGGAATATTTGCACATTGTTGGTTTAGGGGATCGCATTCATTATTATCCTGAGCAATTATCAGGAGGACAAAGACAACGGGTTGCTATAGCTAGAGCTATGGCCGCTGAGCCAAAAATTTTGATGGCTGATGAACCAACGGCTTCACTAGATAAACAGTCTGGTCGTGATGTGGTAGACCGCATGAAAAGTTTGGCTAAGGAGCAGGGTTCAACTATATTGTTGGTAACACACGACAACCGTATTCTCGATGTTGCTGACAGGATAATCTATTTGGAAGATGGACATATTGCCAGTTTCAACGAGGCGGTCATTGATAACAGCCAACAGTTGATGAAAGTGGTGGCCGATACACCCTCTGAACGGCCGAACAATCAAATTGAAAGTGATTTTGATTTTCAATATTTCATGGTTGACCTTTCATTACAATCGCAACGTATTTTGGCGCTTAAAAGTAAAATTAATCCTATCGCCTTCAGAGGTGTACTGACTAATGCGTTAACCGACTTTACTGCACAGGCCGCCGATAAATTCGATACACAAGGGTTTCCATTATATATCGCGACTGAGGATGCATGGAATGCTTCACCACTGGGAGATGCCAGTGGTGAACATGTCGCCACTTATCCAAATCAGGGGGGACTTGTTAATACTGTTAGAGACTTGAATAAGTCTGTTTTGATTAGCAACTCTTTATTGGACGAGAAAATAGATCCAGTCATTGATAAGCAGTATGAGGAAGCGCAAATGATTATGGCGGTACCTATAAAGCGACGGACAGGAGAGATTTTTGCAGTCGTTCAGTGCCGACGATTAATCAGTACGCCAAGTTTTACGGAACGAGATTTAAAGTTATTTGAGCTGTTCTGTATCAGTATTACTGGATTGTTAGATGCGTATAATAAGTTATGATTTCTCTCTATTTTGTGGATTGCAAAACCCTTTGTATCTGCTGCTCCACATCCCTTAAATGCCCTGTCTTTATCCAAATTTTTGCACCAAGCTCGGCAGTGGTTAAAGTTAATGGATAACCCACAGGGGTGCGCAACCAACTGTGTTTTACTAGTAAATCCTGCTGCTCTTTTACGCTGCCTTGTAAAACAAATACCTCTGCTCCACCCTCAGGTACAAGTTTCATCTTGGTGTTAGGTTGGATCTCAATCACAGAGACTTGTTCGTGTTTATCTTTAAACAATGAATTAACCGATACCCCTGTCTCGTCAGCAGTGGGCGACGGCAGAATTTCATTCATATTTAGCCGCACTGGGGTTCGGTCTTCTGGTTGAAATTGCCATAATTTGACTAGGATCACGCAGCCAGCTTCAGAGCCTGGTGTATGGCTAGACTGAGGTGGATTACGAACGTATGAGCCTGTTGGATAGTCGCCGTGTTCATCCTGAAATACACCTTCAAGCACTATGAATTCTTCTCCACCTGCATGCAAATGTGGAGAAAAATGACTGCCAGGTGCATAACGCACTACTGTAGTAGCCCGTGCAACTTCATCACCCACTCTGTCTAAGGGTCTTCTTGCAACACCTGGCATAGGTGAGTCAACCCATGGCATAGTGGCACTATGAGCTATTTCTCGTTGACTAAAATCAGCGGCAATTTTCATATACATTCTCAAAGATAGTTATCGAATACTTGGACGTGAAGCCACTCTTGCTTGCCATGCCTTTAGGTTCGTCAGTTTTTCAGGGATAGCAATTTGTGCAAAACCAGCAAAGACTAAACCTGCATGCAAAGTAATGTCAGCAACAGTAAATGTATTGCCTGCTACAAAATCATTATCACCTAAAATGGTATCAAAATAGCCAAAACCAATCATGGCATTGTCCTTTTGTTTCTGTCCCCACTCTTTATTTTGGTAGGTTTCAAGTGCTGGGCCAAGACCGTCAGTGGCGTGATGAAAATAAGTGGCTATCGCATCTAGGACCATAAACTCTGCACGGCGCTGCATCATGCTAATAACAGCACGTTCTTTGGGTGAGGTTCCTGTTAAAGAAGGGCCTGTATACTGGTGATCGATATATTCAATGATTGCAGAGCACTCAGAGATAAAGGTTCCGTCATCAAGTTCTAATACAGGCACGCCCGCATTTGGGTTTTTTGCTAAAAAAGCCGCGCCTCTATGTTCACCGTTCATGAGATCCACTGGGATAAATGTCACTTGATCAAGTGCGTTTTTTTCAGCTAGTGCTATGCGCACTCGTAGCGGGTTTGGAAAATTTTCTACATCGTATATATTCATTAACGGTTCCATTTGGTGTTTATTAAATAATTTATTTATCTATCAGTAGATAGTTATAGTGATAAAACTTATTTAAGTCAAATAGTTTCGTTGTATTTAACCTGAACTCGGGATAAGTGATATTAAGTTTAGTGGTTTAGTGAGGATGCGCTCAGATAAAGAGGCATTCTGGAGATGGTTGGCAGCGAATGTGATGGGGCAGCAATAATACTTTGCGTTGATCATTGCTGTTACTTAACCAAAAAAAAAGCGCCTTAATTGGCGCTTTAAAGTGATTAGAAAAATCTATACTTCTGATGCTGCTCTATCTAGATGTACTGTGCCCTTACGTTTGAATATTTTCCCGAATAAGCCAAAGAACCATACAAATTTGGCTTTAAGATCTTCTAGTATCATATACAAACAAGGCACCAATATCAGAGTCACAAATGTGGCGTAAAGTACCGCAAAACCTAGAGCTACTGCCATTGGTATAACAATTTTAGCTTGGGTACTGGTTTCAAACATGATGGGTAAAACACCCACAAAAGTAGTAATTGATGTTAACGTGATAGCCCTAAAACGAGCGCACCCAGCTTCTGTAACGGCAGCTAATATAGGATGCCCCTGTTTTCTTCTTTGATTAACAAAGTCTGTCATCACCAAACTGTCGTTAATGACTACCCCTGCCGCTGCAATCAATCCAAACAGAGACAATAGGCTTAAATCTATGCCGAAGATAAAATGTCCCCATATCGCTCCGGTTAAACTGAAGGGGATGACTGACATAATGATTAACGGTTGACCATAACTTTTTAAGGGTATGGCAAGTAATATATAGATCAACAGCAAGCCGGCAATCAAGAATGTGACAAACTCACTTTCTTGAGCTTGCTCTTCTTCAATAGAGCCGCCTAATTCAGATTTTACTCCGGGGAAATTAGACTTTAGTTGTGGTAACAGGTTTTCTTCTACTTGTTTAATGACGATATTAGGCTCAACAATTTCTTCGTCAATAGACCCATATACATAAACACTTCGATACCCTTCCTCTCGACGAATAAAGTTAATTCCTGGCGTTTCAGTTAATGTAACAACGTCTCCAAGCATGACTTCTTGACCTTTCGGAGTCGTAATAACGGCGTATTTTAGTTCTGCAAAACGTTCACGAGTCAGTTTAGGATAACGCACCATCACCCGTACTTCTTCTCCATCACGGATAACCCTTTGTGCTTCACCACCAAAAAAGCTGGCACCCACTTGATTGGCAACATTAGTCAGATCTAACCCTAAGTCGTAGGCAACCGGTAGCAAATCAATCTGGATTTCTTTACTGGCTGGATCGATGCTTGAGCTAATGTCAAACAACCCTTCCTGTTGTTGCAACATGGAGATGAATTCACGTCCCGCTGCATTGAGTAACTCAATGTCTGCACCAAATAACATGAAACCAAATTCACCGCCATCACCGCCACCACCCATGAGGTTATCTTGAATCGTAATAGACTTCATACCTGGAATAACAGGCATATCTGCGCGCCATCTTCTGGCTAACTCAAATGCATCAAAGTGTCGTTTATCTTCGTCTACTAAAGGCACTAAAATTCGCCCTGCAGTTCGACCCTGATTGAACACCATGATATCTTTCATCATGCTGCTACCATATTCATCAACGATACTTTTATCCACTTCATAGACCATGTTTTCTATGGTCTTAAGCGCATCTAAAGTAGTCTCGTCTGAGACATTTTCATTCATTTCAATATTAATACCGGGAAAATCATGAGCCACTTTAGGTGTCATAACTGTTCTGACGTAATCCCCTTGAATTAAACCAGTACTCAATAGCAAAATTGCTATAAAAGTGGCAAATACGAACCAGCGCCATTCAATACAACGAGTGATAAAATTTTTGTAGGGGCCGTTTACAAAACCAAAAAAACGTTTATTAAATCGTGCACGCCAACTGGTTTCTTTGATAGGAGTAAATTTCATGTGAGCCAAATGGGCAGGTAAAATCCACTTAGATTCGATCAAACTAAAGACCAAACATAAAATTACTATTATTGAGATATTAGTAAAAAATGCGGCTTGTGGACCTGATGCAAATAAAGTCGGAGCAAATACAGCAATGGTGGTCAACACGCCAAAGGTAGCTGGTGTGGCGACTTTTTTGGCGCCTCGTACTACGCTTTCTACGCCGCCACCTTTTTCCTCGATTTCGGTGTAAGCCGCTTCACCTATTACAATTGCATCGTCAACTACTATGCCTAGTACCATTATAAAAGCGAACAAGGACAAAACGTTAATAGTCATACCGAATACTGGCATCATCATTATCGCGCCCAAGAAACATACTGGTAAGCCCAGCATTACCCAGAATGCTAATCTGAAACGTAAAAATATTGTTAACATCAAGGCAACTAAAAGGGCACCTTGGAATAGGTTTTTGAGCATCATGTCCAGACGTGAGTTCAAATAGAATGTCATGTCTACTAGGATTTTAAGTTCTAACCCTTGGGGCAAGGTTTTGTTGCGAGCTTCTACGTAGGTTTGTACTGATTCGGCAATGGGAATTGTGCTCTGATCTTTGGTCGCTTTGACACTAAAAGACAACGCATTTACGCCAGAATATTTGAAGTAACGCTCACCTTCAATAAAACCATCTTTTATTTCTGCTACGTCCTCAAGTAATACTTTGCCACCATTGTCGCCAATTTTCACGGGTATCTTTCTGAACTCATCGCCATTGTAAAGCTGGTTTTCAACCCTTATCGCAACAATACCCGACTCTGTACGTAACTGTCCGGCGGAGATATCGGTAGAGAATCGTCTGATCGCTTGGGTAACGTCGGCAATAGATAAGTTATATTTTCGTAATGTTTCTGGTTTAATTTCTATGGCTATTTCATCATCTGGAGCTTCTAGTTCAACCAAAGATACATTTTGCAATGCCATCAATTCATCTTCGACTTGTTTAGCAATGGGTTTTAACTCGCTGATGGGTATATCACCCACTAGTGCCATCTCAATCACGTCTTGTTGAAATTCAATTTGGGATATATTTGGCGGTTCCATATCAGCAGGAAAGGTAGCAATACTATCTATTCTTGCTTTCACTTTATCTAACACCTCAGACAAGTTTTTGTCTGGGTCTATCTCCAAGGTAATTGAGCCGCTACCGCGCCGGGCTCGGGAAGTGCTTTCTTTAATCTCAGTAATATCTTTGAGTGCTTCTTCCATTTTGATGATAATACTTTGTTCAATCTCTTGGGGTGAAGCCCCCCGATAAACGGCACTAACATTGATGTAATTAATTTCAATATTGGGAAACATTTGCCTTTGTATGGTTTTATAATTCCACAGACCCATAACGATGATAAACATCATCATTAAGTTGGCGGCAACAGAATTGTTGGCAAAAAAAGCAATTAAGCCTGTTTGTTTAGGCTCGGGCGATTGTGACTCGGTAGTTAGAGTGCCTGGATTCTCAGTAGACATGGTGTTGCCCTTATAATGATTTCTGAACGACTAAGTCTTCTTTAGGCTCGGCAATTTTAACTTTCATACCTTTTTGAGGATATTCAGGCAAAGTAGTCACTAACTTATCTTGGTTTTGTAGACCTTCGCTGATCAAAAAATACGCATCTTCTTCACGTAAAATTTCAACTCGTTGAGGCTGCATTTGTTGTTCTTCGTCTAATAACCAGATAATGCGGTTATTCACTAGTTCTTGGGGTAATCGATAAACCTGATTTAGCGTTCTTCCGGCAAAACTCACTTCCACATAATGGCCAAATTTTAATGCTGGAAGAGAAGACTTTAAACCGTAAGGGTCTTCTATTCTCACTACCAACTGACTCATGCGTGTACTTTTGTCAATAATGCCCAGATCACGGGTAACCATACCCTCGCGTACAATTGCGTTGTAACCTTTGGTTCTGATGGTGGCTAGTTGCTGGGTAATGTCACTGGGTAAAAACTCTCTGTCGAAACCAGCAATAGGAAAGGATACTTCTGCAGATTCAATATTATACAGCTCACCTACTTGTGAACCTTGATTAACGTATTGCCCAACGCCTAGATCACGGCTAACGACTAAGGCATCATAAGGGGCTTTAATCGCACAATTATCTAAGTCCCGTTGCGCTATTTTTAATCTTGCTTGAGCTGATTTTATAGATGCTTGGGCGCTTAACATTTGTGGTTTACGTAAGTACAAGTCAGATACTTTACTGCCTTTTGCTTCACGTTCGGCTACTTCCGCTCTTGCTTGTTCTTCAATTATATTTGCTCTAGCTATGCTAAGGTCAGCTTCGGCCTGCAACAAAGCGGCTTCATAAGTGTCCAGCTCAATAGTAAACAGGGTGTCACCACGCAACACTAAACCACCTGGCACAAAGTTAGGATGCCAAGTGAGTACCTCGCCTGATACCTGAGCTGAAACCATGGTACTTTCTAAAGGTTTTACCTCTCCGTAACTGGTTATTCTAACTTGATAATCTTCTGCTATGGCTGCTTCAATTTTTACCGTGGGGCGCACGTCTACTGGCTCATTATCATTATCCTTATCGCCAGAAGCCTTTATAGCACTCATGCCGCCAACACCGATCGCCAGTATTACTAAGGGTAATATTCCTTTGAACCACTTCTGTTTCATTTTGTTTTGCCCTAACTACAAATTTTAAGTCCATAGTAACTTACGAGGACCAAGATACATAAGTTGATTTGTAAAAATGTGTGATTTTTATCCCAAAGTTTGCTCAAAGTTACACTAGGTATAGTGTAATAAAACACTGAATTTATTATAGTGAATGATATTAAATCATCTAACAATAGAAGATACCTATGAAACGTTGTGCCTTTTTATCCATGAACAGTCTTGAAGATTTCTTTGCTTACGATTACATGTTATTTGAACCATTAAAAGCAGCCGGTTGGTTAGCCGAAGAAATATCTTGGCGAAAAACGGATGTTGATTGGAATGTATATGATGTAGTGGTGATACGCACAAGCTGGGATTATCAGGATGATATCGAGGGATTTATGGCATGTTTACACCGTATTGAAGCTTCGTCAGCTCTATTGCAAAATAGCTTAAAAATTGTCGAATGGAATATTAGTAAAAATTACTTAAAAGATTTACAGGGCCAGGGTATCAATATTGTGCCTACGCTTTGGTTTGACACTTTTGTTTTGGCTGAGTTACAGCTTGGTTTTAGTCATTTTGATACAACAGAAATAGTCTTAAAACCTTTGGTGAGTGCTAACGCAGATCATACCTATAGATTGACACCAGAAAATCTCAAACAGCAAGCTGACCAGCTAAAGGCCGTTTTTGCTGAGCGTGAATTTATGCTGCAGCCTTTCTTGGCTGGCATTGTAGATGAAGGCGAGTACTCACTTTTTTATTTTGCTGGGCAATATAGCCACAGTATTTTAAAACAACCAGAATCAGGTGATTTCAGAGTACAAGAAGAGCATGGAGGGCAGCTCAAATCGATTCAACCATGCGAAGAGATGCTGACCACTGCAAGACACTGTTTAGCGGCCTTGCCAGCTGATGTGTTATATGCGCGGGTAGATTTGGTGCGCTATAAAAATGAATTTGCTGTCATAGAAATAGAGTTAATCGAGCCATCGTTATATTTCAATATGGACGCTGAGTCCCCGCAACGATTTGTTGATGCTTTTATAGAAATGTGTTGATTTGTTATGGATACGTATCAATTAAAAAAAACTTGTTATAACGTTGATTATGTTATTTTTTTGTTAATCAAATTGACGTGGTGGAGTGTCTTTTGGCGCTAGAATTAAAAGATGTCAGCTTGCTGGTGGAAGAGCAGTGTTATCTCCAAGATATTTCACTCAGGTTTGAAGCCGGATCGTTCAACGTGCTGTTAGGCCGAACATTGGCTGGGAAGACATCACTGCTAAGAGTGCTTGCCGGTTTAGATAAACCGAGTCGTGGGCAGGTGTTTTATGATGAGCAGGATGTAACAGGTGTAGCCGTTCAAAAACGTGGTCTGTCGATGGTATATCAGCAGTTTATTAATTACCCTCATTTGACGGTCTGGGAAAATATTGCTTCCCCTTTGCAACTGGCAAAAGTATCCGCTGGCGAGATAACAAAACGCGTCAAACACATCGCTGACATGTTGCATATTGGAGAATATCTGCAACGTTTTCCTTTAGAGCTTTCAGGTGGGCAACAACAACGTTGTGCTATGGCTCGTGCGCTAGTTAAAGACGCTGGCATAGTATTATTCGATGAGCCCTTGGTGAACTTGGATTACAAACTAAGAGAAGAGCTTCGAAGCGAATTAAAAGTCTTGTTTAAAAGTCGAGAAACCATTGCCATTTACGCCACAACTGAGGCCTATGAAGCCTTGGCTTTGGGCGGCACCACTACCTTGCTGCATCAAGGAAAAGTATTGCAGACTGGCTTAGCGCAACAACAGTTTTCCAAACCAGCAAATTTGTATGCTGCAGATTTATATTGTGAGCCTCCTTTGAACGTTTTTTCTGCCAGCGTAAACAATGGTGTATTGCAGATTCAAAGCCCTATCAGTCTGGCTGACACCGCTCATTTATGTAATTTGCCAAACGGCCAGTACCAGTTTGCAATAAGGCCCAATCATATTTATCTTCAGCCAAACAGTACTGCGATCATTGCCTTGAGAGCCAAAGTCGATTTAGCTGAAATCAGTGCCTCAGAAACCTATTTACACGTAGACGTGAGTGTCGACTCGGATCAAAAAAGCTTGAGCTGGACTTTGCATATACTGTCAATTATGAGTTTTCAGTCGGGCATTGGCATTGACATTTTTTTACCCTTGGAGGATCTTTTTGTGTTTGACCTTGCCGGTAACGCAATTCGCTGGCCAGACACACATTCTTTGGAAGTAAAGTAATGGCTACCATTACGCTTAAAGGTCTTGCTCATAGTTATTTAGCGCAACCTGGGGATCCACACACTCATCCTCAAGATTATGCGATTCAAGCATTAGACCATGTATGGAAACAAGGCGGGGCTTATGCGTTGTTGGGCCCTTCTGGTTGTGGGAAATCTACTCTACTGAATATTATTTCAGGTTTGCTCAGTCCCTCACAAGGCGAAGTATTATTTGACGATCGAGTAGTGAACGCCCTAACACCTGAGAAACGTAATATCGCTCAGGTGTTTCAATTTCCTGTGGTGTACGATGCCATGACAGTGGAAGAAAACTTGGCTTTCCCTCTTAAAAATATAAAAATGCCAAAAGCACAAATTAAAATTAAGGTGCGCGAAATTGCTGACTTGTTGGAGCTAACAGACTCTCTTGATAAGAAAGCTAAAAACTTAAGCGCTGACCAAAAACAAAAGGTATCCATGGCACGGGGTCTGGTTCGTGAAGATGTATCAGCCATTTTGTTTGACGAACCTCTCACTGTGATTGACCCTAATCTAAAGTGGAAGTTAAGACGCAAACTCAAACAAATTCACGAGCAGTTAAATATTACTATGCTGTATGTGACTCATGACCAGCTAGAAGCCGCCACCTTTGCGGATGAAATAGCCTTGATGTATCAAGGGAAGATTGTACAGTTTGGTAGCCCACAAGAATTGTTTGAGCGGCCTAATCACACTTTTGTGGGGTATTTTATTGGTAGCCCTGGAATGAATTTTATTCCAATTAAAAAAAGTGAGAAAGGCAAAAAAAATGAAAAAGATAAAGGGCGAGTGTTTTACCAGAACATTAGCTTGGCTATCAGCGGATCACAACAAGAGGCTTTGAAGAGCTGTCACTCTGCTAATCTTAAACTAGGCATTCGGCCAGAATTTATTGAGTTGAGTGAAACGTCTGAAGCGAATAGTTTC
>Ga0307489_10001759_pt1 | contig 14385 bp, 14 predicted proteins | sample SB12metaG_FD_202247 | JGI IMG/M metagenome (GOLD analysis project Ga0307489, IMG submission 202247) | Sea-ice brine microbial communities from Beaufort Sea near Barrow, Alaska, United States - SB 1.2 | ecosystem: Environmental > Aquatic > Marine > Coastal | place: USA: Alaska | collected... | reverse complement strand
TAAGTTGCCGTGGGATACCGCGGCTGAGTAAACCTTGACATGATTACCAATCACGACTGTACCTGAACGTGAGTTAATAATGATTTTGGCGGCCGCTTCTCCGGGCTGAAATTCCAAGTTTTCAATAAAAGACACAAAGCCCACTCGCTGGGAGATATCTTGAGGTGCGTTAATGGCAACCGTGACGCTATCCTGAGCAAAGGCATTGTTTGGCCCCAGTACGCGATTAATTGTATCGGCCAGACGTTTAGCCGTCGTGAAGTCAGATCTTTTTAAGTGCAATACAATATGATCGCCACTGGCGAATGGGTTCGCTACTTCTCGTTCGATACTGGCGCCATTGGGGATGCGCCCAACACTTGGGATGTTGATACTAAGTGATGATCCATCAGCACCTTCGACGCCCAGTCCACCGACAATCAAGTTACCCTGAGCCATCGCATAGATATTGCCATCAACCCCTTTTAATGGTGACATCAATAAGCTACCACCGCGCAAACTTTTAGCACTGCCCAATGAAGACACCGTAATATCTATCGTTTGGCCAATTTTCGCAAACGCTGGCAGGTCGGCATGAATCGCGACTGCCGCAATGTTTTTAACTTGTGGATTGACGTTAGCAGGCAAAGTAATGCCATATTGACCAAGCATGCTCTTTAAGCTTTGCACCGTGAATGCGGTTTTGTCTCCTGAGCCATCGAGACCTACGACGAGACCATAACCCACCAGTTGGTTAGTTCGAACACCTTTAATAGACGTAATGTCTTTGATGCGTTCAGCCCAAACACTACCTTGAGCCATGATTAAGATGAGAAATATAAATAATTTAATTTGTTTCATCAGTCGCTCCTGATAATGAATATAAATATTGGGTTATGACAACTTCTTTAGTGAGTAACGATATATAAAGCTCGTTTTGAAAATCACAGCCTAGAACGGAAATATCGGACTATCGAATAGCCGGCTTAACCAACCCTTAGTGTTGGAATCAGCAATGGCACCGCCGCCACCGTAATAGATTCTGGCATTCGCCAGCTTTCTCGACTGCACCACATTATTGGCACTTACATCTTGTGGACGTACCAGACCTGATAATCGAATATATTCCGATCCTTGATTCAAACCGATAATTTTCTCACCGCGCACCACCAATGTACCGTTAGGTAGGATATCGGCGACGGTAACCGTAATTTCACCGGTTAGGCTGTTACTCTGTGCACTATCGCCACTGCCAGTAAAGTCTCTTGTCGCATTCAGTGAATTGGTCAAAAAAGGATCACCATTATGGGTCGGCGTAACGCCTAGAATTGCTGTTGCTGACATCCCAATGTCACTATCTTTTGTGGTGTTAGTTGCGGCTGATTTGGACGCGTTAGTCGATTCAGATAAAGTAATACTCAGTAGATCACCAATTCGAAATGCCTTACTGTCTTCAAACAATCGAACTGATCGACCCTGCTGGAATATCGAACCATTGGCCACTGGTTGAAAACCGACAGCCTTTAAATCAACCGGTGCATAACGTGGGTCTGGCTTAACCACAATTTGATTTGTCGCACAGGCATTTAACAGCCCTAACATCGTTATCAGTCCTACAATTTTTATGGTCGGGTTCATTGCATCACCTAAACATTGTTGTTCAGGAATTGCATCATGCCGTCTGCAGTCGAAATGACCTTCGAATTCATTTCATAAGCCCGCTGGGTTTCGATCATACCCACCATTTCTTCAACAATATTGACGTTAGAGGCTTCAAGTGCGCCCTGGCGTAAATTACCAAGGCCTGTCAGCCCAGGTGTACCTGCTTGAGGCGCTCCACTCGCTGCCGATTCAACAAACAAATTTTCACCAATAGGCTGTAAGCCGGTGGGATTGATAAAACCAGACAGCTGAAGATTGCCGACAGTTGTTGGTGCTGGCTGGTTCGGTAATGCGATAGTCACAACACCATCAGTACCAATAGTAATGGACTGAGCATCTCGTGGAATATTGATGCCCGGCTGCAATGTGTAGCCACTGGCGGTCACTAATTGCCCTTGATCAGATACTTTAAAACTACCGTCTCTGCTGTATGCTTGAGTACCATCGGGCAATAAAACTGGGAAGAAGCCTCTACCATCAATGGCGACGTCTAGCGCATTGTCGGTGGTGGCGATACTACCTTGAGTGTGCATCTTTTCAGTCGCTACCACTCTCGTCCCGCTACCCAGCATCAGGCCAGTCGGCAAACGAGTATCCTGCGATGTTTGACCACCGACCTGACGTATATTTTGATACAGCAAGTCTTCGAAGACGGCTCGTGATTGCTTGTAACCTGTAGTACTGACGTTGGCAAGATTGTTTGATATGACCGACAAGCGCGTTTGCTGAGCGTCGAGTCCGGTTTTTGCTACCCATAAGGCTTGGTTCATTTTTCATCTCCGTAAAAGGGGTTTACGAAGATACATGCAGAGACTGTGCCATATTTTCTATCGGCAGCTAGATGAGGCTATTTATGAAATTAAAATTTAGTTGGATCAGTAATAGGGGCAGTGGTTGAACTGTTAACCATAAAATGGTGACTTTCTTAGTTAACGATAAGAACGGCTATTTTGGAATGACCCATTCACGATTGAATGGGCCATGATAAAAACGATTGACTAGGGTCGAGCTAACTCTTCCTCATCGACTTCAGGTTCTAGCAGATCGGAACGAGAAATACCCAGCGCTAAGGTTGTTGTTGTGGCGACATAAATCGACGAGTAGGTGCCGACAAATACACCGATAATGAGCGCCAATGAAAAGGCATGTATCGCCTCACCACCGATAAAAAACAGCGAAAACAGCACTAGCAAGGTCGTGAAAGAGGTCATCAAGGTTCGAGAGATAGTTTGATTGATGGAGATATTGGTGACTTCTTCAGGTGTTCTGTTACGGATTTTACGAAAGTTTTCACGCACGCGATCGAATACAACAATGGTATCGTTTAATGAATAACCAATGACCGCCAATATAGCCGCTAAAACACTGAGGTCAAAATCAAGCCTTAGCAACGAAAATATACCGAGTGTAATCACCACATCGTGAATCAATGCCGCAACAGCACCCAATGAAAAACGATACTCAAAACGAACTGACACATAAATTAAAATCGCAATCAATGCATATAACACGGCCAGCCCACCGTCTTCGGTCAACTCTTCACCGACCTGTGGACCTACATATTCAACCCGCCGCTCTTGAACCGTTTCATCGGTCATGTTTCTAAGCAGTTTAATGACGTCAGAACTCGTTTGGGCTTCGTTCTGACCAACTTTGGGTACTAGTCGAATCAGTACTTCACTGGCACTGCCAAAATGTTGTACGACTGCATCATCATAACCATTATCGTTTAACACATCACGAATAGGCTCAAGCTCAACCGCTTGCTGATAGCCAACCTCAATAATGCTACCACCAGTAAAGTCGATACCCACGTTGAGTTTCAGTGTTGCCAGACAGGCAATCGAAACCAGAATCATGATGATTGACAAAATCATGGCGGGTTTACGTAACCGCATGAAGTTAATATTCTGTTTAGAATTAAGTTTGGTTAACATGAATTATTTCTCCTAGATTGCCAGTTTGGTGACAGCTTTACGGCCATAGATCAAATTAATGATAGCGCGGGTGCCGAATATGCTGGTTAGCATCGAGGTCAAAATACCAATCGATAGCGTCACCGCAAAACCTTTGATCGGGCCAGTACCAAAACCGAATAAAATGATCGCTGCAATCAATGTAGTAACATTCGCATCCGCGATGGTTCCAAACGCTTTTTCATATCCAGAAAAAATAGAAGCCTGAGGAGAGTTACCCGATTTCAACTCTTCTTTGATACGTTCAAAAATAAGTACGTTGGCATCAACCGCCATTCCGACAGTGAGCACGATACCCGCAATACCTGGTAACGTGAGTGTCGCCTGTAATAATGATAAAACAGCAACCAGCAATACCAGATTTAGTGTCAACGCCAGATTAGCCACCAAGCCAAATACCTTGTAGAAAATCGCCATAAATACCAACACGGCTGTGAAACCAATCACCACCGACAAAAAGCCTTTGTTGATGTTTTCCTTACCGAGGCTTGGGCCAACGGTGCGTTCTTCGACAATTAACATGGGCGCTCGCAATGCGCCTGCCCGTAGTAATAACGCTAAATCGCGAGCTTCTCGAGTGCTGTCAAGTCCGGTAATTTCAAAGCGTTTGCTCAGTTGGGATTGAATAGTGGCAACATTGATGACTTGAGAAACAGTTGTTTTAAACCGCTTTTCTTCTCCATTGACGTCACGAAATTCATATTTGTCTTCGATAAAAACAACAGCCATCGGATTGCCGATATTTTCCCGAGTTACATCACCCATACGATCCGCACCTTTGCCGTTCATGGTGATAGTGACGTTGGGCGTACTGCTACGAGAGTCAATACCTGATGCAGCGCCAACAATTTGATCACCTGTGACGATGACACTGCGTTTCAATAAGACGGGTGATTTATCGGTGCGCTCATATAAGCGAGTGCCAATGGGCGCCCTGCCCGATGTCTGCGCGGCAGTCCAGTCGGTAAAACTACCGTGCACCATGCGAAATTCTAGCGTAGCGGTTGCCCCTAAAATTTCTTTTGCGCGCACGGTGTCCTGCACGCCAGGTAGCTGAACTACGACTCGATCTTCGCCCTGACGTTGGATTACCGGCTCGGCAACACCTAGTTCATTCACTCGGTTTCTGAGTGTTGATATATTTTGTTCTATCGCCAGTTTTTTCTCATTTTCTAATGCCGTCGGGTTCAATGACATTCTGATGAGGCTACTATCTGCCTCGTCACGCATCACAAAGACAAAGTCTCGAAATTTATTTTCGATCTTTAATTTTGCGGCATCACGCACGGCTAGATTGTTAAAGCGCAAGTCAATACCTGTGGTATTCGACTGCACCGATGAGTAACGAATTTTCTCACCACGCATGAACGATTTTAGTTCACTTTCTGAACGTTGTAGGGATTTTTCTACGGCCGAATCCATATCCACTTGCATTAGGAAGTGCACACCGCCGCGCAAGTCGAGCCCGAGATACATCGGCAATGCGTTTAAGCCTGCCAGCCACTCCGGCGTCGCTGGTGCCAAATTAATCGCGACAGAATAACGACTGTCCAACTTTTGAAGCGCTTCGCGGATTTGGCTGGATGCTTTAAGCTGCTCATCTTCATCGTTAAAACGAACTAAAAAATTAGTGACGTTTTGTTCGATTGAACGGAATTTAATGCCTTCAGCGACGAGAATGTCTCGTACATGTGATAACTCACTGTCATTCACCAGATTAACGCGATGCGAGATTTGTACCGCGGGGTCTTCACCATATAAATTAGGTGTGGCGTAAATAACGCCAAAAACAACGATAATGGCGAGCAGCAGATATTTCCATGCAGGGTATTGATTGACCATAGGGATTACAGCTTCTTAATTGTGCCTTTAGGTAAGACAGTGGCTACAGCATTAACTTGAATTTTAACTTCGACCTTGTCGGCAATTTCGCAGGTAAGGAAGCTGTCATCGACCTCGATAATTTTAGCTAACAAACCACCGGTGGTAATGACTTCGTCACCCTTCTTAAGCTCTTCAATGAGTTTTTTGTGTTCTTTCGCCTTTTTTTGCTGCGGGCGAATAAGCAAAAAATAAAAGATTGCGAACATCAAAACTAAGGGAATAATTAATTCGAACGTGCCACCAGATTGAGCGCCAGCACTTTGTGCCATTGCGTCATTAATAAAAAAACTCATGCTTAACCTACCTGTTGCTTAAATGGATTTATTCTTCTTTTACGACTCATCGGAATAGTTCGTGCCCACCCCGAAGCGGCGCGTATTATGGCACTAGCCCCGTATTCTCACAAGTCTTCAAGTTTATCAACTTTACAACCTCGATAGCACATTGAATTGAATGATTATTTTGATTGAAACTGTTCGTAAAACTCTTTACAAAAACTATCGTATCGGTCTTCTTCTATCGCCTTACGAATACGACTCATCAATACCTGAAAGTAATACAAGTTATGAATAGTGTTGAGTCGAGCGCCTAAAATTTCTCCACATTTATCGAGATGCCTTAGATAAGCGCGCGAGTAATGCTGGCAAGTATAACAGCCGCACTGTTCATCGATGGGTCGTATATCATCCGCATGACGGGCGTTGCGGATGCGAACAATACCCTGATGAGTGTAAAGAAAACCAGTCCGAGCATTGCGTGTTGGGATGACACAATCAAACATATCGATACCGCGACGCACGCCTTCGATTAAATCCTCAGGCTTGCCAACTCCCATCAAATAACGGGGTTTGTCTGTTGGCAAATGTGGTAAGCAATGGTCGAGAGTTTCATTTCTTTCATCCGCTGGCTCGCCTACTGACAGGCCACCAATAGCATAACCATCGAAACCAATTTCGGTTAAACCCAATGCTGATTCACGACGTAACTCTGGATAGGTGCCACCCTGAACTATGCCAAAAAGAGCACTGGGGTTATCAGCATGAGCAGCCTTACTTCGAGCAGCCCAGCGCAATGACATTTCCATCGAGTCTCGAACAACATTTTCCTCGGCTGGGTAAGGGGTACACTCGTCAAATACCATTACGATATCTGAGCCGAGATCGCGCTGAACCTGCATCGAAACCTCAGGGCTAAGAAATATTTTTGAGCCATTGACAGGAGAATTAAAGTGTACGCCCTGCTCTGTAATTTTACGCATCTTCGCCAGACTAAAAACTTGAAAACCACCTGAGTCAGTTAAGATCGGGCCTTGCCAATTCATGAAATCATGCAAATCTCCATGCTTCTTTATTATGTCGGTGCCAGGACGAAGCATTAAATGAAAAGTGTTGCCAAGAATTATTTGGGCGCCTAGCTCTGTTAATTCTTCTGGTGTCATGGCCTTTACCGTGCCATAAGTTCCAACCGGCATGAAGGCTGGCGTTTCAACCACACCACGATCGAAGGAGAGTCGTCCTCTGCGGGCAGTACCGAGTGTTTTATCCAACGTAAATTTCATTATTAATCTCTAAATTTGGCTTGGTTTATTAGCTATGAACTAGTCAGTTTTTTTTGATTCGATCAGCATAGCGTCACCGTAGCTAAAAAACCGATATCGTTCATTCACTGCTTGTTGATAAGCGCGTTGTATTAACTCAGTTCCAGCAAAAGCACTCACCAACATTAATAGGGTTGATTTAGGCAGGTGAAAATTAGTAATCATGGCGTCAACGGCATTAAATCGGAATCCAGGTGTAATAAAAATTGAAACATCCCCTTTAAATGCCTTTGCCGTGCCGCTTAAGGCCACCGCCTCGAGACTACGCACGACAGTTGTGCCGACAGCTACCACTTTGTTGCCACTCATACGAGTTTGGCTGATGGCATCACAGACCTGCTGCGACACCTCAACCCACTCAGTATGCATCACATGTTCATCTATGTTTTCGACCTTGACTGGCTGAAAAGTCCCAGCCCCGACATGTAATGTGATATGGGCTGTTTCAACCCCTTTATTTTCTAATTCGGTAATTAGCGCCTGGTCAAAATGCAACCCAGCTGTCGGTGCTGCAACGGCACCTGGGTTTTGGGCATAAACCGTTTGATATCGTTCGACATCCAGATCATCGTCTGCTCGCTCGATATACGGCGGCAATGGTATGTGACCGTATTGTTTTAATAAGCCTAACCAACTTTTCTCACTATCCTGAGTTAGCTTAAACAAGGCCCCCTCTCGTTCTGTCATGACACAACTAATTTGCTTTTCTAATAATAAAACAGCACCAGGTTTAGGTGACTTGCTAGCACGAATATGGGCTAACAATGTTTGATCATCTAGTATTCTTTCTACTAACACTTCAATCTTGCCACCTGATAGCTTTTGACCAAACAGACGCGCCGGTATAACCCGTGTGTCATTAAAAACAAGTAAATCACCTGGATTCAAAAAAGTGGCAATATCTGTAAATTGTCCATTAGTAATATCATCTAAGCAAGGTGCAACACGCAATAGACGAGAAGCGCTGCGCTGTTCCAATGGTTTTTGAGCAATTAGCTCTTCTGGCAAGTGGTAGTCAAAGTCGGCTAGTTGCATAATGGCGTTTAAGGTGAGTTGAATTAGGCTGATATGATTGAAGGTTAAGTTTAAATTTTTGGTGCTTGAAAAATCCGTATGATACCGCTCAGCAAAGAGATTGCCACTGATTCTAAATTTTTGCTTTATTATTACTCTGAAGGCCTACCACAAACAAACAAATTGCATTAGAATCTCCCCACTTCAAGGCCGGTGTGGTGAAATTGGTATACACGATGGATTCAAAATCCATTTGCGCAAGCAGTGGCGGTTCGAGTCCGCCCATCGGTACCATATAACAAACTAAGGACGTCCATTGGCGTCCTTTTTTGTGGCCGAAACCCTGATACAAAGCCATTTCAAGACCATTGCTGGTTTTTAGTACGTCCGATGGCATCCATTGACAGCCTGTTTCTATGTTGGTATATCCAGTTCTACTAGGAAAGTACCAACAAAATGTCTTCCCTCATGCTCTCCGGCAAGTTATCCGCCGTTCTGGTTAAACAGGCCAAAGCAAAAGAGAAACCATACAAGTTGTCTGATGGAAAAGGTCTTAATCTGGAAATTCGACCGAACAGTTCCAAATATTGGCGGTTGTCCTATCGTTATCACGACAAGCAAAAAACACTTACGCTAGGTGTTTTCCCCGAAGTCACCTTGGCAATCGCCAGAAACAAGTCATTTGAAGCAAAGCAATTACTAGATCAAGGGATTGACCCATCGGTTCATCGGAAGCAGTAGAAGTCTGTCGCTTTGCATAATATCTTTTCAACTATCACCAAAAAGTGGCGCAAGAAGGAATTAGGACGATAGAGCGCAGCTCATTAGCTCAGTATTTCGATACGCCATGCAGACAGGATATGCCGAACATAACCCTGTCGATGAGCTTCCCACCTACTTGAATGCACTGGATAACTATTCGGGCTAACTGTTGACCCAGTAGACCTAAAAGCTGATCACCATTAACTTTGTACGGCTGGGCGAACTTCGAAGTGCTGAATGGAAAGACATTGATCTGAACAAAGCGATTTGGCGCATACCTGCCGAAAAAATGAAGATGAATGAAGAGCATATCGTGCTGCTATCCAAACAGGCCATCGAACTATTGAAGCAAGTCAAAGAGTTAACCAGTCAATATGATCTGGTGTTTCCAGGATCACACGATCACCGAAAGCCCATGAGTGAAAATACCCTTACCTATGCCGTCAGAAACCGGCTAGGGTATTTTATGTCGAGTGATGCAGGTCAACCTCAGCGTATTATACCTGGCGCAAACGACCAGGAAAGCTGATTGATGCAGATGTATTGCATCTCCATCGTCAAATAAAATCGTTATTTAAGCAAAGTCGCAATAGCTTAGGTAGCCGTGAATTGATGAAGAACTTACGCAAAGAAGGCATTGCAATTAGTCGTTATAAAGTCAGTAAGCTAATGAAAAAACTGGGTTTAATTGTTACTCAGCGTGTTGCTTACAAGGTCACCACGAAAAGAAGGCACGGCGATGATGTGGCTGATAATTTATTAAATCAGAACTTTAATCCTGTTGGGCCAAATCAGGTATGGGCAGGTGATATCACCTACCTGCTGACGGGCGAAGGCTGGATGTATCTGGCGATTGTTATGGATTTATACTCGAGAAGAATCGTGGGTTGGTTTATCAGCAAGCGCATGACAACCGACTTGATTAGCAAGGCCATGATAAAGGCTTACAACTTGAGGCGACCACCCAAAGGACTGGTGTTTCACAGTGATCGTGGATCTCAATACACCAGCCGGCGCTATCGTCAATTGCTTGAAGGTTACGGTGTACGCGCCAGTATGGGCGATGTCGGAGCTTGCTGGGATAATGCAGTGGTTGAACGTTTTTTTGGCAGTTTGAAACATGACTGGATATTTAAAATTGAGCAACCAACGCGTGAGCTTATGACAAAAGATGTCGCGGCTTACATGAGGTATTACAACCTTGAAAGGCTGCATACTAAGAACGGTGATCAATCACCTATTAACTATGAACGTTCTCTGAAGAAAGTGTCCGGTTAGAGTTGACCAGAATAGCTGATTTCTGGTAGAGCCTGAGGTTTATAAGATACTCGATTGGGTCAACGAAGTAGCCCGGAAGCATGGCGCAGAATGTTTGCCAGAGGTACACGATCATACTAGTTATCAGCATGCGATCAGTCGTCGTAATATGCACAACTATGGGTTTGCCTTACCACCACTGCTGCTCTATACGCTATTAGATGCCAATAGTGTTTATCTTAAAAACTGGTTACAAATGTGTCCATATAATATGGTCACGGTGTTAGACACGCATGATGGCATTTGTATTCCTGACGTTGAAGGCGTGTTGCCAGATGAAAAAATTAAAATCCTGATCGATAACATTGGTGCTCGAAGCGCCGACCCTATTATGCACAGATCAGCAGCTAACATTCACAGTGTTGGAGCAATCTATCAGCTAACCTGTACTTATTATGATGCACTCATGCAAAATGATGACGCCTATATTGCTGCCAGGGCTATTCAATTTTTCACTCCTGGCATTCCACAGGTTTATTATGTTGGATTATTTGCCGAAAGTAATGACCATGAACTGATGGCGCAAAGTGGTGAGCTTCGAGATATTAATCGTCACTACTACAGTATGGACGAAGTGGAACAGGAAATTCAAAAGCCCGTCGTGGTACGCCTACTGAGCCTAATGAAATTTCGTAGTAATTACGCCGCCTTCGATGGCCATTTTGAGCTCAACAACTCTAATGATTCCAGTGTTGCTACGGCATGGCGTCATGGTGATTATTACCGCCACTTGTTTGTCGATCTAAACTTCAATACGGTCAAGATAGATTATTATGTTTCAGACACTCACCAGACTGAAGCTCTGGAGTGTTAAGTCGGCTGGCTATTACTGCTCAACTATAATTTGAATCGTGCTTCTTCAGCGCAGTGAATACTAGACACAGAACAAATACTTTAAATGACAATACAAAAAATACCATAGTTTACTGTTTGCCCACAAAGACAGTATTTATGGCAATAGGGTCGGCATGAGTAAGTTTGAGCTTTACCTACATTCAGAACATGAGGCCTAATTTCTTAATTTAATGAAGCCTCAAGAGTCTAAGTATATTTGTCATTCACTAACTCAATCGATGAATCAATATACCTGAATAATAGCCCGTACATGTTCACTGCAAGTTTACAGTATTGTCATGTTAACTTTGCTCAAACTCCGTGTTTTGTGTTCCTGCTTTCACTTCATTCTTATGTAGTCACACTCACACAATGAAAGTATCCAAATGACAAAAAACTTCAGGTCACAATAGCATTTGACGGTCTGCTGTCACCACCAATACAAAGCTCTCAGGCATAAAAAAGCCCTAAATATGAGGTGCTTAGTTAGGGCTTCTTTTGGCGAAAAGCGAGGAATTAAATTAACCAATTAAGGTTTACCAGCAATCCACAACTTAGTTTTCTTGGTAGTAATAATCGTATTTTGCAAGCAAATTGCGCATAAATTCCCAAGCTTCGTTGTAGGTTAATCCGCTATCGGTTGGAATTATTATTTTGACGTACAGGTCGTTGCCTTTTTCCCGCTTTAGTTTTGTTAAGCGCTTTTCAACTTGAGCCAGAGACAGGTCAATAAAATCGGCATTGCCTGGTTGTTTGTAGCGAATGACTTCGCCACCAGCACCTCTGATGTAATAAACTTCTACGATATATTTGCCTTTGGCTGAGCGCGCCGGTTTGATCAGGTCTTCATACTTTGTTTTAACGGTTTCATAGTCACCTTTCAATGCGAGCAACTGTTGGTTATAAGCCTCAACTTCTTGTGAGAGTAATTGTTTTTGTCGCATGAGGTCAGCAATGTTTTTTTGCTGGGATTGCTTTGATGCGACGAGATCAGATTGAGCTTTAGTGAGCTGTGTTGTTAGTTTTTTCTGTTCAAACTCAGCTGATTGTAACTGTTGCTTTAGTGTTAAAACCTGAATATCGAGAGTTTGTTGTAAAGTTTTGACAGAACCAATTTCGGTATTTGCCAGTGCGAGCGCCGTTAGTGATGCACCTAGAGACGCCTTTAGTCTTTCGTTGTCTGCCTCTATCGCTTCGATGTAGAATTTTTGTTGACGCAAAGAATTGGTGCTGACTTGTAATGCTTCATCCTTCTTGAGTAACCTAAGTCTTAGGATTGAATTGCTTTGTTCTGCATTAACGAGGCGTTCTTCCAGTGTCGAATTTTCCAGAGAAGTCGACACAATTCGCTGTGATGCAACTTGTTCAGCCTCGACGCTTTCACGTAATTCGGCAACTAGCTGCCAGTTTCGAACCACTAACAGGCTAGTGGCCATTAGAAAGATCATCGTGATTACCATCATAATATCGGTAAATGATGGCCAGAAACTGCCTTCGCCGGCGTGACTGGTTTGATTTTGTCCTATGGGTGCAAAACTTGAGTTCACAGTTATTTATATGCCTATTCGTAGTCTTTGCTAGGCAGTGATGGCAGGCGAAAGCCCTCGCGAAGGACTGATTTGATATCGTTTAGATCGCTCGAAAGGGTTTCTATTTGTTCTCGATTGATATTAATCGTTTCTTGCAATGACATCGCAGAGGTGTGGTAGATTTCCTGGGTTTGTTTTAAGTTTTGGGTCGCGAGTACGACTGATTTAATGAGGTCACCCATTTTATGCACAATGTCATCATTGGCAGGAATGAACTGAGGCAACAAATAAATAGAAGTGAGCTGCTCGATACCACTCAGAAAGTGGGTTTGAACATCATTCAGGCGGGTATAAAAGTAGCCAAATAAAACATAACTGACGATAGCGGTAATGGTGGTAGACAAGGCTGTCGACATACCGTGAATGACAAGTCCCATGCCACCAAGACTGCCGGCTGCAGAATCTATTAAGTCTGATGCGCCGAGTAGTGCGATTGACAACGATACGATGGTACCAAAAACGCCGGTCAAAATTAGAATATTATTGATGTACCGTATCAACCCGAATTTTGTTCCTTCGTCGGCGGTTAACATAGCCGATAGCGCGCTGTGGTTGATTGCACCATTCGCTTTTCGAATTGATCTTAGTGTCCAATACCGTTTCGCGACAATCGAGTCACCGGCCAAGCCATCTAACAGGTCTGTCTTGAGTGATTCAATGTTATTGGCGAGCCCTGCAATTGCCTTTTCTTCCAGTTTGTAACGAATCAGGTGATAGACAATATTAATCATACCAAAAAAGAATAGTGAGACGATTGAACTATTGATGATTACGCCCGTTTGAGTCTGCTGGTTCTCAAAATAAAACGAGTAGATAAAGTCGAAATTCCAACTAATACCAATGACGATTAGACTCGCAGCAATTGCGAGTTGAATGAGTATTTGTGTGCTAAGACTGGTGAGCAAACGGTTTAAATCCATGAACAGACTCTTGATTGTTATCGCGTTATTCGAGTTTATAGTAGTCGAGACTTAAAATCGATACTTAGCCTTGTCCAATATAGAAGTGAGTCTGGATTGGAGGGGCTATTTCAACATAAAAAGAGTGATCCGTACTTCTATCCGAAATGTTTCTGCACTCATCCTATTTATCTTACTTACTTACTTACTTACTGTCTGTAAGCATAAGATCTGGCAAATAACGACTCAGAGTGTTGCCTGACATAAAGCCATAAATGAGGCGCCGTGTTCGATACCAGAAAGTGCCAAAAAAGATGATAAACATGCCCAGACCCATTAATATATAAATGATCAGGTTTTGACTATTGCTAAATTGCCCCTGAACAAGTTGGGTGAGCGCGTAAATCATATACATTTGGGTTGAAATTAGCATGGCGCGACGATCCAGCAGCAATGCCAGTAATAAAAAAACAATAAAAAAGATGACAATTACAATCTCTTTATCGATGGCTTGGAGCCAATCATGTTCTCCTAACAGCATCGACAGCATAATGCCGTGTACAATTAATGGTGATGCGAGTAAATGAAGCCAGAACGCACTATCACTGAGGTGGGTTTCACGTTTGGTATCTTGGCTATCGAAAAGCATTGCTACTGAAAATATAATTAATCCTAAGGCTGAAAAAATAATGGGGTTGGATAACACTCGTTCACCTATGGTGAGAATGGCTATCGAAATTATTGCTCCAGCCAGCGGCAATAGACTAAACGGCATTTTGTAGCGAACGTAGAATGCTAGGCTTGTGGCTGCGATTAGGGCAAAAGTCCAAACAGCTGATTGTTCACTATCAAAGTCCATTGCTCGATGAACA
>Ga0307489_10001758_pt1 | contig 14387 bp, 19 predicted proteins | sample SB12metaG_FD_202247 | JGI IMG/M metagenome (GOLD analysis project Ga0307489, IMG submission 202247) | Sea-ice brine microbial communities from Beaufort Sea near Barrow, Alaska, United States - SB 1.2 | ecosystem: Environmental > Aquatic > Marine > Coastal | place: USA: Alaska | collected... | reverse complement strand
ACAACAGTGTGAACACGATACCATGGTAATGCCATAGTAATACATTCCTCAATATAAATAATGGTTTTTGACTTTCTTACAACTAAACTACAGAAAAGTTAGCTATTATATTATTATAAGCAAAGATAGAAAAAATTGATCAATTAAATTCGATGTAAATTAAGTATTTTTAACTTTATCAATAAATATACGTAAAAGTATGTGTTTAATTAAGCTTTTAACTTGTATAAATTTTTAAAATAATATAAAGTATCTAAAATCAAAATAATTATTTTTATCTCTTTTCATTTATTTTACAAAACTATTTATCTTTCAATAATTAATAATAAATTTATTTTTATGGCAAAAAAAAGTATGATTGAGCGTGAAAAAAAACGCATTAAATTACATAAAAAATATGATTTAAAGCGAACTATTTTATTAAAACAATATCAAAACGAAGAAAATTTCAATGTAAAATTAGAAATTCATTCACAATTGCAAAAATTACCACGTAATAGTTCGAAAACTCGAATTCGAAATCGATGCTGGAAAACTGGTCGTCCACGCGGTGTTTTTAGAGACTTCGGATTATCTCGTCATGTTTTTAGAGAAATGGCACATCAATGTTTATTACCTGGCGTAACAAAATCTAGTTGGTAATTAAAAATCTATTCAAATTAAATTCCGTGATTTTTATTAATTTAATCTACAATTAAATACATAAAGTCAAAAGACTTATTAAACATTTTTGTTATAATTTAGCATACTCTATTCTTTAGAATCAAAATACTTTTAATTTAGAACTAAGGAGTTTCTTATGATTTACGATTCACAAGTTTATACAGCATTATGTATTAGTTTATTAGCATTTTTTTTAGCTATTAGATTAGGCTCAACTCTTTACGAATAAAAATTATTAAATCTTTAATTAACTAAGACTCTACATTACATATTGATATTAAGTTATGGTAACAGAAAATTTAAAAAAATTTACTACGCCCGTTTTTCCATTTACAGCAATTGTTGGACAAGAAGAAATGAAATTAGCGTTACAGCTAAATGTTATCGATCCAAAAATTGGTGGCGTTATGATTATGGGAGATCGCGGAACTGGTAAATCAACAACAATTCGAGCAATTGCAGACTTACTTCCAGAAATTGAAATCGTAAAAGATAACCCATTTAATTCACATAAATCGGACTTAGATTTAATGAGTAATGAGGTTAAATTAGCCATTCAAAATAATGAAACTCTTGAAACAGAACTAATTAAAATTCCAATGGTTGATTTACCACTTGGAGCAACGGAAGATCGAGTTTGTGGAACTATTGATATCGAAAAAGCTTTAACTGAAGGTATAAAAGCTTTTGAACCTGGTTTACTTGCAAAAGCAAATAGAGGATTACTTTATGTTGATGAGGTAAACTTATTAGATGATCATTTAGTTGATATTTTATTAGATTCAGCAGCTTCTGGTTGGAACACCGTTGAAAGAGAAGGAATTTCAATTCGTCACCCAGCTCGTTTTGTATTAGTTGGTTCAGGAAACCCAGAAGAAGGTGAATTAAGACCACAACTATTAGATAGATTTGGAATGCATGCTGAAATTCGTACTGTTAAAGATCCAATTTTAAGAGTGAAAGTTGTTGAGGAACGTACATCATTTGATCAGACTCCAATGGTTTGGATTGAAAATTATGAAGCTCAACAACAAGAATTACGTGATCGAATTGTCGAAGCACAAAATCTTTTGCCAACAGTTGAAATGGATTACGATTTAAGAGTAAAAATTTCTGAAGTTTGTAGCCAATTAGATGTTGATGGATTACGGGGAGACATTGTTACAAATCGTGCTGCTAAAGCTTATGCAGCTTATAACAAACGAGATAAAGTAACTGTTAACGATATTTCTAAAATTATAACGTTATGTTTACGTCATCGTTTAAGAAAAGATCCTTTAGAATCAATTGATTCAGGTGATAAAGTAATTAAAGTCTTTAACGAAATATTTGAAATTGAAGATTAATTTACTTACTTTACATTATTTTTAATATTAATAAAGTAACTGTAAATATATGCTAAAAGCAATTGGGTTTCTTGTGAGTGCTTTCTTAATTGCAATTATTTTTTTACGTGTACCTCAAGAAAACGTTGGATTATCTAGTTTTGCAACTAAAAGTGATATATTAGGCTCACCAAGTTCTGCACAACGTTCTTTAAATATTTTAACTGCTTTTGGAATTGTAATTTATCTTGGAATAGCTATTCAATTAAATAACATAAATTAAAAAAAATTTGTGATTAGTTCTTCTAAAATTATTAAGACTAAGCAATATTACTTAGTCTTAATAATTTTAAATTTTTTACCAAAATCCTAATGAAACAGCTTTATCAATTGGTAAACATGCACCAATTCCTAACCAAACAGCCACAAAGAATCCAATAATAAATGCTAAGCTTGCAATTGGTCGACGGAAGGGATTTTGAAATTTATTTACATTCTCAATGAATGGTATAGTAATTAATCCGATTGGCACAGCAGCCATTGCTAATACACCTAATAATTTATTTGGTAATACACGTAATAAATTAAATGTAGGGAAAAAATACCATTCAGGTAAAATTTCTAATGGTGTATTAAATGGATCTGCTGGTTCACCTAATTGTGTTGGTGCTAAAACAGATAATCCTACACAACATGCGAATGTACCTAACATAGTAAGAGGGAAAATATATAAAATATCATTTGGCCATGCAGGCTCTCCATAATAGTTATGGCCCATTCCTTTTGCTAGTTTCGCTCTTAATTTCGGATCAGTTAAATCTGGTTTTTTGATTACTGACATAATAAAATTTATTAATATTAATTTTTATAAATTATAAAGGTCCTGAAATACCTTGTTTACGGATCATTAAAAAGTGAGTTAACATTAATACAGCAGCAGCTAGAGGTAAGACAAAAGTATGTGCACTGTAGAAACGAGTTAATGTAGCTTGTCCAACACTTTCACCACCACGCAATAATAAAACTATTGGTGGTCCAACAATTGGAACTGCTGCTGGTACACCTGTTACGATTTTACAAGCCCAAAATCCAACTTGATCCCATGGTAGTGAATAACCAGTTACACCAAATGAAACAGTAACAACAGCTAATATTACACCTGTTACCCATGTTAACTCACGTGGTTTTTTAAATCCACCTGTTAAGTAAACACGGAACACATGTAATACAAGCATTAAGACCATCATACCAGCTGACCATCGATGAATTGAACGAATTAACCATCCAAAGTTAACACTTGTCATAATATATTCAACAGAAGCGAATGCATCAACAACACTTGGTCGATAATAAAAAGTCATCGCAAATCCTGTTGCAACCTGAATTAAAAAGCATGTTAAAACAAGACCGCCAAAACAGTAAAAAATATTTACATGAGGTGGTACATACTTACTAGTAATGTCATCAGCAATTGCTTGAACTTCTAAACGTTCTTCAAACCAATCGTAAACTTTACTCATAAAATAGTTTTTAAAAAATTTTAACACAGTTAAGCAAATGATAAACTTTATAAATTTTAGATTCAAAGGCGAGAGTGGGATTCGAACCCACGGAATCCGTAAAGATTCATCTGATTTCAAATCAGACGCAATCGACCAACTCTGCCATCTCGCCAAAAGATTAGCTAGAAAACTAATCTTAAATGTTCATTATATATTAAATTAACTTTCATATGTAGTAATTCCACTAAACTTAATCGAAGCCGGGTCTGGATTTTTTCCAATAGAAAAACCACGAGTATTAACAGACGTTCGTCCTGGATTAACTTTTTCTGGAAAAACACCATCTTTTGGATGTAAATATTGAACTTCACCGCTTGGGAAAATTCGATAAATTTTATAATTGCTAATTTTGAATGTTCGTAATTGAGTACCTAGTGCTAAGCATTGTTCCTTACGCGCTAAATATAATAAATTTTCTCCATTACGCATTATAGCTGCTCCAGCAGTAGGCATTTCAAATATTTGTTCCTTTGGGCTAGTCCAAGTAATAGCATATTTTTCTTCAACTTCAGCTGCACGTAACCAGCCTCCAGTACTTCCACCGAAAGTAGGAAAAGGTGTTTGTAAATTTAATGTCATCTGTAAAACTTTATAAATGTTTAACGTTCAATATATAATTTTAATAAAAAAAAAATTTTTTTCATTAAAATTATCAAAATTTCTAGCGGAGAATGGATTTGAACCATTGACCTTCGGGTTATGAGCCCAACGAGCTACCAGGCTGCTCTACTCCGCGAGATATCAATTTCATTTAATAGTTCTAAACTCAAACTTACCTACATTTGATGTAATATTAATTATATATTAACAAACACTTTGTATATAACTATTATCATAACATATTTAAATTAAATATGTCAATTAAAGTAGAATAATAACAATTTATATTCTACTTTAATTATTTAATTAAGTAAGTGAAGCTTTACCACCAGCAGCTTCAATTTGTTTTTTAGCCTCTTCAGCTGGGTCTTTAGCTAAACCTTCTTGAACTAATTTCGGTGCTGATTCAACTAATGTTTTCGCTTCTTTTAATCCTAATCCTGTTAAACCGCGAACAACTTTTAATACAGCAATCTTTTTATCTGCAGGAACTTCATCTAGCATTAAGTTGAATTCTGTTTTTTCTTCCACTTCTTCAACTTCAGCAGCTGCCATTACCATTGTTCCGCCAGCACTTGCAGAAGCATCTACACCAAATGTTTCTTCAATTTTTGTTACTAATTCTGAAGCTTCTAATAATGTTAAAGTTTTTAACTCTTCAACAATTTGATCAATTTTTTCTGACATAATCTATATTATTTAATTTATATTAAAGATATTTTGGTTTAAAAATATTTAGATAAAAATATCTAAATCCAATTTAATTGAAGAACCCATGCTTGTGCAAATAAATAAATTTTTAAAGTATTTACCTTTCACTCCTGAGGGTCGGTTTTGCTCAATTGATTTGTACAACGCTGTTAAATTTTCCATTAATTGCGTTTTTGTAAAATCAGATTTCCCAAAACTAACATGAACGACGCCAGTTTTATCAGCTTTATATTCAAATTTACCTTTTTTAAATTCATTTAAGGTACTTTCTAAAGTTGTAGTAACTGTTCCTGATTTTGGAGATGGCATTAATCCTTTTGGACCTAAAACTCGACCAAGTTTTGCTAATTTTGGCATCATATTAGGAGTCGCAATTAATAAATCAAAGTCAATATTTCCTTGATTAATTTTTTCAATTAGATCATCATTTCCGATAATATCAGCACCTGCTGATTTTGCTTCTTGAAAATTTTCTTCATTTGTTAAAACCGCAATAATAACTTTTTTGCCAATTCCATTGGGTAAAGTTACTGTCGTACGTAATTGTTGATCAGCGTATTTTGGATCAATATCTAAATTTGCGTGCAATTCAACAGTTTCGATAAATTTTGTTGTTGATGTTTCTTTTAAAACTGTTATAGCTTCTTCTAAATCTAAATAAAGTTTATTTGTTGTTTTTTTTAGATTTTCTTTATGACGCCGCGATAACTTTCGCATAAAATTTCCCCATTTAAAATTTACTTAATTTTAACTTAATCTATGATGGAGATACCCATATTTCGGGCAGTTCCTTCGACAATTTTCATAGCACTACTTAACTTCGTAGTATTTAAATCTGGCAATTTTATATTTGCAATTTCTTCTAATTGAGATTTTGTTATAGATCCTACACTTACCCGATTTGGGGTTGATGAACCTTTTTTAATTTTTGCTGCATTAGCAAGTAAGACTGAAGCAGGAGGTGTTTTTAGAATAAAGGTGTAACTTCTGTCTTCATATACGGAAATTTCTACAGGAATAATAAGACCTAATTTATCATTCGTACGAGCATTATAATCTTTACAAAATGCCGCAATATTTACACCATGTTGACCTAAGGCTGGTCCCACTGGTGGTGCAGGAGTTGCTTTTCCAGCAGGTAAAGCAAGTTTTATTAATGCATTAATTTTCTTAGCCATGAAAATTTATTAGTCTAATTTAATAAAAGATATTTAAAGAATTTTAATTTGATTTGTTTGCAATTATAGTCAAGTATTACTTTTGATGGGTATATTAAATTAAAGAATACTAAAAACTATTTTAAAACCTTTGTTATTTTTTAAATTCTATTAAAAATAGAAAAACCTCTTAAAAAAGAGAAACGCGTCCTGAAGGACTCGAACCCTCGACATCTAATTTTGGAGACTAGCGTTCTACCAACTGAACTAAGGACGCATTAAAGTGTTAACGTAATTAACATATGAATAATACTACGAATTAATTAAAATGACAACAGCTTAATTTAGAAAATTAAGTTTTGTTAGAAGACTTATCAAGTATTTTTTTTAATGCAGCATATATAATGTTTAATTTAGAAATAAATTATACTTTCTATACTTATCTAATTTTCATTCTTTAAGTTTACTTTGAAAATACTAATAGCCACAAAATAAAACAATGACTCAATATTTTATTAAATATAAAAATATTAAAAATTAGATTGTTTTATTTGAAAACTGTCTCTAAATTTTTACTCGTATAATTAATATTTTTTTAAGATGAAAATTTAATTTTTAAAATGCAACAATTTCCAATAAAAAATGAAAAAATATTAATTAAAAAGCATCTACCACATAATTTTTTAGCAGAAAAAATGTTATTAAGCTGTTTATTAATAAATTCAGAAACAATTGAAATTACATTAAAAACTCTTTCAATTGAAGCTTTTTATTTTAAAAATCATCAAGAGATTTATAAAGCAATTCTCTTTATGTATAAAAATAAAATACCACTTGAGATCCTTACGTTAGTTACATTTCTGCAAGATAATGGTATCTTAATAAAGATTGGTGGAATTACAGTTTTAAGTGAACTAATAAATCAAGTTCCAAATCTAATATATCTTGAAGAGTATATTCAATTATTAAAAGATAAATTCATCAGACGTTCATTAATTAAATTAGGATATAAAGCAATTAATTCAGGTTACATAACAAATATTCCATTAGAAAGTACATTAAATGATTTTGAAGATCAATTATTTAATTTAACAAACGAAATTAAAGGACAAAAACTCTTTAGTAGTGCAGAATTACTAGGGACTATTTTTCTTGACTTAAAGAAAAAATCTTTAAGCCCTACATTACCAGGTTTAAAATCAGGATTTTACGATTTAGACTTGTTAACCCAAGGTTTTCAAAAATCGGAGTTGATTATTATCGCTGGAAGACCTTCAATGGGTAAAACTGCATTAGGTTTGAATATAACATTAAATATAATTAAAACTTCAAAATTACCTGTTTTATTTTTTAGTTTGGAAATGTCTAAAGAACAAATAATGTATAGATTGTTAGGAATGGAAGCAAATATCAATCAAATGAGATTAAGAAATGGAAAATTATCTCAAAATGATTGGATTAAATTGAATAAAGTAATAAAAATTATTTCAAAGTTACCTTTTTTTACTGATGATACACCAGGTTTATCTATTCAAGATATTCGATCGAAAATAAAAACTCTTATTTTTGAACGAACTCAAATTGGATTAATTATTATTGATTATTTACAGTTAATGCAGAATTCTAATTCTAAACCTGAAAATCGTGTTGAAGAAATCTCTCAAATAACTCGTTCTTTAAAAAACATTGCCCGAGAATTTGATATTCCAATAATTGCTTTATCTCAGTTAAGTCGAAATGTTGAAAATCGTGTTGATAAAAAACCTATTTTAGCAGATTTACGTGAAAGTGGATCTATTGAACAAGATGCTGATCTTGTATTGATGTTATACAGAAATAAATACTATAATTTAAATCAACATAGCGACCCTACCTCTTCTTTAACGGAATTGATTATAGCTAAACAGCGAAATGGACCCATTGGTACTGTCAAATTAACATTTGATGAGAAACGAACAAAATTCTTTAATCTTAATTTATAAACTTGAATGCCCAGAACCAGATTCGAACTGGTGACACGAGGATCTTCAATCCACTGCTCTACCAACTGAGCTATCCGGGCTTAAGAATAACTTTATCATAAATATATAAAAATCACAACATAAATTTTAAAAATTTAATTGCGCTCAATAGTTGCTTATTAAATTAAATTTTAGTATAATAAAATTGGATATAGGATTTAATATAACTTTTATTTATATTTAACATGTCAGAATCGTAAGATAGCAGCATAAAATATTAACTTAAAGTTAGTATTAAAACTATATCTAAAAGATTTTTTAGTTTAGTTTTTAGCTTTCGATTAGAATGTAATACAAGACAATTTTAAATTATTAAAATACTAATATTAATTATATTTTTTTTGTAAAAGCTGATACAATATTTATTGTAATCAATCTTACTATTTTTAACTTTATTATTTAAAATAACAAAAAATTAGAAATGACACCTTCATTAGCAAATTTTGTATCTAGTTTAGTAGCAGGCGGTCTTGTTGTATCTCTTATTGGTGTTGCTTTAATTGTTATTAGCAAAAGTGATAAAGTTACACGAATTTAATAATTTAACATTATTCAATTATAGTATCTATAGTTAATCTAATATAAGATATATTAAATCAAAATTGAATACTTTATGATAAACTTTAGTTTTGGCCCAAATATTTTTTTAGGGATTATCGTAAGTTTTGGAGTATTAATACTATATTTTCTTCGAAATGTTAAGCCAGAAGTCGCAAGAGATGAAGATATATTTTTTGCAACAATAGGTTTACTTTATAGTTGTATTTTAATGGTTCATGGCTGGAGATTAGATCCAATTTTATTATTTAGCCAAGTTCTTATTATCATAACAGTTTTAGTTGCTGGATGGGAAAATATTCGATTACGAGGTTTAATTGCGAATATGGCAAGATTAAAAAAAAACAGAGAACGATAATTTTTTAATTTCGTATCATCTTGGTTTCAAGTTCATAAATAATTTTTTTAAAGTATGTTTAAAAAATATTCACAATTTCTTTCTGTAGTATTCTTTTGCATTTTTGGTATTGCAGTTACAACTGCATCAGCTATCGATTTAGATGATGCAACAAGAACAGTTGCTAAAGATTCATCAGGTAACACAGTTGTATTAACACCAGAACAAGTTAAACGTGGTAAAAGATTATTTAATGCAACTTGTGGAGCATGTCACGTAGGTGGTATGACAAAAACAAATCCTAATATCGGTTTAGATCCGGAAGCTTTAAGTTTAGCAACACCACGTCGTGATACTATTGATAGTTTAGTTGATTACTTAAAAAATCCAACAACTTATGATGGTGTAGAATCGATTGCAGAGGTTCATCCAAGTATTAAGAGTGCAGATATTTACCCACGTATGCGTTCACTTACTGATGAAGATTTATATTCAATTTCTGGTCATATCTTATTACAACCAAAAATTGTTACAGAGAAATGGGGTGGTGGAAAAATTTACTATTAATTATTTTTGGTAATTTTTATCTTTCAAAAAGTAATATTACTTTTTGAAAGATAAATATATAGTTAGTATCAACTTAGTAATAGAATATAATAAAATTATTTATTCTAGAAGCATGTAGCTCAGTGGATAGAGCATCAGATTCCGATTCTGAAAGTCAAGGGTTCGATTCCCTTCATGCTTATGAGTTAATTCAAATTTAAGTAAAAAATATTTCGGGGCTGTTTTGGTTTCGACATTTAAAATTAGTTAAAGTATGAGTCAGGTCGAAGCTTATATTCTTCGTAAAAATCTATAAACTTAAAAATAAATGCTAATAATACAATTAATTTTATACTTGGAACTTTAGGTTTCAAAAATAAAGTAAGTTCATTACAATTTGCTATTTAAAAAATAAGTAAATTTTATCCTAAAATTTGTTCACTATTAAGAGATCTTTTTATCTTATAAAGTTTAGACTAACGTTATTAATATTCGTTCTTTAGAACTATGCCTGTGAATGAATACTCTAAATAATTTTAAATGGACGTGGGTTCAATTCCCATCAGCTCCAAATTTGCATTCGTGGCCGAGTGGTTGAAGGCACCGGACTCATAATCCGTTTTCCTCTGGAACATCACTGGTTCGAACCCAGTCGAATGCATATTAACTATTTTAATATTGTTTTTTTCAAGATATACTTGTAAAATTAGAAATAATAAAAATTATACCTAATAGTTAGAATTCATGCTTAAATTAAATACTCAAAAAATAATTAATGATTTGGAAAATAATTTTACAAAAAAAGATCTTCCAATACTTAGAATTGGTGATAATGTTAAAATTGGGGTTAAAATTATTGAAGGCACCAAAGAAAGAATTCAATTTTATGAAGGAACAATTATTGCTAGAAAAAATAGTTCAGTTAATACTACAATAACTGTTCGAAAGGTATTACAAGGAATAGGTGTAGAGCGAATATTTTTGGTTCATTCTCCAAAATTGGATTCAATCACTGTATTACGCTTATCAAAAGTTCGACGTGCAAAACTTTATTATTTAAGAAATTTAAAAGGAAAAGCAAGCCGTTTAAAACAAGCATTTAAATAACAAAGAAAGATTTTAAAAGTTTAATAAAAAAAATTTATTTGTATTAAATTTCCGTAGTATAATATAAAGTAGTAAAGTAATAGTAGAATAGTCTTTTTAAATTTTACTTTATAGTTATTTATAATAAGGAGTTATATGGTTACTTACAAAGTGACATTATTAAGTGAAGAACACGATATTGATTCAACAATTGATTGTGATGATGATGTTTTTATTTTAGATGCTGCTGAAGAACAAGGGATTGATTTACCATACTCATGTCGTGCTGGTGCTTGTTCAACTTGTGCAGGTAAAGTAACAGATGGAAGTATTGATCAATCAGAGCAAACTTTCTTAGATGATGATCAAGTGGAAGCTGGTTTTGTTTTAACTTGTATTGCATATCCTAAATCAGATTGTACAATTTCAGTACACCAAGAGGATGAATTGTACTAGTATAGAAAAAAGGAGTGATAAAATATTAATCACTCCTATTTTAGTTAGAAATTAAGTTCTGCAGCTTGAACTTTTTCAAATTGTTTTTTCTTTAAAACTAAAGAAATTTGAGTTAATAAAACAAAGAAACAGAACGCAAGGTAACCAATAATACGTAACGGATTTTGTAAAACAATTTCTGAATCTTCTTGACCAAAACCACCTACATTTGGATCAACATTTAGTGCTTGATCTATTTTTAAAATATCACCCTGTTTAACGATTAAAGTTAATCCTGCAGGTATAACTTGAGAGACTTTTACACCATTTGAGCTAACAATAGCAATATTAGACTCACCTTTTTCTGAGACAGAAATATCTGTAATTTGGCCAGTCTGTGTAGCGCCAAATACATTCATATTGCTCTTATCACCTGCTGGATAAACTTGTCCACGGCCTCTATTACCACCTGCATAGAATGGATAAGTTAAATATTTAATATCTGAATTCTTTTCTGGATCAGGTGCAACCACAGGGAAAATCAACTTTTGATGAGTTTTTCCAGCGATAGGACCAACAACTAAAATATTATCAAATTCAGTACTATAAGGCGAGATAAAGACTCCTTTATTTTTTGCCTTAACTTCTGGTGGTATTTGACTTTTTGGAGCCAATTTAAAACCTTGTGGTAACATTAGAATTCCACCAACATTTAAATCAGCTTTTTTTCCATCTGCTCCAATCTGTTGTTTGCTTACATCATAAGGTACTTTTATCTCTACTTCAAAAACAGAATTTGGAAGAATAGATTGTGGTGCTTCAATTTCGATTGCTTTTTGATTTAAATGACAATTTGCACAAGCTAATTTTCCATTTGCTGCACGTGGATTTGCATAATTTTGTTGTGCAAAAACTGGATATGCTGCTGAATCTTGAACGCAAAAACCAAATAAATTTACAGCAATTGTTAAAGCAAATAAAAGACTTTTAAAAAACTTGTTAGTTGCCATAATTTAAATACTTTTTAAGTATAGATATTTTAATATGTAATGAATTAATTTTTTAGTAAAAACAAGATACCTAATCCTGAGAAATATAGCAGTAAGATTGCTAAAGACAGTAATAACTGTGTTAGAGGATCAGTAGAGGGTGTTAAAATTGCCCCGAGAATTGTTGAAATTAATATGATATATCTCCATGCATCTAACATCTGTTTCGGAGAGACAATATTTAATAATCCAACTAAAATTTGAAGAATTGGAATTTGGAAAGCCAATCCTGTACTATAAAATAAAACAAGAATAAATTCAAAGTATTGGTCAAAGGACCAAAGAGGTTCAAGTACTTCTTCGCTATAATTTAAAAAAAAATTTAAAGCAGCTGGTATTAAAGTATAGTAGGAAAAAGCTAATCCTAATCCAAATAAAATTAATGAACTTAATAGTAAAGGTAAAATGATTTTGGTTTCTTTTTTTGTTAATCCTGGTAATAAAAACAAGATTAATTGTCCAATTACAAATGGACTTGAAAAAAGTAATCCAGTATAAAAAGATATTTTTATTGTTGAAATAAAATATTCACCTGGAGATAGTTGAAAAAATTTTACATTATTAATAGGAAGTTCTAAAATTTTAACTAGAGTCTTAACCTCGAAAAATGCTCCACAAGTTAACAATAAAATTACCCCCAACAAAAGAAAAATTCGCTGACGTAATTCTTCAATATGTTCTGAAAAAGGCAACTCGAGTGTTATAGTTGTATTATTTGTAAAATTAAAATTAGAATTAGTCGTCATGTAATGAAAAATATATTCTTACTATTCTATTAGGCTGAATTTAGAAAAAAATTAAAACTAAAACTATTATTAGTAGTTATAGTTTTAATTTTTAAAAATAAATGAATTAAAATGCTTACTTTAAACCAAAAATTTTAATTATGATAAATAATTTATAGCTTCTAAACGAGCTGTAGCTTTCTTTAATTCAACAGAAGCATCAAGTCTAGCTTTACCTGTTTCTGCATTTTCAACAGCTAGGGTCGCTTTTTCTAATTTTTCAGTAGCTTCACTTAACTCAACGTTAGTAAGTTCTTCTACATCATTTACTAAAACTGTTACTCTATTTCGATCAATTTCAGCTAGACCACCACATAAAATAATAGGTGTCCATTTATCATTTAATTTTATTCTTAATAACCCTGTGTCTAAAGCTGTTATTAATGCTGCATGACCATCTAATACCCCTACTTGACCTGTTAAACCAGGTAAGACAACTTCATCAGCTGTTGTTGAACAGATAACTCTGTCCGGGGTAAGAACGCGAATGTTCATAACCATATATATTATACTCCTTATTTTAGAGTTTCTGCTTTTGCAATTGCTTCATCAATATTACCTACAAGATAGAAAGCTTGCTCAGGTAAATCATCTAATTCACCCTTTAATACCATATCAAAACCTTTGATAGTTTCTTCTAAACTTACATATTTACCAGGTGAGCCTGTAAAGATTTCAGCAACGAAGAATGGTTGTGATAAGAATCGTTCTACTTTACGTGCTCGTGCAACAGTTAAACGATCTTCTTCTGATAACTCATCAATACCTAGAATTGCAATAATATCTTGTAATTCTTTGTAACGTTGTAATGTTTCTTTTACAGTTTCAGCAATTCCATAATGTTGTTCAGTAACAATACCTACTTGTAACATTGTTGAAGTTGAATCTAATGGATCTACTGCTGGATAAATACCTTTAGCTGCTAAATTACGTGATAATACTGTTGTTGCATCTAAATGTGCGAAAGTTGTTGCTGGAGCTGGATCTGTTAAATCATCGGCAGGTACGTATACCGCTTGGATTGATGTAATTGAACCTTGTGTTGTTGATGTAATACGTTCTTGTAATGCTCCCATTTCTGTAGCTAAAGTTGGTTGATAACCTACTGCTGACGGCATACGACCTAATAAAGCAGATACTTCAGAACCAGCTTGTGTGAAACGGAAAATATTATCAATGAATAATAATACATCTTGTTTATTTACATCACGGAAATACTCAGCCATAGTTAAAGCTGTTAAACCAACACGCATACGTGCCCCTGGTGGTTCATTCATTTGACCATATACTAAAGCTACTTTTGATTCTTCAAAGTTACTTTCATTGATTACACCAGATTCTTTCATTTCTTCATACAAATCATTTCCTTCACGTGTACGTTCACCTACACCGCCAAAAACAGATACTCCACCGTGAGCTTTTGCAATGTTATTAATTAATTCCATAATTAAAACTGTTTTACCTACACCAGCTCCACCGAATAAACCAATTTTACCACCACGACGATATGGTGCTAATAAATCAACTACTTTGATACCAGTTTCGAAAATTG
>Ga0307489_10001757_pt1 | contig 14388 bp, 18 predicted proteins | sample SB12metaG_FD_202247 | JGI IMG/M metagenome (GOLD analysis project Ga0307489, IMG submission 202247) | Sea-ice brine microbial communities from Beaufort Sea near Barrow, Alaska, United States - SB 1.2 | ecosystem: Environmental > Aquatic > Marine > Coastal | place: USA: Alaska | collected... | reverse complement strand
GCGACAGTGGTGGCGGCGGCGTCGGCGGGGGCAGCTGCGGCGGCGGCGGCAGTGGTGGCGGCGGCGGCGGTGGCGGCGGCGGCGGCGACGGGAGTGGTGGTGGCTGCGTCGGCGGGGGCGGCGACGGCGGCGGCGGCGGCAGTGGTGGTGGCATCGTCGGCGGCGGCGTGGGTGGTGATGGGTGCTTGAGCTGCTTCGTGGCGAGTGCACGTGGGACGCGATAGGTGGGCGCTATAGAGTCGCTCCCGGAGGCGTTCCACGCGCGCGCGGATTGGTGCATGGCCGCCGCCGCCGCCGCCGCCGCCGTCGCTGCCGCTTCCACCCCTCCTGCCCCCCCTGCCCCCCGTGAGACTGAACGTCTCAAGGCCGCGCATCGCCGCCTGGCCCCGGCTGCTGCTCCCACCAGAACGGCATGGCGGGCGATCACGAGTGTGGACAGGCGCACTATGTGCAAACAGCCACGGGCAGGAGGTGCCACGTGGCGCCGCGGGACTGTGTGGCATGTGCTTGAGCACGCCCGCCAGTTTCCTGCTCACGCCATCCACCCCACGCCCCGTGCGTGTCCCGCGGCGCAGCGTGTGCCTGACCCCGCCCGCCTCGTTCCCACCTCTACTATCCACCGCGAGCGCGAACCCCCTGAGAGTCTCGAGGCCCGTTTTGAGACCCCGCGCTAGCCGGGCGAACCGCATCTTCACACCCCGTCCCGCCGGCGCCTCATAGCAGGGGCTTACACTCGTCCACTTTTCGGCTTAACGGAAGCGCTTTCTGTGGGATAGGGGTGCGCTTGGGGGTTGTTTGGGGGGTACTGAGGGGTTGTCAGGGGGTATTGGGGGATGTTTAGGGTGTGTTTTGTGTCATAACCGGCTCAGGTTGAGCTGAGAAGTGGACGAGTGTAAGCCCCTGCCTCATAGTCAAGGTCGTCCTCTGAGTTATCCTCCAGAGCGGAGGCGGGGTCATCTTCGTCATCGCTATCTTCCTCGCCGTCGGCATATTGTAGGGATCACAACACATGGTGTACCGGTACATGTTTATAGCGGGCTTGATAGTAGCACGTGGTAAGATCACTGGTTATCACACACAGGCATTTATAGTCAGACACATGTACTCCGTCTTATCCCGTGTGTGCCAACAGCCTCACCGTGGAATGCCCGTGCCGCAGCCGCCGCGTCCGCCGTTGCCGCAGCCGCCCACGCCGCCTCTCCCTCCTCCCGTGCCGCCGCCGCCGCCGCCGCCCGCGCCACGTCTACCTCCTCCGCCTTCTCTTCGCCCTCATCCGCCTCCGCCTCCGCCTCCGAATCCGCCTCCGAAGCCGCTTCCAAATCCGCCACCGCCTCCGAATCCTCCTCCGCACCCGAGTCCGCGTCCACGTCCGAGAGAGAGAGACGCTTCCGCGTGTACAAGCAGGCCCCAGGTGTCCGCCCTGGCTCCCGTGCGGCCACGCCCGAATCCTCTTCCGCGTCCGAGTCCGCTTCCGCTTCCGCGTCCGAGTTCACGTCCGAGTCCGAGGCCGCATCCAGTAAGATGCCGTCGAGCCTGGCCGTCACGTAGTTTCTCGTTCTCCGACCGTTCAAGGCCCTGGCTGTAGCGGCGCAAGCTGAATTTAAAAGAACAAGTTGAAAGCAGCATACCACATTTCAGTTTCAAGTGCTTAGTTCCAGGCGGTTTCAACATGGGTTTCATAGGGTCAACCTGCACCGCCCTGCCTGGCCGCAGCGCCACAGGCCGCCGCCGCCGCCGCGTCGCCGGGCCCCGCCCCCGGGTGCCCCGAGCCAAGGGCTTACACTCGTCCGCTTCTAAGATCAACATGAGCCGTTTCTGACACAAAACACACCCTAGAGCCCCCCTGATACCCCCTACAACCCCCTACATACCCCGAAACAACCCCTACATGCACCCCCTATGCCACAGAAAGCGCTTACGTTGAGCTGAAAACTGGGCAAGTGTAAGCCCCTGCCCCGCGCCCTTCGCCGCCGCCGGCCGCGCCGCGCTGTGGTACCAGTCACTCGCCGTAACTCCTCCCCCGATGTCTACAGCCCAAACCAGCCCAAATCAAAATATGGGGTAACCGATACACCTTGGGAACTATCCTCATGTCGACCAATCATGGCAAGGAAACGAGGGAGGGCGCGTTTTCCCGGACCATCTCAGGTTTAGGGTTTAGGTTTTAGGGTTTAGCGACAATGCGGTTCGCCTGTCCCCACCGGTGATGAGCCCCACGCGGTCCAAGCCCCGCTCGATGTCCGCCAGGCGGTGGTCCGACCGTCCACCAGCGGCGGCGCTGCCTCTTCCGGTGTGTTTGCCCACAGTGTGACCCCCAGCGGTGGTGACAGCATCAGATTGTGTGCCTGCATTGTACCCCCCCACGGTGCAGCGGCGCAAGTTGAATTTGATAGCAGGCGGATAATCCTATGACAGTTTCAAGCGCTTAGTTCCAGGCGGTTTCAGCTTGGGTTTCATAAAGTCAACCTGCACCACCCTACCACGGCAGTGGCGGCGCGGAACTTGCGGGTCATCGCATACATCTCCTCGCCGGCGGCTTCGGGTGCGGCAGTTGGGGAAGTAGCATCGTTGTAGTTGCCATAATCGTCGTTGTTGCTGGCGCTAGGTGCACGGGTCCGAACCCTGGCGGCGGCGGCGGCGGCGGCGGCGGCTCCTCCAGTCTGGTTGCCCACAGCGGCAGCAGTACGATCCTTGCGGGTCGACTCGTGCACTTTCTCGGCGGCGGCGGCGGCGGAGCTATCTTTGTGGTCGTCATAATCGTCGTTGTCACTGGCGCCAGGTGTGTGGCTTCGAACCCTGGCAGCGGCGGCTACAGCGATGGCGGCCTCGGCCCTCGCAATTTGTCTGCCCAACATAGTGTTACCCCCCACGACGGTGGCGTTCCCGTACTTGCGGGACATCTCGTGCAGATACTCGGCATTGGCGGCGGCGGTGACGGCGGCGGCGGAGAAGTCGTCGTCTTTAATGAAGTCGTCCTCCTCCTCCTCCTCCTCTGCCTCCTCCGCCTCCTCCTCCCCCTCCTCCTCCTCGGAGTCGTCGTCGTAATTGAAGTTGTCGGCGCCATGAGCGTGGGTTCGAGCAGTGGCGGAGGCGTCGGAGGTGTAGTTGTCGTAATCGTCGACGTGGTTGGCGCGAGGTGCGTGGGTTGGAGCCCTGGCGGAGGCTGGCCGGGCCGCCACTTCCGTTTGCCGCCGCACCGCAATTGAGTCACAGCGGCGGCTTGGCAGTCCCTCGTGTATTGAGTCACGTCGGCGGCGGCGGCGGCGGCGAGGGGGGGTGCATTGGTGTGGGTCAGCGGCCGCTCCTTCAGGCTGTGCGCCCATAGTGCACCCGCCCCCCGCCAGGGGCTTACACTCGTCCACTTTTCGGCTCATCCTAAGCGCTTTTGTGTGGGATAGGGGATGCATTTAGGGGTTGTTCAGGGGTTGTTTAGGCGGTGTCACGGGTATTAGGGGTGGTTTAGGGCCTGCCCCCCGCCCACGACCGGCCCATGGTCGCCAGTTGCGCCGCGCTAATGCCCCCGGTCTGCAGCGCGGCCTGTGCGGCGGCGGCGGCAGGCCCCGCACCAGGGGCTTACACTCGTCCACTTCTCAGCTCAACCTGCCGTTTCTGACACAAAATACACCCCGAACACCCCCAAATACTCCTTAATACCCCCTGACACCTCCTAAACACCTCCTAAACACCCCAAGAACAGATCCCTGATGCACCCCTATCCCACAGAATTCGCTCAACTTGAGCCGAAAAGTGGACGAGTGTAAGCCCCTGCCCCGCACCCATCCCGAGGATCTGCGCGTTGGGCGCCGCCGGGCGCAACCTGGATGGTCCCTTGCCGCCCTCGCCCTCGCCGCCGCCGCCGCCGCCGATAGTTCTCGATTTAGTCGAGGTCTTCCTGCCGCCGCCGCTGCTGCTTTTGGCGTCGGCGCCGTTGGCGCGCCGCTGGCCATCTGCCTCGGAACTCCCGCGGCGGTCACGCCCGCCCCCGCCCCCGCCCCCGCCCCCGCCGCTCCCGCTCCCGCCCTCTCGGTCTCCTGCGTGCCCACTTCCGTCCCCTCCTCGATGGTGTCCACCCCCACCCCCGCCCCAACCCGCACCCCCACCAGCGCCCCCACCCCCATCCCCGTCCCCGTCCCTATCTCGTCGCTGATATTTCTCTGCGCTCTTGTCTGCCGTGGCCGACCCCCCCCCCGCCGCCGCCGCCTTGAGCGCCTTGATCTCACCCTCAAGGTCCGCCAGCGCATGGTCCGCCGTGTTGTGGCGACGCAAGTTGAGTTGAAAGCAACGTTTGGAAGCGCTTCATCACAGGTAAGTTTCAAGCGCCGAAAGCAGACGCGCGTTCAACTCGGGTTTTGATGCTGGCAAGCTGCCCCGCCCCACCGTGGGCGCCAGCGCCGCCGCCACCCCCACCGCGTCCCACTTGGCGCCTGCCGCCTTGGCCGCCTCCACCGAGGGGCTTTCACTCGTCCACTTCTCAGCTCAACCTGAGCCGTTATGTCATTCAAAACGCACCCCAAACACCCCTTACACACACCCCTAACAACCTTCATCCCCCTCTAAATATGCCCGAAACACTCCCTGGAACCCCTCCTACACACCCCCTGAACACCCCATACATACCCCCTAAACAGCCCCTACATAGGGGAACCTCAGAAAGCGCTTACGTTGAGCTGACAGGTGGACGAGTGTAAGGCCGTGCCTCCAGCGCGCGCACCCCGGTGCGGAGCAGCTTGTTGGCGGCGGGCAACTGCGCGTGCGACCGCGAGTACGCCTCCGCCGTGCGACCCAGCAGCAGCCCCACGGAGGCGGCAGAGCGCAGGGCTTTGGCTACCGTGCTCGCCTTCTCTGCCTCTGCCTTGGCCTTGGCCAGCTTCTCGGCCTCGGCGGCGGCGGCGGCAGCGGCGGCCTCCATCTGCTCCACGCCCCCGCCTCCTCCTCCCGCCGCCGCGCCCATCTTCGCCATTACCACCTTGGACAACCTGGCGCCCTCCTCCGCCGCGTCGGCCCGTTTTGTTGCTATTTTGAGCTCTTCCCGCATTTTCTCGAGCCGGAGCTCGGCCGCCCTCGCCACGTCCCTCTCTCGCTTTTCCGCCTGTTGAAGCAAGGCAGCTTCACGCGCCTGCGCCTTGTTCAGCGCCTCCCTTTCGCCAGGGGCTTACACTCGTCGACTTTTCAGTTCAACGTACGCGCTTTCCGTGGGATAGGGGGTGCGCTTAGGGGGTGTTTAGAGGGTGATTAGGAGGTGTTGGGAGGTATGAGCGGGCGTTTGGGGGGTCTATTTTTATGTCAGGGACGGCTCAGGTTGAGCTGAGAAGTGGACGAGTGTAAGCCCCTGCCTCTCGCGCGCTTCGGTTATCGAAAGCACCTCCACCTCGCGTTTCTTCACCGCCTCCGCCTCAGTGTAGCGGCGCAAGTTGAATTTGAAAGCAGAAAGTTGAAAGCAGTATATCACAATTTAGTGACAAGCGCTTAGTTACAGTCGGTGTCAACTTGGGTTTCATAGGGTCAACCTGCACTACCCTACCTCGGCCTCCGCTGCCGCCGCCGCCGCCACCACGCGACCCTTCTGCTCGGCCACGCTCGTCTTCTCCTCCTCGTACGGCCTGCCAGATACTGCTTGCCGCGTGACCCAACGCACTTTGAACCGTAGTTTCCTGACTTTTACATGGAATTCTATGATGTGGCGAGCAATATCTACGGGGCCCAGGGTTTGGGGTTTAGGCTTTAGGGTTTAGGGTTAGGGTTTAGGGCCCGACCTCCTCCAGCGCGGCGCCGCAAACCTCCGCCAGCGTCTGTCCCGAGTGAGCGCGCATCGTAGCGGCCCTCAGAGCCTCCTCCATGCCCTCGCCGCTCACCCGCCTGGTGTTCAGCTCCACCGCCTGTGACCAGGGGCTTACATTCATTCGCTTGTCAGCTCAACATGGGTGCTTTCTGTGATATAGGGGGTGATTTAAGGGGTTGATCAGGAGGGGTTTGGGGGGTATCAGGAGGTATCAGGTGGTGCTAAGGGTGTGTTTTCGTGTCATAAATGGCTCAGGTTGAGCTGAGACGTGGACGAGTGTAAGCCCTTGCCTGTAGCGCTTCGGCGGCGCGGAGGGCCTCGTTGTCCTTGCGTTGCGCCACGAGCGCCTTGCCCATGACCGCAACGTTTTCTGGGGAGCCGTCCAGGTCGCGTTGCGCGAGTTCCCGCTTCGCCTCTACCTCCGCCGCATGGTGCTGAGCGGAGCCGCCCTCCGCCTCGGTCAGGCGAGCCTCCAGCGATGCGATTCGTTCCGCCGCGCGCGCCGCTGCCGCCGCCGCCGCCGCGTCGCCCGTGTCGTGCTCCCGCCGCTGCGCCTCGAAGCAGGGGCTTACACTCCTTCACTTCACAGCTCAACATGAGGATCTTCGGGGCACATCGCTCACGTTGCAGCTCAACTTGAGCACATTCGGGACTCATCCACGGGTTAATTTGGGGTCATATGGTGGACAAAGTAAGCTTAAGTTGAGCGGAAAGGGGCAAAGTAAGCTCAAGTTGAGCGGTAATGGGAACGAGTGTAAGCCCCTGCCTCGAAGGCCCGCTCCACGCTGCGCAGGCTTCCGACCAACTCGGAGCACTTATCCTCGTATTCATCCAACAGCCTCTGCCGCACGGACAGCTGTTCGGTCCGCTCGCCCTCCAGCCAGGGGCTTACACTCGTCCACTTCTCAGCTCAACCTGAGGCGTTTCTGACACAAAATACACCCCAAACACTCCCTAATAACCCCTGACACCTCCTAAACACCCCCCAAACAGCCCCTAAACAACTCCCTATACCGCAGAAAGCGCTTATATTGAGCCGAAAAGTGGACGAGTGTAAGCCCCTGCCTCCAGCTCTGCCAGCCTATCGTCGACTCGCTGGGTGGAGATGGCTGACTCCTGCGCCGCCGCCGCCGCGCCGCCCGCCGCCGCCGCCGCGCGCCTATCGCGCTCTTCCGTCACGCGCCGTGACTCCAGCGCCCCCCGCTGCAGCTCCTCGCACCGCCGCTGCACAGGGCCTTACACTCGTTCCCATAACCGCTCAACTTGAGCTCACTCTGCCCCTTTCCGCTCAACTTAAGCTCACATTGTCCCTCATAAAACCCAACCTAACCCGTGGATGTGTCCCGAAGGTACTCAAGTTGAGCTCGAACGTGAGCGATGTGTCACGAAGGTCCTCAAGTTGAACCCTGAAGTGAGCGTGTGTAAGCCCCTGCCGCTGCAGCGCGGCGCCCGCCGCCTCCGCCTCCATCGCGCGATGCGTCTCCTCCGCGAGCCGCCGCGAGTACTCCGCCTCGCGCGCCCGTAGAATGTCGTCGTACGTCGCCGATAACTCAGACTTCGCCGCCTCCTGCTCCTGGTGCGACCGCTGCAGGCGCGCCTCAAGGTCGCGGATGTATTGCGAGCCTTCCTCGCGCGCAACCCGCGCCTCCTCATCCTGGCCCCAGCGCGCCGCCTCTATGCGCTGCGCCGTTGCCGCCGCAGCCGCCTCCCGCTCACGCTGGGCCGCTGCAGCGTCCTCGATCCAGGGGCTTACACTCGGCGTCCACTGTTCGGCTCAACCTCAGCCGATTTGGTCACCTACTCGTGTCCCCCTGTTTATATAGACTGGGGGAAAACCATTCACCAAACGTATCCCACAAAATGTGCTTACGTTGAGCCGAAAAGTGGACGAGCGTAAGCCCCTGCCTCGATCTGCTCCACGGCGGACCGGCACTCCAGGAGCTGGGAGTCTTTCGCTGCCACCGCCGCGCGCCAGGGACCGACGGATACCCATCTCCACGTCATCGAACGCAATTTGAATCGTCGGGTCTTGAGTTAAATGCCATCCTAGGAGGAGGAGGAGGAGGAGGAGGAGTAAGAGGAGGAGGAGGTGGTGGAGGAGGAGGAGGAAGGGGAGGAGGAGGAGGTGGAGGAGGAGGAGGCGATGTGGCGGGCAATATCTGTCAGTCCCCACGGCGCGCAGGGCGCCAAGCTCCACGTCTGACGACTCCAGCTCGGCATCGCGCTCCTGCAGCAGCTGCAGGTTGTACAGGAAGTCGGCGCGAAGCGCGCGGAACTTGGCGTTGACGCCCTCCAGCCAGGGGCTTACACTCGTTCACGTTAGAGCTCAAGTTGAGCAAGTCCAGGACACGTTCATAAGCTAAGTCGGGTTATACGGTGGACAGATGAGTTCAAGTGATCTGAAATTGGAACGAGTGTAAGCCCCTGCCTCCAGCTCCCCCTGCGCATCCCGCAGCGCCCCCGCCCAGGGACCGCCAGATAGTGCTCGCCACGTCATAGGATGCAGTGAGCTCAAGACACGAGGGTAATGCAGTTGTGGTGGATTGTTGCTCGCTGTTTCATAGGGTGCCATTTAATTCAGGAAACGAGAGTTCTGTTGCGCTTCGATGTCGTGGCAGGCGCGGGCGACGTGTGCGCGGCCTTACCCCCGTCAGCAGCTCCCGCCGCGAGCCCGCCACCGCCTCGAGCTCGCGCTCCCTCGCGTTGATGATGCTCTGAATGGGGTTGCACCTCGGGCTGTCATGGCCCCGGCCCTCTCTCTCCGCCGACGTTGGAGTTGTCGCCGCCTCCGCCGCCGCCGCCGTAATTCTCATCGAGCCGACTGTCGCGGACGCCGCGGCGACGTCGACGATGCTCTGGACGGGGTTGTGGCCATGGCCCGGACTCCCGAGGTACCCTCTTGCCGCGGAAGTTGTAAATGTTACTGCTGTCGTTCGGGGTGGTGGTGGTGGTGGTGGTGGTGGTGAATGGGTGGGGGTGGGGGTCTCCGCCTCCAGTAACCCCGGCATGACGCCCCTGGCCCCGGGTACGGTACGGGACGCCACGCCTTGCCGCGGGGGGATCGGCCTGGCGACGCGCAAGCGCGGCGGGTACTCACGGTGTCACGGAATATCCTCGGGCGCCGCAGGAAATGTGGAGATGACACCTGACGGCTAACGGTTTTAACCGTCTCATGGGTGATAGGAGTATTCGCGGTGAAAATAAATATGTGCCGGGTCAGACTGATCTTGCAGGGTGAAAGGCAGCCGAGACACCGATGAAAATAAAACGGTCATATATATCGCAAATTCGCAATGCAAGATACGCGGTGCGACCCGCGAGCGCGAGCGGCGCATCAGACACATCGCATCCGGCAGCCGGCAGGCGGGCAGGCGTCGAGTACCGCCCCTCGCCCCGCCTCCTGCTTCCTGCCTTCCGCCGTAGTGCGCTTCACGCAGTGTTGCCGCAAACGAAGGTACAAAAGACAAGTGCGAGCATTCCTGCTCCGCTTGGTGCGACAACAATCGTTGCTTTCGGTGTCGGCACTTCGGCAGAAACCGGTGGAGCCGCCGTCGGTGAGCCGCGGCTCGCCGCTGCGCGACGCAGAGGACCTCGTCATCCGCTCTTATCATCAGGCGCCCCTCATCATCCGCCTCTCTGTGAGCGGTTCCCTGCCGAATCTGGCGCCGATACATCGACCTCCCGCCGTCCGAGTCAGCTCCAGACACCTCGAAACGTCGCCGTATCTTCAGCGGACCCGCCTCTCGTGCGACCAAGCATGTCGTCTCCGGCGGCCGAGGAGGAGACGGCCGTGGCGAAGGCTATGATACAGGAGACGGCTGCGGCGGGGGCTGCGAAGGGCGGCGCCGCCTGTGACCACAACCCCGCGGCACGCCTTGGCATCGACTCAGCATCGGACTCGGCTCTCCTCAGAGGAAGACTGTCATCGCCGGGACGACTCGACGCCAACTCCTCAGCGGCAGGGGCTTACACTCGCTCACTTCAGAGCTCAACTTGAGGACCTTCAGGAACACATCGCTCCCGTTAGAGCTCAACTTGAGCACCTTCGGGCCACATCCACGGGATAGTCTTGGTGGTGTGGGGGATAAAGTGAGTTGAGTGGAAAGGGGCAAAGTAAGCTCAAGTTGAGCGGAAATGGGAACGAGTGTAAGCCCCTGATCAGCGGCCCTAGCGGCGCTCCTCGCGATGGCAACAATGTCCTCTCCGGGACCCCGCGACGTCAACGCATCAGCAGCGGCGGCGGCTCTCCCCGTGAGGAAAGGAAGGTCAACTCTGGGACCCGTCGACGATTCAACGGCCTCGGCTCGGGCTCTCCCGTCGATAAAAATAGTTTCGTCTTCAGGACACCTCGACGGCAGCAACTCCCCCCGGATGTCGCTGCCCATTATGCCGCTGCTGCCGCACCTCGCTCGCGCATTCTTACTGCCCGCCGAGGACGACGAGGAGGAGACGGCTGTGGCGAGGGCTGCGAAGAGGGTAAAGGCAGCGGCGAAGGCTACCAAGGGCTGCGCCATTTACGACGTCGAGGCATCCGCGACCCCGAAAAGAAGAACGTCTGTCTCACTCCCAGGCCTGCCAGCCGTCAACCCATCTTCAGCGGCGGTCTCGCCTCCGCTCCCCGCCACGAGGAGAACACCTGTGTCGTCTCCAGGCAACGGCGGGGGGCAGGACGACAGCCTCACGCTTCCTTGTACACACGGAAGGGTCTCTCTCATCTCATCTCCGGGGCTCCCTCCGGTGAACCCATCAGCGGCCTCGGCCCTCACGGCGTCGACGGCGTTGGCAGCGTCGGCTCTGGCGGCGACGTCTGGGGCAGGGGCTTACCCTCGTCCACTTTTCTGCTCAACGTAAGTGCCTCCTGTGGGATAGGAATGCATGTAGGGGTTGTTTGGGAGGTGTTTAGGAGGTGTAAGAAGGTATTATGGGGTATTTAGCGTGTATTTTGTGTCAGAAACGGCTCAGGTTCAGCTGAAACGTGGACGAGTGTAAGCCCCTGGTCTAGGGCCGCGGCTGCCGCCGATGATTCATCGCAACTGACGTTCATGGTAGGGCCGGCCTGCTTGAAATTGCTCGCCACGGCATAGGAAGCCATCGAAATTACAGAAATGAGGATCAAAATGCGTTACGATGAAGTGGCGGGCAATGGGCTTTGCCGTTATTGCTTGCCACGTCATATGATGCCCTGTAAATCAAGGAACAAGGGTTCGAAATACGTTGGATGAGGTGGCGTGCAATGTCTGCCTGGCTATGTTTTCTGGAGAAACTGCGGAAGACGGCGGCGAAGCTGAAGGTCGACTCCGCGCCCTCGACCGGCAGCGTGCGGGTTGCCTTCGGCGGCGGCGGCGGCGGGAAGGTCGGGAAGTGTTGGGACGGCGGCGGCGACGGCGGCGACGGTGGCGGCGGCGGCGGGGGCGGCAGGGGCGGCGACAGCGGCTTGGGCGGTGGCGGCGGCGGCAGCGGCGGGGGCGACCGCGGCGGCGGAGGAAACGGCGATTGCAACGGCGGCGACAAGACGCGGCGCCCGGCACCGCAAGAGCGAGAGCGACACAGACGCATCCATGCGTATGGCGGTCTCAGCGATGGCAGCGTCAGCGCTTCAACCTCCCCCTATGACGCTGGTTCAGCGGAGTGCAAACTTGAAGACGCTGTAGCGGCGGCGGTGAGGTTGGAGGCTGCGGCGGCGGCGGCGGCGGCGGCTCCGTCCCGGGACGAATCAGAAGCCAAACGCAAAGCGTTCCGACAGGCGAGCCTCAGCGCAGAGCGGAGCCAAGAGGCGGGGGCGCCGCGGCACCGGAGACATGACGTTGCTGCTGCCGCTGCCGCTGCTGCTACTACTACTGTAGATGATCTTGAACAGGTGCACTATGGTGCGGCGTTCGCTTCAGCCGTTAGAGCCGCGGCCGCGACCGCCGCTCCACCGGCGTCGGCATTGCCCACGCCGCTGCGCGTGCTGCCGGCCGTGCGCGCCCGCACGCCCGCCGCCTTTGCTGTGCCCGCCCGCACGCCCGCCGCCACCCCGCGGACATCCATCCACATGCCCGCTATCAAGCAGGCGCGCTACATGCTCGAGGTCCAAGCCGCCATGCTCCGCCAGACGGGACGCAAGTCGGCGGCGGTGGCCTTCGATGGGGTAGGCCCCCGCATGTATTTCTCGCCACGTCATAGGATGCTATTTAATTTAAGAAATTAGCGTTCAAAATGCTTTTCGATGGTGCCCCTCCATACGGCCAAATCTTGATAGACTGAGGTCTGTCCGCTTGAAATTGCGGAGAGGGTGGATTAAGTTCACCATGTGAAGCGCCTCGGGTAGTCGGGGCTCGATGAACGTTATAAGTATAATATAGATTGCGTGGTGGGCAATATCTGCCTGGCCCTCGGATGTGGAGGTGGATGGTGAGGTGGATGGCGTGCCGGCCAAGGCGCTGTGCTTCTCGATATCGGCGCCGCCGTCGCCGACGCGCGAGGCCGGGAACTTGGTGACGCCGTTTGGACCCGCCGCCGCCGCCGCCTTCGCCTCCGCGCCCTCCTCACCCAGGTGGAATGGTGCATATTCAACCCATTTGAAGCCTCTGTTGATAGCGCTTGGTTTCAGCGCTTGAAGCTAAGATATGGGGAACCGCTTTCAATTTTTGCTTATAGACTCAACGTGCGCCGCTACAACCAGGGGGGGGTCTGCTGCTGCTGCGGCCACCGTCGCTGCTGCCGCCGCCGCCGCCGCCGCCGTCGCCGCCGCTGCCGCTGTCGCCGCCGCCGCCGCCGCCGCCGCCGGTGCAGCTCCCAGGACGTTCTCGGGCGCTCCCTCGAGCGTCCCCGCCGCACACTTCGCGGCCCGTGGTGTCTCCTTCGAATTCGACTCCCATAGTCCCGCCCCCGTAAAGGCGGCAAGAGCCGCGGCTAGGTAGGGCGGTGCAGGTTGACCCTATCAACCCCAAGTTGAGAGCGCCTGGAACTAAGCGCTTGAAAGTGAAATACGGTAAACTGCCTTCAATTTTGCTTCAATTTTGCATTCAAATTCAACTTGAGCCGCTACAGCTCGGCCGGCTTTCTGCACGTTCGACCCAGACAGCCCCATCTCGGCTGCACCAACCCATGAGCTCGCTTGGCTGGACCCCGCCAACCCCGCCCAATTCGTCAGCCTGGTCGGGCAGACCGCCATCCACGAGGTTGACCTCGCCGACGGCTCCCCCATCTCCTCCCCCGGATCCTCATCACCCCCGGGCAGCGGCGGCTTTTGCTTCTCGGGCTACGTCCGTGTGGCCGGGGCGGGGGTGGTGGCGGCGGCGGGGGCGGCGGCGGAGGCGGAGGCGGTGGCGGCGGTAACGGCTCCCGCATCGGCGCCGGCCATGGGCGTGGCGAAGGCGGGGGCAGAGGCGGGGGCGGGAATTGAGATGGGTAGAACGTTCCATGGGTCGCGGCCCGGATTATCGTGTGAGCGGCCAGTGGCGTTTGGGAGTCGGTCGGGCTCGGCGTTCGGGATGCTGCCGGTGTCGATGGCGGCGGCAACGGCGGCGGCGGAGGCAGCGGCGGGGGCGGCGGCGGCAATGGGGGCAGGGGGGGCGGTGGGAGCGGCGGCGGTGGTAGCGGCGGCGACGGTGGAGACGGCGGCAGCAGCAGCGGTGGCGGGAGGGGAGGTGTCGGCGGCGGCGGCAGAGGAGGCGGCCACGGCGGCTGGAACAGAGGCGGCGGTTGGGCCAGAGGCACCGGCGACAGCGGCGGCAGCGGGGCGAGTAAAAAAACTAAACTACCGTGGCGACAACCTGCCGGCAGCGCTGCAGTGGGTACGGTCAGATAATCAGCGCTCTCGCCGCGTCATCCACCACATGTAAGCCCTCGCCACATTAAGTCAAACGGCATCCTATAACGTGGCGAGCATCATGTATGCGACCCTAGATGTTGGACTGGGCGGCCATAGAGGCCAAGAGGTGGGGCTGCAAAGATATGACCCGTCACGTCATACTCCGATTTATTCACCATTTTATCCTGAGTTAAGATGCTATGACGTGGCGAGCATTATCCATCCGACCGCACCAAGCGCCTCAACTTCTGAGACGCCCGTGTACTGAGCTAGTACCTGGTCTGTTAGCTAAGTTGAGTAAGTAAGTAAGTGATCTGACGAGTTAATAACTCGTCCGAGTACTAACTAGCCAAGTGATTACTTACAGCTCACAGACCAGGCACTAGATGACAGTCTATGACTTGGCGAGCATCATCTCTCCGACCGTACCAAGCGGGCGAGGCAGCGGCTGCCGCAGTCGCCGCAAGACTCTCGGCAGGGGCTTACACTCGTCCACTTCTCAGCTCAACCTAAGCCGTTTTGGTCAGTGAGCCGACTCGCGTCCAGCTCGTGATGAGTTATGACCCATCGATGTTGTCACAGGCTGCTGAACCACTCAACGCTCCCACAGAAAGTGCTTATGTTGAGCTAAAACGTGGACGAGTGTAAGCCCATGACCCTCGGCCGGGCTCCGCCGCTCACTCCTGTGCCAGCTCCCAACCGGCGTCTCCCACCCGCGCCGTCACTGCCGCCGCCGCCGCCATCGCCGCCGACGCTGCCGCCGCCGCCTCCGCCAACGGTGCCGCCGCCGTCGCCGCCGTCACTGCCAACGCCG
>Ga0307489_10001756_pt1 | contig 14393 bp, 22 predicted proteins | sample SB12metaG_FD_202247 | JGI IMG/M metagenome (GOLD analysis project Ga0307489, IMG submission 202247) | Sea-ice brine microbial communities from Beaufort Sea near Barrow, Alaska, United States - SB 1.2 | ecosystem: Environmental > Aquatic > Marine > Coastal | place: USA: Alaska | collected... | reverse complement strand
AACACTCCCCGCACCCCCGCCTTAAATACTCCCTTAAACACCCCCAAAATACCCCTTGTCCCAGCAAAAGCGCTTACGTTGAGCTGACAGATGGACGAGTGTAAGCCCCTGCCGCCAGCCCCCCGCCCCGCTGGTGGCCGGGCCTGCGCCGCACCCCCAGCACCCCGCCGGCACGCCCAGCGCCATGGCGTAGTGGAGCAAGTTGAATTTGAAAGCAACATTTGAACGGCTTGTCATATTTTAGTTTCCAGCGCTTAGTTCCAGGCGAGTTCAACTTGGGTTTCATAGGGTCAACCTGCACCGCCCCACCACGGCGGCGTCCAGCGCGGGTTCCACCGGCGCGGTGCCGACCACCCAGGCGTTGCCCCGCCGACCGCCCGTGTCCAGCCGCAGCGCGCGCTCCAGGGCACCTATGCTGTCCGTCCATCCGCTGTCCGTCCGTCCGCCGACCATCCCGCGCCGGGGGGACCTCTGGGGACTCGCGCTCCGAGGAGATACCGCCCGATGAATAGAGCCAGATCATACTCACTCATTCATTCACTTATTTCGTTCAATCAATAAATTAGAGCTAGGCGATAGGTGGTGAATGACTGAGCGAGTATTGTTCTCCGTCGTTGATTCATTCATTGCATTTCACTTAATTCAATGATTGAGAGCTGGGTATTGGATGACTTGGCGAGCATTATTGACCGTTGTCCCTACCTAGAGGGGGCCAGATGAGAGACCATCCTGGGAGAAATCAGCTTAGGAGAGACCGTCTTGTAACAGATTGTCTCAGGCGAAGCGGCTTGAGTGGGTGAAGCGGCCCTGGATGTCGTGGACAGTGTCTTGGCCGCCGGGGCGGCTGCAGCAGTTTTGGCGGTGGTGGCGGTGGTGGCGGATTTGGTCGGGGGCGTGGCGCGAAGCACGCGGGCGTGTTGGCGCCAGATGGTGGGGCCCAATACATATCGCTCGCCACGTCATATCTTGCCAGTGAACCCAAGAAGCGAGGGCTTACATTAAGTTGGAGTTGGATGAGATAAACAGTCATGTCATGGATGCCGTGTAATGGATGACGTGAGGATCGCCCATGAATGTCGCCCCACCAGGCGGCGACCGGGTCGTGCCCCAGGCGGCGTGCGGCGCGCAGAGCGCCAAGCGCCGCGTCGCGCCACCCTTCCCACTCTCCTGATGTCTGTTGTTCCTGCGTCTGCAACTGCTTCTGCTTTGGCTTCTGATTCTGACTCTGGTTCTGTGGCTGTGGGTGGGGCCAGTGCATGTGCGCGGCGGTGGCGATGGCGGCGAGGACGGCGGCGCGGGTGAAGTGCGCGGCGGCCAGCGGCGCGGCGGCGAACAGCGCCTCTCGCCGCATCCGTGCCGCCGCCTCCGCTGCCATCCCCTCATGAACCTCCTGGTCGTATGCATTCATACCGTCATCGTCGTCATTGTCATTGTCGTCGTCATGCTCGCTGTCCTCCTCCTCCTCCTCCTCCTCCTCCTCCTCGTCGTCATCGACCTTGTCGTCCTCTTCGCGCAAGTCTCTCTGCCACCTCTCGAAAGTTCTGCCACTACTTTCCCGCTCCTCCTCCAGCGCTCTCACCGCCACATCCGCCGCCTCGAGCGCCGCGGTCAGCACCCCCAAGTCCGAGCGACCCAGCGCGAGCAGCGCCCTCGCCCGCGCCTCCGCCACGCGCGCCCCCCCCGGCGCCGCACCCCAGGGCTGTACACAAGCACTGACTGTTTGCTGTTGGTGCTGAACTTCAGGGTGAATGCTCATACAGACACGCAGAGGCGGAGGAGGAGGAGGAGGAGGAAGTGGAGGTGGAGGAGGAGGCGGAGAGGCAGAGCAAACCCTAAACCCTAAACATGGCAGTACACCACTGCCGCCGCCGCCGCCCTGCTTGTTGCCGCCTTGGGCCTGACATGTGTACTTCCTCCAGTGGTCACTTTGAGCCGTTTTTCCCAGAAACAGCTGAAGTTAGCCCACATGATACCTCAAAGATGCTCTGGTTGGGCTGAAAGGAAGAGTATTTAGGTAAGGCCCTGCCGCGGTGGCCGCCGCATCCAGCGCCACTAGTGCAGCCCTCAGCACCTGCTCGCCCCCGTCCCCGCCGTCACCCTCACTCGCGCCGTCCGAACTTCCACCACCTTGTGACTGATGGCCCATGGTGTACCGGTCCCCCGACAGCCCGACCGACCCGCTCCCCACCCGCAGCAGCGCCGCTCCCACGCCTAGGGCCTGCCAGATGTTGCTCACCACGTCATCGACACGAATTCCGTCGTTTCTTGAGTAAAACGGCATCCTGTGACGTGGCAACCGATATCTGACAGGCCAGGGGTTTCGGGTTTAGGGTTTAGGGTTAGGGTTTAGGGTTCAGGGTTGAGGGTTTAGGATCTAGGTCTTGAGTTGAACGGCATCCTGTGACGTGGCAATCGATATCTAGCATGCCCTACCCAAGGCTAGCAAGGTAGGGACGTGGTGGGAATCCTCCAGGAGGGCCCGACGGTACCACCTCAGCGCGCCGGCCACGTCGCCGCCGCGCTCGCGAAGGATGCCGACCGCGCGGATGACGGCGGTGGCGGAGGGGGCATTGGAGGCTGCGGCGGCAGCGGCTGCGGCGGCGGCGATGGCGGCGGCGGAGGCGGAGGTGGGTGTGGCGGGGGCTGAAGTCCAGGGTGTAGCGGTGCAAGTTGAATTTGAAAGCAAAGTTTGAAGGCGGGCCACCATATTGCGGTTTCAGGCGCTTAGTTCCAGTCGCTTTCAAGATGGGTTTCATCGGTTCAACCTGGACTGCCTTACCAGGGCGTGGCGGCGGCGGCGGCGCGGTAGTGCGCCTCCGCGGCGTCGAGCGCGCCGCCGTCGTCGCCGTCGTCCTCGTTGTAGCGGCGCAATTTGGAATTGAAAGCAAAGTTTGAAAGCGGTCCATCACATTTTAGTTTCAATCGCTGAAACCAGGCGTGGTCTCAACTCGGGTTTTGATACTGGCAACCTGGCAACTGCACCGCCCCACATCGTCGTCGCCGCCCGACGCTTCGCACGCCGCGGCGCGCGCGGCGAGCGTGACAGCGGCACCGGGCGCCAGGTGCAGCGCGCGCCGGAACGCCGACAGCGCGCCGAGCAGATGCTCCACCTCCTTCGCCGCCTCAGCCTCAGCCTCAGCCGCGGCTCTGACCTCAGCCGCCTCATCGGCTGCCTCGTCGCCAGTGGGGCTATCGGTACCTCTATTATGGGGGCTATTTGTACCCCTACTGGCACTCCCCGCCCCCCGCCCCCCCCCCTGCCCCGCCTCGCCCCCGTGCCCCGCACCCCCCTGGTCCAGCCACTTCCTCCGCCGCAGCGCCTGCAACACCCCGAGGTCAGGGCCACATGTAGTAACGCTCACCACGTCACGAACCACACAAACAATGCTCGCCGTGTCACGCACTTCATTGGAACCATCGTTTCTCGATTCAAGTTGCATTCTACGACGCGGCGAGCCACGTCCCGCGCAGCATGTGAACTCTCGTATGTTGCAGGCATCATGTGGGTTTCGGGTTTAGGGTTTAGGGTTGAGGGCTGAGGGTTCGGGTTCAGGGATTAGGGCTTAGGGTTTAGGGGTCCATGCCCGAGGTGCGCCTGGCCCAGTGCATGCAGCGCCTCGCGCGTCGGTGCATTCGCCTCTGATGTTCTCGCCAACATTCTCCCCGCCATCGAATTTCTTGTTTTGCTTGCCCCGGCTACGATCTTCAGGTTTCCCACGGACTCCTCAAAGCGCCCCGCGGCCAGGGGCTTACACTCGTCCACTTTCCGGCTCACCTTAAGCGCATTCTGTGGGACAGGGGTGCATGTAGGGGTTGTTTAGGGAGTGTTTAGGAGGTGTCAGGGGGTATAAAGGAGTATCAGGGGGTGTTCAGGGTGTATTTTGTGTCAGAAACGGCTCAGGTTGAGCTGAGAAGTGGACGAGTGTAAGCCCCTGCCCGCGGCCAGCAGCGCCATGCCGAGTTCCACCGCTGCGGGGACGTCCTTGGGGCGGATCACCGCCGCCCATCCCAGGTGCTCGATGGACCGCTCCAGCCAGGTTTTGGGTGTGGGTGTGTCCACGGTGGATAACCGATGACGTCTGCGGCCGTCGTCGTCATCTCCGACGCTGCTGCTGCCACCGCCCCCTCCACCACCTCCGCCGCTATTTCTGCCCGCCTCCGCCGCCTCCTCTACCTTCCCCTCCTTTCCTCCCCCTGCTGCATCCCCACCTCCCCCTCCTCCTTCTCCGTCAGCTCCTCCCCCTTCTCCTCCTCCGCCTGCCTCCCCCTCCCCGCCGCCCGCCCCGCCGCCCGCCCCGGCCGGCCCGCCGCCGCCGGTGAGCAGGTACAGCGCCCGCTCGCTCCGCGCCAACTCCACCAGCGGATCGAACGTGGCATCGCACCCCTGGCCCCCCTCCTGCGCCTCCACCAGCGCGATCCCCGCCAGGTTGTAGCGGCGCAAGTTGAATCTGAAAGCTAAATTCAAGCAAAATTGAAAGCAGTTTATCATGTTTTAGTTTCGTCAAGCGCTTAGTTCCAGGCAGTGTCACCTTGGTTCTGATAGGCTCAACCTGCACCGCCCTACCAGGTACCCCTCCACGGCTTCCTCGTGCCGCCCCAGGGCTTGGAGCAACTGCGCGGAGAGGATGACCACGTGGTGCGAAGGAGTTGGATGCCCTGGCGGGTCCAGCGCTTTCGCAATCGCCAGGTCTTGGAGGGCTGCCTCCGTGTTGGAGAGCAATTGGTTCGCGGTGGCGCGGCCGGTCAGCGCGCGGCGCCGGCTGTCGATAGCGTCGGGGTGGTCGTCGGTGGGGATGAGCGATAGCGCGTGCGTGAAGGCAACCTGGGCGCAGGGACTTGCCCTCGTTCCTCGTTCCGTTTTCAGCTCAACTTGAGCGTCTCGGGGGTGGGGCTACAGGTCGGGACAGCTTGCGTGGTGGGTTCAAGTACCAAGGACGGCTGGCAGTCGAGCAGAAACTGAGAGTATGGGGGACGAGCATCAGGCCTCGGCCCCGCCTTGGCGGCGGCCGCTTCGCCGGTGTCCCCGAGCTCTAGCAAGCACTCGGCGCGCTTGAGAGGGTACAGGTGGCTCTGCGGATGCCACTTTTCGCATTCGGCGAGCGACGCCACGGCGGTGTTGAGATGCCCGACGCGGTTTGCGGTGTCGCGTATCGCCTTGGCTATGCTGCGCATGTCGCCGATGGCGTGCGCGGCGGCGGCGGCGACGCGCGCGGCGTTAGCGGCTTCCATGGATGCGAGCGCGGTTGCGTATACCTCTCGGGCGTGGCGCTCGACCTGCTTCTCATCGTCACGGCGCTTGATAGAACTCGGGGAGTTGTAGAACTCGATGGGGCGGTGGTGCGCACGGGGCATGTTGCGCTGCCCGGCGGCCAGCACCGAGGCGGCGTGGAACGTGTCCATGCTCATGGCGGCACAGACGCCGCCACCTCCTTGCCCCCTGCGCCCCCCTGAAGTGGCTTTGAGGCATGAAGGAGAAAGAAACGGTCACTCCATCATTTTTGCCCCGACTTTTTTGTTTTTCCCAACACCCAACATTACACCCCCTTCGCCCTTGCCCCGCCAGTGCCGACGGTCACACCGCAAACCTCCCCACACTCCGGCCTCCGGCCCGCCATGGGCCGCGAGCCGCCGCCCGCCGCACACGAGGTCAGCGTGCTTGACGCCGTGGGGCAGGAGATCACCAGCATCGTCGCGCCCGTCTCGCTATGCATGTTCCTCTGCGTGCTGCTCGTGCGCCTCCTGCGCGTGGACGGCGACGACGCCACGCAGCAGATGCAGGGCGGGATCGCCAGCGCGGCGTACGCCGAGCAGGTGCGTCCACGACGCGTTGTCGTGCCGCCGCCGCCACCCCCTCACATCTGCACCCTCCTCCTTCTCCTCCTCCTGCCGCCCGCCGCCTTCCAACATTGGTGGACACCGAAAATCGCGCATTCTCACACTGGGCACCCCATCCCAAGTCAGACCTAACTAGTTTTGACACCGACGTTCTGTTCCTGTGTGCGGGTGCGCCTGCGTGCGTTGTGTCGTGCCCGCCGTCCTCCCACTCGACAACGCCATAATATCTCAGCGCGGGCCGCCCACGCTTCGAAACCCAAAACCTTGTCGACTCGGGATGCCTACTCTCACCTCTTCCCCTCCCCGCTTCCCCTCGCCTCGTCTCCGCCTGCGGCTTCAGCCCACGGACAGCACGGCGACGAAAGCGGGCGGCGCCATCCTGAACTCGCTGGTGTTCGTGGCCTTCATCACGTTCGCCACGTTCGTGATTTTCTTCCTGTTCAAATACAACTGCACGCGCGTCATCTGGGGCTACATGGGCTTCAGCGGCCTGCTCATCTTCGGCATCCTTGGTGAGGCCCGGTGCCAACCACGCCAGTGTGTGTCAAACGCAGTGTGTGATAATTAAAGGCAGACTAGGCTGAATTATCAAGTACATCACTTTGGCTAGACGCAGCAAGCTAGGCTGTAGGACCAACCAAGCCACCCCCATCGGGTCAGGGGATGAGCGAACAGTCAGGGGACACGGCCTTACCCGCGGGCTCCGTGGTCGGGATGGAGGTGCTACAGACGCTGAACATTCCAATCGACATCATCACCTTCAGCTTCATCGTGTATAACTTCGCCGTGGTGGGCGTGCTCGTCACCTTCTTCATGCCCGCGCCCCTCATCCTCAAGCAAGGTGCGCTGGTACAACCTGACACCCGCTGGTACAACCTGACACCCGTGTTGAAAGCGCCTGATTGTAGCGCTACAACAAGCTATGACAAAGTGCCGGAAGCTGTAAAGTTTCGGGCCCTTGCTCAAAGATTCCAACTCAAGATTATTGAGTCAAAAGACGCCATATTAATTATACTGCGTGATATGGCGTCTTTTGACTCAAGAATCCTGATTTGTCTTTTTTGAGCAAGGGCCCGGAAATGTATAGCTTCAGGCACTTTGTCATATGTTAAACTGCTTTCAAGTTCTGGTTTGAGTTTCAAGTAGCACCCCTACAAGCAGGGTATCTGATATTCATCGGGACCATCGTGGCGTTCTACTTCACGCGGATACCGGAGTGGACCACCTGGGTGCTGCTCGTCGCCATGGCCGTCTACGATCTCTTCGCCGTGGGGCTGCCACTGCGCGTGCTGACAGTTTGCTCATAGTGTACCGGTGTACCCATTGATGCGGCGACTGCTGACTGTTTGATCATAGTGTGCCTGTGCACCCGTGGAAGCGGCGAGTGCTTCAGTCGTTTACTTCGTACTGAGCGTGTTCGTGTGTGAGGGTTTTTTCTCCCGAGGCACCCTGTCAGACCATGGCTTTCTTCTACCTGCCCCCTGCTTGACAAGATTTGTGCGCGTGTTGCGACTGTCGTTGGAGGTGCTGATGCCCGGCGGCCCGTTGAAGATTCTGGTGGAGTTGGCGCAGGAGCGGGACGAGGAGATACCGGCGCTGGTGTACGAGGCGCGGCCCATTCAGAGGCACGCACGGGTGGGCCAGTCGGGTCAGTCGGGTCAGTCGGGTCAGTCGGGTGCGGGGGGACGGGGCAGCGGCCGGGGGACGCGCGGGGGAGGTGGCGCGGGGGGCGCTACCGGCAGGGGGATTATAGAGGGGATGATGGCGGTGCCGGAGGTGCAGGGGACGATGATTGGCGGCGGAGGCGGCGCCGCCGGCGCCGGAGATGGAGGCGGCGGAAGTGCCGGTGAGGGAAGCGGCGGAGGCGGTGGCGGAGGCGGAGGCGGAGGCGGAGGCGGAAGTAGAGGCGGTGGTGGAGGCGGAGGCGATGGGGCGGAGGGTGTAGAAGAGGAGCGTGTGGGGTTACTGTCGGGGTCGTCGGAGGCGGAGGATGCTGCTTCCGGGTCCTCCTCTTCGGCCGCGCTGGGCAGGGCTTTACACCAGTCCCGTTTCAGCTCAACGTAATCTGTCACAGCTGTGGTAACTGTGACCTTGTCCTTGAGACCACTGAAGTTCGCACACCTTCATTCCTGGCAATGCTCAAGTTGAGCTAATGTGAGACGAGTGTACGGCCCTGGCGTTGGGCATCTCCCCCGCGAGCCCGCGCCGGCCGCGAGCCGCTGCTGCCGCCGCCGCCGCCGCCGCCGCAGGCGGCGCGGAGCGAGACATAGCGGAGCCGTCGGCTGCCTCCGAGTCGCAGCCGCTCGTATCCGACGGCTATGGCAGCGGCGGCGCCCGCGGCTCTAATGATGGCGGCGGCGGTGGCGGCGGGTCGGGCGGCGGCGGCGGCGGCGGTGGCGGCGGCGGCGGCGAGGTGCTGGAGTTCCAGGCATGGGCTTACACTCGTCCGCGTTTCCGCTCATCCTGAGCCGTTTCTGACATAAAATACTCCCTAAAACACCCCCTCATAACCCCTGACACCCCCTCTGTACCCCCCAGACAACCCCTGAATGCCACCCTGTCCCACGGAAAGCGCTTATGTTGAGCCGAAACGTGAACGAGTGTAAGCCTCTGGTTCCAGGAGGGCCCCTCCGACAGCGGCGACTTCTTCCTGCCGGACTCCATCAAGCTGGGCCTGGGTAGGGTGGTGCGGGCTGACAGGCTCAAAACCCGTGTTGAAAGCGACGATGGCTTCAGCGCTTGAAGCTAGATTATCATAGACTGCTTTCAACGCTTGCTTTCGAAGTCCACTTGCCCCGCTACACTTGGGTGACTTCATCTTCTACAGCGTGCTGGTCGGTCGGGCGGCCATGTACGACCTCTTCACCATGTTCGCCTGCTACTTCGCCATCATTCAGGGGCAAGGCCCCAAACCATCCTGACTGTTTGCTCATACAGCACCTCCCCTGCATCTAAGGCCAGGTATGATTCCATCCACATCCCGTTACTATTAGAGTGCCACAGGGCTCGATGAGGTTTGAGCGAGGGCCGGTAAAGTGACCCCGGAATTTACCAGTCAACAGACTGTAAATGTACTTCTGCTTTTAGGATTAAGGTCCGAGGGTTTAATTTCACGAGACGACCCCCCTAATACCCCCCTAAAACTAAAATACACCCCTCTTGACTGGTAAATTCTGCGGTCACTTTACCGGCCCTTGTTCGGACCTATCGATGCACGTTAGTAAAAGATAATGACGTGTGTGCCAGGCCTTGTTGGCGGGCTGATCGGCACGCTGGTGCTGCTGGGGTTCACGCACCACGCGCTGCCCGCGCTGCCAATCAGCATCGCCCTCGGGGTGCTGGCCTACCTGGGGGCAGGGGCTCACACTCGTCCACTTTTCCGCTCAACGTAAGCGCTTTCAGTGGGACAGGGGGTGCATTTGGGGGTTGTACAGGGGTTGTGCAGGGGGTGTCAGGGGTTATTAGGGGGTGTCTAGGGTGTACTTTGTATCAGAAACGGCTCACGTTGAGCTTGAAAGTGGATGAGTGTAAGCCCCTGCCTGCGGGCGCGCACCGTGCTGGAGCCCCTCGTGCAGCAGATGACCACGCACCTCCTCGTGTTTTGAAATTCGGCATTAGCTGCACACCGAACCGATCCACCATAAATATTTTGACGTTGCCATTGGCCGGCGTCTATTTAGGCACGCGACTAGCATGCTAGGTGCATGTATTCGTGTTTTGGATGTTGTGTACATTATATTTGAGAAGAGATACCGCCAAAAGCTGTGGTTGTAACAAACGCATATCATTTTTCTTGTGGAAGACGCGGGCGTTTGTCCTAGCTCTAATAGTTTGTCGTAGTCGTCGGGATGTTTTGAATTGAGTCCGTCCTCTCACTCGTCATTGTCGACCTCGCCCTCTAGGTGGCGGCTTGCCCCCAACCCAGTGGTGGAATCCTCGTCCGGCGCCGCCAGCCGCTGCCGCCGCCATGAAGAACGCGGAATGCGTTGCGAAGTTGTGTGCGTTGGCAGCGCGCGGCGGCGGCGGAATGGGGCGTCACTAACATTTCGTCGTCCTCGTTGTGTTGACGTCGCCACTTACTTACCACGTGCTCTTCCGATAGTACACGAACATGAAGACCTGTCCGATAATCCTCACGTAGATTGGGAAATTCCGATGATCCTTCGTCCTACTCGTAGCTCTACTGGTACGAGTACCTCTTCACCTCTAGTTCGCGACCTTTCGCATTCACGGCTGCAGTAACGTCTGAGCACCAAAGGTTGCAGTAAAGCCACGACACCTCCGGTGTTCCTCCCCACACGTCGTCGCGCACCGTTGTACATGCCCACGATGGTCTCATCCGCGCGCCGCGCACGCGCGGCTGTGCCGCTCGTTGTCTTCGCCCTCGTCGCGGCCTTCGCGGCCCTCCCCATCCGCCCCGCAGCCGCCGCCGCCCCCGCGGACCTCAGCAACTTCCAGGGCAACTTCGCCTGTGCGGCTGGCGTGAAGCTAGGGCGCGTCACCGACGTGCGCGGCGTGCAGGCAAGGGCTTACACTCATTCACTTCTCAGCTCAACTTGAGCCGTGTCTGACGCACAGAGGCACCCTACACACCCTAAACACCCCCTGCCACCCCTTCACACGGGCTACACAACCCCTACGCGCACCCCCTATCCCATAAACAGCACTCAAGTTGAGCTGAGAAGTGAACGAGTGTAAGCCCCTGCGTGCAGGCTGCGGTGCGCGGCGCGGAGCGCGTCAAGGCCACGGGGCTGGGCCACTCGTGGTGGCGCGACAACTTCTGCGCCGGCGAATCGCCGTCCTCCGTCAACGTCATGACGCGCCACACGCCCAGCTACCTGCGCCCTGGCCCGCGCCTCGTGGCGCGGATCACGCCGGCTGGCCAACAGAGCAGGGCCCCGCGCACGCCACGTCCACTTTCCCGCGGCGTTCGGACACTTTCCCGCACGAACACTTTCCCGCGGCTTTCGACGGGGCGATGAACGCGAAGCAGCAGCGCGCCGCCACCGCACGTGGAAGGCGTAACGTTAAAATAATCGGGTTACTCCAAACAGTTTTCTAGGGTTGGTCAATCTCAGATAGGGTCGGTCAATTCCAGATTACGCTATTTCGTGAACGCTTGGTTGCGTCTTGCCAAGTAGGATGATTTTCATGGTTTGAAGACGTGGCTCGCGGGGTGCCGCAAGAGGCCCCCAACGTCTTCTTACGTCATGAAAATACCTGTGTGTGGCCCTCGAAGCGGTCGGCCAAGGGTGGGGAAAAGGACTCGGCCTTGCGGGGAGTACGCTCGACGAAAGCGCCGTGGTCGACCTCGACGCACGAACCGTCACTGTCGGCGCGGGTGTTACCACACGCGAGCTGCTGGGCAGGGCCATATCAAACTCGTTCCCTTTCCAGCTCAACCTGACTGTAAGCTCATGGTGCACCAGTGTACTGGTACACCCTTCGTTGCTGCTTCCTTCTTCCTGGCCTGACACTCACTACTTCTCAGCGTAACTCAAGTAGTTTGCACGTGTTTTCAGTCAGGTCGAGGTTTCAGTGACCAGCAGCCCAAGTGGTGATGAAATGCAAATGAGTGTAGGTAAGACCCTGCTGCTGGACGCCCTGGCCGCCGTGGCGCCGGCGCCCGGTGGGGCTGCACACCTCGTTGTCCCACATGTGCTTGCCTCGTCAACGCTATTTCCACACCTGTTTTGGACATTGGACCGACATAGGAAAACACAATCTCAATCTGCTACAATAACACTCAAGTCAATGACACCTAAACCTTACTAAACTCTTCACCGCAATGACCCTGGCACCCGGGTGGACGCTCCCCACGTTCCCCTGGTTCATCGACCAGACCATCGCCGGCGCCATCGCCACCGGCTCTCACGGTACGGCCACACATGTCATGCTCGCCGCGGCATAAAACATTTGCACATGTTCTTCAGCTGAAGAAACAGGCGTTTACGATGTGGAGATTCCAGTGGCTTTATGCACCCCCCGCAAGGCATTTGGCCGCCGCGCTTATTTTGCTTTATGTCAATGTCATCAGGAGGCAAACGTGTCAAGCATCGCTGACTCGACCCTAACTCGCGGCGCCAGCATGGCGCACGGGTCGGTGTCGGCGCCCAGCATGTTGCTGGGCATGACGGCGGTGCTGGCCAACGGCACGGTGGCGCGCCTCACCCCGGCCGCCTACCCCGCGCTGTGGCGCGCCTTCGCAGTGTCCGCCGGCCGCCTCGGGTAGGGTGTAGACTTTGGGCTTTATGATTCAGGCTCTAGGGCTTAGGGCTTAGGGCTTAGGGTTTAGTGTTTAGGGTTTTTGAAAACCCAAAAACCCTCCACCCTAAACTATGGACCCTAAACTAGCAGACATTGCTCACCACAGCGGTGGATGCCATGTACATCGAGAAACGAGGGTAACAACTGCTTCCCAACTGCTTTCCAAATGCTTTAGATGACGTGGTAAGCGATGTGTGGCAGGCCGTGGGCTCGGGGTGATCACGGACGTGACGCTCCGCATCGAGCCCAACGCCATGACTCGGAGGGACGTCCGCGTCATGTCCACGGCAAGGCTTCACAATTGTTCCCTTTCCAGATCAACTTAAATGTAGTTCCGTTTCAGCTATCTTGACTCCTAGTTCCCGGTTCAGCTCAGCGTAAGCCTAGTACACTATACAGCTCAGCTTTAGCCTGTTCACTATCCAATCAACTGAGGCCAAGTCCTTCAGCATCTCAACTCAAGTTAAGCCCAATTTCCTTGTCTGTACATTTCAGCTCAACACCCAGTCGTTTTGTCCCTGAAACCACTCAACAGTCCCACATATCAATCTCAAGGATGCTCAAGGTGAGCAGAATCGGGAACTAGTATCAGGCCCTGGTCGATGGATGATTGGCTGTCACAGATTGCTGAGGCAGGACTGAGGATGTAAAGTCTGCCAGTCATCCATCGTACTACTGACCCTCGTTTCTTGAGTCATCCGACACCCTATGCCGAGGCGAGCATTAAGTGTACTTGGCCCTGCACTAAGGTGCAGGCCGACGCGCGGGCCACCAATGGGTTGGGCAGAAACAATATTGTCCACCGCGTGATTTGGTACACACTAGAACCTCGCCTGTTGAGTTACGAGTAAAACTACGTCATCGAAACCTGTACCACCCTGCAGGCTAAACCAGCTGTCATACAGCGCATCGCAACTCCCTTCAGAGCTGGGAGCGTCACATGTATCCACATGTGAATGGTCATTGTGTGATGTGACGAACGAGGTGTGTCAGTCCCGACCAATGGGGTGCTCTCGCCGGAGATGCGCTCTAAGCTGGACCAGCGGCAGTTCCTGTGGTTCATGACTCGCGGCCGTGAGGCAGGGCCGCACCTCGTTCCCTTTCCAAGCATCAAAGTCAGCCATTGTTGCGCAATAACCTTAGACCAGATTCAACAATTAAATGCGAGCCGTTTTCTTAACAAGTAAGTGCGAGCCGTTTTGTCCCTGACACCGCTCAGTGTAGCCCAACTTGATACGTCAAACGTGCTCATGTTGAGCTATCACGAAAGAGAGTTTAATGCCAGGTAATATGATGCGACGAGTGTGTACGGGTACACCAGTACGCTGTGATAAACCCTAAACCCGAAACCGTAAGCACCAAACCCCAAGCCCTATACCCTAGACCCAAAACATCGAACATCGAGCAATCACGGGTGGAGCACCCTGTTGCGAGGCGCCCAACGGGGTGTGGCAGGCGGACCACTCGGCCTATGTCACCAACGCCACCAACGCCACCAAGGTAGGCCGGTGCAGGCTAACCCTATGAAACCCAAGTTGAAACCGCCTGGAACTAAACGCTTGAAACTACAGTGTGATCTACTGCTTTCAAGTTATGCTTTCAAATTTGGTTTGCGCCGCTACACCATGGCGGCGGAGGAGTGGACCGCACGGGCGGAGGCAGCGTTCAGGGAGATCAACACTGACAAGATGTACACCATGCAGCAGGCATTGCTTACACTCGTTCACATTAGAGCTCAACATGAGCAACTCCAGGACACATTCACGATTAAAGCTCGGTTACACGGTCGACAGAGGAGCTCAAGTTGATCTGAATTCGGAACGAGTGTAAGCCCCTGGCAGCAGGCCTTCGCCAGGTACCAGAAAGTCATGTGGGGAGTCTTCCAGGCAGGGGCTCACACTCGTTCACTTTTCAGCTCAACTTGAGCCGTGTCTGACATACACACACACAAAAACGCCATACACACCATAAACACCCCCCAACACCCCCTTAACACGGGCTTCACAATTCCTACGCGCACCCCCTATCCCATAGAAAGCGCTCAAGTTGAGCTAAGAAGTGAACGAGTGTAAGCCCCTGCTTCCAGGCCAAAATCACAAAAGCCAATGACGATGCCATCGCCGCCCGGGAAGTCAGTACCATGGCGAGTGGCGTCCCCGTCTCCTCCATGAGCTCTCGCGCAGACGGCCAAGGCGTCATCAACATCGATACCATCAAAACCGCCCTCGGCGCCGCCAACAAAACCGCCCTCGGCGGCGCCGCCGCCCGCGCCGCCGCCGCCGCCGCCGGCG
>Ga0307489_10001753_pt1 | contig 14400 bp, 25 predicted proteins | sample SB12metaG_FD_202247 | JGI IMG/M metagenome (GOLD analysis project Ga0307489, IMG submission 202247) | Sea-ice brine microbial communities from Beaufort Sea near Barrow, Alaska, United States - SB 1.2 | ecosystem: Environmental > Aquatic > Marine > Coastal | place: USA: Alaska | collected... | reverse complement strand
CAGAGCGAGAACACTCGCGCCATAAAGCTCGCGCACCCCACGCGCTTTGATGTGTCTCGCCGTGAGCGGCGTCACCCGGACCGCGGTCCGCATCGCCGTGCGCCGCACCCGCTCCGCCGCCCACCCCCAGCGAAACCAGCACGCTCACCCTCAACCGAGGCTCCCCGCCACCACCACCAGCGTTTCTTGCAGTCACGTACACGTCCACGTGGCGGCCTCCGCCTCCGCCTCCGCCTCCGCCTCCGCTTCCCTCGTCGCGCACACGCACCGCTCGCGGCGGCTTCTTACTTCGTCGTCCCGGAGCATGGCGATGGCCGCGGCGCCGGCCTCCGCGTCGGACGCGCCCTCACCCGCATTTCGATTCGGGCTGCTGGCAGGGGCTTACACTCGTTCCCATTTCCGCGCTCAACTTGAGCTTACCTTGCCCCTTTCCGCTCAACGTAAGCTTACTGAGTCCCCTACACCACCCAAATTAACCCGTGGATGTGGCCCGAAGGTGCTCAAGTTGAGCCCTAGCGTGAGCGATGTGTCCCGAAGGTCCTTCAGTTGAGTTTTGAAGTGAGCGCGTGTAAGCCCCTGGCTGCTGGCCGACATTCAGTACGCGGACGTGGACGACAAATGCAACTTTACGGGGAAGCAGTGGCGGCGCTACCGCGGCTCGCTGGACGTCGCCGCGAACGCCGTGGAGTATTTCAACGCGCACGAGCTCGACTTTGTGCTGCACAACGGCGACATCATCGACCACCAGTGCGCGTTCGACTTCGAGGCGGACGAGTTCAAGCCCAAGGAGGAGGCACGGCCTGGCAGATGTAGTTGTTGCCCGCCACGTCAGACTGAGAACGGGGGCCAGGGCGAATGCCTGGTGCTTCCTTACACACGCGGAAGCGCCTCTCTCTCACTTACGGGGTCAGGAGGGAAGCCTGTTGCATCCTTGTACACACGGAAGCGTCTCACGCTCCCGCTCTCGCTCTCGCTACGTCGGGCTACAACGCAATTGAACCCCGCTTTTTTAAGGTGAATGACATCCTATGACGTGGCCAGCTGTGTCTGCCGGGCCCAAGGAGGAGGGCCTGGAGCATCTGGGCAGCGTGATGCGCATCCTGTCAGAGTCCAACAGCACGAACTGGGTGTTCACCGTCGGAAACCATGAGCTGTACAACTTCACGCGCGCGGAGCTGCGCGACGGAGTGGAAACCCCGGGGTGAGGCCTAGCCAATGCCGCTACCCGCGCCGTCGCCTCCCCCGCCTTACAGCCTGGCAGATATTGCTCGCCACGTCATAGGCTGCCATTGAACTCAATGGACCAGGGTTCACGTGCGTGTTGCTGACGTGGCGGGTAATGTTCGCCTGGCCGTACCCGCGGGGCGTCGCTGCCTTTCAAGTGCACGAACGACGCGGGGGATTTCTACCACACGTTCAGCCCAGCGCCGGGGTGGCGGGCAGGGGCTTCCCCTCGTTCACTTTTCAGATTAATTTCAGCCGCTTTTGACACGTAAGCTCCCCAAGGCATCCAATATCCCACAAAAAGTGCTTTCGTCGAGCAGAAAAGTGGACGAGTGTAAGCCCCTGATGGCGGGTGATGGTGCTGGACTCGTACGACGTGTCCATCTATCGCAACGGGCGCGAGCAGGGGCTGGACCGGGAAGCCATGGACCTCATTTGTGAGCACAGTCCGGCAAGGACTTCCACTCGTCCACTGATCAGCTCCTCCTCATTCGTTTTGGCCAGTGAGCCATTCTGTGTCCAGCTTGTAATGTTATGACCCATCGATCTTGTTGCACGCTGCCGAATTCACCCAACGTATCCCACAAAAGGTGCTTACGTTGAACTGAGAATTGGATGAGTGGGAGCCCCTGCAGCCCGGGGTGTAAAAAGTACTTCGAGGACAACCCTGAAGTGATGAAGACGGAGCGGATGTCGGGCACCTTCCCGTACTTCGAAGGGCTGGAGGGTTTGGAATCGCGGTAGGGCCTGGCAGATATTGTCCGACACGCTCACCGTCCACAATTTAGACCACCTTTTCTTGACTTGAATGGCATCACGTGACGTGGCGAGCTTCATCTGCTAGGCCCTGACTGGCGATGGGTGCCGTTTAACGGTGGGATGGGCGCAGAGCAGTTGAGTTGGATGCATTCGACGCTTCACGCGGCGGCGGCGGCGGGGGAGCGGGTGCTCATAGTCACTCACCTCCTCATCCACCCGGTGTGGCCTCACACATGCTGCTCGCCACGTCATCAAACGTGTTTTGAACTCGCGTGCTCATTCTCACTCACCTCCTCATCCACCCGGTGTGGCCTCACACACACTGCCTGTGCTCGCCACGTCAGTAAACGCGTTTTGAAACCGCGTGTTCATCTCCACGCACCTCCTCATCCACCCGACATGGCCTCACACCTACTGCTGCTGCTCGCTACGTCATCCAACGCGCTTCGAAGTCTGAACTTATGTTTCTTCAATAAAACACCATCCTATGACGTGGCGAGCAATAATACGTCACCAACCACGTGTTGGACCCTCGTCTCTTCTCTTAGATGCCATCCTATGACGCGGTGAGGGAAAATGCGTAATCCAACGCGTTTCGAACCCTCGTTTCTTGAGCTAAATGCCACCCCGTGACTTGACGAGCAATAAGTGTCAGACCCTAGCACCTGGACACCACCGGAGGCCGCAGCGGCCGCACGCTGCTATGGAACTACGAGGCAGGGGCTGGCAGATATTGCCCGCCTCGTCATCGACACGCATGTTGAACCCTCGTTTAATGAGTCAAATGGCATGCGGAACTTCTGGGTAGTGCCTGCCGGGTAGTGCCCGCCACGACATCGACACCACGTACGTTGAACCCTCGACTATTGTGTGAACTCGCATCATATGACGAGGCGAGCGATACATGCCAGGCACATTGCCCGCCACGTCATTCGCACGCATGTTGAACCCTCGTTCTTGAATTCAATGACATTATGTAATGCGGTGAGCCATATCTGCCCGGCCCCACTCCCAGGAGGTGCTGGATATGTTGGAGGACCCCGCTTTGGCCGGGTGTGTCAGTGCGGTGGTCAGCGGGCATCAGCACGAGGTAGGCAAACGGGACAGATGCATACCAGTGCATTGACAGAATATCGAGGCGACGCTCTGCTGCAGTCAGCCAACAGTGTGTACTGTAGTACACTGGAGCTTTAACTTGTAGTCTAGATACAGGCTGTACCAATCGAACTGCCGATATGTCTAAGCCTGATACAGAGAAATTTAGATACTCGCCACGTCATCCAAAACGTGTGACAACCCTCGGGTTTGATGAGTGAATGTGCGTCATGTCAGGGTATCCGTCCCTGGCTCAAATTATCGCCACGTCGTCCGATGCGTGTGAAAACCCTCGGTTCTTGAGTCAACTTGCGACAAGTGAGGGCATCCGTCCCTGGCACTTGGGGGGCGTGCACACGACAGAGATGGGCACACACTATGTGGTTATGGAGAGCCCAATGCTCGCCATGCCGGGCCACCCAGGGTAGGGCCGCTCAGATGCTACTTGCCACGTCATAGCATGCAAGGTAACTCAAGAAACGAGGGGGCAGATTGCATGTTGATTACGTGGTGGGCCGGGCAGTTGCTGCTTGCCACGCCATAGGATGTCATTCAACTCAAGACACGAGCGTTCGAAGTGCGTATAGACGACGTGGTGGCGGGACAAGAGCCTGGCATGTATTGCCCCGCCACGTCATAGGTTGCTGGGTCACTCAAGAAACTAGGGTTCAAGATTCGTGTCGATGACGTGGCGGGCAGCTTCACATGACCCTAACCCGGGGCCGTACGCTGTGGTGGAGGCGCATGGCGATAGCTTGGACTTTGTGGGGTACGGTCGGGGCGCGGATTCCAGAATATTCACGGGGCAGGCGGAGGACGCGGAGCCGCCAACGGAGCCGCTGCGGCGCAGCCTGCCGCTCGCCGCGCGCCAGCCGGCCGCCGCTGCGGCGGGGAAGGCGACGGCGGCGTTGTGATTGTTGTCAACGCCGCCTTGTGTGGGTGTACGAGTAGCAAATTTGATCGCGTTTGGGGGTTTAGCTTATTGGGGTTTCTGTTGATGTTTTAATAAGGAACACATTGTTCTCTATCTCTTGGTCTCTCTTCTACTCATATCTCTCGCTTTGTCCCTCTCCAGTATTCCTCTCTCCCCCCCCCGACCCTCTCCCTCTCCCGTCTCCCTCTCTCTCTCTCTGACCCCTCTCCATCTCTCCGTTCAAGTCTAGCTACTTATGGCTAGCCAGTCTCGCGCGCGAAAAGCTGATTGAATCGTCGTTGACATCGGGCGACGGGCCGGGCGGGGTAGACGGCGGCAGCATTGTGATTGGTGCCGACGTGGTGTCGACGCCGCGTTGGTGTGGATTTAGCAAATCGGATCGAGTACGGGCGCTTTAGCGTATTTTCTGTTGATGTTTTAATATTGAACACAGAGTTCTCTCGTGGTCTCTCTATCTACACATATCTCTCTCGCTCTCTCCCACTCCCCTCTCCCTCTCTCCTTCCCCCCTCCTCTCCATGTCCCTCTTCCTCCCTCTAAATCTAACTAGATTTGGCTATGGTTGGAGACACGCGTGAGTGACCGCCGGTGTCGCGCGAGCCGCTGATTGGATTTTCGTTAACATCGGGCGACGGGCCGGGCACGAGAAGTCTCGCGCCGCTTTAGCCACGCCGCCGTCACAACAACGAAGTATATATATCCCAGCGACATCGCACGCACCGGTTTGGTCACCGCCGTCACGCCGTCCCCGGTGCCGTTTGGCACCTATTCAGAAAACACTTTTCGCGCCGAAGAGACTAGCCGGTCTTACCGCCACGTCTGCGAGCGCTGCTTGTCAATGTACTTCCACATCCAAGGTCCTTCCAAACATTTCAAACTGCTGATGAGTTGGGATTAGAGGTCTAAACCCTAACGCAAAACCCTAAACCTGATTAGAGGCCGCCCATCATCTGCTTGTCAAAGAACTTCCACCTCCAAGGCCCTCCCGCACATTACAAACTATGGATGAGTTCGGATTAGAGGCCCAGATCGCTTAGAGGCCCACTTCGGATTCCGCGCTGGCCCAGCATCTTATTGAGGTAATCCCAGTAGGAAGGCCCACATCAAACCCTGAACCACGTTAGACGCTGAAACCCTAAACCCGCAGTGATGCCGGTGGGAAGGCCCACATCAAATCGATGCGCTGCTCGGGCTACGAAGCCCTAAACCGCAGAGTTCGGCGGATTAAAGGCGCTGACGAAAGGTGGACTCGCGAACGCTCCGCGTCCGAGCATCTTATCGTAGTAATCCCGGAGGAAAGGCCCACAACAAGTCGATGCCCGGCTCGGGTTACTGCAGTACAAACGACGAGACGCTTTCGATGGGCCGCTTGGATCATTTCCGTGCGAAGCACACACAGTAGAAAGGCCGCTCGGCCCAATATTGCGAAACCGAAATAGAAGACGTGTATTCGACAGTAGACAGGGCGGCGGGTTCGGCTGGCAGAGTTTAGGGTTTGGGGTTTAGAGTGTTTTCGGGTTTAGGGTTCAGGGTTTAGTGTTCAGCAGGCTGCGAGCACGCATCTCAGAATGACAACGCCCCCACCTGGTGGTAGTCCTCGGCGTCGGTCCACTCCTGGGACGGCTCGATGTCCGTGTGCAACTTGACGTTGTACTGCGACTCCAAGTGTGTCTTGCTGGCCGCCGCCGCCTCCGCCTGCGCCCGCGTCGTGGGCCAGATGGCCGACGTTAAGGGTCCTTTTGCAGCTCACTTTAATTGGTGAGAAACAAAGAGACGCTTCCGAGTGTATGAGGAGGCACCATGCTTTCACCATGGCCCCCGCAACTCAACTTCAACTGTTGTGTTACCCACAGCTTGATACCTCGAAGACGATTCCCAATCTGAGCTGAAGAGGGAACACGTGCGAATGCGTGAGGCCCTGCCGACTTGTACTGCGGGCCGGGCTTGCGGCCCGACGGGTTGTGCTCCTCCCAGAAGGCGGTGAGCAGCTCGTCGTAGGTGATGACAGCTGGGTCGTACTCGATCTTCAGTGCCTCCGTGTAGGGCCCCGCGCAGCGTTCGCTGTTCATCATCAACTTGAGCATCATCTTGAGGTAACACTTGTGCCTTGTCTGTGGATAAGTAACCTGAAGGAAGTTGGAGTTTGGTGCATTTGACCAATAGTTACTTGACTACGGGTCAAATGCAGCAAACTCCAACTTACCACCTGTAGTACGAGATACTACGGGTGCTATGCAGCACAGATGGCATTTGGGATATTTTTAATTCCACTGAACTGGTTTCAGGGACAGAACGAAACGACTGGCAGTGAAGGTGGAAGGGGAACGGGTGTAGCGAGCAGCGCCCCACCTCGGTGTGGCCGTCGCCGCCGCACACGCTGCCGTAGGTGGGCGACGGCATGACGCCGCCTGTGTACCCCACGCGGGTGTCCGTGACGCCTGGAAGCAGGGGCTCACACTCGTTCACTTTTCGGCTCAACGTAAGCGCTGTTTATGGGGTCAGGGGTGCGTTCGGCGGGTACTTAGAGGGTGTGTACAAGATGTCGGGGGGTGCTGCTGATATATTTTTGTGTCAGAAATGGCTCAGGTCAAGCTGAGGGGGTGCGTTTAGGTGGTATTTAGGTGGTGTGTACGAGGTGCCATGGGGTGCTGAGGGTATCTTTTGTGTTAGAAACGGCTCAGGTTGAGCTGAGAAGTGGACGAGTGTAAGCCACTGCCTGGAAGCTTGCTGAAGCGAGCATCCGGGCCCTGTCAGTAGGGTGCTTCAGGACCATGCACTGTACACGTTTGACGTGTACCATAGTGTACGGGTTACTGTGTCAAACCACGGGTTGCAGAGTACTAAGCTGGGCAACCGCTGGTGAACGGTTTGACACCGAGCTGCCCATATCGCAGCATCTTTGTCAACAGGAGGAACCCCACGGACACGCCCCACGGATGGCCCGCGCGGAAATCTACTTCCACTCTAAACTCTAGCCGAGAGGGGAACGCCGGGTGCGAGACCGAGGCACAAACGCGTTCAGCGAATCGACAGAATGATTTCACATCCAACGTGTCGAATGGAACGACGCTGGCGGCAGTGGTGTACTTCGGCATCCCGCGCGCGGGGAAGAGCGCGGGGGTGCCGCTCAAGCTCGATGGGTTATTTCAACCCTACCCAGAATCATCCCATGGCGAACACCGCGGTCTCGGTCGACTTCTTGTGGTCGCCGGCCAAGGCATCCATCTTGTCCCAGAACGCGGCGCCGCCGCCGGGGGCGAGGGAGGCGTCGTCGGAGGCGTCGTCGGAGGAGGCGGCGTAAGCGCGCACGGAGCGGAGGGGTGCGGCGAGGGCGGCGCCGATGACGGCAGCCGGGCCAGTGCGAGAGGTCATGTTGGCGGTGGTGGCGCGCAGGATGGGCCTGGCGGCGGCGGCGGCGGTGCACCCGAGAGCGAGCATGCGGGCCCGAGGCTTGGTCGAGGCGGTTGTTGGCGCACGGAAGAATGCCGTGGGGCGGTGTGTTCTTGGAGGAAGGCCACGCACGTATGTATAGCACACGCCACGTGTCGTCCCACTTTGCGGTTGCCCCCCACTGGATCTGCGCATACTTTCAAGACAAAACAAAATATTCCGCGCGCCGCTCCACCCCCACGGGACGTACGTTCCGGCACTACGCTCGGTCACACATGGACACGCGAGCCAGGAAGCAAGGCGGCGGGCGGATCGCGCGCGCGGGCGCGGGCGGGGGTGGAGCGAGCGGTGGGGCTGGGGCTTCGGTGGAGGAGGTGGGTGGGCATCCCTTGAGTAACAGTAGGGGCTGGCAGATATTGCTCGCCACGCCGCGCCACCCAACTCATCTTGAACCCCCGTGTCTTGAGTTGAACGGCATCCTGTGACATGGCGAGGAGTATCTGCCTGGCCCTATCTCCGGAAGGAAGCCGCCGCGCGCGCATCGTTGACCCCTCGAGCAATGCCCCCGACGCCGACGCCGCACCCGGCGAGCTGCTCGGGCCGTCGCTCGAAGATCTGACGCAGGATCCGCCCGATGGTGACGCCGCGCCCAGTGAGCTGCTCGGCGGTGGAGGTGCGGGCGGCGGCGGGAGCACAGCGGGCGCAGGCGCTACAACCGATGGGGCTGGGCCGGTGGCGCCGGCTGTCCCCCCTAACGCCGACGGCCCCAGTGAGCTGCTCCGGCCGTTGCTCGAGGAGTGGCCCGACCTCTTAGGGTTGGTGCTCGCGCGGCTGAACCCCATGGACTGCGCGCTGCTCTCGCAGGTGGGCAAGCCGTGGCTAGCGGCGGTGGTGTCCCGTGGCTTGCCGCGTGTGGGAACGGAAGGCGCGGTGCCACTGGAGGTCGGAGACTTTGTTGGGTCCGTCCAGCTGTTGGCTTGGGCCCAGGCGAACGGGTGCCAGTGGGATTCGAGGGTTTGTGCGTGAGCCGCTGGTGGCGGGCACCTGGATGTGCTGCAGTGGGCGCGGGAGCACGGCTGCGAGTGGGATCTACAAACGTGTGCGTGCGCCGCTGGGGGTGGGCACCAGGAGGTGTTGCGGTGGGCTCGGGAGCACGATTGCCCGTGGAATGTGGGGACGTGTATAGCCGCCGCTAGGTTTGGGCAGCTGGAGGTGTTGCAATGGGCGCGGGAGCACGGCTGCGAGTGGGGAGCGGATACGTGTCATGCGGCCGCTCAGGGCGGGCACCTAGAGGTGCTGCGGTGGGCGCGGGAGCACGACTGCCCGTGGAATGTTGTGACGTGTCAAGCAGCCGCTAAGTACGGGCACCTGGAGGTGTTGCAATGGGCACGGGAGCACGGCAGGGGCTTACACTCGTCCACTTCTGAGCTCAACTTGAGCCGTGTCTGACACAAAAAAACACCCTACACACTCTAAACACCCCCTAAGACCCCCTTAATACGGGCCACACAGCCCCTACGCGCACCCCCTATCCCATAATTAGCGCTCAAGTTGAGCTAAGATGTGAACGAGTGTAAGCCCCTGGAGCACGGTTGCGAATGGGACGCGGATACATGTGGGTGCGCGGCTTCCGGTGGGCACCTGGATGTGCTGCGGTGGGCGCGGGAGCACGGCTGCGAGTGGGACGTACAGACGTGTGCGAGCGCCGCCGCGGGCGGGTACCTTGACGTGTTGCGGTGGGCGCATGAGCACGGCTGCGAGTGGGATGCGGAGACGTGCACGCATGCTGCCTCGCGTGGGCACCTGGAGGTGTTGAAGTGGGCGCGGCAGCACGATTGCCCGTGGGACGCTAGGACGTGTGCAGGCGCCGCTAATTATGGGCACCTGGAGGTGCTGAAGTGGGCGCGGGAGCACCACTGCCCGTGGGACGCTGATACGTGTACGTACGCCGCTTTGAGCGGGTACCTTGAGATGTTGCGGTGGGCGCGGGAGCACGACTGCCCGTGGACCGTCGTGACGTGCAAAGCTGCAGCACAGGGCGGGCATCTGGAGGTGTTGAAGTGGCTTCGGGAGCACCAATGCCCGTGGGATGAGAACACCTGTGCATGCGCCGCTGGGGGCGGGCATCTAGAGGTGCTGCGGTGGGCGCGAGAGCATGGCTGTCCATGGGATGCGGATACCGTTGCCGAGGCTGCCGATGGCGGGCACGATGACGTGCTCCAGTGGGCCCTCGACAACGGCTGCCCCTCGTGACCCGCCCCGCCGCGTGGCGGAGCCATATGCGAGGCAGGGCTTACTAAATCATACTTGCCACGGCCAAACACACGCCGGCCACGTCACAAATCATGCCTGCTACGCCATACCATGCCTGCCACATCGTAAATTATGTCTCCATGCTGTGAATCATGCCTACCACGTCTACATCATGCATGCCACGTTACACGCCTGCTACGTCGTGAGCCAGATTTCGGACTGTCATTTATTGGGTGCAATGCCAGTGACTCGGCGAGGGTGACTGACCTGGCCCTGGCGTGCGGGCGCGGAGGGGCGGGGTCGGTGGGCAGGGCGGTGCGCGGGGACGGCGGGCGGAGGTCTGGGTGGTGCTGGACACGCCGGTGTCGGTTGGGTAGAACGGGGGGAGGGAGAGGGACGAGGGAGGCAGGCGCGGGGTCGGGTTTGCAGGCACGGGGTTGGTTTTGAGAGAGCGAGCGAGGTAGAGACACGAGGGAGGCACGTGGGGGTCGGGTTTAAATCAGATAGAGTGAGAGACACGGGGGATGCTCACGGGGGTTGGTTACTGCAACAAACAAGCCAAAAACAAAAAAACAGATTCCTTTAGCAGCCTACCAAGGGTCGCCTTTCAATCTCCAACGAAAAGGCAAAACCTACTATCCTGGGAGCACCCCCCAAGCACCCCCGCCGACGCCAGCCAACTAGCGATGTCATACTGCAAGTCTGTATTGCAACACGGGAGATCACACAGCCGGCCCGCTTCGTCAGATTTCCAGAACATCTCGAGTAACTTTCGAGTGGCGTTCGAAATATGTTATCCCTCGCAGACTGGCGGACCACTTGGTCACTCGTCACTGGCCTGGCAGACTGGCTGAAGGGCTGGCTGACTGAAGGAGCGGAGCACAGGCGCAGGTGGTAAGAAAGGCGGCGCTCTTTCCAACACCCTCCTCACACCAGCCACCGCAACCCTCCGCCGTGACCACTTCCACACCCTCGCCGATAGCCACACTTCCGCCATGCAGACCTTCGCCACCGACGGCGAAAGCCCCCCTCTCCGCCTCCGCGTGCGCGTGGATGGCGGGCGCGCTCGCCGCGCTGTTGAGCCGAGCCGAGGGGGCCGAGCTTCCCGAGGACGAGTTACTGGACTTGTTGAGGGCGGCGGGGCTGATAACCTACCCGTCGCCGCTGCTCGGGCAGCTGCACGAGGAGCTGCGTGACGTCGTTGCGGCGGACATTATGCCGCGGCTGGACGCCGTGGATCTCGCCATGCTCGGGCGGACGGGGAGGGCGGGCCGGGCGGCGGTGGTGTCCTCCGGCCTGCTGCGCGCGGGGAGCGAGCAGGGGGTGCCGCTCACGCTCGAGCACTTTTGCGGGTCCGTGGAGCGGCTGGATTGGGCGAAGGCTAACGGGTGCCCGTGGGGGACACAAGTATGTTCGTGGGCCGCTGGGGGCGGGCACCTGGAGGTGCTGCAGTGGGCGCGGGTTACGTACAACCGCCCGTGGAACGAGTGGACGTGCGCCGCAGCAGCTGAGGGCGGGCACCTGCACGTGTTGCACTGGGCGCGGGCGCACGGCTGCCCGTGGTGCCCGCTGACGTGTTTGCGGGCCGCGTTGGGCGGGCACCTGGGTGTTTTGCGCTGGGCGTGCGAGCACGGCTGCCCGTGGCGCGGGCCAGCCCTGGTCGCGGCCGCAGCTCGAAGCGGATCGGTGGAGACGATCCAATACGTCGACGCGATGGTGGAGGCGGCGGCAGCGACGGCGGCGGAGGCAGCGACTGCTGCTGCGGCGGCGGCGGTGGCGCTAGCGGCGCTGACGGCGGCGGATGCGGCGGCGACGGCGGCGGAGGTGGTGGCGGCGGCGGCGGCGGCGGCGGCGGCGGCGGACGAGGTGGTGGCGTTTGTGGCGGCGGCGGAGGAGGCGGCGGCGACGGAGGCAGCGGCGTTGGCGTCGGCGGAAGCAGCGGTGGTGGCAGCGACGGCGGCTTCGGAGGCGGCGACGACGGCCAGTGTGGCGGCGCATGCGGGATTGGCGGCGGCGAGGAACAGTGTGGCGACGGCGATTGCGAGGGCGGAGTTCGCGACGGCGAAGGCCTGGGTGATCGTCATGATCCCGGTGGTGGTGGCTGCGGCGGTGGCGGAAATGTCGTGGCCAACGTACTTTCCAGCCAACTTCGGCTACTTCGTAATCCTCGTCTTCGTGATCCTCCCGGTCCTCTCCCTCTTCCTCTTCCGTTCCGTATTCCGAACCTTGCTCCTCAGCTTGGCCCGCTCCTGGTTGCTGGCGCGGCGACTGGGATGACACAGGCCAGAAATGAGGCTGTGGGGAATGTGAGTGGATAGAGTATCAGCAAACTACAGTCAAGACGCCGTGTCACGCCAGACGGAGGAGGATGCGGCACGTGTGTACGGTAACCCTGCGAGCACACAGTGTGGAAGCCATGATCGCAGGTGTCGCGCTGGGCCCGAGCACGCGGCTGATCATAATATGGCCTAGAAACGACTGTCGCAATCTTGAGCGAGGACGAGTAACGTGTGAGAGGGAGACGCTTCCGCGTGTATAGGGAGGCACCAAGCTTTCGCCCTGACCCCGGCGAGATGACAAGCACGCAAGCGCGCGGGGACCGGGTCGTGTCCTCCATCGTACATTTTACCTCGCAAGCTCCTGTCCGCGACAATCACTCGTACAAGTGTAGCGCCCTTGACGCCTCGCGTGCACCGTGAAGTGCTATATCCGTCACCAGCAGCTTCCTTGTGTGACAAGAAACGTGACTGCTCATTTTCCTTCAGTGACGATGACAGATGATAGTAAATGTAATACACAAGTTTCTGTGATGGAGCGCACACCCGCCGCCGTCCTGAGCGCCCCAGCTGTATTCGCGCACCTTTGACGTCCAGTTCCAATGGTGGTTTAAACCACGTGAGTGCTGACTCAAAGCGTCGTGATACCTCCATATGGAATACCATCATCGCCGACGCCCAGCGCCGTGGTGCGCCGACTTTGTAATGGCCGCCGGGGCGAAGCTGAGGGTCCAGGACTACGTCGGGTCCGTCACGCGTCTGGCCGGTCGATGGGTGACGGGTGACCGTGGAATGCGAGGAACGTGTGCGCTCGCCGCTGAGGGCACCTTGAGGTCGGCGAACGTTGCGTTGTTTTCAAACCCCCCATCGGATCTGCGTATATATCCGACAATGTCTAGCTGAGAATCTGCCCCAAAATACGTTCCTTCCGGATGCCGAAAACAAGCCAAATTAACGGAATGGAACACGTACCATGATAGACGTGCGGCTTCCACCACGCGGTCAAGTACCAAACTTCGGGAATACCTAGCTGATATGTGCTTCGCGACGCCACCAAAGTTTGATACTTGATCGCGTGGTGGAAGACGCCCGTCTGCGCCGCGGCGGCGGCGTGGCTACCCGTATGGGCATTTAGTCAGAATGCGTTTTATTCAGCGAAAATGTGTACCCGGTACACAATTCCTAAAATGACGATTCTGCCTAAATGCGCATACGTCGCCGGCGCGGCGCAGACGGGCTTCTTCCACCACGCGGTCAAGCACCAAACTTTGGTGGCGTCGCAAAGCGCATATCATCTGCGTAATATTTCTGAAGTTTGGTGCTTGACCGCGGAGTGGAAGTGTCGGCGGCGCGCATTGCGTTGCCCCATATTATGACTCAAGAGTTAACTCAACAAAAGCCGAGCGCGAATGGAGGCGCCATCGCGCCGAATCTGCCAAAACGCCGCCACCGGCGTCTTACGTCGAGCGATATAAAGCCTCTGTCACACTCGAAATACCGCCGCCGCCGGCGAGGCGCGCCGCCGTCCCGGCATCTGCTTACAGCTTTTGGGACTGTTGCGGGTTTTTTTCTTGCTGTTTTCGGTATACGCACCGCGTCAATCATTTTTAGTTTCAACTTTCACGCTCTTAAATCATTTGCTTTCAACTTTCAACACAGGGGTTTCAACTTGCAGCTAGCACCGTCCATGGTACCGGACCGAATCAATGTCGATTATCTCGTATTCGTATGGCGTCAGGTCAGAAATCCTTAATCTTGTTTTCGACATCCGGAGTCTTTAAGATGTTTTTTTGGGAGTCAAGGCGGGGGTTGTGTGGCAGCGAGCAGCACTACGCTCAGCAGCAGCATGCGTCGTCTGTCTTGGCAGCTGGCGGCCGCCGCGGTCGCCCGCTCATCCCTGAGGCCCATCGCTAGGCCGACGGGGCCGGGGGCGACGATTGCCACATGGAGGACCCCTAACATATGGAGGACCCCTAACATTCGTTCGATAACCACTGCTTTTGTCGGGGTCGGAGACGACGCCGTCGGTGCTGGTGGAAGCAGCGCTCCAATCCACGCCGAATTCAATGACGACGCCGCCGCCGCCTCCGCCGCCTCCGCCGCCTCTGCCGCCGCCGCCGCCTCCGCCGCCTCCGCCGCCGCCGCCGCCGCGATGAAGGGTGGCCTGGCTCCGGGCGTGCGGGCACCGTTCGCGCCCGCGGGTGACCAGCCCCACGCCATCGCCGAGTGCGTGCGGCTGCTGCGCGACGAGCAGCGGAAGCTGGTGTGCCTGCGCGGCAGGGCCTTACGCTAGACCACTCTTTGGCTCGGCGTAAGCACCTTTCGTGGCATGAGCGGGATGGGCTTCAGCGACAAAACGGTGGTGACAAAACGGCTTAGAATGAGCTGGAAAGTAGACTACTTGTTAGAAGTGTAAGGCTCTGCAACGCGGTGCCACGGGCACCGGCAAAACGTTCGTGGCAGGTCCGT